>Ga0307379_10005444_pt1 | contig 17727 bp, 14 predicted proteins | sample UN2MG_FD_202237 | JGI IMG/M metagenome (GOLD analysis project Ga0307379, IMG submission 202237) | Soil microbial communities from Risofladan, Vaasa, Finland - UN-2 | ecosystem: Environmental > Terrestrial > Soil > Coastal area > Acid sulfate soil | place: Finland: Risofladan, Vaasa | collected... | reverse complement strand
AAATTCGCCGGGCGAACATCTTACTTGTCCCCCCTTTGGGAGATGGACTACTATAACCTACAGCCACAAATCTTTCGCTCTTTGAGAAGTGAACCAACACTTGAGGTATAGCCCACACGTCTCTCGATGTCAAATTTTTTGGGGGACGATTTTGAATTTTTTTGGAAATTTTCCTCGCCACCCGACCGACTCGTCCACTCTGGCCGTCCCCCCGCCCGACCCGCCTAAGGCGGGGCAGGCAGGCCCCCGCCGCCGCGGTAGGCCCGTCCTCCCGACGAGTCGGGACCGGGATTGGGGCTCCATTTCGCGTTCCCCCAAGATATGGGGACCTTGCTAAATGCGGAGTACACCCCGCCCCACGTGTCATTCCGGCGTCGTCCTCTGTTTCGCTCCCGCGCCGCCGCCTCTTCTTCGCTCAACCGTATGACAACAGGGTGTCGCTCTGTCCAGCGCCGTCCCGAACGTGCCTTGCGCCGGCGAGCACATGGCCACGCAGAAATTCCCAAGGGGGGCGGACCCCAAAGCACACCATCCGGCAACGCCCCGCGGGCAAGGTCACAAGATGCCGCACTCTCCCAGCACGTCGCCCAACAGCGCGAGCGCCGGCATCAGGAACACGCCCAAGACCACAGCCATGCCGACCGCGCCGCACAAGACGGCAATCGCCCTGCCGAACGAGGCGTTCTCCGCCCGCGCCACCATCGCGGCAATCCAAAAGAGGATTCCGCCGACCAGCAGCCCACCGACGGCAAGAAGGGCCCAGATGAACGCAACGTTCATGGCACGACTCCCTTCCTTTACCCCTCGCGGTTACATGCTACATATAGAAATCGGCGTGGAAGGTCCGACAAATTGAGCCGAATTGGCAGGCCCCGCGCACCGGCGCCGCGTTGACACCGGCCTCGCTGCGGTGCTATACTTGGGCGCGATGCGGAATCTTCAGAACTCGAGAAGGAGGCTCTTGTGGCAATCAGCGCGACGGAGATGAAGAACGGCCAGGCGATTCTTGTGGGCGGTGAAATCCACATCGTCGTCGGACGCCAGCACACCAAGCCCGGCAAAGGTGGCGCCTTTATCCAGGCCAAACTCAAGAAACTCTCGACCGGACAGGTGCTCGACCGGCGCTTCCGCTCGGCCGACAAGGTCGAAACCGCCTTCCTTGAAAAGAAGGAGATGCAGTATTCCTATACGGCCGAGGGGAAACACTTCTTTCTGGACCCCGAGACGTTCGACCAGGTCCCGATAGACGCGAATCTCATCGGCGACGCCATCGGATACCTCAAGTCCGGCACGCCGTGCCAGGTGATGTATCACGAAGGCAAGGCGGTTACCGTGGACCTGCCAAACACCGTTGACCTGGAGGTCAAGGAAACCTCGCCGGTCATCAAAGGCGCGACCGCGACAAACCAGTATAAACCGGCGACGCTGGAAACCGGGGTCAAGGTCTCCGTGCCGCCGTTCATCGAACGAGGCGAGACGATCCGCATCGACACACGCACCGGCGAATACGTGGAGCGGGCCAAATAAGAAAGTGACTGAGGAACTGCACCCACGGGAAACGGGGACGAGGCAGGGCCGCCGGGCCCACTTACCCCGTTGCTCGGTCACTCGGTTGAAATAGAATTATGGCCTTAGAAGTCGTCGGCGAAATCTTCGGCAAGGCAGCACGCGCGGTCTTCGGGTCGCGCAACGAACGCCTCCTGCGCGGCTATGGGGAGGTCGTCGACCAGACCAGCGCGCTCGAGCCGGAGTTCGAGTCCCTTTCGGATGAGGGTCTGCGGGCCAAGACCGGCGAGTTCCGCCGGCGATACCAGGACGGCGAATCGCTCGACTCGCTCCTGCCGGAAGCCTTCGCCGCGGCGCGTGAGGCCGCCAAACGAACCGTCTGGCTCGGCTGCGAAGAGGCCCCACCCGATTTTCACCCCGACGTCCAGGACCGCATCCGCCGCGCGATGCGCGGTGAGGCCAGCCTCATCGACCCTGAGACCGGCAAACCCATCGAAACCTATGACCTGTATGGCATGCGGCCATACGACGTTCAGTTAATCGGCGCGATGGTCCTGCACGAGGGCAAGATCGCCGAGATGGCCACCGGCGAAGGCAAGACCCTGGTGGCGGCGCTTGCGGTCTACTTGAACGCCCTCTCCGGCCGGTTCGTTCACATCGTCTCGACGAACGATTATCTCGTCCGAGTGGGCCGCCAGTGGAACGAACCCATCTTCCGCCGTCTCGGTCTTTCGGTCGGCGCCATCCAGGCCGGCATGGACAGCCACGAACGCAAGCCCCACTATGCCTGCGACGTGACCTACGGCACAAACAACGAGTTTGGGTTCGATTACCTCCGCGACAACATGAAGACGAGCCTGGCCGAACAGGTCCAGGGCGACCTCGCCTACGCCATCGTGGACGAGTGCGACTCGGTCTTAATCGACGAGGCCCGCACGCCGCTCATCATCTCTGGCCCCGCGTTCGAATCGACCGACAAGTACCAGAAAGCCGACGCGATTGCGCGGCAATTGAAGCCAAACCACGATTTCGAGGTGAAAGAGAAAGAGCATCAGTGTCCGCTGACGGAAGAGGGCGTCCGGCGAGCGGAGCAACTGGCCGGCGTCGGCAGTTTCTACGTCGCGGGGAACATGGACTGGCCCCACCTCATCGACCAGTCCCTGCGGGCCCACCATCTCTATCACTGCGACAAGCATTACGTCGTCCGAGGCGACGATGTCATCATCGTGGACGAGTTCACGGGGCGCCTCATGCCCGGACGCCAGTGGTCCGACGGCCTCCACCAGGCCGTCGAAGCGAAAGAAAACATCCGCATCAAGGAAGAAACCCAGACCCTTGCGACCATCACCCTGCAGAACTACTTCCGCATGTACGATAAACTTTCGGGCATGACGGGCACCGCGATGACCGAGGCCAGCGAGTTCGACAAGATCTACGGCCTGGAGACGGTCATGATTCCGCCGAACCGTCCTCTCTCGCGCACCGGCCACGCCGACGTCGTCTTCCGGACCGAGAAAGAGAAGCACCAAGCCATCATCGAGGAAATCAAGGCCTACTACGACCGCGGGCGGCCGGTTCTGGTCGGCACGACCAGCATCGAAAACAACGAACTCCTGAGCCGAATGCTCGAGCGAACCTACGGCATCCCCCACGAGGTCCTCAACGCCAAGTTCCACGAGAAAGAGGCTCAAATCGTCGCCAAAGCGGGCCAGCAGCACGTCGGACGCGACGGCAACCCCAAAGGCAACATCACCGTCGCCACCAACATGGCCGGTCGCGGCACGGACATCAAACTCGGCCCCGGCGTCGTTAACCCGACCTGCTTCGGACCGTGGGATGTCAACAGACAAGCAATCCCGTCTGACTTCGGCCACAAGTGCTGCATCGGATGCCCGGAATACAACCCCAAGACGAACTGCGCCCACTGCTTTAAGCCCAAAGCAGATCCGGCGTTTCCGAAGCGCGGCCAGACCGAGTGCCACAAGAACCCGCCGTGCGGCCTTCACGTCATCGGGACCGAGCGGCACGAAGCGCGCCGAATCGACAATCAGTTGCGAGGTCGCTCGGGCCGCCAGGGCGACCCCGGATCCAGCCGATTCTTCCTCTCACTCGAAGACGACCTGATGCGCATCTTTGCGCGCGACTGGGTTTCGACGGCCCTCCAGAAACTCGGCATGGAAGAGGGAATGGCCCTGGAGCACCGGTGGCTGACGCGCGGCATCGAGAACGCCCAGAAAAAGGTCGAAGAGCGCAACTTCGGATTCCGCAAACACCTCCTCGAATATGATGAGGTCATGGACCGCCAGCGCAAGATCTTCTACGGCCGCCGCCAGAACATTCTCGCAGCCGACGACCTGCGGGACTTCGTCTGGGACCTTCTCACCGAAAGCGTTGAGACCGCCTGCGACTCGTACCTCTCGGACACCTACAGCCTGGAAACCATCGCCGAGTGGGCCCGACGGCATCTCGGCATCCAAGTGGACATCGAACCGTTGCGAGGCAAGGACGCCGAGGCCCTGTCGGCTTTCCTCAAGGACGAGGCCAAACAGTGGGCTCGCGACACCATCGCCGACACGCTTCCCGAGTTCATTCCGGACGTCGACGAAAGCGTCGAGGGCGACGAGCCGCCACCGAAACCCGACTACCGCGCCCTCGCCTCCTGGGCCAAGTCACACTTCGGCGTCGAACTGAAGCAAGGAGAACTCAAGCGGTCCACGGCCGACGAGATCCTCGAAAACCTCTCCGCAGCCGCTGCCGAGAGAATCGACGCGGCCGACTGCTCGCCCATCAACGAATTCCTGGAGGCCCATTTCCGCGAGGCGGCCCTGGCGGACTGGGCCAACAAGAAGTTTGAACTGGACCTGAAGCCCACCGACTTCGAGGATTTGGATCGCGAGGCAGCCGCCCGGCTTCTCACCGAACGCCTCAAATCCCTCTACGCCGAAAAAGAACGCTCCTACCCGATCGAGTTCGCCATCGAGGAATACCTGACGCCACAGGTCGGCCACGGGAACCAGGATTTCGAGGGGCTGGCCGCGTGGGTCTCTCGGGTTTATCTGACGGAAATTAAGCCGGAAACAATCCGCCACCGCGACCCGCGAACCGTGCGCGACCGGTTGCTCGCCGTCGCACACGAATTTGGGGAAACCGGCCGCCTGCGTCGGACCATTGACCAGGGCATCAAAGCCCACTGGCCCGCCGAAGGGCGAGAGCACAACGAATCCTGGCGACCGCTGGCCCAATGGGCGAAGGAAACGCTCGGCGTCGAACTCGTGCCCGAACAACTCGCCGCCGCTTGCCGAGAACCGCAACAAGCCGACGAAGAGACCGAAGCGCCGCCGTCGGCCGAACAGAGAGTCGCCGATTTCCTCGAGGCTCGCGCCCGCACCGCCCGCCGAAGCCGCATGACTGAACTCGAACGCTACCTTCTCCTCCAGGTCCACGACACCTCCTGGAAAGATCACCTGCACGAGATGGACCGCCTCAAGTCGAACGTCGGGCTGCGCGGCTACGCTCAGAAGGATCCGGTCATCGAGTACAAGCGAGAGGGCCTGGAAACCTTTGAGCGGATGCTCGACTCGGCCAGGGAAAAGTTCACGGACCTCTTCTTCAGAGCCCGATGGGTGCGGCAGGAGGCGCTCGCGCGGATCTGGGCCGGCCAGGAAAGCCGGCACGCCCTTGCTGCAAGCGCCTACGACGCCCAGCGCCGAGCCGCCATGGAGCAGCATCGGCAGGCCCGCATGGCCGAGGAAGACGAGGCTGTCAAGCAAATCGTCCGCACGAGCCCCAAGGTCGGCCGCAACGACCCCTGCCCCTGCGGAAGCGGCAAAAAACACAAGAAATGCTGCGGCCGCAGGGCGTAGAGCCCTTTTCCATTGAAGCGAACTCGCCTCCCCGATACCATAACGCGCCTCAAGCGTCTCGCGCGACTCACGGAAGGTCGGCAAACCGTCGCGAAGGGCAAGCCAGCGGAAGCAGCGGAACCATGAAAATCCGGACCGACATTGCGTATCAGCAGTGCATCAACGCCGACTGCGGGGCGACCTTTGATGTCGCCGAGCCGCTCTTCGAGTGCCCGAAGTGCGGCGACCTGCTGGATACCTGCTACGACTGGTCGAAGGCCGCTATGCCCCGCCGCCTGAGCGCGTTCGAGGCGAAATGGGCCGACCAGGCCGACCCGCTCGCCTTCTCCGGCGTGTGGCGGTTCCACGAACTTTTGCCTTTCGCCCGCCGCGAGCACATTATCACCCTTGGCGAGGGCCGCACCATCCTTCAGCGGGCCGACCGCGTCGCCGAATACGCAGGGCTCGCCCCGGGCCGCCTGTTCCTCCAATACGAAGGCCTGAACCCCTCGGCCAGTTTCAAAGACAACGGCATGACCGCCGCCTACACCCACGCGCGCCTCGTCGGCGCCAAGCGCGCCATTTGCGCCTCGACCGGCAACACGAGCGCCTCGGTCGCCTTGTTCTCGGCCGTTGACGGGCGCATCCCGGCGGCCGTTCTCGTCGGCAGCGGCAAGATCGCCTACGGCAAACTCGCCCAGGCCCTCGACTTCGGCGTCCGCGTCATCCAGGTCGAGGGCGACTTCGATACCTGCATGAAACGCGTCAAAGAGGTCGCCAGGGAACTCGGGTTCTATCTGATGAACAGCCTGAACCCGTTCCGCCTCGAGGGCCAAAAGACCATCATGTACCGCATCCTGGAGGGTCTCCGCTGGGAGGTTCCCGATTGGATCGTCGTGCCCGGCGGGAATCTCGGAAACTCGTCCGCCTTCGGCAAGGCCTTCAAGGAATTGCACGAGGCCGGCCTCATCAAACGCCTGCCGCGCCTCGCCGTCATCGTCGCCGAGGGCGCCGACACCCTCTACCGCATCGTCAACGAGGAAAAAATCGCCTGGAACGGCGGACGCGTGGACGAGGCCGGGATTGCGGCGTTCTACGAGCAAATGGACGCCGAAAACCGCCGCGCAAAAACGCTCGCCTCGGCCATCGAAATCAACCGCCCGGTGAACCTCAAGAAGTGCCTCCGGGCTCTGGAGTGGACGGGCGGCGTCGTCGAAAAGGTCAGCGACCAGGAAATCCTCGACGCGAAGGCCCAGGTCGGCGCGGGCGGCTTCGGCTGCGAGCCGGCCTCGGCGGCCGGCGTCGCCGGCGCAAGGAAACTCGTGGCCGCAGGGACCATCGGACGCGACGAGCACATCGCCTGCGTCCTTACCGGCCACGCCCTCAAGGACCCCAACATCACCGTCGCCTACCACACTTTGGGCGACGACGAACTCCGCGAGGCGTACGGCGATTACGGCGTCCGCGGCGCAAATTCGGCCAACAAGCCGATCGTCGTCGAGGACAATCTGGAAAAAATCATCGCAGCCATACAGGCCTGACGTGTCGATCCGAGATTTGAGATTTTAAATCTCAGACTCACGGCGGTTCCGTTTAGGAGGCACATCATGATCCACGTGGCCGTCTCCGGCGCTGCAGGACGCATGGGCCGCACGCTCGTGCACCTCATCTTGGAAGCCGAGGACCTCGCGCTGGCCGGCGCGCTCGAAGCCAAGGGTCACCCTTCCCTCGGAAACGACGCGGGTGAACTGGCCGGCGCCGGCGAATGCGGCGTGCGCGTGAGCGACGCGCTGCCGGAAACGCTCGACGTCCTGGTGGACTTCTCCCAGGCCGACGCAGCCGTCGAGCGCGCCGACGCCTGCGCCGAACGCGAGGTGGGGTGCGTAGTCGGCACAACGGGCTTTTCCCGGGAGCAACGGAAGCGCGTGGTGGCGGCGGCCGAGAGAACGGCCGTCGTCCTTTCACCAAATATGAGCGTCGGTGTGAACGTGCTCTTTCACGCGGCGGCGGATTTGGCCCGGACGCTCGGCCCGGACTACGACATCGAAATCGTCGAAGCCCACCACCGGTTCAAAAAAGATGCGCCGTCGGGAACGGCGCTGAAACTCGCCGAGGAAATCGTCGAGGCCACCGGGCGGAACCTCGCCGACGCCGCCGTCCACGGCCGCGGCCCGGGCCATCCGCCGCGGAAGGAAGGCGAGATCGGCATCCACGCCATCCGAGGCGGCGACATCGTCGGCGAACACATCGTCTATTACACCGCACTGGGCGAGCGGCTGGAACTGAAACACGTCGCCCACACGCGCGAGACCTTCGCCCGCGGGGCCCTTCGCGCCGCCCGCTGGGTCGCCGACCGAGGGCCGGGCCTCTACTCCATGGCCGATGTGCTGGGGCTGTAGCCGGGGAGGAACGCCATGCTCTGGCTGGTGCTGGTCTATGCAGGTGTGCCCATCGCCCTCGTCGCGGGCGCGGTCTTGGCCCATAGATTTCGCCAAATCCGGCTCACGTGGTGGGGTTTGCCCGTGTTGCTCTGCGCGTGGCTTCTTTCGTTGCGAGTGGCTTTTGTTATGCTGATCTGTGGATACCTCTTTGCCGCAGCGACGGGCGGGGGGCGACCCGCCCTTTGGCTTCGCGAACTGTGGGCCGTCCACAGTTGGCCGATTGCATTGGTGGGGATAGGCGGCTTGGTGGCGGTTTTCGCGATGAGGGGAATCCGCCCCGTTTCCCGCCGGTCCGGAGCAATCTGCCTGACTGTTGCCCTCGGCCTGATCGGCCTCTCCACAGCGTTCGACGGGCTTCTGTTTCGACTCGCCTATTCCGGCTTCGGCGGGGAAGCGGTGCGCATGGCGGAAAGTGTCAGCCCGGACGGCCAACGTCGTGTCCGAGCCTTCCGCGCCGGCTGGCTAGACAGCGTCTGGTACGACTTGGAGGCTGAAGCCAACTCGACTTACCCGGTCATCGCCCATCCCCTGGTGACGGGCTATGCGGACGAATTCGTGTGGCCATACGCGCAAGGAGATCTCCAGGTCGTCTGGTCGAAGGATTCGCAGATCGTCGCCCTCGGGTACAAAGGCGACCCCCAAGTCGCTTACGACTTCGCTCGCCGAATCGGGCTGTGCAAGGGATCTGTGAACTGGTTCGACAAGACAGAAGGCCGGAAGGAATACCGAAACTCGAATGAATTCAAACGCGGCCTGATGGAACTCATGCGGCAGCACGGCGACGCGGCGCTGGACAGCGAATAGTGCCGCGCCGGCCGAGGGCCGGCGCCGGGCGGCGGCTCGCACTTCGCAGCGGGGCCTGCATCACCCGCCCATCAGGAGCGCGCGGGCGACATACATGCCGACAAAGAGCACTGCAAACAGGGCGACCAGACCGTGGATTTCCCGGGCCCGGCCGGTGACAAGTTTCAGAAGAACGTAACTGATAAATCCCCACGCGATGCCGTCGGTAATCGAGAAACTAAACTGCATGACGATGATCGCCAGGAACGCCGGTATCGCCTCCGCATAGTCGGACCACTTAATCTTGGCCACGCTGCCCATCATCATCGCGCCGATTAAGACGAGAACCGGCGCAACAACCGGGCGGAACGGGACCACCGTCACGCCCCCCGCCGCCACCTGAATCAGCCGCTCGCCCGTCTCGGCATTCACGAACTGGACGCCGGCCCCGATGACATGAACAAGCGGGGACACCAACAGCGCCGCGAGGAGACATATCCCGGTGACGACGGCCGCCAGACCCGTCTTCGCGCCGGACTCCACACCCGCTGCACTCTCAATATACGTCGTAATGGTGCTCGTGCCGACGAGCGAACCGGCGACGGTGCCTGCCGCGTCGGAAAAGAGCGCCCGGCGCGCCCGCGGCAGCCGGCCGCGCTCGTCCAGGAATCCCGCCCGCTCGCCGACTCCAATCAGCGTCCCGACCGTATCGAACATATCGAGGAAGAAGAAAATGAAGATTACGATCAGGACGTCGGCCAGCGACCGATTCCGGAAAAGGGCGCCGCCTTTCGTCAGCGCCGCGCCAAGCGTTTCACGGGGCCACTTTGGAAGTTCCCACTTTCCCGGCCATTCCGCCAGCACCATCTTCACCCGCTCCGGCGGAACGGCCTGAATGGGGTCGGTCTCTCCCTGTGCAAGGGCCTCCGCCCGCTCGCCGATCTTCTCGGCGGGAATCACCTCCAGCCCGTTCGCCGGCTCGTACCGGAGAGAACACCAGTGGCTGACCGCCAGGGCCAGGATGGCCGTCGCCAGAATACCGACCAGAATCGCCCCCCTGAACCGCAAAGACATCAGGACCGCCGTCAGAGCCACCCCCGCCAGCGCCACCAGCGCCACCGGGTTTGTCAGACGCCCCAACTGCACCAGCGTCGCGTCGCTGTTCTGCACTACCGCGCCCCACTGCAAGCCGGAGAAAGCGATCAGGAGGCCGATGCCGACGGCAATGGCATACTTGAGGGTCTCCGGCACGGCGTGCATCACCGCCTCGCGCAAGCCGACGAAACTCAACACAAGGAACAGCCCGCCGGCGATCAGGTTGGCCGTCAGCGCCTCGTACCACGCAAAACCCATCCCGAGGCAGACCATGTAAGCGAAGAAGAAGTTGTGGCCCATCGCAGGCGCCAGCGCAAACGGATAGTTCGCCAAGAGGCCCATCAGAAAACACGCCAGCGCCGAACAGACGCAGGTCGCAACGAACACATCGTTGCGGGGCATCCCGGCGTCGTGCAGCACGGCCGGCTGAACAAAAAGGATGTAAGAGAGCGTTAGAAAAAGGTGACCAGGCCGCCGCGAATCTCGGTCCAAACGGTGGTCCGATGCTCGCGAAGTCGGAACATGGTGCTACCTTTCCTCAGTGAAACTCAGGCAAGCCGCTCCGGCCCCGCTCAACCCTCTTCGATGATAATCGCCTCGGTGGGACACGCCTCGGCCGCCTCCCGGACCGCCTCCTCGTGTTCCGAGGGAATCGGGTCCACGAGAACCACGGTGACGTCGTTCTGGACGTCAAAGACCTCCGGGCAGATGTCCACGCACACGCCGCAGCCGGTGCACAGTTCCGGGTCAACCTTCGCCTTCATGTCTCAGCCCCTTCGCGTCTCACTCACCACGCCCGTCCGCAATCCGGTCAGGGCCCCGCACTTCGCCCCTCCACCCTTGGAAAGAAAAGGGAACGGGGCCTACCCGTTCCCTCATCGTTCAGCAACAAAAGAACAACCGGCCTACTTGGGCGTCAATTTCGAGCAAGCCGAGGCCAACAGCCTCATGTTCGGCTTCTCAGTCGTGTAAACGACCGACTTGCCCTTGCGCGTCCCGTCGACCAGCCGTCCCCGGCGCAGCAACCCCAGATGGTGACTGACACTCGGCTGCTTCAACCTGAGCGCCTTGCACAGGCCAGTCACGTTCTTGGGGCCTCTCGCGAGCAGCCGCAGGATACCTAGCCGCGTCGGGTCCGAAAGAAGCGCGAACCCCCTCGCCCACTCCTTCAACTCCGCCTTTGTCTTCTTGACCATCTTCCCTTCCCTTTTCTACCCCCCTGACCCATTCATTAATAACAGACCGATGCACGCAATACAACAACAATTTGTGCAGAAGAGACATTTTCCCATGTTCGGGTTTAACCGTGCACCAAAGGCGTTCCTGCCCTCCTCCCCTTCGCGGTTTCGCTTTGCCCCGACGGCACCAATATTATACTCTCGCTACCATCGCAGTGAAACAAGAACAAAACATTATACACCCCGGCAAATCCGTTACAAGAAGAAATTTTGTAAATACGCGACGCAGCAACGACGCCCTACACCACACGGGCCACACCGTCTGTCCGTCCGGCCCCGCCGGGCCTCGCCCGGGAAGAAAAGCGTCCGCCGCTTGCGGTTCCCCCACCGGACACCTTGTTCGATGGTGGGCGATACAGGACTCGAACCTGTGACCTCGCGGGTGTGATCCGCGCGCTCTAGCCAACTGAGCTAATCGCCCACCGAACCATCCCGGCCCAGGCGATCTTAATCCCGGCGGTGCCCGCTTACAAGGCCAAACCGGCGGAACAGCAACACCACGTTTAGCCGCAATCCCGATGCACATCGGGATGCGGCCTTGGCCTGAGGGTGTACATCTTAGCCGCCAAAAGAAGGAGCAGCCCGGCCGGGCTGCTCCTTCTTACGTTCACGGGGACGTCCGCTCACTTCCGCCGGCGCGCCCAGGCAACCGCCAGGCCGCCCAGCGCCAGAAGCGAGAGCGTCGCAGGCTCGGGGACGCCGGCGTGACCGTTGATGTCGCCCCAAATCTGCCCGGACACATTGTCCGTCGGGCTGTAGTTCGGATTCGTGAAAATCGCCGCAGCCGGCGCCTCGGCGATAAAGTCGAACATGACCACGCCACCGGCATCGCTTCCTATCATATCCTCGCCGAGCAAGATGTTCAGAATGCCCTCGCCTTCCACCTTGAAGATGCGATCTTCGTTCACCCGCGCCAGCAGCGTGACCTTGTCGAAGGCGATATCCAGCAGGACGATGTCCTGAGGCTGTATGCCGAGGGGCGGGTACAGCGGCACCGAGGCGGGGCCGAGGCCCTGATTGTAGATCTGGCCGGTGATGGTCAGATGGCCTCCGTCGCCGACGAGGCTGATGTCGAACTGGTCGCCGCTGGGGTTCGTATACGGCCCGTCGTTGAGGTTGAACGTCATATCCAGTTTCAGGTCGCCGCCGAAGGTGGTCGAGTTGGCCACAGGGTAAGGAAACGCGCTTGCCAGCGGCCCGCCCAGCACGGTCGGCAGTTTCCCCACGTAAGAGTAACTGCCCACGTAGTGATTGGGGTCGGAAGACTGGACGTAGAGCGCGTCCGGCGCCACGCCGTTAAAATCATACACCGCCCCCCACGCACCCAACCCGCCCCCCGGCGCCGCTCCCCAATAGGGCACGTCGAACGAAAAGTCGTGGTCTTCGACACGAACACTCAGCGGTGCGGCCTGCACGTTTGCGGCAAAGAAACCGAGTGCAACGACAGCCAACCAAAAATGCGCGCGTGACATGGGAACCTCCCCCGAGCAGGACTCGGATGCAACCTCCCCCGAAAGGACCGTTAACCCCCATACAGAGCGGAAGGGCTTCCACCGAAAGTGCTCGCCGAGCGCATGGGTTTAAACCTCGCGCTCGGAACCATCGTGGGGCATTCGGAAGCCCTCACCCCAGGTACTCTGGAACTATACCACAAAACCCACCAGAGTCAAATTGGGGGGCAAAAAAATCTTCTCACACAGGTGGAGGCGAGGATAGAGGGCCACCTAAGTGCTTGTCGCGCAAGCACTTAGGGCGCCTTCGGGATGGCGCGCGGAAAACGGAATTCCGAAAACAATTTTTCTCCGGACTCACGCCCGGCCAGCGCGGCGGAGGCGCCGAGCCCATAGCGACAGAAAGACACACCCCATCAGCCAGAGCAGAAGGCAGGCCTTCCATGCGGCGAGCCAGACAAACATCACGCCGCGGACGTCTGCGGTCGAATCCACCTGCCAAATTGCCCGGACAAACTGCGCGAGGTCAGGAATGAACACGACCCCATAATAGAAGGCCGCCGTCACGACCTGCAGCCCCACTCCGATGACAAAACACCCCCACGCGGCCCCGGCCGCGGCTGCAACTCGCTCTGCCAACGCCAGTCTGCTTTCCTGACCGTTCATGCGTTCCTCCTTTCGCATCGAGCCTGCGGAGGGTCAGACTTCCTTGGCGTCAATGAAAGGCATCAGACGCCGAATTTCCCGGCCGACCTTTTCGACCGGGTGATTTCGTTCGGTGGCCTCGAGTTCCTTGAACTTTTTGCCGCCGGACTTCCACTCTTCGACCCACTCTTTGGCGAACGAGCCGTCCTGGATGTCCGCCAGGAGTTTCTTCATCCGCCGCCGGACGCCCGCGTCGATCAGCACGTCGCCGCGCGTCAGGCCCCCGTACTCGGCGGTGTTCGACACCGAGTACCACATGTAAGACAAGCCGCCCTGGACCAGGAGTTTGACGATGAGGTTCAGTTCGTGCAGGACCTCGAAGTAGGCGAGTTCGGGTTGATAGCCCGCCTCGACGAGGGTCTCGAATCCGGCTTTAATCAGACTCGTCACCCCGCCGCACAGAACGGTCTGTTCGCCGAACAGGTCCGTCTCGGTTTCATCGGCGTAGGTGGTTTCGAGGACGCCGGCGCGGGCGGCGCCGATGGCCTTTGCGTAGGCCATGGCCAGCGCACGGGCCTCGCCGGAGGCGTCCTGGTGGACCGCAAACAGAGCGGGCACGCCCGCGCCCTCGACGAACTGCTCGCGGACCGTATGGCCGGGTCCCTTCGGCGCCACCATGATGACGTCCATGTCGTCTGGCGGCACAATCTGCCGGAAGTGAATGTTAAAACCGTGGCTGAAGCCGAGCGTCTTTCCCTTCGCGAGGTTCGGGCCGATCTCGGCCTCATAGACCTTGGCCTGAATTTCGTCCGGCAGCAGGACCTGCACAATGTCCGCTTCACGTGTGACCTCGGCGGCCGGGCGGGGCTCGAAACCGTGCTCGACGGCCAACTTGTAGTTGTCCGTCCCCTCCAACTCGGCCACAAGGACACGGACGCCCGAATCCCGAAGGTTCTGGGCCTGGGCGTGGCCCTGGCTGCCGTAACCGATGATGCCGACCGTCTTCGACAGGACCGGCTGAATGTCAATGTCGTCATCGTGATAAACCTTGGCCATGCCAGCCTCCTTACCCTTGTGTGCCGCGCGCCAACGCGATGCGGCCCGTCCGCGCCAGTTCTTTGATGCCGTAGGGCTTGAGAAGTTCGACGAACGCCTCGATCTTCTTTTCCGGCCCCGAAATCTCAACGGTCAGATGTTTCGGCCCGATGTCCACGATCTTGCCCCGGAAAACGCTTGTGATTTCAAAGACTTCCTTGCGCTTTTCCGGATGTGCGGCCACCTTGATGAGCATCAAATCCCGCTCGACGATGTCCATACCGGAAAAGTCCGTGACCTTGATGACGTCGATAATCTTGCCGAGTTGTTTGCGGACCTGCTCGAGGACCGCGTCGTCGCCGCGCACGACGACGGTCATGCGGCTGCGGCCGGGGTCCTCGGTCTCGCCGACCGCCAGTGAATCGATGTTGAAGCCCCGCGCGGCGAACAGGCCCGAAATGTGGGCCAGGACGCCCGGCTTGTTCTCAACGATTGCGCTGATAATGTGGCGCATTGGGACGCCTCCTGGGTTGCTCTTGGGTCGGGGGCGATTCTAGTGGAACCCTCGACCGGCGGCAAGCACAAAGCCGGCGGCTTCTGTTGACGGGAGGGGCCCTGGAGCGTATGATGAGGGCGCCGATGTTTTCATTTTGTAAACAATCAGCGCGGGGGAACAAAGGTGCTGTGGCGTTAGTCGGAGAAAGGGTCCGGGCCATGCGGCAACTCAAAATCGGCGCTTGGGCGCTGCTGGCGATGGTGGCGGCGTCCGTCGCTCTAGGGCAGATGGGCGGTGCTGTCCCTATCCATCTGGAGCCGGCGGTTGCTCGCCGGGTCCGTGAAACGGTCGAACTGAAGGGTGTTGTCGAGCCGAGGCGCGCCAGCACCCTCGGCGCCGAGGTGGCAGGCCGCGTCGAGCACGTCCTGGTCGAGGAGGGGAATTTCGTAAAGGCCGGGGCACCCATCTGCCGGATGCGCACCCTCCCGGTGGAACTTCAACTCAAGCAGGCCGAAGGGCAACTGGCGGCCGCAAAGGCCGAATTCGAGAAGATGACGGAGGGCTATCGGCCGGAAGAAATTCGTCAGGCCGAGGCCCGGGTCCAGGCGGCAGAGGCGGCGCTGGTCCGATGGCAGCAGGAGCACAAGCGGACGAGGCAACTTCTGGCCGACGGCGCCAGCACACAGGCCGAGATGGAATCCGTCGAGGCCTCGTATCGCCAGGCCGAGGAGTTGCTGGCCGAGGCGAACGCCTATCTCGATCTCGTTACGAGCGGCTACCGGGCCGAGGACATCGAGGCCGCCCGCGGCCAGGTCCAGGCCCAAGAGGCGATCGCCGAGGAATTGAAGGACACGATCGAGAAGATGACCGTCGTCATGCCATACGACGGTTTTGTGGTTCGCAAGCGATGCGAGGTGGGCGAGTGGCTCCAGCCCGGGGCGCCGGTGGCCGATGTGGTGGATTTGGCCGTGGCGCGCGTCCTCGTGGATGTGCCGGAGCGATACCTGAAGGGTCTTGAGAAAGGGTCCGAAGCGCCGGTGATATTCGATGCGCTGGATGAGGAGGAATTCGCGGGCACGGTCGCCGAGATTGTGCCGGTGTCGGCCGAAGGGGTTCATACCGTGCCGGTGCGCGTGGATATCCGGAATCCGATGGAGAACGGGAGGCCGACGATTGCGTCGGGCCTGTTTGCGCGGGTGTGGTTGCCGGTCGGGCCGGAGCACGAGGCGCTGCTTGTTCCCAAGGCGGCGCTGGTGCGCCAACAGGGCCAGGACCTGGTGTACACGGTGTCGGACGTCCCTCCGCCGGAAATGGCCGCCAAGATGGCCGAGATGGCGGACAAGATGGCCAAGATGCCGAAGCCTCCGGCGCCTGCCGAGCCGGTCGGGCCGCCCCCGCCGCCCGTGAAGTACGCCAAGGCGGTCCCGGTCCGGATCGTCCAGGGGTACGGTCTGCTGATGGAGGTCGAGAGCGAGGCGCTCGAGCCGGGAACGCCCCTGATCACGCGCGGCACGTACCTAATGGTGCCGGGGATGCCGGTGCAGGCGTATCCGAAAGAGGGAGAGACGGAGCCGGGCGGTTCGGAAAAGGACGCCGAGGTGCCGGGAGAGGTTGAATGAGGCTCATTGCCTTTTGCGTTCGGCACGCCGTGCCGGTTGTTGTCGGCGTGCTGCTGGCGTTGCTGTTTGGGTTTATTGCCATCGTTGGAATTCCCCGCCAACTCACCCCCACGGTCGAAGTGCCGGTCATCAACGTCGGCGTCAGGTATTTGGGCGCTGCGCCGGAAGAGATTGAAAAAGAGATCGTTGACAAGATCGAGGACCAGTTGCAGGCGGTCGAGGGAGTGCGGGAACTGACCTCGGAAAGCCGCGAGAACCAGGCCAATGTCCGCCTGGAGTTCGACTGGGGGACGAGCACAACGCTGGCCGGCGTCGATGTCATCAATAAGTTGAGCCTCGTCGGCGACCTGCCGGACGAAGCCGACGACCCGGTCATTTCGTTCGGCGAGCAGGAAGGTCACCCTATCTGCTTTATCGCCCTGCGGAGCGAACAGAGCGCCGACGAACTTCGCGATTATGCCGTCGATGCCCTTCGGCCCTACCTGAAGCGCGTCGAGGGTGTAAGCAGCGTGGACGTATACGGCGGCCGCGAGCGCCAGGTCGAGGTGACGTTCGACCCGTATCAGTTGGCGGCCTATCAACTGACGCCGAGGGACTTGGCGGACCTGTTGGCGCGCGAGAACCGAAACACGCGCGGCGGGCGCATCGACGAGGACAAGAATCGCTTCCTAGTCCGGACGGTCGGCGAGTTCCGCACGGCCGAGGACGTCGAGAACGTGGTGCTGCGGCGGCCGGGCATGCCGGACATTCGTCTCGGCGAACTCGTCAGCGTCAACCAGAACAGTTACAAGGACCGCGAGTATTTCGTCCGCCTCGACGGCCGCAGCGGCATCATCTTCGCCGTCCGCAAAAAGACCGGCGAGAACGTCGTCGCCATCATCAGCCAGATCGAGAAGGCCATTGAGTACCTCAACCAAGAGGTGCTCGCCCGCCAGAACATGAAACTGGAAATGTTGTACAACGAGGCCACTTACGTCGACCGCGCCATCGGCCTTCTGAGGCAGAACGTGTTTCTGTGCGCGGCGCTGGCGATGTTGGTGCTGGTGGTGTTCCTGCGGACGTGGCGGGCGGTGCTGACGGTTTTTGTGGCCGTGCCGATTAGTTTCGTCGCGACGTTCATCTTTCTCTGGCTCCTCGGGCGGACGCTGAACGTCATCAGCCTGGCCGGGATGACGTTTGCCATCGGTATGTTGGTTGATAACGCCATCGTGGTGCTCGAAAACATTTACCGGCACCGGCAGATGGGCAAAAGCGCTCCGCGCGCCGCCCTGGACGGGGCGTCGGAGGTCTGGGGCGCGGTCCTGGCTTCGACGCTGACGACGGTGGCGGTGTTCGTCCCGGTCATTTTCATCCAGGAAGAGGCGGGCCAGTTGTTCCGCGACATCGCCCTGGCGGTGGCCATCAGCGTCACGATTTCGCTGGCCGTTTCCATGACGGTGATCCCGATGCTCTCGGCGAAGATTCTTCGGGTCGCCGAGCGCCTTGAGGGTACCGGTGGTCGAGGGAGCCGAGTTGCAGGCCTTTTTGGGATTTTTGACCGGTTTGGATCCGGTTTTCGTGACCGGGTGACGGCCCT
>Ga0307379_10005443_pt1 | contig 17730 bp, 13 predicted proteins | sample UN2MG_FD_202237 | JGI IMG/M metagenome (GOLD analysis project Ga0307379, IMG submission 202237) | Soil microbial communities from Risofladan, Vaasa, Finland - UN-2 | ecosystem: Environmental > Terrestrial > Soil > Coastal area > Acid sulfate soil | place: Finland: Risofladan, Vaasa | collected... | reverse complement strand
GCGGGTCCCGTTCTGAATTCCCTGAACGAGTTTCTCAATCTCCAGGTTGAATGCCACCGGCGTCGGCGCGACCGCAGGCGCCCCGGGCGTCGCCGTTCCGGGCGTGCCTGCCGCGCCGACCGCCCCGGTGCCGGGACCCGTCCACGGCGCCCCCGTGACGGGCGTGGGCGCCATCGGCTGCGGACGGCGGGCCATCACCACCAGGAGGACCACAAGCCCGATCGCCACCACGCCGATCAGCACGACCCACACGACCGCCACGCTCCTGTGTCGAACGCCGCCACGCGGCATGACAATCTGCCGGCGTGTCGTCACGGGACGCTTCTCGGACAACTCGCCTTGAAGGGCCTGGGCGGCCTCGCGGGCCGTCTCGGTCTGGGGGAGGATCTTGCAGATCGCCTTGCAGTACGGGCAGCGGACCTCCCGGCCCAATTGGTTAGGGCGGAGTTTGAATCCCTTCCCGCAGACTTTGCACTCCGCGCTGAATACGTCTGCCATACCTCGCTCCTCCTCAGGATTCTACGAGTACCCCCCTCCAGCGGCACCAAAAAAATCATTTCCGCCGTTCGAACCGCGACCGGAAGGCGCCGCCCTGAGCACCCACCGCCGTTCGAGCCGCGACCGGAAGGTCGCGGTCACGTGCCCAATCGCCGAGGTTCAACTTACGCGCTACCGCGATTGTGGATAACTTTTTGGCGCGAGTTTGGGGGGGTATTTTTGGGCGGTTTTTTACGGGCCACCGGCCCTGGCGGGGGCGATAAGGCGGTTTTTTCACTACAGGCCTCGCTCGGGGGCGAAAAGAGAGTCTCGGATTTTGCGTTTTTTCGACTTTTTTCGCGTTTTTGGTGCGGTTTTTACCGGTTTTGGGGGCTTTTTACGGCCATTTCGTGCTTTTGGCATCCATGTTATGTGCATACCTTTATGTGCATAACTTCCCGCGGACGCGCGTAAGTGGTTTTCGGTGGGGCAAATCTCGCATCTGACAAAGAAACAGTGGTGGACGGCCGGGGTTTAACCGCAAAGGGCGCCAAGGACGCAAAGGGGGGATGGGGGAACCCTCCTTCGCCCTCCGGGCGATGGAGGGCAGGCGACAAACGGCGCAAGGCCAAACCACCCCAAGGGCGCAGAGCACGGCGGAATTGGGCGGCCCGCCCCGCCACAGGCGGGCAAGCTTCGCCCCTTCGACAGGCTCAGGGCTTCGGCGGGTGGAGGAAAATCTCGCATTTGACAAAGAAACAGTGGTGGACGGCCGGTGACTGGGTGACCCCGAAGGATAGGGGCAAGCTGGGTGACTGGGGGGGCATTTTCGCCCGCCACAGGCGGGCAAGCCTCCGCTTCCCCGGCGCGCCGGGGTCGGTCGGGATGACACCCCTTGCAAGACGCGCAAGGGCGAAAAAGAAGCGGCGGGCCGTGGGACGCCGCGATTCTTTCGTCGGCGTGCCGCCGACGGCTAAACCCCGAGGGATCGGGGCAGGCGGTGGACGGCAACGGCACGCGCTCCCCTTCGGGTCGCGGCTAAACATGACGGCGCGGGGGGCTCGTTTTAGCGTCGTTTGCGGCCGCGGAGGAGGCCGAGGCCGCCGAGGCCCAGGAGGGCGAGCGTGGCGGGCTCGGGCGCGTGGGCGCCATAGTTGTTCGAGATCACCACGTAGTCCAGGGCGTTGACCACGCCGTCGCCGTTGACGTCGCCCTCGCCCCACTGCGAGCCGACGCCGTAGTGGTTCGACACGACCACGTAGTCCAGGGCGTTGACGACATGGTCCAGGTTGGCGTCGCCCGCCAGGAGGCCGGCCAGCACCTCGATGGTGATCGCGTCGCTGGTGCCCGTCCCGTAAACCACGCCGCTTGAGTAGGCGCCCAGGCTGGTGACGCTGGCGAACGTGCCGACGAGCGTGTCGTAGGAGGCAAGGGTGTACGTGCCGGCCTGGAAGGGGTTGGCCGCGTCGAATACGAACTCCAGGGCGGCGGCGTCGCCCAGGGTGAGGGTGCCGGTGACGTCGACGCGGTCGGCGTCCGCGCCGAGGAGTTCGGCGACCCAGTTGTTGCCGCCGTCCGCGAACGCCAGGTCGCCGTCGAGGGTCAGGGTGCCGACGCTCGCGCCGGGTGCCAGTGTGCCGCCGGCGGCGAGGGTCACGGTCTTGGTTCCGGCGTTGATTGTGCCCGCGCCCTTGACGCTGGTAAAGGTGGGCAGGCTTGCCGCCGCCGAGGCGTCGAATGTGCCTCCTTCGACGTTCAGCATGGTGCTGGTGATCGAGCCGGTGGCGTTCAACGCGAGCGTGCCGGCGATCACCTTCGTCTCGCCGGTGTAGGTGTTGGCGGCGGCGAGGGTCTGAGTGCCGCTGCCTACCTTGGTCAGCGACCCCGGCCCCGTGTCATCACAGATGGTGCCCGAGAACGTGTCGGAAGCGTCCGATCCCACCGTCAAGGCCGTGCCTCCGGCGGGGTCCGTGATGCGGATGTTGCCCGTCGAACCCGCCAGCGCCCCGGCGGTCAGCGTGCCTGCGTTTACGGTAACCGTACTGTCGGCCTTCCACATCTTGAGCGTCCCGCCCACCGTAAGTTGGCCGCCGTTTTGCAACGTGAGGGCCCCCGTGCCCCCCGCCGCGCTACTATTGCCGCCGACATACAGGGAACCGATGTTGGTCCAGAGGGACCCGATGCCGTCCACGGTCGCCGTGCCGCTTGAGCCGCTGTAGTAGCCGAGGTAGCCGTCAGGGTTGGAAACCTGACCGCCGTTCTGGATATTCAGCGTGCCCGTGCCGTAGAAGCCGACGGACAGCCACCCCGAATTGGTCCATTTCGAGCCGATGCCGTCCACGGTCGACGTTCCGTTGGAGCCGCTGTTATATCCAAGGATGCCGCCGGTGTTGGAGACCTCGCCGCCGTTCCGGATATTCAGCGTGCCCGTGCCGGAGTCGCCGACGTACAGATTCATCCAGTCGGTCCATTTCGACCCGCTGCCATCCACGGTCACCGTGCCACAGGAGACAGCGCCACCGGCGCTGGCGACCTGACCGCCGTTCTGGATATTGAGCGTGCCCGTGCCGTCCCCGCCGACGTACAGCCACCCCGAATTGGTCCACTTCGACCCGATGCCGTCCACGGTGGCCGAACCGCTGGAGCCGCTGACATCATAGCCAAGGAGGCCGAAGGTGTTGGAGACCTGGCCGCCGTTCTGGATATTCAGTGTGCCCGTGCCGAGGTAGCCGACGTACAGATCCCCCGAATTGGTCCATTTCGATCCGGTGCCGTCCACGGTCACGGTGCCGCTGGAGCCGGGGTCTTCGCCAAGGAAGCCGTAGGTGTTGGAGACCTCGCCGCCGTTCTGGATATTCAGCGTGCCCGTGCCGCTGTAGGAGCAGCCGACGTACAGTTTCCCCGAATTGGTCCATTTGGATCCAATGCCGTCCACGGTCGCCGTGCCATTGGAGCTGCTGCGATAGCAAAGGGTGCCGGAGGTGTTGGAGACCTGGCCGCCGTTCTGGATATTCAGCGTGCCCGTGCCGTAGAAGCCAACAAATAGGGACCCGGAATTAGTCCATTTCGACCCGATGCCGTCCACGGTCGCCGTGCCACGTTTAACGTAGCCGTGGGAATTGGAGACTTGGCCGCCGTTCTGGATATTCAGCGTGCCCGTGCCGCTGTAGTTGCCGCCGACGTTCAGTTTCCCCGAATTGGTCCATTTGGATCCAATGCCGTCCACGGTCGCCGTGCCATTGGAGCTGCTTTGATAGCCAAGGTAGCCGTAGGTGTTGGAGACCTCGCCGCCATTCTGGATATTGAGCGTGCCCGTGCCGTCCCCGCCGACGTACACGTAGGAGGAATTGGTCCACTTCGACCCGCTGCCAGCCACAGTCACCGATCCGCTTGAACCCGATGCATAGCCTATATCCCCCCCCCAGCTCTCGACGGCTCCTCCATCCCGCACTTCCAGCGTGCCGGTGCCATGGGTCCCGACGAAGATGAAGTCGCCGTTAGTCCATTTGGAGCCGCTGCCAGCTACGGTCACGGTCCCGCTTGAGCCGGACTCGAGGCCTATATAAGCTATATAAGCGTCGCCGCTCTGGACGGTCCCGCCAAGGAAAATACCGAGACTCCCCGTGCCACGATTCCCGACGGTAAGTCCACCTGTATTCAACGTGGCATCTGGATCCACGACGCTGACTTCGCCCACCGATCCCGCCGCATCACCGATAACGACATAGTTTTCGGCGGCCAGTGTGCCGCTGATGATGTTTAGGCGGGCGTTGTCGCCCGAGTCGCCTATCACTATAGTGCCGTCGGCACTCAAGCTCTGCAGGACATACGTGTGACCGCCAAGGTCCAGAGTGACGTCTCCCCTCCGGACGATAAGCCTATCATTGGTGATGTCCCCCGGCATGGTGACGTTGTACGTCCCTGCCTGGTCAAAGATGGCCGTATCGACAGCGCCGGGCACAAAGTTGTAGGATGGAGCCCCATAGAGTTGCCACTTGGTATCGTCATTGAACGAGCCACCGGCTGCAGCTTTCCATGCGAACGCCTGGGGGGCTGTGATCGTATCGTTAATCCACCCCGCATAGGCTGAAACACGTGTATGTAGCATGACATCATTATATTCGCCGTCCCCGAGACTCAAATCAAGCCAATAGTGGTCAAGGAAGGCGGCGACGCCCGCAAGGTGCGACGTGCCGCCCACGGATACAAAACATCCACCGCCGCTGTCCTTCGGTGCGCAACAAAACTCCCTGTCCGTGGGCTCGGAGCTCCCAAGCCTATTGACAAGGTCCACATCGTGGTTGTCAAAATCGGCCATCATGAGATTGGATGAGTACCCCCAGTAATCACCGCACTCATCGATCACGTTTGTGCCGGCGCGTTTTTGGCCATCATAGGTCGTGGCACCCGTGTACCCATCACCTGTGAGGCCAAACCCCACAAACGTGCCTGTCTTGCCCTTTTCTGCGGTACCGGTGTAGAGTGGGGCCGGCGTCACGTTGAGGACGTGGGACTTAAGACGCACAATGGCCATGTCTATACCTGCCTCCATCCGTTCATCTTCACTCCCACTCCACGTTAGCCAATCTGGATAAACGGTTATAAGATACCCTTGAGTGAAATAGTCATTCCCCCCTACCGAGAACCTAACTGTTGAGGTTGCCCCGAGTGAGTCTACCACATGGGCGGCCGTGAGCACATAGTTGCTTGATATGAGTGTCCCGGAGCCAAAAAAATCCGATCCTGCCCCTGCGCGGAAGCCACCTACACTGGGGTAGGACGCGGCCAGGCCTAAGTATTCTGAATCCTGTACGTCGTGCCGCCTTGTGCCAGCCTCGGAGAGAGTTCCCACGAAGCCAATCGCAAAGTAGCTTACCACCAAACAAGCGACCAGTCGCCCATTCATTTCGGCCTCCTCTCCGTTGCCCCGCACGCACCCCCGTGCGCGCGATTCCTATTCAGTTGTCATGGCCGAAACCCTACGGATGGGTTTCGCCGACCCGTCCCTCCGGACGGTGCACACCCGTCACGAGTGGGGCGAAAGGAATGGCCCCCAAAGGCAGGAAACCGTCCCCCCGCTCCCGCGACGTCCCGGCCCCCGCGGCCGGGCACGGCTATTCCATGAAAAAAGGCCGACCCGCGTTCACTTAACTTGTCCTTGCGCCCGCCGCGGCGGGCCTTGAATAAGGTGAAACCGCCGCCATGGGCAACGTTCCCGCTGCTGTTGCGGAGGGAGCCCGAAGGGCGACCGGAACAACCGCAGCGCACGCGGCGACGTAACACCCGTCGCCCCTGCCCGCCGACCTGTCCACCATAGCCCGTAGGGCGGCGGTGGAAGCCTTGGCGAAGGCAGGTGTCTCGATTCTATCTCTCCTCGCCGGCCCCCTGCTTCGCCCCTTCGACCCTTCGACACACTCAGGGTCGCCCCGAGCCGTTCGACCATGCTCACGGCCCTGAGCCCGTCGAAGGGCATGGTCGAGGGGCGACAGGCTCAGGGCTACGCAGGGCTACGCAGGGCTACGCCTAACTCACCTGAAGTATACCCCAGAATTCGGCAAAAAGCAAATCGGGGGAAGGGTTTTTTCGGCATACAGGGGGCGGGGGTTCCCGCAGATTCGCCCCGGTGAAACTGGGGCTCATCTGCGGGCTTTAACGGCACGCGCGGGAGGTGACAGGCCACGGTAGGGAACGTGATCCCGGCGCGCCGGGACTTCCGCGGCGGGCTCGAACGGCGCGCGGCGAAACGGCAGAACCGGCGGAATTCGCCGGCGGATAGCAGACTTGCGGGCATCGGGTCTCTCTGGTACACTCCCGCGGTTTGATGCGCAGAAGCCATCTCCTGTGCGATACGGACTGGCGACAAGACAGCGGCAGCCAATGCCCGTAAAAACTCGCAGACAGGAAAGCGAAGACATGGACGTGCCGGGTATAAGCCGGCGGCGTGCCCTCGAGGCCGCCGGCGCGGTCGGCGCGCCGCGGCGCCGGGAGAGCGGGGGCGTCTGTTCAGCGACTTTTCGGGTGCTCGGCAGCTCGTCATCCTCCCTTCAGCAGACAGCCGAAGCACATTTCCCCGGTCGGAGGAGGAACGATGGACATCCTCGAGCAGTTGCAGTCGCACCCGCTGTTCACAACCTTCACGCCGGAAGCGCTGGCCGAGGCCGTTCGCGCCGGCACGGCAGTCACCTACGAGCCGGGCGACGTCTGCCTCCGTAGCGGCGATGCGGGCGAGATCTTCGGCGTCTTGATTTCGGGGCGCCTCGAGGCCGTCCGCGGGCTCGGGACGGCGTCACGGGAGACGCTCGGCTCGATCGAGCCGGGCGAATGCTTCGGCGAAATGTCGCTCCTGACGGGCAGCCCCACCAACGCCGACGTCGTGGCCGCGGCGCCCTCGCAGGCCGTCGTCTTCCTTCAGGAAGCCATCAGCCCGATCCTGGCGATGAACCGCGAGGCGGTTCAGTTCATGGCCAAACTGATTACGCGGCGTCTCGCCCCCAAGCCCCAGGCGCCGCGGGCCACCGCCCCGCGCGCCGTGCGTTACAGCCTGGGGGCCGCCGCACCTCTGCGGATCCTCGCCGTCAGTTGCCGCCTCGACGACGTCCGCTACGCGTACTTCGACACGACGAGCGAGACGGCCCGGGTATGGGGCAAGGTCGAAGGCCTGGGCAGCCCCGGCCAGGCCGTCCACGTGCACGCCGGCCCGGCCGGCGAGAAGCGAACGGCCGTCCGACCCGCCACGCACGAAGCGGCGCTCCAGGCGGCGCTGGCGGCTCTGACAGCCAAGGACGCAGGCCTCCTCGGCTCGGCGGCGGATTTGTCGGCCATCGGCCACTGCGTCCGTCACGGCGGCACGCGCTACAACGGCCCGGCCATCGTGACGGAGGAGACGAAGGAAGCGATCCGGCGGGTCGCCGACCTCGCCCCGCTGGACAATCCGTACAACCTCCTGGGCATCGAGGCGTGCGAGCGGCTCGCGCCGGGCGTCCCGCAAGTCGCGGTGTTTGATACGGCCTTTCATCAGACGATGCCCGAGGCCGCCTGGCGATACGCGCTGCCGGAGGACCTGGCGTACGATGCGACACTCCGGCGGTTCGGTTTCCACGGCATTTCGCACGAGGGCGCGGCGCGCGAGGCCGCCGCCTATCTCGGCGCCCCCTTCGACGCCCTCCGGATCGTCACCTGCCATCTCGGGCGCGGCGCGTCGCTGGCCGCCATCGACCACGGTCGGAGCGTGGACACGACGATGGGCTTCACGACGCTCGAGGGACTGATGATGGCCACCCGGCCGGGCGACGTGGACCCGGGGCTCATCCTGCACCTGGTCCGGGACCGGAAGGTTCCGGCCGATGAATTGTACGACCGGCTTTTCCGGGAGTCGGGCCTCTTGGGGCTGTCGGGCGTGTCGGGTGACGTTCTGGAGGTGATGGAGGCGGCGAACCAGGGCAACGCGCGGGCGCTCGTCGCCCTTCAGGCCTATTCGCTGCGGGCCCGCAAGCACCTGAACGCCTACATCGGCCTTCTGGGCGGGGTGGACGCCATTGTGTTCACCGGCGGCGTGGGAGCGAACAGCCCGGGAGTGCGGGCGAGAATTTGTCAGGGTCTCCACTGGACGGGCATCGTCCTGGACGAGGGGCAAAACCGCGCGGCCCGTGCCGGCCGGGGCGAGACGCTCCAGATCTCCGCCCCCCATTCGCGGGCGCGAATCCTCGTGGTCGGCAGCGACGAGGAGCGAACCATCGCACGCCACACCGTTCGAGCCCTCGCGCACGCCCGCGTGACGGAGGTGATGCGGCAAAAGGAGAGGCCGATTCCGATTGGCATCTCAGCCCATCACGTGCACCTGACCCAGGAACACGTCGAGACGCTCTTCGGCCAAGGGCACACACTCACGTGGCACTCGGACCTCACGCAACCCGGCCAGTTCGCCTGCAAGGAACAGGTGAATCTCATCGGGCCGAAGGGGCGGATCGACCGCGTGCGCGTGCTCGGCCCTGTCCGGCCCGAGAGCCAGGTCGAAATCGCGAGGACCGAGGAATTCAAACTGGGCATCGACGCGCCGATTCGTTTGAGCGGCGACCTGGACGGCACGCCGGGCATCACGCTGGAGGGGCCGGCGGGCCAGGTGCGGCTGGAACGGGGCACGATCTGCGCGATGCGCCACATTCACATGGCGCCCGAGGATGCCATGGCGTTTGCCGTCCGCGACCACGACGTCCTGCGCGTCCGCGTCCTGGGCGAGCGGTCACTCATTTTCGGCGACGTGGCCGTCCGAGTGGACCCGAACTTCCGCCTGGACATGCACATCGACACCGACGAGGCCAACGCCGCCGAATTGAGCGCCGGCGCGGTCGGCGAACTGGAGTCCATCCAACAGCGTGTCACCGTCTGAGCCGACCCAAAAAAACGCGCGGCCACCCAGACGGGAGGCCGCGCAAAACTCAATCAAACCTGACCGGCTGCATCCGGGCCACGGCGATCAGCGTGAGCGTTTCCCGGCCCGCCGGCGACGGACCCAGAGGATGCCCGCCGTGCCAAAGCCCATCAAGGCGAGCGTGGCCGGCTCGGGCGTGATGAAGATGTCATCCACCCATGAATCCTCGCTGCCATCCGACATATAGTTCTTGATCTTCAGGTAGACGCTGGTCTTCGCGTCGGGGATGTCGTCGGTGCTCGTGCTGATCTTGCTCCACTGCCCTTTGTAGGGCGCGAAGTCGCCGTCGTTCGTCCCGCCCCAAATGTCCAGCAGGGTGAATGTGGTGTCGCCGTTGAATACGAGCGTCATGGTCAGATAGTCGTTGCTCTCGAAATCCGTGTCAGGGACGTAGAGCCAGAGCGAGAGGTTCACGCCGGTGTACGACGACAGGTTGACGGTATCGAAAATCAGCGAATTCGTCGTCGTACGATAGAGGTAATACGATTTGTCGCCATCGTTGCTGTCCACGTCGGTCGTCGCGTCGGTGTGGTCGCGCGCGGTTGAAACATAGGGGTCCGTATCACCGATTGTGAAACCCAGTTCGTGTCCGGGGGAGGTGGAACCGGCCGTATAGGTGGCGGCACCGGAGGCGGGCTCGTCGAAGTTGGTGAACGCAATAACAGATGCGCGGCCGAGGGAAGGGGCGCCGAGGACAACCAGGGCAATCGCAAACAGAACAGCAACCCGCAGGACAAATCGCATGAGAAAACCTTTCACCCTCCGTAGTGAAAGTTTCCCGCGAACGAGCGTCTTCCCCGCTCTCAAGACTATCATAATCTACCTCACAAAGGGACTGCTGTCAAGTGATTGCCGGAGAATTTTTTGTACGGGTCCCCGAAAAGCCGCCTACGGCCCCGCATGACGGGTTACGGCACGCGGCGGGCCCGGTCGTCCTCCTTCTTTACGCCGATCCGCAGCGGATCGCTCCGCTCCAGGAGCGAGCGGGTGTCCGGGTTGTCAATGGCCTCGGCGAGCACGCGTTCGCGCGCGGTCACCCCTTGGGCCGGCGTGACGATGTGGGGCGTGATGAAGATCACCAGTTCGGTGTCCACTTCCACGGTCTCGACGCGGCGGAAGAGGCCGCCGATGAGCGGAAGGTCGCCCATCAGGGGCAATTTGTCCTCGTTCGTGATGGTCCGCCGACGGCGCAGGCCGCCGATGACGATCGTCCGGCCGTCATCGACGACCATGACGTTCTGTGCCCGGCGCGTCTGGATGACGGGGATCTGGTTGACGGCCGCCCCCGTCGGGCTGCTCTGTTCGGCCGCCAGTTCCATGTGGACGGTCCCGTCGGCGGCGATTCGCGGCGTGACGGTCAGTTTGATGCCGACCTCTTTGAAGGACGTCGTTCCGATCTGTCCGCCGTCGCTGGTCTGCGTGAGTTCCTGATAGGGAATCTCGTCAATGATTTCGATGTTGGCCTGGCGGTTGTTGATCGCCAGGATCTTCGGGTTCGCCAGGACCTTCGTGTTGTCGTGGGTTTCGATGAAGTCCCAGATTCCGGAGATGGTCCAGTTTTTACGCGCCAGGGCGAAGGTGACCTGGCCGCCGGGCGCGGCGGCGGCGTTCACGCCGGCGCCGACGGTGAGCGCCTGGTTCCACGTCATGGCGTCGCCGATGAGTTTCGAGACCGTCCAGTCCCATCCGTAGTGCATCTCATCGTTCAGCGTCACGTCGATGATCATGGCCTCGATCATGACCTGGGGCGGGGCGTGGTCCAGCCTCGCGACGGCCTGGCGGACGGCCTCCACGCGAGAGGACGTGTCCGTCACGACAAGGGCGTTCATTTCCTCGTCGATGCCGACCTTCCCGCTCCCCGACAGGACCGTCGTCACCGTGACGGCGACGTCCTTCGCCTTAAGGTTCTGGAGGACGACCACATCGGTCCGCGGGAACTGCTGTTCAAGACTTTCCGAGGCCGTCCGCTCGGCCAGCAACTGCTCGTAGGTAACGACGCGGACGCGGCGTCCCTCCCATTGGGCGACCAGATGGGCGCCGTCCAGGATCGACCTGAACGCCTCGACCCACGGGGCGTCCTGAAGCCGGACGGTGACGCGGCGGTCGATGCCCTCCGCCATCACCAGGTCCACGTCGCCCTGGTAGGCGAGGCCGCGAAGGGCCTCGTCGGCGCCGGCGTTCACCAATTCAAGGGTGACCTTGACGTCCGGCACGACGTCGGGGTCGGGCTCGGTCCGCCAGCGGTCCGGGGCCTCGGGGAGGATCGATGCGGCTTCGGCGCGCTCCGTCAGGTCCGGCGGAAGCACCCCCTGCTCCACCGGGCGCTCCGGGTCCGGCTCCAGAATGCGGGCGCCCTCGACGCGAACACGCGACGGCGAAGCGGCGTCCTTGCGAGCCGGCCCGTCGCACCCGCCGAGCACCAGCACCAACGCGGCGGCACCGAGAAGACAGAAGAGTTTCTTCGCAAAGGGTGTCATGGGTTTTCCTTCCCGATTGGCTGGTCGGTTGTTTCAGCGGCAACGACCGGCGTGCCGCCGGCCGCCTCCGGGGCCTGGCTTTCCGCCGACGCCGCCGCTTCGGGCTCGACCGCGGGCTTTCCGGTTTCGGCCGGAGCGGGTGGAACCGCCGGCGCCGGGCGCGCCTCCGGCTGCAGAGGTGTCATCATCCAGACGCCCCGCGGCCCGGCGAGCGTGACCTTGTCCCGAGCGATGGCCGTCACGCGCATGCCGCACACCTCGTCGCCGACGCCGGCGATGAGGTCGTTGATGAGCACCAGGGGTTTCGATTCGCAGTAAAGGATTCCATTGAGTTTCGCCGCCGACGGGGTCGCGGTCTGCGAGGCGGCGTCGGCCTGGGCCGGACTCGTCTCAAGGGGCGGCGGCGAGGCCGACCAGGGTGCGAGCGCGGCACCGGAATCGAGCGGCGAGAACGGGTTGGCGCGCGCCACGGGAGCGCCGGCCGGTTCGGAAGCGGCCGGCGGCGCAGCCGGTTTCAGTTCGTCCTGCGCCAGGACGATCGTCGCGGCGAGGATGGCCACGATCGCAGCGATGAGGCTAAGTTCCCGCATGGGGCGCCTCCTCGTTTGTGAGGCCGAGACGCACGACGAGCGTCACGGCGAGGTCGAAAGGCGGTTCCTCGCCGACGCGGACGTCGAGGTCCTCAAGACCGACGGCATGCGTTCCGTCGTCCAGGCGGTCCAGGAGGGCCATCACGTTGGCGTACGGTCCGCGGACCTCCAGGCGTACGGCGACGGAAGAAACGTGCGCCGCCCCGATGTCGAGACGCAGGGCGGCCTGGTTCTCCCGGGTGACGGACTGGAGGGTCAGGCCGACTTCGGAGGCCAGATTCTGCCACTCCTGAAGGAGCGCATCGGCCCGGCGTGCGTTCACCCAGGGAGCCGCCGCGCCGGAGAGTTCCTCGAGGCTCCGGCGTGCGCCGGCGGTTTCCGCCCGCAGGAGCGTCAGTTGACGCTGCTGGAGGTCCAGGTTGGCCCGGGCGGAGACGAGTTGGCTCTCGTGGTCGGCAACGGCCTCACGCGCCGGGCCGATCGTGGCGACGTAGCACGCCACGACGGACAGAACGAGCACCGTCAGGCCCAACAGCCAGCGTTCGCGCCGGTTTCGCCGAACCAGGTACTGGATGATCACCGCTTGGTCCCTTTCGCGTTGTCGCCCTTCGACTCACTCAGGGCGGCCCTGCGCATGGTCGAAGGGTCGGCCGGGGCCGGCTCGGGCACGGTTTCATGGAACCGGCAGGTGATGGTACATCGGATGAACGGGCTCCCCTCGGCGGGGGCGCGTTCGAGGCGTTCCATTCGCGCCTCGTCGAGGATCCGCAGCGAGGCAAGCCGGCGGACGAACTCGTGGGCGTCGTCGGGCGAGCGCGCTTCGCCGGCGATCCGCAGCAGCCCTTCATGGACCGTCAGGCGCTTGATGCGGACGCTCGCGGGCGTCTGATCGATGACGGCCTGAAGGCCGGCCACCCAGTCGAACGGCGCCAGATGCACCCGGACGCGGTTCCAGAGCCTCGCGTTTCCCACCGCCTTCGCGGCGCGGTGTTTCAGTTCCGCGGCCTGGAGGACCTCCGTCGTGTTCCGGTGCATCTGGACGGACGCGGCCTCGACGCGACCGGCCACGTCGCCCATCGTGAGCCGGAGCGACGTCACCAGAGCGAACGTCACCAGGAGCACGCCGCCGATCGAGGCCGCCAGGCCAAGCACCTGGTGCTGCACCTTCTGTGCCTCGGGCCACTCGGGGGACACGAGGTTCAGCAAGGCGGTGTCGTCCCGGCCGAGAGAAGCCAGTGCCGCCCCCACGGCCGCCCAGGAAGCGTCGGCCGCGGAATCGGGCGCCTCGGCCGGCGCTTCGGTCGCCCACCGCGGAGCCTCCTCGACGGCAAGCGGCGGCGCGAGTTGTTTCAGGCGAGACAGAATATCGTCGGCGGCGGCTTCCGCGCCGGGGGCCGCGCGCAGCCAGACGCGCGGCGCCTCGTCGGGAAATCGGCTGCGGCAGAACTCGACAGAACGTTTCGCTTCGACCAGCAGGTCGTCCGCCGCGGCGGGCGCGGAAGCGAGGGCTTCCAGGCCGACGTCCACGCTGCGGATCAAGAGGGGCCGGTTCCCCCGGGCGATGATGAATTCGGTGCGCTCCGTGCTGAGCGAGACCAAGACGGTCGGCGGAACGCTGGGCTTACCGGCCTCGCGAGCGGCCAAGGCCCGCAGGCCCGCCAGGGCGTGCGGCTCCACATAGGCCACCTGGATCCCCGCGGCATGGAAGGCCTGAAGCAGCGGCGGAATAGCGTCAGCAGCAGCCGCGGCCGAAAGGTACGACTGTTTGCCCGGCTCGGCCTCCTCAAGCGGAGCGGCCTGCCAGGTCACCTCGGTATCCTCAAAGACGGCGTAGCGGGCGATGCGGTCTTCGAGCGTGCGCTGGGCCTCCTCGGGGGTGGCGGCCGACAGTTCGACCACGCGGGCGATCACCCGGCTCCCGCCGAGCGCGATGAACAGGTTTCGCCGCGCCAGGCCGGCGCGCTTCAGCAGTTGGCGGACGACTTTGGCCAAGGCGTGAGGGTCTGCGATCGCGCCGCCGGCGAAGACGCCCGGCGCGAGCGGTTCGCGTGCGGCCCGGAGGATGGTGATCCGGCCGGCGTCGGCCGACAGTTCGACCACCTCCACGGCCCCGGCGTCAATGGCCAATCCAATTGCGCGTTGCTCGGACAAGAGTCCTTCCCTATGGAACGAGGCTCACGCCCGCGACTTCGCGCCACCACTCGACGCGGACGGGGAACGGTTCTTTGAACGGCGGCCCGGCGACCACCACGCGGGCCTGGACGGTGCGGACGAACCCTGCCGCCTTGCCCGTCGACGTCACCGTAACCAGGGGACGGTTATTCTCAATGAGGGCGGCGTACTGTCCACTGGCTCCGATAGTGCCGCTCACCGTGCCGCTGCTCTGGCAATCCGTGCGAAGCGACGCGATAGCCGTCTGCAGGCCGGCCTGGGCGGCATAGAGGGCCTTCAGGCCGTTCTGGTGGTTCCGCAGGATTCCCAGGTCCGTGGCCGCCACGTCCAGGACGGCGACGGCGAGCACGGCGACGAAGGCCATGGCGAAGATCACAAGGATCAGGGCCGCCCCGCGTCTTTCGTGTTGTCGGTGAAGCCTGCGCATTGTTCTTTCCTACGGGTTAGCGGCAGCGGGCGTCCCGGCGTAGGCGCTCGGCTGCCAGGTGGCTGTTTCACTGGAAGGGGCGAAGGCGTCGCGCCGGCTGAGCGTCGAACCGTCGCCGTCGCCGCCCCAGGCATTGTTGAAAACGACTGCGTCGGACAGTCGCCCGCTTTGGGCCAAGAAGACTTGCGCGTCCTCGAGATTCTTGCCGATCGTGCTGCTGTTGACCCAGAGGTGCAGGGCGTCGAAGGGCAGATTCGGGTTCCTGCTCCAGTGGACGACGGCGGCATCCACGCGGACGTAGGCGCTCCCCCCGCTGCTGCGGTATCCCCAGATTTCCAGCCGCGCGTCCCGGTTGATGTAAGCCGTCAAGTCCGCCGTGTGGGCCGTCCACTCCGCATGACACGGCCCATTGTAGAGCGTTGCGTAAACGGTGCTGGAGCGGTTGGTCACGCGAATCACGATGAACGGCACGGAGTAGTCCGGGTTGGCGCGTTCCCAGACGCGGACGCGGGCCTTGGCGGCGGCGCTCTCGATTTTGAAGTCGTCGTAAATGCAGTTCCAGCCGGTGCCGAAATATCGGGCCGCATGGTTCCCCGAGACGGCTCCTCCGGCGTCGACCGTCCACCCGTCAGCGCTACTCCATTTGCTCATGCTGCCCGTCTCGAAATCCCCGTTCTCCAGTTTCTCCTTGTAGAGTTCGCTGTCGGTGTCGGTGATGACGGCGTAGCCGCCGGCCGGAATCACGCCGGTGCCGGTGCTGTAGAGCGGGTCGGCGACGAGTGTATTGGGCGTGTCCTGATCCTTCGTCCAGAGGCGCCAGCCTGCAACGTCAATGGCCTTGGCCGTCGGATTGTATAGTTCCACCCACTGGTTCTTGTCCTTGGCGCCGAGTTCGGGCGGCGGTTTATACATGATTTCGTTGATGGAGACGCTCGGCAAAGACCGCCGGATGCTCGCGCGCGTGGCGAAGGTCATGGGGTCGGCGCGACCGGCGGGGTCGTAAACCGTCACCGTGGCGCCGACGGAGCGTATGGCGGTCCGGTCGGAGCCCGGCATCGGGAGGACCGTCCCGTCGGCCCCGTAGCAGGTGATCCTGAGGCTTTGGCAGTTGAAGGCGATGTTCTCGACCGCCCCCGGCCGACCATATTGAATCCGATAGGGGCTCTCGGCCGTGGCGAGGCCGAAGAAGATCGTGTCGCCGGCGTCCGAGGCGAACCGGGCCTGGGAGTCCGTCCGGTCCGACAGGGTGACCTCGACGATCGACCGCGCCTCGCGGAAATCCCTGGTGAACGCGGCCAGGCCGATCCGCGCCTCGTCGACGAGGCCCAGGCGCGGATCCGCGGCGGAGTAGCACGCGGCGGCCTTTTGGAGCAGCGGCGCCGCGGCCGCGAACACGAGGGCCATGATGGCGATGGCCAGAAGACACTCCATGAGCGTCCAGCCGGCCCGGCCGGCCCCGCGCCGCCGATGAGTTGTTTGCCGCTGAGTCATCACAGGGTTCCCGGCGTCGTCGTATCCGCCACAATGGTGGCAAACGACGCTAGCACTTCATCGCTGCCCAGCACTCCGTTCTTATTCGTGTCGAAGCCGGCCTGAACGGTGATGGTCTTCTTGAGGCCCGAGACCGTTTCGGTCACGGTCGTGCGGTATCCGTCGCCCAGGTCCGCCGACGGTTTGGCCAGGCTGGTGCTGAAGTTTTCGGTCGCCTTGGCCAGGGCCGTTTCCATTTCGCGTTCGGCGAGGAAAACCGCCCGCGTGCGCACCTCGACATCGTGGGCGAGCACCATGCCTCGCGTCACCATGTCGAAGGCCGGCACGAGCGCGATGCCCAGGAGCGCGGAGGCGACAAGCACCTCCATCAGCGTCAGGCCGATCCGTCTCGTTCGGCGAGGCATCATGTCCTAATTCCTCTTGTAATACCGCAGGCCGCCGGTCGCGCCGTAGAGTTCGATCCGCCAGGTCTCGCCGCCCTTCTGAATGTCGATGACGTTCATTCCGCCAGCGAGGTTCGTGGCCGACCCGAGGGTGTTGAACCTGACGGTGTAGGCGGTCAGGAACAGCCACCCGTCGGCCAGGCGCTTCGGCGCGCCCTCGGTCCGCCCGGTGTCCGGCGCGTAGATGGAATACGTGTCCCCCGAGCCAATGGCGTGGAAGCCGTTCGGGTTCGTGGCGGCGCGGTCAATCGCCATGCGCCGGGCCAGCCTCAGCGTCGCCACGACGTCCTTGACGGAGCCTTCGGCCTTGGTGGCCAGGAGATTCGACTCCGCGAAACGCGGGACGGCCACCGCCGCCAGAATCCCCAGAAGGACGATGACCAGGATGAGTTCCGGGAGAGTAACGGCGGAGCGCCCGGCCCGCCGAATGGGCAACCGGGCGCTCGTTCGCCGCAGTTTCGTCCTCTCGCCGGGCCGGCCGGCGCCGTCTTGCCGGCCCAGGATGACCTCCGTCAACCGCATCGGACACTCCCTTGCCCCGCGCCGTCCGTGAAGGCTCGGCGCGGGCGGACCCGCTCCGCCACCACTACCCCCCTTGGCCGTCGACGCCGACTCCTTCAGCCGACACAGACTCGACGACCGCGTGCTTCTCATCCGGCATTCAGTGGTCGTGGGCCGTCACGCGCTTCGTCGTCGCGTTATAGGTGTACGTGTCGCCGTACGGGCATTCCGGGGCGCCGTCCGGGAAGAGGTCCGTGTTGTTCAGAATCAGGGTGCCGAACTCCGCCTGGTCCGCGGGGTACGCATTGTCATGGGTGACGGCGTAGAGTTCGATCTGGGAGTTGAGCAGCGACACATTCGCCAGACAGGCGTTGGTCTTGGCGCTCGTCCCAGACTGGACGAACCGGGGGATGGCGACCATGGCCAACAACCCCAGAATGACGACGACCAGCAGCACTTCGATCAGCGTAAAGCCTTTTCTCTTCATGCGTCTCATGGTTACGACTCCTTTCAAACGGGATCCCGAATCACAAACCCAGTTCCTGACGTCCCCTAAAAACCCCTTGCACCTCCTATATGGAAGAGCGGGTCGTCATTTGCCCACGTGCTGCATGACGTCGAACATGGGCAAGTAAACGGCCAGCAGGATGAACCCCACGGCGGCAGCCATGCCCACCGTCAGAAGAGGTTCAAGCCGGCTGACGCAGCGCTTCATCACGAGGTC
>Ga0307379_10005438_pt1 | contig 17747 bp, 14 predicted proteins | sample UN2MG_FD_202237 | JGI IMG/M metagenome (GOLD analysis project Ga0307379, IMG submission 202237) | Soil microbial communities from Risofladan, Vaasa, Finland - UN-2 | ecosystem: Environmental > Terrestrial > Soil > Coastal area > Acid sulfate soil | place: Finland: Risofladan, Vaasa | collected... | reverse complement strand
AGGTGCTTGCGAGCGATCCAGAGGACCCAGAGTGCGAGCGCGAGCACGGCGCCGCCTCCCTGGTGGTAGGGGGCGGGGAAGGAGGCGCTCCACCAGTCTTCGGGGCGCATGGGGGTGGCTCCGGCGACGATGGCAAGGACCGTGAGCAGATGGCGGACGACGGTGAAGAACCAGACCGAGAAGGAGAGCTCCTTGGGGATGAGATAGGCGATGGCGATCATCCAAGGCCAGAGGAGGATGGTGATCCCGCCAATGCCGGCCAGGGGGCCGACGGGCTGCCAGGGGAGGATGTCGTAGAGTGAGATCGGGATATTCGGGATGGCGGGTATTCTCTGCGAGAGGGTGCTCAGGAAGTTGATGGTAAAAGCGATGAGAACGCCCAGCCAGAAGGGCCAGGCGGCAGTGAGGCGGGCGGGGGCGTCCGCCTTGTCGGGGGGGGCGCTGCGGAGCATCTCCAGGGGAATCTGGGCGAGGGGGAATGTGAGCCGTTCGTGCGTGACCCACTGGCGCTGGACGAGGGCCATGAGGCAGAAGGTGCAGGTAAAGAGCGCAAGAAGGAAGCCCGACCAGGCGAGGAGGGGCGTCCACCAGAGGGACCACGGCACGGGAACCTGGCCCTCGAAGAAGCCCTCGACGGCGGCCTGGTCGCTGGGTGCGAACCAGGTGGGGACGTGTTGGAGGAACATGGTCTCCCAGTGGGGCTGGGCGCGGGCGGCGTAGTAGTAGGCTACGTTCTTGACGAGCATCCAGCAGAGCACGGCGTGGGAGAGGACCGGGGCGCCGACGAGGACGACCGAGTAGACGGCGAGCAGCTCGCGGCGGGTGAAGTTGGCGCGACGAAGCACGGGAAGGCTGAGCACCAACGTCAGGAGCATCAGGGAGACGACCGGGACGACGGCGGGCATGCCCGTGGCGAAGAACCAGATGCCGTCCCAATTGGCGCCCCAGACGATCTCGGTGTAGAAGTTGATGGGGGCGATGACTGCGAGCAGGAGGAGGGCAACGAGGATGGCTCTCGGGGTCACCCCGCCCCGGCGCTCTGCGCGGTGGGTCCGCGACTCATCCGGGGCGTGCCGAGTTGCCCGCGGCACTGCTTGATCTGGGTGTTCCGCCGTGGTCACGAGCGAGGTCCCTTTGGTGGGGCGGAGCGCCCCGCAGGGCGCTCCGCCCGAGTCTACGTCACCATCATCCTGCTCGTCGCAACTGGAGTCCGTCCACGCTGTGGCTAGTAGAGCGTCACGGCTCCCCAGCCCGCGCAGTCACCCTCTTGGTCCTCCGGACCCCATATCCACAATCCCAGGGCGTGCATGTCAGTCGGGTCGCCCGGGGTGCCTACCCGCCCGGCCTCTTCGCGGAACTTCGCGAGGAGAGTCTCGGAGTTCATCCAGGTCGCATGTCCGTCCAGGAATCCCATGTTGACGCCGCCCAGGTGGCGGGCGTAGTACTTGCGGAGGCTGGGATTCCTGATGAAGGCGCCATTGTTGGGCGCGAAGGTGTACCAGCACCCGTCAGCCAGGGCAGGCTGGCACTCGGACCAAGGAGGACCGTCGTTCTCGTCGAAGACCTCCCAGTCGACCCAGCCCCAGCAGTTGCCGCACTCAAGAGCACATATGTCCGGGTAGGCAAGCAAGCCGGGGCTCATCCAGTCCATGTAGGAGCCGGCGTCACCGCAGATCACGTAGCTTACCACATCGTTAACTGCCGCGAGCTTCAGCTCCGGTTCTATGTTGTTGATACCGATGCCCATCATGAACACCTTCATCGCCGGATTGGCCGCGATGGGCCACATGCTGGGTACCCGCTGCTGCTTGATGCAGTCGGTCACCTCGCCGCCCCATCCGGGCGGAAAGACATTGTCCTTGACGCAGATGTGTGGATCCTCCGTAGCCGTGCCCCACTCACCTGCATTCCCCTTCAGGTAACCGAGCCAGTCCGGACCCGGGACGATGGACAGCGGCCCCATGACCATCTTGGCGCTCGGGCACATCCAGACATCGCGGTTCTTGATGTACTCGTCGAGGATCACCGGGGGCCTGAGGTACGGGTTGGCCCGGTCGGGCAGTCCGCAGTGCTGAGGGTCTGACCCGTCCCACCAGTCGCCGCCGCCCGGCCACCGGTCAAAGTAGTCGATGGCTTCCTGGCGGTGCTCGATGGGGAAGAGCCTGTCATTGTTGTCCGCCAGGTACATCTGAATGGCCAGGGCGATGTTCTTGACGTTGGACAGACACACCGCCTTGCGAGCGGATTCTCGCGCCCGTGCGAAAACGGGGAAGACCATCGCGGCGAGAATCCCGATGATCGCAATAACTACAAGCAGCTCAATCAGCGTGAAGCCTCTTCGTCTTCTAGACGTCACTAGCGTTACACCTCCTCTAGGATAGGCGTAGACATCGCGGCGGTCTCGTCGGAGCCGCCGACTGCAAAGCGATGGCTCACTCACCTCCTTTCCTCAGCAATCTATAACCCAGTGACATAGTTTACGAGCTATTGTCTACAGGGTTGGCAGCTAAGTGGGAGAACAGCAACGCCTGGAGTCTCGGGGAAATGGAATGGCAACTCGGCGCGGGGGGCTCGCTCATGGAGAGCAGGCTGATCGGTTCAGGAAGAGAGGGGATCGGGGGGACGAGTTGCGGGGAAGCAGAGGGACGACTACCTTCGACGAGAGCTCGGGACCCGGTTTCCGCGGCCGGGCGATAGCTTTGCTGGAGAACTCCCCGACGCAACAAGCTTGGTCTGTCGTGAGATATCATCACGTACTCCCAAGCGCCGGGCCGAGATGGCTGCTGCAATGTGTAGACCCAATCCTCTACAGCCCGAGCAGTCTTCAGCCTCGGGAGATTCTAGACTCGGAGGGTTATTCTGTCACTGGACAGATTGTCGATTTTCTTGTATCATCTGACGGATAATCGCCAGTTCATTCAAGTGAAAGGTGCGAGTTCAGGGATGCTAGCAAGGATCGAAGAGTTTCATCTGACGCCTGCCAGGCCGTTTCACGGCGGTATCGTGGAGCACAGCTTCCCAGCTCCCCTGGGAACCGATATGCATCAGGCCTTCGAGCTTGGCGTGTTGCTGAGCGGTCAGGAGCAGCGGCATTTCGAGGACGTGGTGATTCCGGTCAACGGGGGTGAGATGTGGCTCTGCGGCGCGTGGGAGCCTCACGGCTGGCGCGCGAGCACCAAGGGGACGCGCGAGCTCGTGCTCCAGTTTCTGCCGGATTTCATCGGGGAGGAGATGTTCGACGGGGTGTCGTGGTTGAGCTTGTTCTCAACCCCGCCGCAGCACCGCCCGCGCGTCACGACGAAGGAGATGCGCGAGGAAGCTCTGTCCATCGCGCACGAACTTCGCCGGGAGATGCGGGAACGCCGCCGGGGATGGTTGACGGCCGTTAGGCTCGGCATATTGCGGCTGCTTCTGATGGTCAGCCGCGAGTGGGAGCCGGAGGATCAACCCGGGCGCGGGCGCACCGTGCGCACAGGCAACCTCGAGAAGATCATGCCCGCGGTGAGACTGGTCCATTCGCACCCGACGCGGAGGCTGAGCCTCAAGGAGGCGGCGGCCACCTGCGGGCTGAGCGTGTCGCAGTTCGGGTACCTGTTCCGCCATCTCATGGGGCTGAGCTTCGGGAAGTTCTGCATGCGGGCCCGCCTCGCCTATGTGGCGCAGCTCCTGCTCACGACAGATCTACGCGTGGAAGCGATCGCGGACGCGGCCGGTTTCGCCGATGCCAGCCACCTGCATCATGCCTTCGTCGGCGTGTACGCGGCTACTCCGGCGCGCTATCGGAGCGTCGGTCAAGGCGTCCGGGACGAGCGGGGATATGCCGAGATCGAGACCGTCGGGGTAGAGGACTACGAAGCAGTTCGGGCAGGTGACTCGGACCCGACGCGTCGTCACACCAGGCGCGAGGGGTCGCAGCCTGAGAGAGGGTACGCCGAGATTGAGACGGTGGGCCCGGATGACTACCCAGAGGTCGAGTCTTCTTGATGACGGGAGCAGCGCAGAACTTTCGCCGCTGATCCTCTATGCCTGACCGGTGGCAAGCCCGAGGTCCGCGGCGTTGACGATGCTCGGAGCGGCCTTGGGCGGAGTGCCCTCGAGGAAGGGCCTCACGTCGTCGTTCCCCCACAGCGGGTATCCCATGAGGATTCCCGCCACGTTGCAGGCGGCCAGGCTGGCCATGCCGCGGCGGGTCCAGGAGGTGGCGGAGCCGAGGTGGGGAACGACGACGACGTTGTCGAGTTCCGCCATTCCGGGCTTCATGGCTGGCTCGTCCTCGAACACGTCGAGACCGGCCCGGAAATCCGGATGGGTCTGACAGTGGGCCACGAGCGCCGCTTCGTCGATGACCGGTCCGCGGCTCGCGTTTACGAGGATGGCGTTCTCCTTCATGAGCGCCAGGCGCTCAGCATCGATCAGGTGGCGTGTGCTTTCATCGAGCACGGGGTGTAGGCTCACGACGTCTGCTTGTGGGAGGAGTTCCTCGACACTGTCGGCCCGCCGGCACGACACGGGTTCTTCTCCTCGAGTCTGCAAGAAGCGGCCGTAGGCAGTGACGAAAGCCTCCAACTCCTCGCTCTGACGCACGTCGTAGTAGATCACATTCATCTTGTGACCTTCGATCATCATGCGGGCATAGGCCGTGCCGATGCGGCCGGCGCCGACAATGCCGACGGTGTTGCGCCAGAGCAGCTCCCCAAGCAAGAGGGTGGGCAGCCAGCCGCGGAAGCGACCGGCACGCATGAGCCGATCTCCCTCCGCAACCCGGCGTGCGGCGGCGAAGGTCAGGGCGACGGCCATCTCCGCCGTCGTTTCGGTGAGCACGCCGGGCGTGTTCCCGACAGGAATACCGTGGCTGGTGGCGGCGCTCACATCTACGTTGTTGTGGCCCACCGCGTAGTTGCTGTAGACTTTCGCGCCGGCGGCCTTCAGGGCGCCAAAGAGCTTCTCGCCCCAGGTTTCGGTCAGCTGCCCGATCGCCCCGTCGCACCGGGTGCCGATGGCGGCCGCGATCTCCGCGCCATCGAGAACCCTGGTCTCAGTGCAGATCTCGGTTCGGCAGTCGGCCGCTGCCAATACCTCCAGCCAGTGGTCTCCGGGCAGCTCTTTCGTGACGACAACGCGTCTGCTTCCCGATGGGTTGTCGACTCGCCACTTCGGCTCGCTCACGGCATATCTCCTTCACGACAGTTGATGTCTGGCGGCGCATCCCGGCGCAGACGACCGGCCACAGCCATAGAGTTTATTGCATTATGGTTAGGAGCACCCATAATGCAGGAGAATCCGCAGGTGATTCGCCGCGGGGATGTAGGATCGCGTGCGCCTGAGGTTCGGGTGCTCGGCGTCGGTAACACAGCATGGAGTTGAATCAAGCAACACTCTCGGGTGCTCCTGTCCCGGTTATCCGTACGTTATTCGCTGTTCTTGGGTGGCTTTCCCGCCGAGCATAGAGTGGGTTGGGCGTCAGGTGCTGTGTCCGGTCATGGGCGCGCCTGAAGATGGCGCGCCGCCCGGTAGCGAACCCGTGCGTGGTCGCGTTGTGACAAAGGAAGTGGAGTCCCAGCCGCGGGGGATCGGGTTCGGTGATAGAATGCTGTCGCGCTGAAGCCTGGTGGTTTCTGCAGATGCCTCCTGGCTGATGACAGGCGGGGTATGCCACCGGTCACAAGGTGGGCGGAGGAGGTAAGATGGTACGCCTCCACGTGCTGGCAGGCATGGACAAAGGCCAGGTGTATGGAGTATGTCCCGTTCTTAGTGGAAGGTTGGGCGACCCTCCCGTCGCTATGTTAGGCTGCAAGGCGTTCCTCGTCAACAGCTGAAGCGGCCTTTCCAGCGAGTGTTTGATCGTCGTCCAGCGTGGCCTTCAGCATCCACAGATCTCGGAAGCCGATGACCTTGCGGAAGCTCTTTTCGGTCTCGAGTGCAGCCGCAGCAGCCCAGCGCAACACCATCTCTCCCGAACGCCACCGCGTGACTCTCTCCGTGCGCCTGCCGACCCCCGACAACAGACTCTCCATCAGGTTCGTGGTCGCCAGGCATTTGCGCAGACTGGGCGACAGTCCCAGCCGATTGATGGTGAAGGTCTCCTCCATCCCCTCCTGCAGGCTGGCAGCCGCCTTCGGGTAGGATCGCTCCAGCCACTCCAGCTGCGTGCGCAGCCTCGCCATCCCCTCTTTGTGCTCCAGCTTCCACGCCGCCCGCATCGCCGCCGAGACCTGCCCCTGCAACTCCTCGGGTAAATATCCCATCACATTGCGCAGCTTGTGCGCCCGACACCGCTGCACCGGATTGCACCTTCCGTAGACGGTGTCGATCGCCGCACGTAGTGCCTTCGAGCCGTCGATGACAAAGAGCCGACGCCGATCCGGGGTCACCCCTCGCTCCACCAGATCCTCCAGCAGCCCCTTCACCACCACCGCATTCTCTGTCGCGCCCTCGGTGAGGCCCAAAACGTGCTTCTTGCCCTCGACGTCCACTCCCACCGCACAGATCACCTGGTGGCCCCCTAGGTGCTGTCCATCGATGTAGATCACCAGCAGTTCCACCTCCTCGAAACGCCGCTCGCACAGCGCCTTGAGCGCCTCCGCACTCGCCTGCTGGAATCCACGGCTCACCGACGCCTTGGACACCCCGCATCGGCTTGCCAGCTCCGGCACCACCGACTGGTAGTCCCGTGTGCTCACCCCTCGAATCAGAATCGACAGCAGGCGCTGGCGCAGGCCCTCATCGTCCTGCATCGCCCCATAGGCTGGCACCGGAACCTCGGCGCCCTTTCCGCCGCCCTTGCGCCGCAACCGGGGCTTGTTCACCCGCACCTTCTGTCCCCCCAAAGCCACCGTTCCTCCCTGCTGGCCGTGGCGGCATAGCTCGCCCCCGAGCCGGCCCGGATGCGGCGGCCCCGCTATCTGCTCCGCCGATACCAACAACACCGCCTCCAGCGCCGCTCTGCCAAGCTTGCCCACCAGTTCCTCCACCGCTAGGCGCCCCTGCTCAATCAGCTCTACCATCGGCAGCATCACTTCTCCGTGTTCAGCCAGAAACTGCGTCAGCTTCCTACTGTCCTCTTTGTCCGCAATCTGATACTCTTTGCTCACGGCGGTTCTCTCCTTTCTTAGCTTTCGCTTGCCCGATTCTACCAGATAGCCGTCGGCTATCCATCGGGTGGAGAGAGCCGCCTCAACCTTCAACTATGAATGAGACACCGTCGGTGTATGTGTGCCGGGAGGGCACCATCGGCCTCGGCACGTCCTCAGAGAGCGACGTCCATCTCTCCGATCCTTTCGTTTCCCGCAGGCATGGTCAGCTTGTCTTGGCCGGCGGCAACTGGGTGTACCGGGACTTGGGAAGCACCAACGGCTCGGTGGTCCAAAGATCAGGCGAGGATATGTCGCTTACCCGATCAGACCCAGACATCGAGTTGGAGTCGGGCGATCTGATCCTTGTTGGGCGGTCGGTCCTTCGATTCCAGCCTGGGGAAGAAGCAGTCGCGGGCATACCGGAGCACACGCTGATAGCATCTCGTTCGCTGGCGGACCTGGAGGCGTCCAGACGGCGGCGGCTCGCGAGCGTCGATGATCTGGGCCTTGCGTATCAATGGGAGAAAGACATAGGTCTCGCCTTCGAGCCGGAGAGGATGGTTGATGCGGTGCTGCAGGCGATGCTGAGGGCATTTCCCGCGGCGACGGATGTCGTTCTTGTGCTGGTGGAGAAGGAGACGCTTCGACCTCGGAGGCAAGTGGCTCGGGTGCGAGGAGAGGCTGGGCGAGTGACGGGCGATCTGCCGGTGAGCATGTCGGTTGTGAACCGCGTGCTGAGAGAGGGCAAGTCCATGCTCTTCGGCGACGTCCCGACGGAGTTCGAGGATTCCGAGAGTGCGGCCGCGGCCGGTATCTCCTCAAGCGTGTGTGCGCCTCTGTGGACCGGAGAGGAGACGATTGGAGTGATCCAGGTGGAGAGCCGGGGGGGCAAGGCCGCCTTCACGGAGCAGGATCTGGAGCGGCTGAGCCTGTTTGCAAACCGGGCGGCCATCGGTATTGTTGGATGCGAGCTATGCGAGGCCGAGCGAAAGAACCGGCTGCTTCAGGATCTGTCCGCGATGGTAACCCATGACCTGAAGGGCCCGCTCACGGGGATCGTCGGCTTCCTGGAGCTGCTGGCGAGTGAGTCTCTCGCCGATCACCAGAAAGAGTACGTGGAATGGGCTCTCGGGTCCAGCAAATGGCTTGCCGTGCTGGTGGCGGGGATACTGGATGCGGCGAAGCTGGAGGCCGGGGAGCTGAAGCTCGAGCGGGCGCCGCTGGAGGTCGGCGAGGAGGTCGAGAAAGCCCTGTCGCTGATCGACTACCAGATCCGCGCCAGAGACATTTGCGTCGACATCGAGATCCCTGAGAGCCTGCCTCCTGTTGCTGCGAACCGCGAAATTCTCCGTCGGATAGTCATCAACCTGGCCGGAAATGCAGTGGAGCTTTCGCCGGAGGGGAGCACGCTCAACATACGCGCCGGTGTGAGCGGTGACGCGGACTCGGTCGTCATCACGATGCGAGACGAGGGTCCCGGAATCGCCAGGGAGTACCAAGGCCGCATTTTCGACAAATTCTTCCAGGCGACACTGAGAGAGCGCTCGAGCGAAAAGGTGTCGGTGGGGCTCGGCCTCGCGTTCTGCAAGCTGGCGGTGGAGGCGCACGGGGGCCAGATCTGGGTGGAGAGCGCACCCGGGCAGGGTTCGAGCTTCTCGTTCTCGCTTCCCCTGAACGGCTGAAGGCCCCGGACTCGGCTTAGCAATCACGACGGCCGCTCCGCCCGAAAGGACTCCTGCATCGTCTACCGGGCTCTCTTGAACCAGCTGTTCTTTCTCTGCTTGACGTGGATGTCTTCGAGGGCCCGCCCCAGCTCATCGTGATATTTCCTGCGCGCGGTTCGAGTGGCAATGACAGGATTCGGAGTGCCGCATCGCCAGCAGGAGGGAGTGTCGCGGCTCATCGGTTCGTTGCACTTGGAGCAGCGGAGATCCGGCGGACGAGATGTGCGCCTGGCCTCGGTCTCGGATCCGGCGTTCGGCGGATACGGCAAGGTGCGGGGCGCGGGGGAGGAGAGCACGACTGCAGGGTCGGGCTGCCGGCCGGGCAATACCGCCGTTCCAGTGGTGTCGGGCTGCATCTCCTGCCCGCCGAGTGCCGAGATGACCTCGCCAGCATTCTGGAATCGGTACTGCGGCTGCTTTCGGAGGCACTTAGCTAGAGTGCGCGAGACGGGCGCCGGCAATGCGGGTATGCGGGGCGGCTCCTCGGTCAGAATCTTGTTCACCACGGCGGCCGGCGATTCGCCGGGGAACGCCTGGCGGCCGGCGAGCATTTCGTAGAAGGTAGTCCCTATGGAGAAGATGTCGGATCGTGCGTCGGCCTTCTTTCCCTGCGCCTGCTCGGGCGACATGTAGCAGAAGGTTCCCATCATCGTGCCGGTCTGAGTGACGGCCTTCTCGTAGACTATGGAGGCAAGGCCGAAATCCATGAGCTTGACCGCGCCGCTGCGCAGCACCATGATATTGTCGGGCTTGATGTCACGATGGATGATGCCTTGATCGTGCGCGTAAGCGAGGGCCTTGCAGACGGTCGTCATGATCTCCACTGCGCGCTCGACCTGGATGGCGCCCGCGATCCTGATCAGATCCCGGACGCTCTGGCCGTCGATGAACTCCATGACGATGAAGAAGGTATCATCGTCAGCCCCGATGTCCAGCACCTGACAGATGTTGGGATGGGTGAGGACGCGGGCGGCGCGGGCCTCGCGTTGGAAGCGCTCCACGGTCTCCCACCGCGTGCGCGGATCGAGGCCTTCGGGCCATATGACGGTCTTGAGCGCGACGGTATCGCCCTGTGGAGACAAGGCCTGAAAGACCTTGCCCATCCCGCCCCGACCGACCTCCCGGGCGATCGTGTACTCCCCGACCTTCGTCAGACCCACAAGCCTGCACCCCGTCTCTGGCCCCGCCGTATGCACAGAGCGATTCTCTCACACGGGCCAGGCTCACTTAGCGGATTCGACGGGCCTAGAGGTATTCCTGCAGGTTTTGTGCACAACTACGACCACGGGCGGGCTCTGTGCCGCGAGGGATGTTCGGCGCCGGTGACGGTGGCATTCCACCAGGCGGCGCTCAGGGCCTGTCGTGCGGTTGTCGCCAATGTTGGAGATTCGGGAGAAGGGGGGTGCTTTATGATCGTCGAATCCGCCGCTACGAGGAGGCGGTGGCTATGCAAGAAGACGTCGTTGTGGCGGCCATCCTAACGGCCGGTGTCTTAATAAGGATGCCGGGGGCGGGAGCGGTATCGGGGGCACCGGAGCGAGACCGGGCGGAGAGGGCCACTGAGGCCGTCGAGTCCTATTTCACGGTCTTGAAGGCACTCAGAATGGCGAAGAAGGCGGCGATATAGGTGCCATCCGCCGAACCGGGCGGGCGCCTCGCGAGGAGGCAGTGATGGGGGATCGCGGGGGCCGGTACGGGGCGATCCCTACCGCCATGCGAGCCCGGCCCTGTGCGTGGGCATGGGTGTCCCTGCCGGGATGCCCTGGCGGGTGTCGATCGGGGGGTGCGCATCGAGAAGAGGTGTCTATCGGGGCGTCGGGGACGTCCCGCAGTCGGGTCGGGGAGACTTTCGGCAAGGGGGAGGCAACGTGAAAAGGGTTCTGGTCATAGATGATGATCCGTCAGTTGCCCGGTTGGTGAGAGCCGCGCTCAAGGCGGCGGATGTAGAACACACGCTGGAGTTCTGCACCGACGGCGGACAGGGGCGCGCCAAGGCGGCTCAAGGGAAGTACGATCTCATCACCTTGGACCTGGCCATGCCTTTGATGGACGGTGTCCAGGCACTGGAGGAGATGAAGAAAGACCCGAAGTCGGCGCGCGTGCCTGTGGTGGTGGTTACAGCGAAAACGGACCCTGCCCTTCACGCGCGGGTGGAGAAGCTGGGCGCGGCCGCGGTGGTCACGAAGCCGTTCCGGAGATGGGAGCTCGTGAGCCTCTTCCGCTTGCTCCTCGCCGGAGGCCAGATCGAGCCGACCGGCGGCGCGGAGTCAGAGGCCGGCGATTCGTCGAGGGGTGACTCGGAGTAGGCGCGTCGGTTCGGCGCGAGCGACTGGGAGGCGGCCGGCAGCCGGCCTGTGGCGCGCCGCGAAGAGGGTGCACGCCGCCGGCCGAGTCGAGGGCGTCGCGGACGGCGCAGAGCGAGACATAAGGGGGCGGAGGCATGGGACAGCGCGTGCTGGTGGTAGACGATGAACCGCCAACGGTGAAGATGATCCAGGCGGCGCTGGAGCGCGAGGGGCTGGAGGTGGCGACAGCCGGGAACGGCGCGGAATGCTTGCTGGCGGCGGAGTCCAATCCTCCGGACCTCGTCATACTCGATGTGGTCATGCCGGTGCTCGACGGGTTTGAGACCCTGCGTGTGCTCAGGGAGAAGCCGGCAACGAGGGAATTGCCGGTTATCATGCTGACTGCCCGGCGGGAGGATCGGGATGTCGTTCGCGGCTGGATGACCGGCGTCGATCTCTACTTGACGAAGCCGTTCCAGATGGATGATCTTCTCACTGCGGTCAGGCGGATATTGACGGTCGCGCACGAGGAACCTTCGGGGGAAGAGGGAGAGCCTCCGCCGCTTTCGGGCTAGGGGTTGTCAAGAGCTGGGATAGGCCCATTGGTGAGGAGTGACGCGGCGGGGAGCGGGCCCCGCGCGGCCGCGGGTCCTTGTTTTGCTTGACCGCCGGCTGCGGCGGGCGCGTGGTTCAGACATCGAGCGGCCGTACGTCGGAATCTTCCTCCTCGATCGTTGGGGGCTGGACCTGCTCGCCGGCGAGGGCCTTGGACAGAATAGTGCCGAGCTCTTCGAGTTCGAACGGCTTGGTGACCAAGGCAGCCGCGCCGAGCCGCATCACGCGCTTGTGAAACACAGGATCCTGCTGGCCCGTGATCACAACGATGGGGATGTGGGCCGATTTTGGGTTCGCCTTCATGTGCCTCAGGGCCTCGACACCGCCCATGAGCGGCATGTGCAGGTCGAGGGTGATGAGGTCGTATTGGCCCTGGGCCGCCTTGGCTCGGCCCTGAGCGCCGTCGCTGCAGTACTCGAGAGTGTGCTCGACCTTGGCCGCCTTGAGAGCCGCTTCGATCAAGCGGGCGATTGGTGGCTCATCGTCTACGACGAGTATCCTTTTCATGTCCTGCCTCTCCTCTTCCGGCCGCCCCTCGGCAGTGGCCCTGCGTGGGGTGCCGGCACCCCTCAAGTCGGCTTCGTGAGAGGCTTCCTGGCGAGGACGAGAAGAAAGGAGCCCAGGAACACGCAACAGAGTAGGACGAAGTAGAGTCGCCAGGCAAGCGATAAATGGTTCAAGGGGGATATGAGAACAGACCGTATCTCGTGCCAGAAGACTGCGGGGTGTGGGTGGACCGCGCTGACGAAGACCATTGCGAGTCCGAGCGCGCCGCCGTGCCAGAGTGACCACACGCCGAGGAGATGAGGCCCGCCGACGTTCCAGAAGTCACCGAGAAGGCCCAGGCCAAGGAGAATGCATACACTCCCCGCCAGCCACAGGACCGAGCAGGAGAAACACGCTGCGACTCGCGGAATAAAGGGCATGAAGAACCAGTATATCGCCTCGTCTTCCGCGGGTGGCACGGAGAAGAAGGGCTGAGTTCGCAGGAAGAAGCCCGCCCAAACAGCAAAGACTCCCGTTACGGTCAGTGGGACTACTATCATCAGCGATCCGATTGCTCTCCCCATGGCGGACCTCCGCACAGGTGCAGGGGAATTCGGTATCGCTTCATCTCCCTGCATCGCACTTACGGATTCTCTTGCATTACCGTGACGACCGTAATGCAAGAGAATCTGCTGTGTGAGCATCCCGCCGTGCGCGGTAGAGTTTCTCGCATTATGGGTGCTCCTAACCGTGATGCAAGAAACCCTACAGCGTTCCGCGGCGAGCAGCTTCGAGAGCTCAGCAAGGGCGAGAATCTGAATGAGGCGGCGCAGAAGACGCACGAGCCCGGCCCACTCCTTCGCCCGCCGGTCCGGGCGTCCTGTCACCTCTTGTGTCGGAAATCAGCTAGGCCGTGCGCGCCCGGGCGGCGCCGACGTACGCTAGAGTACACGCCGCAGCAACACGCGAACGGGAAAGAGCGCCTCTCACAAGAGGGTGGACCCGTAATAGGAAAGCATTTGCTGGCTCCGGGGGCAGGACTCCCTTCGCTACGCTCAAGGCAAGCTCACCGGCAACTTCGGATAAGTTGCAGCTTCTTGTCCCGCCGCCATCTCATTGTCCCACATCATGGCTGCCCGAACGTAACCCTCCCGGAACCGATTCTCAGCTCGCGGAGGGTGGCGTTTGGGGGCCGCGCATTAGGATGGGAACAGAGAAGGCTCGGCTCACCGCGTTGCGGCTGCCCAAGGTCGCTTGACGCATCTCCCTGCGCTGGAGCTCAGTGTCTGTCGCCACTGTCAGCGGCCCAGCTTCTCTGGCTCCGAGTCGGGCAGGTAGCGCCACAGGCGCCGCGGGGTCACCGCAGCACTTGGTGGAGGAACAATCCTGGCATCGAAACAACGGGCTTCCGACGAAGTCGCCAATTTCGATAGCAGGGCGTTTCGGAGAGGGGAACGGCCTGCCAGCGAGACGCCGCCGCGCTCGGTCCAGTACCGGGGGGAGACGACCCCTTACCACACACCCACTCTCCCAGACAGGTTTCGTCTACTTGCCCGCCGAAACACCTCCCCTGGCACCTGCCGCCGACGGGAGACGATGCGACACCTGATGTTCCGGTCCAGATTCGATACGGGCACCCAGGAGGTTCGAGGGATGGCAGCAATCACGCCGGATGGGTTCTCCCGGCAAGACACCCGTGAGCGATGCCTGACGGGTGGCTCCGTAGTCACAAGGAGGTGAGGAATATGCCAGGGCCGTTTGTGATTCGGCGAGGCTGGATGCGGTTCATGTATCTCTACACCATTGTGGTAGCGGGCGCGATCGGGCTGGGAATCATCATCATGCCGGAACTGATGAAGGCAGTGCTTCGGTGGCCGGGGGACCAGCCCATAGCCATGGGCATAGTGGGCAGCGTTTATGTTGCGTTTGGCGTCCTGTCTGTGCTCGGCTTGCGCGATCCCCTGAAGTTTGCGCCGGTCCTGCTGCTTCAGCTCTGCTACAAGTCAGTCTGGTTCGTGGCCGTCGTTCTTCCCCTGCTCCTGAGGGGCCGATTCCCAGACTATGGTCTCCTAACTGCCGCCGTATTCGCTACCTTCATCGTTGGAGACTTGGTTGCGATCCCGTTTCCATATCTTCTTGCCCGAGCATCCGGCACTGATCAAGGTGCAGCGTCAACTGGCGCGTCATAGACGACCTCGGCGCCGAACAAGGCACCGCATGTTCTGTGAACCACTCATGAGGGCGCCCGGAGAGCTCTGGCCGACTTGAAAGAGTGGCGGTGCGGGTCCTTCAACACACTCAGGATTCCCCGCCATGCTGTGCATGGCTCCGCGGGGAGGACTCCCTTCGCTACGCTTAGGGCAAGCTCACCGGCAACTTCGGATAAGTTGCAGCTTCTTGTCTCGACGCCATCTCATTGTCCCACATCATGGCTGCCCGAACGTAACCCTCCTAGTAACCATTCTCAGTTCGCGGAGGGTTGCATTCGGGGTGCGGGTGGAGGGATGGGAATGGATGCCTGGCGCAGGAGTTCCGCCGGTGGCTGCATCCGGCCTTGACACCCGCACACCGACCGCAATATCAGGCAGATTGAGGCTCCGAGGGCTTTCACGCGGGTTCATCCTCCTGCGAAATGGAAGCCCACGAAACATGACGGATGCCCTCAGAGCAAGTCTGCAGCGGTTTCAGGGGCTCTTGACCGAGGCATTCTGTTGCACTCTGAAGAGGATATGTACGCTGGGTTGCCGGAGGAGGGAAGCGCGCCTTGTCCAAGTTTGCTATGCTGGCATGTCTGTCAAGACGCGCTGAGGTTATGCGCAGTATGCCCTGGCCGTCAACCACCCAGAGACCGAGCGGAGGGCCGGCGCAGGAGGGGATGCTTCATGTCATATGATCCTCAGGAAGTACGAGACCTTTACGATGCGCGTGTGAAAAGAGAATGGGAACGTTTTGACAATCCCCTGGGTCGCGTTCAGCTGACCCAGATCCAACGGTTCCTCGCGCGATACGTTCGCCCCAAGAGCGCAGTCCTCGATGCCGGGTCAGGCCCCGGGCGGTTTGCCACGTTCCTTGCGAAAATGGGATGCGAGGTCACCTTGGTGGACATCTCGGAGAAGATGATTGCAGAGGCGCAGAGAAGGCTTGGGGAGGCAGACCTCTCCGACAGAATCGCAGGCGCGTATTGCTGCGACATTCTGAACATGGGCTTTCTTCCCGACGAGTCATTCGATGTTGTCCTTTGTCTGGGCGGGGCGCTCTGCTACCTACGAGACAAGGTCCAGACAGCTCTGGCAGAACTAGTCCGCGTCTGCAAGCCGGACGGACTGCTTCTTGGGAGCGTTATGAGTCGCATCGGGATATTGAGAACACGGCTGGTCTATGGATGGACTCGTTCTACGGATGTGGATCCAGAGGCGCTGGGAATACTGTTGAGGACAGGCGATGTTCCCCGTGGCGGAGCGTTTCTGACGAAGCAGCCAGCCCATTACTTCCGGAAGGATGAGTTGCTCAGGCTCCTGGATCGGGCCGCCGTGGATGTCGTGGAAGTGCGAAGTACCAACACTCTGCTGACTCTCCCCCCGGAGAGGATCTTAGCCCTGCAGTCGGAGTCGAGCATCTGGCCCATGCTTGAGGATATCGAAGCCGAGGTCTGCTTGAGCGCGCCCGAGCTCGGCTCGCACATTCTCTTCGCCAGCAGGCCAGGGAAGCGATTAGGACCGGCCGCCTCGGCCAGCCAGGCCTGATCCTGTCCATGTTGGGCTCACACGTTGGATTTCCGACCTGTGCGGCAACCCGTCTGGCCGTGTTCAGACAGGCGTCACGCTTGGGTGACAAGGGCAGGGCCGGGCGCATTCGCCAAGAAGTTCCAGAATGGCCTGGAGACTGGCTGATTCGTGGCTAGGTCCGGAAGCGCCCGCGAGGAGTGTGGGCGTTAACTGGTGGGTGGGGTGTTTCGGCGGTTTGGAGGAGTGGCTCCCCGAACGTAACCCTCCTAGAACCGATTCTCAGTTCGCGGAGGGTTGCACTTGGGGGGCCGGACGAAGGGATGGGAATGGGGCAACCGGACCAATAGAGCTGTGTGGCCGGCCCTCGATTGCCTCTCACGCAGGCACACGCGTGGCCGGAGGTCGCAGGTTGGTAGCGGGGGCGTGCTTCGCAGCAATGCATAACGCGGTCGCGGCGGTGCTAGTTAGGCGCTGGCGGCTACCCGGACAGCAGAGGCGAGCATAGAGCGCAGATGGTCGCGGGCAGCAGCCGGGGGAATGCCCGCGGCCGGCATTGCCGGTCCAGGAGCAGGGACACCCCCTCACATCAGACGCAACCGTAGCTTACTCGCTGTCTCACTTTTGCTGACGACATACACCGCCGCTCCCACCCCAACAGTATTGCCACCATCCCTGGGGCGCAGAGCACTACCCAAGCTGCAAGACTGGTGTCCCAAAGCTACTTGACATGCGCACCTCCCCCCAAACGGCCGATCAACGCGCCCCACTACCCCCAAGGTCGCCCCTCACTCCGAAGTGTGAGAGGGGCATTCAGTGCCGAACGGGAGGGACGCCCTGCCGGCCCGGCGAAGGGCCTTACAGATTTCCACCTTAGTCGCCAGGTGGGAGCGCTACCGGAGGTCGGTGCTGGGGCACTGGAACAGAGCGGCAGAGGCACCTAACGGGTGTCTCAGTTCGCCCGCCGATCTGATGTCCCGCGAGCGCTGAGGCCGGACACAAAGGGAATGGAGCTACACTCTCATGGGCTCGTCGCACATCGAAGAAGACCATTTTGAAGAAGACAGGTTTGGCCGCCAGCCGACGCCGATGAACTTCATCCGCCAGGGCGTTATCGAGGATCTGCGTTGTGGGCGATTCACCGGCGTCCACACGCGCTTCCCTCCGGAGCCCAACGCCTACCTTCATATCGGACACGCGAAGGCTGTCTGGATCAACTACGGCATCGCCCAGGAATTCGGCGGCCTCTTCAACCTGAGGTTCGATGACACCAACCCCACCAGGGAGGAGCAGGAGTTCGTCGAGGCGATCATCGATGATGTCCGCTGGCTGGGGGTGGACTGGGACGAGCGGCTGTTCTTCGGCTCCGACTACTTCGAACAGCAGTATGAGTGGGCACTGCAACTCGTCAGACAGGGCAATGCCTACGTCTGTGACCTCTCGCCCGATGAGCTCATTGAGACGCGCGGCACGCTGACCAAGCCGGGGGTGGAAAGCCCTTACCGCAGCCGCAGCGTGGAGGAGAACCTGGACCTGTTCCAGCGGATGCGCGCCGGTGAATTCCCGGATGGGGCGCGTACGCTCCGCGCGAAGATCGACATGGCCTCGCCCAACTTGCTCCTGCGCGATCCCGTCATGTACCGGATCCGACATGCCGAGCACCACCGCCAGGGCTCCAAGTGGTGCATCTACCCGATGTACGACTGGGCGCACGGTCTGCAGGATTCGATCGAGGGGATCACGCATTCGCTCTGTTCGCTGGAATACGAGAACCATCGCCCGCTGTACGACTGGTTCCTGGATCGACTCGGCATCTACCATCCGCGCCAGATCGAGTTCGCG
>Ga0307379_10005436_pt1 | contig 17749 bp, 12 predicted proteins | sample UN2MG_FD_202237 | JGI IMG/M metagenome (GOLD analysis project Ga0307379, IMG submission 202237) | Soil microbial communities from Risofladan, Vaasa, Finland - UN-2 | ecosystem: Environmental > Terrestrial > Soil > Coastal area > Acid sulfate soil | place: Finland: Risofladan, Vaasa | collected... | reverse complement strand
AGGTAGAGAGCCACTTCCTTGATGAGCAGGCCGACGCCGAAGAGCACACCGGCCCCGAGCAGGCGGAACGGGTGGGTGTCGGCGTCCTCGGCCTCCTGCCACCAGATCAGAAAGAGATAGACTGAAGCGGCAAAGACGGCGAGGAAGATCGTTTCGGGCCAGAGGTAATGCGTAAAGCCGATCAGGGGCAGGTAGCAGGCCCAGACGGCGCCGGCGATGACAGCGGCTCGCCGGTTGAAGAGCCGCAAGGCGGTCAGCATGATGACGGCGCCCAGCAGGCCGGAGACCAGGACCTGGAAGAGCTTCAGGGCGAACACGCCACCGGCACCAAACCAGTCGAGGGCGACGGCCACCACAAAGGGGTAGGCCGGCGGCCAGAGGTAATAGACGGCGTCGCTGTAGAAGCCGAAGTGATTCCAACAAGCCGCCAGGTAGAGGTAGTTCGATTCATCGGCGTGAGGCTGGAGGTCACCGGCCAGGAGGAGAACGATCAAGCGAACCGCCACGCCCAGAAGGGTCAGTGCGACGAGCCATCCGGGGAAACGAGACCCGGTCCGGGTGGCAGCCGGTTTTCTGCTGCGTGTGCCCATAGAGCCGACCAACGGAGGCGCCCATTCCCACCGGACAGCGGCCGGGCGGGGCGCCGGACCGTCTGCACGGTGATTCTATAGTCATCGGCAGCATCCCGAAACGCTTGGCATGGGCGGTGGACCGGCGGCGAGTCACGGCGGGATCGTCGGGCATTCGCGGAGGGTCAGGTGCGTCTGGTGGACGCGACCCACTGGATCAGCAGCAGGGCGACGAAGGTGGTGGCCGCGGACGCCCAGCCGTAGGCGATGCGGCGGTTCAGGTTGGAGGGCGTGGTGTCCACGTGGCGGGAGATGAGATGGACGGCTTCGGGACGGACCGGGATTTTGCGTTGTTCCCGCAGCAGCGTCAGGGCGTCGCGGGTCTGCGCGATCTCGGTTTCGATCTCCAATGCGCGCCGCGCCGCCGCCTGGCCGGTCGCGGTGGCGCTGACGTAGTCATCGGCCAAGGGTGTGACGCTGTCGATCCGGTCCTGGAGCGCAAAGATGGCCTCGAGGGCGACCCGCTCGCGGACCCGCAACTCGGTGCATCGTTGTTCCAGCTCGGCGATCCGGTCGTCGCGTTCCTTCTGGGCCTGCTGCCGGGCCTGCTGCTGGAGGCCCTGCTCGATCTCCTGCAGCCGGAGCTGTGTTCGTCGAGCCAATCCACGTGCGGCCTGGACGGCGGCAGCGAGGCGGAAATTGGCGCCGGTGCGCACGCTGGAGGCGGCGAACTCGAACTGATGATGCGCGGTCTGGAGCACGTGAAAGGCGCGGGTGAGGTCGGCCACCAGCACGTGGTGGCGAGCCTGATCATCCGACAGTTCGTTGAGTTCGCGAACCTGATCGCGGACGGTGGTCAGGGCGGCGGAGGCCTCGAAGAGGAAGTCGCCCAGGAGGTCGGTCACCCGCTCCTGCCCGTCGAGCACGCGGGCAGCGGCGGGGTCCAGGTCATCCTGTTGCAGGGCGACGAACTCCCTGGTCCAACCCTGGGCGAACACGGCGAGCCGGCTGCGGTAGTCGGCTGCGGCCTGGATGGCCCGTTCCAGCGTGACCCGGTGAGCCCCGGTGGCTCCGGCGGTGTGCGGGTCCTGCCCGAGCTGCTCGAGTGCGGCGGCGGCGGCGATCAGCTCGTCGAGCAGGGGGGAGGCCTCCTGCCAGGTTTCGAGGAGCTGGGCCCGGGCGGCAGCCAACTGGACCCGCGTTTCGGCCCGGTCCTGCTGGAACTCGACTTCGGCGAGCAGGGCCCGTTCGCGCAGTGCGGGGTTGATGGGCGGGCGTTCGGGCAACGGTTTGGCCCGCAACTCGTCGAGTTCGCGCGTGGCGGCCGTCAGCCGGCCGTGCAGCTCATTGTGGGTCCGCCGGTGTCGGCCCAGGTCCCGGCGGGCCGAGTCGCGTGCGACCTTCGGATCGTCGCCGGCGGTCCGTGATCGCGTGTCGTGCGCCTGGCGCGTTGCCTGGGACAAGGTGCCCTCGAGGCGGGTGAGCCGGTCCTGGAGGATCCGCTCGCCCTCGGTGGGGTTGGCGCGGGCCGCCTGCGCGGCCCGCTCGAGCCGCTCCATGAACCGATCGGTCAACTCGGAGAGGGCAGCCTGACCTCTGTCCGCGTCGTTGGTCTGGATGTCAAGGCGCAGGGTTCCCAGGGCGGAATCGGCCGAGACGCTGGAAGTGACGCCGGAGCCGAACTCGTCCGAGGAGAACAGTTCGGCGGCGCATTCGAGCAGGTGCGTTCGATACGCGGGCGTGGCGTCGGCGTCTTCCTGCTGGAGATCGACGGAGAAGACGACGGTGCCGCGGTGCTCGAAGGGTCCGACGAGCACGACAGCGGTGCCGACCAGGGTGGACACCAGAACCAGGGGCACGATGCGGAGGCTGCCCATTGCGGTGCCGGGCTGGCGGCGGCGGAGCGCGTAGCCGGCTGTGGGCTCGCGGAGGTCCGACGGCTCGCCCTGTGGTCGGGCGGCGGCAGTGGACCCGGCGGACGCGCCAGAAGTGCCCTTGGGGCGCTTACGGCGTCCGCGTCCGGTCGTGGTAGGAGACACGTCAGCAGCCCCTTCGTGCTTCACGACAACCGGGGACCTTTGGCGGAATTCCGGGGCGAGCACGGCCGGGCCTGGTGACTGTCGCGGAGGGTGGGCCGCGTCCGGGGGCCGCCGAACGGTGTCGGCAGACAGCAACTCCCGGCTGATTGGCTTCGCATGACTGGAGAGACTCCGTGGCGTGTCGGTTCTGAGAGGGTCCCGGATGTCCGTGGGGAGGATTGTACCGTGGAGGCGTATGGTTCACAAGCATGCTGGAGGGAGGACGGCGGAGGTCAACTGTTAGTTTAGTTATTTTCTCAAGGTTTTGGGATGGGGGCTGGCGGCGGCACCCTCGTGGGAGGGCGTCGCGGATTTTTGCGTTTGACAGATTCGTAAACGTTTCTATACTCGCCAAGTTCCAGGTGCGCTTGCTGCGCGGGGTAGCAACCTAACCTGCGGGCGAGACGGTACTTGGGCGCCGGGCGGCGTTCATCCAGGGGCACTACGGGTGTCTGGCGCGCGATCGAGACGCCAGGACAGAGGGCGTTCCGACGCGGCAGGTATGCTTCGTCGGTACCGAGGCGCTGCTGTAGCTCAGTTGGTAGAGCGCGTCCTTGGTAAGGACGAGGTCATGGGTTCGAGTCCCATCAGCAGCTTCCTGTCGGTGGTACAAACGCCTAGTGCGATGGTGCGTGGCGTACTGTGCCGCGCGGAGCGCGAATGGCCAGGCACCGAGACTGCGGTCAGGCCCGCCGGTGTACGAGGGAGTCTGAAGGCCTTTGCGGCCATGTCGGTGGGGCTGTTGGCTCGCCAGTTCCGCCCCCGGTAGCGTCGAGCGAGCGAGATTGAGCAACGCAAGAAAGCGGACCAACACACGAGTGGAGGACTGTGACGGATGGCCAAGGAGATCTTTCAGCGAACCAAACCGCACGTGAACGTCGGTACGATCGGGCACGTTGACCACGGCAAGACGACATTGACGGCGGCGATCACCTTCGTGCAGGCCAAGAAGGGCCTGGCCAAGGTGCAGACCTATGACGAGGTCGCGAAGGCGTCGGAGGCCCATGGGCGTCGGGATGCCACCAAGATCCTGACCATTGCCACGGCCCACGTGGAATACTCGACGGAAAAGCGGCACTACGCCCACATCGACTGTCCGGGTCACGCCGACTACGTGAAGAACATGATCACGGGGGCGGCCCAGATGGACGGGGCCATCCTGGTGGTGTCGGCTTCGGACGGGCCGATGCCGCAGACCCGCGAGCACATTCTGCTGGCCCGGCAGGTCAACGTCCCCTACCTGGTCGTGTTCCTGAACAAGTGCGACCTGGTGGACGATCCGGAGCTGCTGGACCTGGTGGAACTGGAGGTGCGCGAGCTGCTGAACAAGTACGATTTTCCGGGGGACGACGCTCCGGTCGTTCGGGGCTCGGCCCTGCCGGCGCTGAACAACCCGGACGATGCCGAGAAGAACAAGTGCATCCAGGAGTTGCTGGACGCGGTGGACGAGTTCGTGCCGGAGCCGGTGCGCGACATCGACAAGCCCTTCCTGATGTCGGTAGAGGACGTGTTCAACATCAAGGGCCGCGGCACGGTGGCGACCGGTCGTATCGAGCGCGGGCTGGTCAAGGTGGGCGACAAGGTGGAGATGGTGGGCATCAAGGACGAGGTGACCACCACCACGGTCACGGGCGTGGAGATGTTCAACAAGACGCTGGATCAGGGCGTTGCGGGGGACAACGTGGGTTGTCTGCTTCGCGGCGTGGAGTTCAGCGCCAAGAAGAAGGACGTGGAGCGCGGCATGGTCCTGGCGGCGCCCAAGACGATCACGCCGCACACCAAGTTCGAGTCGGAGGTGTACGTGCTGACCAAGGAGGAGGGTGGGCGGCACACTCCGTTCTTCAACGGCTACCGGCCTCAGTTCTACTTCCGCACGACGGACGTGACCGGCTCGCTGAACCTGCTGGGCGGCGCGGAGATGTGCATGCCGGGCGACAACATCACCATGTTGGTGGAGCTGGGCAAGGCCATCGCCATGGAGCAGGGGCTGCGTTTTGCGGTTCGTGAAGGCGGGCGGACGGTGGGCTCGGGCGTGGTCTCGAAGGTGCTGGAGTAGGGGCGAGACCGGCCGGCGAACCGGCGGGTCCCGATTCCGATAGCGAGGGGCACTCATGGCCAAAGCGGCGAAGCGAGAATACGTCTGGCTCCAGTGTAAGGAGTGCAACGACCTGAACTACCGGACCTCGGTCAACGTGATGGGTGGGGTGCCCAAGCTCGAGCTGAGCAAGTTCTGCCGGCGACAACGCAAGCGGACCGTTCACAAGATCAAGCGCAAGTAGCTTATCGGTGGTCTGGAGGAGTGTAGCTCAACTGGCAGAGCACCGGTTTCCAAAACCGGCGGTTGGGGGTTCGAGTCCCTCCACTCCTGTGGCAGGAGGGGTCCTGCGGCAGGAACGCGGTGGGACCGCCGGGCGGGTGATCGGGGGAGCGGAGGTTCCGGTCGGAGCGGGGGCGAGTTAAGGCGATGGGCGAGTCACCGGTGGGAGACAGTGCGAAGCCCGAGTCGGGCGTTGGGTCGGCCGCCGTAGCCGCGCCGGGCCTGCCGCGCGAATCCAGGAAGCAGGCACAACGCGGGGGTTCAGCGAGGAAGATGGGCGAGAGCAGCGACTCGGATCGCAAGCGTGGCGGCCCACAGGCCCGCCGTTCGCCGTTGCAGGTGTACAAGCGGACGCAGGGCACGTACACCCGGTGGGGCACGTTCGCCGGCAGCGGCATTCTGATCCTGGCGGGGGCGCATTTCGTTCACGAGCAGCTATCGGTCTTCGTGGACCCGGCGAAGACGTACACGCTGTGGATCCAGAAAGGGATCCCGCTGATGCTGATCGCCGGGTTGGGCCTGCTGGTGTACTGGATCGCGTTCGTCAACCGGAAGGCCTGCGACTTCATGATCGCCACGGAAGGCGAGATGAAGAAGGTGAACTGGTCGTCGCGGCGCGAGATCGTGGGCTCGACCAAGGTGGTGATCGCCTTCACGCTGCTGCTGACCCTGATCCTCTTCGTGGTGGACATGATCTTCATGATGTTCTTCTCCTGGATCGGCGTGCTGCGTGAGGCACCGTCGCTCTGGCAGTTTGTGACCGGGGGTGGCACGTGAGCGATACACCGCCGCTATGCGCCCCGGGGATGCACTGGTACGTGCTTCGGGTGGCGTCGAACAAGGAAGAGCAGGTTCGCGACGCACTGACCCGGAAGGTGAAGATCGAGGGGCTGGAGTCGCGGATCGGGCGCATCCTGGTGCCGACGCTCAAAGAGCGGCGCATGAAGGCCGGACAGGCGAAAATCCACGAGCGAAAGCTGTATCCGGGCTACGTGTTCGTGGAGATGGCCTGCGAGGAGGACGGCTCGATCGACGAGAAGGTCTGGTTCATGGTCAAGGAAACGACCGGTGTGGGGGACTTCATCGGTTCGGAGGGCAAGCCCACGGCCATGCCGGACCACGACGTGGTCGGGATGCTGGCGGCCTCGGAGAAGGCCGAGGAGGAACCGACCCTGAGCGGGTTGGACTTCCACAAGGGTGACATGGTCAAGATCACCGACGGGAGCTTCGAGAGCTTCGAGGGCGAGGTGGAAAGCGTTGACGCGAAGCGGGGTACGATCACGGTGGTGCTGACCATCTTCGGGCGATCCACTCCGGTTGACGTCGAGTACTGGCAGTTGGAGAAGGTTTCCTAGGGTCGTGGCGTCGGCTGAGCGAACCGGGCCCGTGTGGCTGGAGTTCGGACTTTTCCATGGCAAAGAAAGAAGTGACGGTGGTGTTGAATCTGCAGGCCCCCGGGGGGCAGGCCACACCGGGTCCGCCGATCGGGCCGGCCCTGGGTCAGCGCGGCGTCAACATCGGTCAGTTCGTGCAGCAGTTCAACGCCGCGACGGCGAGCCTGAACGGGATGCCGGTGGGCGTCTCGATCACGGTGTATGCGGACCGTTCGTTCACCTTCCAGGTGAAGAGCCCTCCGGCGGCGGTGCTGCTCAAGGACGCGGCGAAGCTGGAGAAAGCCAGCGGCACAGCGGGGAAGGAAACGGTCGGGGCGGTGACGCAGACTCAGGTCCGTGAGATCGCGGAGCGCAAGATCGCCGACCTGAACGCGGCGTCACTGGAGGCGGCCTGCCGGATGATCGAGGGGACGGCCCGATCGATGGGCATCGAGGTGACGGACTGACCGGGCCGAGATCGGCGCCGCACTGGAGAGCAGCGGGATGCCAACCAAGAGCGTTCGCTTCAAGAAGCAGGTCGAGTTGGGCAACAAGTCCGGGGAGCCGGTGCCGGTCAATGAAGGCATCGCCCTGGTCAAGAAGATGGCGGCCGTCAGCGCCGACCGAAGCTACAAGAACGGCCGGAAGCGCAAGGCGGTGGACCAGACGGTGGAGATCGCCGTGCATCTGGGCATCGACCCGCGTCAGGCGGATCAGATGCTGCGCGGTTCGATCTCGCTTCCGAAGGGCACCGGCCAGACCCAGCGGGTGATCGCGTTCTGCGACGGCGATATGATCGAGCAGGCCAAAGAGGCCGGTGCGATCGAAGCCGGGATCGACGAGCTGATCGAGAAGATCTCGAAGGGCTGGACGGACTTCGACGTGGCCATCGCCCATCCGCAGATGATGGGCAAGGTGGGCAAGTTGGGGCGGGTGCTCGGGCCGCAGGGCAAGATGCCCTCACCGAAGACGGGGACGGTCACGCCTGACGTTGCGACCGGGGTGAAGGAGTACACCGCCGGGAAGCTGGAGTACCGCAACGACGCCGGTGGGAACATCCACCTGCGGGTGGGGAAGGTGAGCTTCTCCGACGAAGACCTGCAGGAGAACATCGAGGCGCTGCTGGATCACCTGTTGAAGATCAAGCCGGCCACGGCCAAGGGAACGTATGTGCAGAGCGTTCACCTGTCGGCCCAGCAGACACCGTCCGTGCTGGTGGCGGTGGGCTAGGGCCGCCCGCGGGCCTGAGGAACGAGAGGAGCCGGAACGAAGGATGAGCAAGCCAGTCAAAGACCTGATCGCCTCGTCGTTCAAGTCGCACTACGAGGGCGTTCAGGACGCCTGCGTGGTGGATCTGACGGGTCTGGACGTGCAGCGCACGCAGCAACTTCGGAGTGACCTGCGGAGCAAGTCGATGCGTTTGCAGGTGGTCAAGAACTCCCTGGCCCGTCGGGCGTTTGCCGGGAGTCCGCTGGCGCCACTCGGGGAGCGGCTGCGTGGGCCTTGCGCTCTGGTCACCGGTGGTGACTCGGTCATCGAGGTGGCCAAGACTCTGGCGCACTGGGCTAAGGAGCTGGGCGACATCGCCCTGAAAGAGGCGATGGTGGATGGTGACCCGGCGCTGCTGACGGTGCTCGAGGTCTCGCGGATGAAGAGCCGGCACGAGCTGATCGGCGAGGCGGCCATGCTGGTCTCGTCGCCGGGACGGGCTCTGGCCGGCTGCGTCGGGGGACCGGCGAGGCGGATCGCGGGCTGCCTGAAGGCGCTGGCGGATCGGGAGGAAGCGGCCTGACGCGCCGGGGCATAGGGCTTGGCCGTGGAGGCGTTTTGGTAAACGATTGAAGCGCACGGAGCGAGTGGTTCGCATCGGCGAATGAAATGGCCCGCGTGTGGCGGGCCGCCTGTCGGTCCGGCGAGCGAAACTGAAGGAGTCTGGGGTAATGGCAGAAGCGCCTGCTAAGGAGTTCAGTCCGGAGATCAACGAGCTGGCCGAGAAGCTGGTGAGCCTGAGCGTCAAGGACGCGCAGTCCCTGGTCGACTGCTTGAAAGAGCAGCACGGCATCGAGCCGGCGGGTGGCGTGGTCATGGCGGCCGGCGCCGGCGTTGGGGAGGCACCGGCCGAGGAGGAGAAGACCTCCTTCGACGTGATTCTGGCAGCCATCGGCGATAAGAAGATCCAGGTGATCAAGGTGGTGCGGTCGGCCACCAGCCTGGGGCTCAAAGAGGCCAAGGACCTGGTGGACAGCGCGCCCAAGGCGGTCAAGGAAGGGGTGTCGAAAGAGGACGCCGAGTCGCTCAAGAGGGAGCTGGAAGAGGCAGGCGCGGTGGTCGAGATCAAGTAGCCCCGGTGGGCGTCGATGCAGGATCGACGTTCCGCCGTCACCCTCCGCGAGGCGAGACAGCCCGAGGATTTCGGGACACTCGGTGCACACAGAGGCCTCGCACACCGGCCCGCAGAGATGTGGCCGGGTCGATGTCCCCCATGAACTGAGCGGCCCAGAGTGGGTCGAAGGCAGAGGATGGGGCCTGCGCGCAGCGTGATGGCGTGTGGGTGGCAGCCTCCGGTTGGCGCCGGTTTGTGGCGGTGGCCCGGGGCTCATGGGCGAGTAGGTGGCGAGCCTCCGGTCGCCCGAGGAAAGGACGAGTCCCATGGTCGAAACGCGTCCGGTGAGGAGCTTCGGCAAGGTGGGCGACGCGGTCGAGGTGCCCAACCTGATCGAGATTCAGACGAAGTCGTACACCCGCTTCCTGCAGACGGAGGTCGATCAGGATCAGCGCAAGAGCGTCGGGCTGGAGGCGTTGCTGCGCGAGGTGTTCCCGATCGAAAGCTACGACGGGAGCATGGCTCTGCACTACGTGAACTACGAACTGGGCAAGCCGCGTTACACGGCGGACGAATGCCGCCAGCTCGGCCTGACCTACGGGATGCCCTTCCACGTGCGCGTGCGGCTTCTGCGCAAAGGTCACGAGGAGATCCAGGAAGACCGGATTTACCTGGGCACGATGCCGGAGATGATCGGCGGCGGTGAGTTCATCATCAACGGGGCCGAGCGGGTCATCGTCTCGCAGTTGCACCGCAGCCCGGGGGTGGACTTCATCAAGGAGCAGGCCGAGGGCGACCGGGCCCTGCACGCGTGCCGGATCATTCCCGAGCGGGGGAGCTGGATCGAGATCAACGTGACCAAGCGCGACGTGCTGGCCGTGCGGATCGACCAGTCGGGCAAGATACCGGCCACCACGTTCCTGCGGGCCATGGACGAGCGTTACTCGACGGACGAGTCGATCGTGACGGAGTTCTACGGCACGAAGACGGTTCGGGCGTCGGCCCTGAAGCCCGAGATGTACTCGGTGACGACCATCATGGACGAGGAGGCCGACGAGGAGCTGGTCAAGGCGGGGTGCCAGATCGGCGACGCGGTGACGCGGATCCAGAACTCGAAGATCAAGCAGGTGCAGGTGATCGGCAAGGTGCTGGACCCGCTGTTGCTGAACACGCTGGCCGAGGACACCAGCAGTTCGCACGACGAGGCGTTGTTGAAGATCTATGCCCGTCTACGTCCGGGGAACCCTCCGCAGTTGGACAAGGCCCGGAAGCTGTTCACCGAGAAGTTCTTCGATGAGAACCGTTATCGGCTGGGGAAGGTGGGTCGGTTCCGGCTGAACCGCAAGCTGCAGCTGGGTGACGACGGGGCGATGGTGCTGCGGGTGGAGGACCTGGTGGCCTGCCTGAGGTACCTGCTGTTGCTGCGGACGGGGGAACCGCAGTACGCGGTGGACGACATCGACCACTTGGGCAACCGTCGGCTGCGGACGCTGGATGAGCTGGCCGCCGACGAGCTGCGCAAGGGATTCCTCAAGCTGCGCCGCACGGTTCAGGAGCGGATGAGCCTGCGCGAGCCGGATCAGTTGGGTCGTCTGGCCGAACTGGTCAACAGCAAGTCGATCAGCTCGGCGATCGAGTTTTTCTTCGGGCGTGGGGAGCTGTCCCAGGTGGTGGACCAGACCAACCCGCTGAGCCAGCTCACGCACGAGCGTCGGCTGTCGGCGCTGGGCCCGGGGGGTCTGAACCGCAAGCGGGCCGGATTCGAGGTCCGCGACGTGCACATCTCGCACTACGGTCGCATCTGCCCGATCGAGTCTCCGGAGGGGACCAACATCGGTCTGATCGCCTCGTTGAGCATCTACAGCACGGTGGACGACTACGGCTTCCTGATCACGCCGTACCGGAAGGTGGAGAAGAGCGGGCGGGTGGCGGCGGAGCAGACCTTCCTGCGGGCCGACGAGGAGATGCGTTACATCCTGGCACCGCCCGAGGCCTTGGTGCCCGGCGAGAGCAGGTTGCGCGAAGGACAGACCATCGTGCGGGCCCACGGAGAACTCTCCCAGGCCGACTCCTCCGCGGTCAGCTACGTGGACATCTCTCCGAAGCAGACGGTGGGTGTGTCGGCTTCGCTGATCCCGTTTCTGGAACACGATGACGCGAACCGGGCGTTGATGGGCTCGAACATGCAGCGGCAGGCGGTTCCGCTGATTCGAACGGACCCGCCGGTGGTGGCCACGGGCATGGAGAAGGCGGTGGCCCAGAACAGCGGCATGGTGGTGCGGGCCGACAAGCCGGGGAAGGTGACGTTCGTGGACGCCCATCGGATCGTGATCAACAACACGGACGAGTACGAACTGCGGAAGTTCCAGGGGCTCAACGAGCGGACCTGCCTGAATCAGAAGCCGTTGGCCCGGGTAGGCGACCGGGTGAAGCAAGGGCAGATCATCGCGGACGGCCCGGCGACGATCAACGGGGAGCTGGCCCTGGGCATGAACGTGCTGGTGGCCTTCCTGACCTACGACGGCTACAACTTCGAGGACGCGATCCTGATCAGCGAACGGTTGGTCAAGGACGACACGTTCACCAGCATCCACATCGACGAGTACGAGGTGGAGATTCGCGAGACCAAGCTGGGGCGGGAGGAGTTCACCCGCGACATTCCGAACGTGGCGGAGCGTGCCCTGCGCAACCTGGACGCCGGCGGCGTGGTCCGCATCGGCACGCGCGTGGTGGCCCGTGACATCCTGGTCGGCAAGGTGAGCCCCAAGTCGAAGAGCGAACTCTCGCCGGAGGAGAAGCTGCTGCACGCGATCTTCGGGCGGGCGGGCGAAGACGTGAAGAACGAATCGCTGGAGCTGCCGGCGGGTGAGGAGGGCATCGTCATCGATGCCAAACGGTTCAGCCGCCGGGTGCACATGACCGAGGAGCAGCGTCGCGAGCTGGAGCGGGAGATCAACGAATGCGCCACGGGCTTCAACGAGCGGATCATCACCTGCTTCAAGCAGTTGTGCGACGAGCTGGAGCAACTGACCGAGCAGGAGATAATCGACCCCAACACGCGCCAGAAAGTGGGTCACAGCGACCTTACGGAGGTGATCCTGGAGCAGATCGAGAGCTTCGGGGATCAGGTGGCGACGCGGAACCTGCGCTGGATCCGTCCGGCGTCGGCGCGGGAGGAGGCCTTCAAGGTGATCGACCGGTTCTGGCCGCGGCTCACCGAGCTGATGGAGGAGCGCGACCGGAAAGTGGATCACATGAAGCGTGGAGACGAGCTGCCCAGCGGCGTGCTGGAAATGGTGAAGGTGTACGTGGCCACCAAACGGCAGCTCTCGGTGGGCGACAAGATGGCCGGTCGGCACGGGAATAAGGGCGTCATCGCCCGCATCCTGCCGGAGGAGGACATGCCCTTCCTGGACGACGGGACGCCGGTGGACATCCTGTTGAACCCGTTGGGGGTGCCGTCCCGGATGAACGTGGGGCAGATTCTGGAGACGCACCTGGGGTGGGCGGCGCACATTCTGGGCTTCCAGGCGGTCACTCCGGTGTTCGACGGTGCCGGCGAGGCGGAGATTCACCGGACCGTCGAGGAGGCGAACAAGCACGTGACAGCCCGGCGGGCGGATTCGCAGGCCGTGGCGGCGGCCGGACGCACCCGCGAGGTCCTGACCTGGATGCCGCCGGGCGGGAAAATGACGCTGTATGACGGTCGCACGGGGGAGCCGCTCGATGAGCGGGTCGCCGTGGGGTTCATGTACCTGCTGAAACTGCACCACCTGGTGGACGACAAGATCCACGCCCGGGCGACGGGTCCGTACAGCCTGATCACGCAGCAGCCGCTGGGGGGAAAGGCCCGCACGGGTGGGCAGCGTTTCGGCGAGATGGAGGTATGGGGCCTGGAGGCGTACGGCGCAGCGTACGTGTTGCAGGAGCTGCTGACGGTGAAGAGCGACGACGTGGAGGGTCGGACGAAGATCTATGAGTCGATGGTCAAGGGGCAGAACACGCTGGAGGCCGGTACGCCGGTGTCTTTCGACGTGCTGTGCAACGAGATCAGGGGATTGGGGCTCAACATCCAGATGGAGAAGAAGAGGGTGATCTAACGACTGCACCGCGGGCAGGTCCCGATGGTGGAGAGCACGGCATTATGGCCAGCAGGATCCAGTACGACTCGGCGACGATGCCGGAGGCGAGCGAGCTCCGGCGGTTCTACGATCGCCAGCATCACGCCACGACGAACTCGGAAGAGAAGCTCCAGGCGATGATGAGCAGGACGTTCTGTCTGGTGACGGCTCGAAAGGAAGGCGAGATCATCGGTCTGGCGCGTGGCGTGACGGACGGTCTCCGCGGTCAACTGGTGGAGTGCAAGCTGGATCCCGCGTTTCAGGGGCCGGCCTGCGTGACCCATACGGATGGTCGGATCGAGCACGATTCGGCGGGCATCGCCCGGGAGATGGCCCTGAGGGTCATCGACGCGTTCCGCCGTGCCGGGGTCGAGCGGGTGGACGTGATGGCCTACGGCACGGAGGTCGATTTCTGCGAGGAGCTGGGTTTCAAGCGGACACCGGGTGTGGTGGCGTTGCAGTTGAACCCGGCCGACGCTCCGACGCCGTCCAGCCCGGAGTAGGGGGTCTGGGGCTCGGGAGCGGCCCCTTGGGAATGATCGTTGCCCGCGGCGGCAGCGGGCCGACGAGTTGGGGTTGTTATCGCCGGCGAAGGAAGGACTCGGGATATGATGGACAACATCTATGACCGGATCAACGACTACGGCAGCGTGAAGATCTCGTTGGCTTCGCCCAACGACATCCGCAGCTGGTCGTTCGGTGAGGTCAAGAAACCCGAGACGATCAACTACCGCACGTACCGGGCGGAGAAGGACGGTCTGTTCTGCGAACGGATCTTCGGCCCGGACCGCGACTGGGAGTGCGCCTGCGGCAAGTTCAAGGGCACCAAGCACAAGGGGATCATCTGCGACCGCTGCGGGGTGAAGGTGACGCACTCGCGGGTGCGGCGCAAGCGGATGGGGCACATCAACCTGGCGGCCCCGGTGGTGCACATCTGGTTCTTCAAGGCCATGCCGTCGCGGCTGGGGGCCCTGCTGAACATGAAGACCAGCGCCCTGGAGAAGGTGATCTACTTCCAGGACTATCTGGTGGTAGAGCCGGGCGAAACGCCGCTGAAGCTGGGGCAACTGCTGACCGAGGAGGAGTACCGAGCGGCACAGGAGAAATACGGGAGCAGTTTTACGGCCTCGATCGGTGCGGAGGCCGTCAAGGAGATGCTCACCCGCCTGGACCTGGACCTGCTGTCGGGCGAGCTGCGCGAGGAGCTGCTCAAGACGGGCAGCAAGCAGAAGCAGCGCGACCTGGCCAAGCGGCTCAAGATCGTGGAGGCCATCAGGGCCTCGGAGAACGACGCCTCCTGGATGGTTCTGGAGGTGATTCCGGTGATCCCTCCGGACCTGCGTCCGCTGGTTCTGCTGGAGAGCGGGAACTTCGCCACCAGCGACCTGAACGATCTGTACCGCCGGATCATCAACCGAAACAACCGTCTCAAGAAACTGGTGGACCTCAACGCGCCGGAGGTGATCATCCAGAACGAGAAGCGGATGCTGCAGCAGGCGGTGGACGCCCTGTTCGACAACGGCCGCTGCCGCCGTCCGGTGCTGGGTTCGAGCAACCGCCCGCTGAAGAGCGTGACCGACATGATCAAGGGCAAGCAGGGTCGGTTTCGCGAGAATCTGCTGGGCAAGCGGGTGGACTATTCGGCCCGGTCGGTGATCGTGGTGGGCCCGGAGCTGAAGCTGCACCAGTGCGGGCTGCCCAAGGCGATCGCCCTGGAGCTGTTCCAGCCCTTCATCATCCGCAAGCTGAAGGAGCGGGGCCTGGCCGACACCATCAAGAGCGCCAAGAAGATGCTGGAGCGGCGGGATCAGGAGATCTGGGACATCCTGGAGGAGGTCATTCATCAGCACCCGGTGCTTCTGAACCGGGCCCCGACGCTGCACCGGATGGGTATCCAGGCCTTCGAGCCGGTGCTGGTGGAGGGCAACGCCATCAAGATTCACCCGCTGGTTTGCAAGGGCTTCAACGCGGACTTCGACGGGGACCAGATGGCGGTGCACCTGCCGCTGTCCATCGAGGCCCAGGCGGAGGCCCACGTGCTGATGATGAGTACGAACAACATCTTCAGCCCGGCGAACGGCTCGCCGATCATGTCGCCCTCCCAGGACATCGTGCTGGGCATCTCGTATCTGTGCACCGATCACGTCAGCCCGAAGGTGGACGAGAAGGAGATGCCCCGGTACAGCTCGGAACCCGAGGCGCTGCTGGCGTATTCGCAGGGCAAGGGCAAGATCCACGACCTGATTCGCGTTCGGATCGACCGTAGGAGGATCGTGACCTCGCAGAAGGCGCGGATCGCAGACGCCCCGGCGAACCGGCTGGTGGTCACGACCATCGGGCGGGTCATCTTCAACGACATTCTTCCGGCAGGGATGCCGTTCTACAACTACTCGCTGAGCCAGAAAGGGGCGGCTCGCGTCATCGCGGACTGTCACACGCTGCTGGGCCGAGCGGCGACCATCGACCTGCTGGACGACATCAAGGAGATCGGCTTCAAGTCGTCGACGCTGGCGGGTCTGTCGATCGGGGTGACGGACCTGCGGATTCCGCAGGCCAAATCCAAAATCATCAACCAGGCCCAGAAGAAGGTGGACGGGATCGAGCGCGGGTACCAGCAGGGTGCCCTGACCGAGATGGAGCGCTACAACCAGCTGATCGACGTCTGGATCCACGCCCGCGAGCAGGTCACCGAGGAGATGATGAGGGAGCTGCGGGCCGACCGGCGGGACGACTTGGGGCGGGAGATCCCGGTGGGCAAGACCGAGGGGAAGCCCCACCTGAACCCCATCTTCCTGATGACCGAGTCGGGTGCCCGGGGGAGCGTCGATCAGATCCGCCAGCTGGCCGGCATGCGGGCGCTGATGGCCAAGCCGTCCGGCGAGATCATCGAGACTCCGATCAAGGCGAACTTCCGCGAGGGCCTGAGCGTGCTGGAGTACTTCAGTTCGACGCACGGGGCCCGCAAGGGCCTGGCGGACACCGCGCTGAAGACGGCCGACTCGGGCTACCTGACGCGCAAACTGGCCGACGTGGCCCACAACGTCATCATCAACGAAATGGACTGCGGCACGATCAAGGGGATCACCAAGGGGGCCACCTACAAAGGTGAAGAGGTGGACATTCCGCTGCGTCAGAGCATCATCGGGCGGGTGGCCCGCGACAAGATCCGCGATCCGCTGACCGACGAGTTGATCGTGGACGAGAACGAGGAGGTGACGCCTGAGATCGCGATGCAGATCGAGGCCCTGGGGCTGGACAAGATCAGGGTGCGCAGTCCGCTGACGTGCGAGAGCCGTCTGGGCGTGTGTGCCAAGTGCTACGGGTGGGACATGTCCACCAGCAGACTGGTCGAGGAGGGCATGGCCGTGGGCATCCTGGCGGCCCAGTCGATCGGTGAGCCCGGGACGCAGCTCACCATGCGGACCTTCCACACCGGGGGCGTGGCCCACCGTGCCGCGGTGGAGAACCAGCTGCTCAACAGCCAGGCCGGGCGGGTCGCCTACATGGATATCTCTGCGGTGGAAATCCCGGCTCAGCCGGACGGCACCAAGGCCAGGATGGTGGCCCTGAAGCGGAACGGCGAGGTTGCCATCCTGGATGCCAAGGACCGGGAGCTGGAGCGTTTCCGGGTGCCGTACGGCTCGGAGCTTCTGGTGAAGGAGGGGCAGAAGGTTGCGGCCCACACGCCGCTGGTGGTGTGGGACGCGCACCTGACGCCGATCCTGGCCGAGGTCAACGGCTACATCCGCTTCCAGGACATCGCCGAGGGCGAGACCGTGCGGGCGGAGCAGGACCGGGCCGGGGCCAAGCTGGTGGTCATCGAGCACAAGGGTGAGAAGCACCCGCAGGTGATCATCGAGGACCGCGAGGGTCGGGTGCTGGACTATCATTACCTGCCGGTCAAGGCGCGGATCGAGGTTGACGAAGGTCAGGAGATCAAGCCGGGCATGCTGGTCGCTCGTCAGCCTCGAGCGATGACCGGCACGCAGGATATCACCGGAGGTCTACCGCGGGTAACGGAGATCTTCGAGGCCCGCAAGCCGAAAGAGCCGTCCGTGATGGCGGAGATCTCCGGGCAGGTGGAGATTCGGCCGGACAAGCGGCGGGGCAAGATGACCATCATCATAAGCAGCGAAAGCGGGATGGAGGTTGAACACCACGTGCCCCAGGACAAGCAGTTGCTGGTCCACGCCGGCGACCGAGTGGAGGCGGGTGATCCGTTGATCGAGGGTCCGCTGGTGCCGCACGACATCCTGCGGATCAGGGGCGAGGAGGCCCTGCACGAATACCTGCAGCGGGAGATTCAGATGGTCTACCGCAGCCAGAGCGTGAACATCAACGACAAGCATCTGGAGATCATTCTGGGTCAGATGCTGCACAAGGTGAAGGTGGACTTCCCGGGTGATTCGCGATTTCTGCCCGGCGAGGTGGTGGACAAGTTCACGTTCCGCGAGGAGAACGAACGCCTGTCGGTCAGCGTGCGGATGGCGGACCCGGGCGACACCGAGTTCAAGGAGGGCGAGATCGTTCTGAAGGACCGGTTGGCGGAAGTGAACGAGGGGGTCGAGGAGAGCGGCGGCGAGCCGGCCAAGGGCAAGAGGCCCAAGGCGGCGGCCGCCAGCACCATGCTGTTGGGCATCACCAAGGCGAGCCTGTCGAGTGAGTCCTTCATCTCGGCCGCTTCGTTCCAGGAGACCACCAAGGTCTTGACCGAGGCGGCTTTGAGCAGCCGGGTGGATCGCCTGCTGGGTCTGAAGGAGAATGTGATCCTGGGGCACCTGATTCCGGCGGGCACGGCGTTCAAGCCGCATCTCAAGATGGGGGTGCGGCAGATCGGCGAGCCGTTGCCGGTGCCGGAGGAGGTTCCGGCCGAACGCGAACCTCTGCCCGACGACGCTCAGATGGCGGCCCTGTTGGCCGGTGGGACATCGGACGCGGGTTCGATATCCGCGGGAAGCCCGATGCCGG
>Ga0307379_10005432_pt1 | contig 17758 bp, 11 predicted proteins | sample UN2MG_FD_202237 | JGI IMG/M metagenome (GOLD analysis project Ga0307379, IMG submission 202237) | Soil microbial communities from Risofladan, Vaasa, Finland - UN-2 | ecosystem: Environmental > Terrestrial > Soil > Coastal area > Acid sulfate soil | place: Finland: Risofladan, Vaasa | collected... | reverse complement strand
CGGCCGCCGATACAGGGCGGCAGGCTGGTGCATGCGTGGAATCGTTGCTCATTTCCTCTCCTCCTTGGGGAAAAGCGTGGCCGGGCCGCGGGCGGTCGCCGCTGCATGGCGGTGTTCCCACAAGCAAGTATCGTGCGGTGAGGCGGCTGGTTCAGGAATGAGGGCTTGAAAAGGCAGCGGCTCACGAGGGCTCCGACGAGGGAGGGAGGAAGCTCGCCGGGAGATCGAGAGCCGCGCCGAAATCTGCTGCGCCGCGAGGGCGCCTCTGATTGTCAGAGTATGATGAAGACCATTGCTACTCCTCATACACAGGTAATTTTATCCTATCCTGCGGCAAATGTCAACATGTTTTTACGAAAAAAATGCAGGCTGCTGGACCAATGGCGGGGCATGCGCAGAAAAAACCTTACCCGATGCCGAAGTTTCCGAGGGGGCGGGGCCGGGCCTTGCGGAAGGTCAAACACTGGCCGGGGCAATGAGCCGCGCGGGGTCAGCGTATTCCAGGCCGAATGTGGCTGCGACGGCGCGGTTCGTTACGGCCGTGCGATACATGTTCAGCCCGCTGAGGATAAGCGTGCTCTCGCGTGCGGCCTGCTCGATTCCCTTGCAGGCTATCTGCACGGCGTGCTCGATGGCGACGTTTGCGAGGGCGTAGGTGGACGTGCGCGACACGGCACCGGGCATGTTGGGCACGCCGTAATGAACTACGCCGTGCATTACGTAAACAGGCTGGCCGTGCGTGGTGGGGCGGATGGTGGCCACGCAGCCGCCCTGGTCGACCGCAACGTCGACGATTACGGCGCCCGGTTTCATTGTTTGCACCATATCTTCGGAAACGATCACGGGCGCCCGTGCGCCCTCGACCATGACGGCGCCGACAACGAGGTCGGCCGTGCAAATCTTGCGCCGGATGCTGTGCGAGTTGCAGAAGAGGGTTGTCACGTTCTTGGGCATGATATCATCGAGGTAACGCAGGCGTTCGAGGTTGATGTCGAAAATGGTGACCTGTGCGCCAAGGCTGGCGGCCATTTTGGCGGCGTTGGCGCCCACGGTGCCGCCGCCGATTACAATCACTTGGCCGGGTTCGACGCCGGGCACGCCGCCCAGCAGCACGCCGCGGCCCATCGTGGTGCGTTCGAGGAATTTGGCGCCTTCCTGCACGGCCATCTTGCCGGCCACTTCGCTCATCGGCGTGAGGATGGGGTGGTGTCCGTCGGCCGTGTGCATTGTTTCATAGGCCACGGCCACCGCGCCGGAGTCCATCACCGCGCGGGTAAGCTGCTCCGATGGGGCAAAATGAAAGAACGTATAGATGATCTGGCCGCGGCGCAGCAGCGGATACTCGGCCGGCTGCGGCTCTTTCACCTTCATGATCATTTCGGCCCGGGCAAAGAGATCGGCCGCGTCGGACACGATCTCGGCGCCGGCGGCGCGAAACTCGTCGTCGGAGATGCCGCTGCCGTCGCCGGCGGTAGTCTGCACCAGCACTTTGTGGCCGCGTGCGCAGAGCTGCTCCACGCCGTCGGGCACGATGCCCACGCGGAATTCAAACGGCTTCGTTTCACGGGGTATTGCGATGATCATGTTTCAATGTCCAAAGTCCAAGGTCAAAAGTCCAAAGTCCAAAGTCAAGAGGGAGCCTCGCCGCCCGTGGCCCCGGCCCGCGTTCAGTAGTCATAGTCGTCTGTGTAGATCGATTCTTCTTCCTTTTTCCATTCGCGCATCGTGCGGCGGCGGCGGATGCGGTAGATCACCCAGGCCAGGATGGCGAGGAAGGCCATCATCGTGAACAGCGAGAATATGGTCCGCAGAAGCGCAAACACAGGATACTCGCGTCGAAGGTGGTCTTTGAGGGCCGCTTCGAAATCAATGCCCATCGTCACTTTACCCAGCGCCTGCTCAAAGGGTTGCCCCTGCTCCATCAGCCGCACGATCTGCTTGATGGCAAGGCTTCCATAGCGGCTGACGATGAACCGCACGGCCGCTTCGCTTTGCTGATAGGCCAGCTCGCGCTCGTAGCGTGCCGTTGGAAAGCCGCCGGCGATCTCGGAGAGGGGGAAGAGGCTGTCGGTGTTTACGGCCTGTGTGAGGTGCACCTGCTCGCCGTGGTAAACCCTGCCGGACAGCCAGCATGCCACGCCCTCGTTGAACCAGAGCGGCACGCGGTGCCCGGAGCGGTTTTCCACCCGCCCGAATGCGATGTGCACCATCTCGTGCTTCAGCGTGAGGGCCAGGTTGTTGGGCCCGTGGATCTCGGTTTTCGAGCAATCGATCACGATCAGGTTGGCCGACGGAATCGCTACGCCCAGCGTGTCGGGCAGCTTGAACCTCGTGGCGTTTTGAAAGCCCGCGGTTGTCTGATAGAGGTGGATGCTGACGCGGCGGTTGGCTGCTATGCCCAGCGAGCTGAGTGCCTGCTCGTTTGCGTGAGGAAACAGCTTCAGCGTGCGGGCGGCCCAGTTGCGTCCGCCGTCGCTATAGCGAACGATCACGCCGGGTGCTTCGGAGGCGCGGTTAAGCTCTTCGGCCGCGGCCGGCAGCACTAGCAGGAAAAGGCACAGGATGATGAACAGGCGTTTCATAGAAGGAATCAGGAATCCCTGCTGCCGTCAGATGCTCTTGAACACATGCTGCCTGAGGATCGCGGTATCGAGCGGCGTGAGGCGGTTATCGTCGATCAGCGACTTCACCTCGTCGGCGTCAAACCAGTGCGAGCGATCGGTGAAATAGTCGTCGGGCGCAGCGGGCGGCTCGGCGACCACCTTGCAGTAGCCGAAGAATCCGACATAGTTGCGGCAGTCGTCTACGCCGTTGCCCGAGACCACCTGGAAGGGGATCAGCTTGCCGTTCAGCAGGCGCTGGGGGCCGTCTTCGTATGTTGCCACCTTGTCGGCCACTTCCACCTCGTAACCGGTCTCTTCGCGCACCTCGCGGACGATAGCCTGCTCGATGGTTTCGCCGCAATGGATTCCTCCGCCGGGCAGCGCCCACTTGCCCGGCTGCACCTTGGTGCCCTTGCGCAGCACGAGCAGCAGCTCGCGGCGCTTGCTCTCGCGCCTCGTCACGATGCCGTTCACCACCGGCCGCGGCTGGCAGGCGCGGTCAAGCGTGCACGTGAATTTCACCTCGCCGTTAAGCGGGCAGCCATCTGCCTGGTGAAGTTCATACGTTGGCGGGCAGCCGCTTGGGAAAAACGGGCACCACGACTGCGTGAGCTTCTGACCTTCTTCTGATCTACGCATACTTTCCTCTCGTTATTCCGCTACCTTTCAGGTACGATTACCGCCTTTATCACTTCGCGGCGTTCGGTAGCACCGAGAGCTTCGTTGGCTTCAGCAAGATGAAAGGTGCGGCTCACCAGGCGGTCGAACGGATAGCGATTGCTAAGGACCAGCTCGACTGCCTGGCGGTAGTGACTGGCGTCACTGACCCAAACACCGCGTATCACCAGATTACGGATGGACACTTCTTCGTAGAACCGAACGGGCGTGTCGCCCACGGGCACTGCGATTCCGGGCATCGTGTAGGTGCCGCCGCGGCAGCACAAGCGAATGCCATCGGGTATGGCCGGCGCATAGCCCGAGCAATCCACCACCACGTCGGCCCCTCGGCCGTGCGTGAGGCCCTTGACAAACTCGAGCCGCCGGTCGGGCGAGGTCTCGCGCACGTTCAGCGTGTGCGTGGCGCCAAACAGCTTCGCGAGTGCCAGGCGCGTCTCCTCCACGTCTACCGCCACGATCTGTGCGGCCCCGCGGCTCAGCACAAACGCCAGCGCGAAAAGCCCCAGCGAGCCGGTTCCCACCACCACCACGGTGTCGCCCTGCCGGATATCGCACTGCTCCACGGCGTGAGCCGCGGTGGCTCCGGAGCAACTGGCCGAAACCAGCACCTCGGGCACCGCGTGCGCCGGCAGCTTCAGCAGCTTCGTCTTCGCATCGAGCACCATGTGCGTGGCGTAGCCGCCCTTGAGGTGGGGCTGTTCCTTGCTCGAGATCGATATGCCATACACCTTGCGTTGCGGGCAGAGAAACGGCTGCTTTTTAACGGCGCAGAAGAAGCAGCCATCGCACACCACGCCGCGGTCCCAGCCCAGCAGATCGCCTTCGTTCACCGCATCGCCGTTGATATCGCGGCGGCTGCCGCCGGTTTGCTGCACGATTCCTACCGACTCGTGCCCGAGGATGATGGGCAGCGGCGTGCGCGGGTCGTGTCCGCGCAGCATGTGCACGTCGGAGCCGCACACGCCCGAGGCCACGAGCTTCACGAGCACCTCGCCGGGCTTCAGCGGGGGCAGCGGAAACTCTTCCATTTCCAGCGGGCGGTTGAAGGCCTTGAGAACCATTGCATGCGCGATCATCGCAGAAACTTCTCCTTGGCAAGTCCTCTTGATGCAGAGCAGTTGGCCGGGTTCTTCGCGCACGCGGGTTGTTCACCGGGTGGAAAGCAGCGGGCGAGAGAACACCGGTGGATGGAAATCGAACGCCTATCTCAATTTTAGCAAACGGGCGGCAAATATCAAGGATGAACAACCAGCCTGGAAATGGTGACCGAAGGTGCAGAGGCGGCAGGTTGATGACACCGGTGATGGTAGAACCATGGCTGCCCCGCCTCGGTCGAAAGGTTTCGGGCAATCAAGTATCGGCAGATTCGTCGGGGAATTCAGGGCCGGGCAAAGACCCAGCCGAGGGCGGCTGGGCTACATATCAACACAGGCACCGCGGCTTCTGACGATTCGCATCAAGGACACGCACCCGCGCCAGGGGCCATACGGATCGGCGTTCCTCCTTGTTAAATGCCATTCCTTCGTTATAATTAGATTGGGCAGACAGACGGGCCCCATGAGGAGAAACCTGCATGAACAGTCGAATGCTGAAGATCATCGTTGTCCTGGTGGTAGCGGCCGCGGGGTTTTATCTCTGGGCGCATCTGATGGCGAATTCACGCGTGCCGGTCGCGTCAAGCAGGCTCGGCGGCGATTTCCGGGCTTTCTTTTCAGCCATGGATTGCGCCCGCGAGCTTGGCCGCAAAGCGGATTACGATGGCGCCGAGAAGGCGTTTGCAGGGATCATCGAAACCTATCAGTCCAATGCCGAGGTGCGAGGTTATGTTGTGGAGGCCCGGTTCGAGCTGGCCGGTATTTATCGGAAGCGCGAGCAGCTTTCGAAGGCGATTGCGGCTTACGAGAGCGCTTTGAAAAGTGATCCGCCGCCCGATCTGGTGGTGCGGGCGCGGATTGCCCTTGCCGAGGTGCGGTCGCAGAGCGGCCTGGGCTCGGGGCCGCTACGCGATATCTTCAATGAATTCCGGAATCAGCCGGAGGTGTCGGCGAAGCTTTGCGTCGAGCTTTCCGAGGCCCTTATGGCCGAAGGCGAGCACGCGGAGGCTGCTCTTGCGATATCAGGGGTGATCAATGATTGTCTGACGACGAATCATGATCTGCTGATCAAGCTTGCCAAGCTGCTGAGCCGCTCCCTCAGGAAACAGGCCGAGGCAGCCGGCGATCCGGGCCGGGGGGCCGAGGTTTACATCGCGCAGTTGCGGGCTTTTCCCGAGCTGCACGGGTTTGCGTGGAAATGGTTGGAGCGGGCAGGGCAGCTTTACACGAAGGCCGGCAAGTTTGCCGAAGCCCGCAACGCATTCAACAGCATAGTTCGCGATTATCCGGGCGAGGCCGACAATCAGGCCATCGCGGCGCTGTCGCTGATCGATGATCTCGACAAGGCCGAGAACGCGGCGGGCACAAGGCTGACGGCGGGCGGTACGGCGGCGCGGATCGCGGCCGGCGAGCAGATCACCCGCGTTCGCGGCGGCCTGAACGAGCCGGTGGTGTGGTCGACCGGCGGCGGCACGTACGTGGTGGAGGGCCGGGTGCAGGTGGGCAAGCGGGCCGAGCTGCTGATCGAGGCGGGCACGCGGGTCGAGTTTACGCTGGGCGCCTCGCTGGTGGTGCTTGGGCGGCTTATAGTGAAGGGCACCGCCGACGAGCCGGTGGTGTTTACCTCGGCGGCCGATCAGCCGTCGTCGTTCGACTGGGCGGGCGTGCGGTTTGACGGCGACGCGTCGAGCGTGGTGGAGCACCTGGAGATCAGCCACGCGGCTTGGGGCGTATCGTGCAGGGCGGCGCGGCCCAGGCTTGCGAGCCTGGCGATCACCGGCTGCGGCTATGCGGCCATCAAGCTGGCCGAGGGCTCCGATGCCGCGCTCTCCGATCCGCAAATCGAGGGAAACGGAGGGACAGGGATGGTTTTCGAAAGCTCAGGCGCATCGGTGGAGGGCGGGCTGATTTCGCGCAACGGCACGGGCGGCGTTATTGCGCGCAGGGCGTCGAAGCCGTCGTTTGCGGGCACGGTGATCGACTGCAACGGCGAGGCCGGCGTGCAGTGTTTCGACCAGAGCAGCATTGTGCTGATGGGCGTGAATATTTCAAACAGCCGCGGGCCGGGCTTGCTGGCGATAGATTCGGCGCCGGAAATCAGGGACTGCGAATTTGCAGGCAATGCCGGCTCGGCGGTTTCCTGCCGCAACGGCTCGAACGCGACGATCACCGGCAGCATCTTCCGCCGCAACGAAGGCGGCGTGGAGTGCTACATCAGGTCATCGCCGGCCATCGAAGGCTGCACGTTCGACGGAAACCGCGACTTCGGCATTCTTTGCGAATCAGGCTCCGACGTGCGCGCGGCAAAGAACATCTTCGAGAACCTCGACGGTCCGGGCATCGTGGTGAAGGATGTGTCGCGGCCGGTGCTCACCGGCAACCGATTCCCGCGCAAAGGCATCGCCATCAGCTTCACCGGTGAGCAGCCGCTGGATGTTTCAAACAACCTTTGGCCGGATGGGGTTGATGCGCGGAAGCTCATCGATGAGCCGGGAAGCCGGGGCAGATCGAAGGTGATATTGAACCGCAAGCCGTGACGGCGGGGACGCCGTGCTTTTATAATTGATTTCGCGTGAGCGCTGTGGTTAAATAGAGGGTTACAATCCTCTTGCAGACTTGCGATCCATTTTGAAAGGAGTGGGAGTCGGTGAAAGATAAACTAGTCGGCGATGGTATCACCTTTGACGACGTTCTTCTCGTGCCCGCCGAATCAAACGTTGTCCCTGCCGAAGTTCTGACCAATACTAAACTCACACGCTCGATCGAAATCAACATACCGATCTGCTCGGCCGCGATGGACACTGTTACGGAGTCGGCTCTTGCCATCGCGATTGCCCAGGAAGGCGGCATCGGAATCGTCCATAAGAACCTCTCCGTCAACCGCCAGGCGCTCGAAGTGACGCGCGTGAAGAGATCGGAGGCCGGCGTGATTTCGAATCCGATTACGCTGCCGCCGAACGAGACGATCAAATGCGCACGCGAGGTGATGGAGCAGCAGCATATATCGGGCATACCGATTGTGGACGAGAATATGAGGCTTGCGGGCATCCTTACAAACCGCGACCTGCGCTTCCATCCGGATCCGTCGCGGCTGATCTCTGAGGTGATGACAAAGACGCTGGTGACGGCCAGGCCGGAGACGACGCTGAACGAGGCGAAGGAGATTCTGCACCGGAACAAGGTGGAGAAGCTGCTGCTGGTAGACGTGAGCGAGCGGCTGCGCGGCCTGATAACGATAAAGGATATCGAGAAGCTGACGCAGTTTCCAAATGCATCGCGCGACGTGCGCGGGCGGCTGCGCGTGGGCGCGGCCGTTGGCCCGGGCGACATGCCGCGCGTGGAAGCATTGATCCGGGCCGACGTGGACGTGATAGTGGTTGATACGGCGCACGGGCATTCGAGCCGCGTGCTGAACGCGGTGCGCGAGATCAAGAAGCATCACAGCATCCAGGTGATAGCCGGCAACGTGGCCACGGCCGAGGGCGCCAAGGCGCTGCTCGATGCAGGCGCCGACGCGATCAAGGTTGGCATCGGGCCCGGCTCGATCTGCACTACCCGCGTGATTGCGGGTGTGGGCGTGCCGCAGATCACGGCGATTTATGATTGTTGCAGGGCCGTGAGCGGCGAAGTGCCGATCATAGCAGATGGGGGAATTCGCTACTCGGGCGATATTACCAAGGCGATCGCCGCCGGCGCCCATTGCGTGATGATCGGCGGGCTGTTTGCCGGCCTTGCGGAGAGCCCGGGCGAGGTGATGTACTTCAAGGGACGCAGCTTCAAGACGTGCCGCGGCATGGGCTCGCTGGGCGCGATGGTGCAGGGCAGCGCCGACCGCTACCTGCAGAAAGGCGCCCGGCCCGATAAACTGGTGCCCGAGGGCGTGGAGGGCCGCGTGCCATACAAGGGGCCGCTGTCCGGTTTCATCTACCAACTGGTCGGCGGCCTCCGCGCCGGCATGGGTTATTGCGGAGCTTCCACTATCCAGGAGCTGCGCGAACGCGGGCGCTTCATCAAGGTGTCGTCTGCCTCGCTGGTGGAAAGCCACCCGCACGATATCACGATCACCAAGGAAGCTCCGAACTACACACTCGAATGAGCCGACGCAGCAATCGCTGGAGAAGACGCAGCGGCCGAGAGTTTCCGGCTATATACAAAGGCACAGGCTATGTCAAATACCAAGATTCTGGCTGGCGATGACGAAGTGCGAAGAATGGAGATGGAGGTTGACAGAATATTCAAGAACCTCCTGATCTCCAAGAACCCGCTCGGCATGCTTTCCGAAAGCGTGTGGCAGCCTCCGACGGATGTTTACGAGACTCCGGGCGATATCGTCATTAGCATGGAAATCCCCGGCATCCGAAAAGAAGATGTCAACATCATCCTGGTGGACGACGTGTTGACCGTCCGCGGGCGGCGGGCAGATAGCAGCAAGGATCAGAAGCAGCGCTACCACCAGATGGAAATCCATTACGGCTGCTTCGAGCGGTCGGTGCTTCTGCCAAAGCATATCGACCGCGAGCGGATCCAGGATGCAACCTACAGCGACGGTTTCCTGAAGATCGTCATTCCGAAGGTCGCGCGGTCCGGCGGATCCACCTGTGTGAAGGTAAAGATCAAGCTCTGAGAACGCCTGAAGTTCGAGGAATAGCTCAAGCAGAAACAGGGATAGCCCCGGCGGCCGACGCGTCGGGGCGGAGTAGCAGATGGTTGAGAATAACAACATCAAGGTGGAAACCAACCAGGACATCGAAGAGATCCGCATACCCGATGAACTCGTGGTGATGCCGGTGGAAAACACCGTGATCCCGCCCGGGATAATGGTGCCGCTGGTATTCCAGGACGAGAACCTCATCGCCTGCATAGACGACGTGGCGGTGGGCGAGAAGATGTTTGTTCTTGTTACCCAGCGCGAGAGCTTCGACGAGGCGGAAACCTTCGCCGAAAGATACTACAGCGTCGGCACCGCCATCGAAATCCTGCAGATGCTGAAGTATCCCGATAAGACCACGCGGCTGCTCGTCAGGGGCGTTTCGCGGATCAGGATCATAAAGTACACCCACGCACAGCCATACCTGAAGGCCAAGGTGGAGCGCCTCGAAGACGTCGTCAGCGAATCGCAGGAAGTGCAGGCGCTGATGCGAAACGCCGTCAACCTCTTCGAACGCGTGGTCACTCTTGTGCCGCACCTGCCCGACGAGCTGAAAGTGGTGGCCCTCAACATCAGCCATCCCGGCAAGCTGGCCGACTTCATCTCCACCAACATCGGCATCACCACCGCCGAAAAACAGGAACTGCTCGAAACGCTCGACGTAGCCCAGCGGCTCCGCCGCCTGCTTTCGCTGCTGAAACGCGAGGTGGACATCCTGGAGCTCGGCTCCAAAATCCAGGATACGGTGCAGACCGAAATGAGCAGGAGCCAGCGCGAATACTACCTCCGCGAGCAGCTAAAGGCAATCCAGAAGGAGCTTGGCGACACCGACGAGAAAACCGCCGAAATCAACGAGCTGAAGCAGCGGCTCGACGACGCCCAGCTTCCGCCCGACGCCCGCAAGGAAGCCGACCGCGAGCTCGACCGCCTCGCCAAGATGCCCCCGGCCGCCGCCGAATACATCGTCTCGCGCACATACCTCGAATGGCTCATCGCTTTGCCGTGGTCGAAGCAGACCCAGGACCACCTCGATATCGAAGCGGCCCACAAGGTGCTCGATGCCGACCATTACGATCTCGAGAAGGTGAAGGAGCGCATCCTGGAATACCTCGCCGTGCGCAAGCTGAAGCCCGACGTGAAAGGCACCATCCTGTGCTTCGTGGGTCCGCCGGGCGTAGGCAAAACCTCGCTCGGCAAATCAATCGCGCGCGCAATGGGCCGCAAGTTTGTCAGAGTGTCATTGGGCGGCGTACGCGATGAGGCCGAAATCCGCGGCCACCGCCGCACATACGTCGGCTCGCTGCCCGGCCGCATCGTTGAAGGGCTGCGGAAGGCCGCCACCAACAACCCCGTTTTCATGCTCGACGAGATCGACAAACTCGGCGCCGATTTCCGCGGCGACCCCGCATCCGCGCTCCTCGAGGTGCTCGATCCCGAACAGAACTCGGCATTCATCGACCATTACCTCGACGTGTCCTTCGATCTCTCGAAGGTCATGTTCATCACCACGGCAAACCTGCTCGATCCCATCCCGCCGCCGCTGCTGGACAGGATGGAGGTGCTGGAGCTGCCCGGCTACACCGACACCGAAAAGGTCTACATCGCACAGCGCTACCTCATCCCCAAGCAGATCGAGGCCAACGGCCTGAAGCGCGGCCAGGTGCGATTCGTTCTGGGCGCCATCCGCAAGGTGATCAATCAGCACACGCGCGAGGCAGGCGTGCGGAACCTCGAACGCGAAATCGGCCGCATCTGCCGCAAGATCGCACGCGAAGTTGCCGAAGGCAAAACAGCCAAGGTGCTGGTAAACGAGAAAAAGGTGGAGGATTACCTGGGCGCGCCCGTCTTCCACCCCGACGTGGCCCAACGCACCAGCCGGCCGGGCGTCGCCACCGGCCTGGCCTGGACGGCCGCCGGCGGCACCATCCTCTTCGTAGAATCGACGATGATGCGCGGCAACCGCGGCCTCATGCTCACCGGCCAGCTTGGCGACGTCATGAAGGAATCCGCGCAGGCGGCACTCAGCTATATTCGCTCGCACGCGGAAGACCTGAAAATAGACCCCGAGATTTTCGCAACGCATGACATTCACGTGCACGTGCCCGCCGGCGCCACGCCCAAAGACGGCCCCTCGGCCGGCGTCACCATCGCTGCGTCGCTGCTGTCGCTCTTGAAAAAAACACCGGTGAAAAGCTCGGTGGCGATGACCGGCGAGATAACGCTGCAGGGCCGCGTGCTGCCCGTAGGCGGCATCAAGGAAAAAATCCTTGCCGCCCATCGCGCCGGCATCAAAACCGTTGTCGTCCCCGCGGCCAACCGCGCCGACATGCAAGACGTCCCCCCCGAAATCAAGAAGCAGATCAGCGTAGTGTTTGCCACCTCGCTGACGGACGTCTTAGACGCCGCCTTCGAGAAAATCACCAAGGCCAAAAAAAGGCAGGTGCTGGCGAAGGTGTGAGGGTGTACAGGGCTTGCTGCTTTCGCGAGGCATACTATGATCCGGTACGATGCCTTTTGAGCGCGAGAACGTGAGGCTAAAGCAGTGGGTGCAGCCCCGGAATCCGGAGCAGATTTGCCTTTCCTTCTCTTGCCGAGCTGCCTCCGCCCATAATTGGTGCGAAATCAGCGCGGTTGCAGGCTGCGATAATTCAGGCCCGACGGCTCAAACCTGCACCTGCAATCCAAGGCGGAAACGCGATACCGCGAATGGATCGCTCACGTTCGCACGGCGTTGCCGGATATAAGCAGCATCCGCACAGTTGATCACGCGCGCTATCCCTGTCGCCATATTCCGAATCGCACCGTTATGCTTGAAAAGCACGCCATCGCCGTGTATGATCTCATGCCTGCGGCACACGTTTCCACCCTTGTGTCTATGAAAGGAAACCTGTATGCGAGATTCCGGTCAGCACGCCGGCGGCGTTTCGTTCAGGAGGCAAGAACCGCCGCGCCCCAAGTCCACGTCGTATCTCATCATCGCGGCATGCCTGCTTGCCACGGTGATCATGCTGCTGGTGTTGTGGGAGCGCTGGGACAGCCGCCAACAAGCCGAGCCGAAGGAAAAGAAGCCGGTGAGCATACTGAAGGAGACGCCGCCGGCCAAGCCCGATGCCGACACAGACGCAGCGACAGAGGGATCAGATGCCGAGGGTGAAAAAACGGACTGAGGAAAGCCGGCGAGGCATCGCGGAAGCATAAACAGCATGAAGCCGGGGCCGAACGCGCTTTGGCCGTGTTGGATGGCCCGTTGTTCTTCCTTGGCTCGCCCAGTCATCAGGTCTTCGAAGGATCGGCGGCCGACGCTGCGAAAGCACTGGTAGAACGCAGGCTCAGCGCGCCGAAGGTGCCCGACACGGGCAAAATTCGGCGACACCCGGAAGAAGCGCATTCATGGCGGCCACGTCCGCAACGGACGAGAATCCGCGGCGGACGGAATTCCGCCCCGAGGCGGGCTAGGCCCCGGCTTCAGCATTTGCAGTAGGCGACGTGGTTGGGGGGCCTTTGCCGGCCCCGAAACCCCTTAAGAATACAGCGGCGGCTCCGGCGTCGATGCTCTTCGTGCCGAGCACATGACGCTTTGCAGGCCTGGCACATCCGCATTGCGGGCAATGGCTGGTCCATCTCCCAACGGCCCAACCCATCAGGCATAGCATGCCTGAGCGCTCGCCCACAATTCCTGTGTCGGCTGTTTATCCAGCGGATCACCTATTTGCTCTGCGGCGATGGCATCTTCGGCACAACTAGCTCCGACGCCGTCGCCGCCGCTGCTCTGTGGCGGATGGGCTCCTGTCATACCAACGGTGCGCTTGGCACTGTCCCTTGTCCATCCGTAGTAAATTCATTATCGTATGCAGCCTTCCGCGGCGGCAGACGAATTCGGGCATATGTATCGGGTGGAAACCATAAGAACGCCTCTCAGTGATGCAAATCCCGTGCCAACACTGGAGTGCCGCCAGCTTTTTTCAGTGCGTGCCGTTTTTAACTCGTTGCCTGCCAAATACTTGCGAAGCTCGCATTTTTCTGCGTGCCACCGGTGTGGGTTCGCTGTTTTCCGCATGCTGTTGCACAAAATGGACGTTTTCCGGCCGAAAACCGCGTCATAAACGTCCAAGCCTTTCAGCACCAATACGTTACGGAATGTTCTTCCAGATGGACATGATGTTTACCAATACCATCACTTTTCGCTCCTCGGCGGGGCAATCCGGCATTTCGCCTGCCATTTAGTCTCCTCACAGCGCAAAATCATGCCCCCGTTTTCCGGACGATCGTGGGTGTAAACAATGATCTGAAGCCGGAAATGTGAGAAGCTCAAGGACAAGACTCTCAGGCTTTCAGACTGCGATAAACGCCCAAGGGGCGGCTCGAAAGCCGCCCCTTGTGTGTTTCGTCCGGCATTGTGCCAGGGTTTGCGTTACGGGCAGACCGTGTTCAGCCTGTTCCGCACGTAGATCAGGTCGAGGATGTTGACCCTGCCGTCCTCGTTCACGTCGGCCTTCCAGTTGTCGGCGGTGTTCACGTCCTGGTTCAGCCTGTTGCGGATGAAGATGAGGTCGAGGATGTTCACGCGGCAGTCGCCGTTGGCGTCGCCGGGGATCGGCCAGCCTTTGGGATAGAGGATGGCCGGCTGGGCGATCTCGTTGTTGATGATCACCACATGGTAAACCGTGCCGTCGACGATACCCGTGAGGGTGATGCTGTGGGCAGTGGCGATTGCGCCGCCGCTGGTGGTCCATTCGGTGGTGCCCTGCACTCTGTACTGCACGGAGCCTTCGGCGTCGATGTCGGTGTTCCACGTAACTATCGCGGTGCCGGGCGCACCGGCGGCGATGGCAACGTTGGTAACGACGGGCACGGCCGTGCTGTAGCGGATGGCGGCGGCCTTGCTGCTCACGTTATCCAGCGAGTCCTTTATCCACGCGAAGAGCGTTACGTCCGTTTCGGCGTCTGCAACGAACTGAACGGTCGCGGGGGCTTCCGCCAGCCAGCCGTCGGTTGGCTCAACGTCGGACTGCGTGACCTGCCAGCCGAGGACCGTAACGCCATGCGGCAGGCTTGCGATGATAGACACGTTTACGGTGGTGCTGTTTGTGAGCAGCACGCTGCCGGAGGTCTGGTCGGTAACGACAAAATCGGTGATCGTTGCGCCGGTGGGCGGCTGCACTTCGTAGCAGCCGATGTCAACGGTGTCGGTCTCGTCGGCATTGCCATCGGCGATGCGGGGCAGCTTGTCGAGATCGGTCGGCTCGGTCCAGTTCACGTAGGTGTTGTTGCCGGCGTCGACCAGTGCGCTCTCGCGCAGCAGGTGGTAATCGCCGTTGGCGGCGTCTGCGTAGCCGGGGTTGAAGGCCGTCACGCCCAAGCTGTTGGCCGCATCGTAACGCGCCGAATCCGGCACGTTCCAGATGTTCACCGAGTAGAGCCTCAACCCTGCGACCGCGTCGCTGTTGAGCTTGCCGCAATTGCTGACGCTGGTGTTTCGCGCCGTGATGAGATAGGCGCCCCAGTTGGCACTCAGGGCGGTGCTGCAGTTGTGGAACGTGCAGTTTCTCACGTCCAGGTTGCTGTAGAAGCAGCTCACCGCGCCGTAGTCGCCGTTCTGGATGTTGGTGAAAAGCGTGTCGCGGATCACGCCGGCGGAGGACGTTCTGTTGCACATCACGGCGCTGCCTGGGCCGGCGGTGAAGTTCTTCACCACGCAGCGGTCCATCAGGAATGAGCCGTACCAGAAGCAGAGCACGCCGCCTTCAACCTGGCCGTTAGTCTGGCCGAGGTTGTCAAACACGCTGTCGGTAATCTTCACCGTGAGGCCGTCGGTGTAAATGATGCCCTTGCCGCGGTTGGTGTCGGCCAGGCACCGAAGGTTCTGCATCAGGCTGTTCGTCATGGTAAACGATCCGCCGCCGGTGAGGTTGATCACGTTCTCGGCGGAAGTATTGATGTCCTTCACCACCAGCCTGTTTGCGGTGATCCTGCAATTGGTGCCCAGGATGGCAGAGGCCGTGGCGGCTGCGCTGGTTACGCTGGTGATGACGCAGTTGTCGATGGTGGCCGTCCAGCCGGCGGTCGTGATGGTAGTGCCTTTGGCCTGTGTGAGCACAAGGCCGCTCCAGACTACGGGTGCGGCGCCTGAGGGCGTGGCGCGAGCGGTGAGCATTACGGCCGTGCCGACGGTGGAGATCACCGTGGAGTCGCCGGCGTCGCGGCCGGGGCCGGCTACGCCGATGATCGAGCAGTCGCCGGGCACGGATATCGGGAATACCTCGCCGCCCGCGAGATCGTAGGAGCCGGCGGCAACGTATACGACGGTATCACTGCCGACGGCCGTGCAGCGCATGGCGTGCGTGATGGTGCGGAAGGGATTGGCTTCGCTGCCGGTGCCGGTTTCATCGGAGCCGGTGGTGGCCACATAGAGCGGGCTGGCAAAGCCAATAACCGTGATGGTTATCGATGCGGCATCGGTCTCCGCAAAGACGAAGCCGTTGTCAACGTTTAGCGTGATGGTGTTTACGCCTATTCCGCCGGTGATCGCCAGGGCGCCTTCCGACAGCACTCCCGCGTCGGCGATCAGCGCCCCTTCGGGCCACTCGATGAAGTTGGTGCCCCAGCCTTGCTGCGTTCCGACGGAAACGCTGATCGCACCGGGTGCGGTGAGGCCGGCATCGGCCAGCAGAACCGAAATATCGAGCGTGCGGTTTTCGGGCACGAACACTTCGGTGGCCGTGCTGATCTTCACCACTCGCTCGTAGGAGTAAACGGTGAACTCGCCGGGCTCAACGCCGCGTGCGGTGGTCTCGTCGAGTACGACAAGAGACGGGCTTCCGCTGGGCTGCGAGAGGCTGGCGGCGATGGCGACGGCAAGGTTTACCGGGCCGGCGCCGTCGGGTAAGCTGATCGAGGCAGGGCCGCTGAGGTCGTCGCCGTAGGTTACAGCGGCTGTAACGGCGCCGCCGGCCGCCGGTGCAACGCTGACTGGCACGGTTACGGTGGTGCCGGTGTAGCCCTTGTAGCTGGTTTGCGCGGCCACGAGCGTGGTATCCATGAAATTGGGATCGAACTCGATGGCGCCCAGGTCTACAGTGGCCGCGCCGCTGCCGCCGTCTACTATGCGGGCGCTGCCGATCAGGTCATACAACTGCCGGACGTTGAAGCCGATGCGTCTTGCAGGCACGGCGCTCGGCGTTGAATGCGGCAGGTTTGCGTGCGCCACCACCTCGATATCGTCGGGCACGCGCACGTCGGCGGCCACCAGGCCCGCGGTCGCGTCCGGCACGAGGTTGTCCTCCATTATGAAAATGCTGTCCGGCCCCGCCGATCCCTATAGCGCTGCAAATCCTGTGCCATTGAACCAGTTATCAGATGCACACAATCAGCTAAGTTATTACAGCACAGCATGTTACTATCATGCAACTTCCCTGTTCCAAGATCTCTCACCAAGTCGTGGTGTTGCATTAAATGAACACGCTTTTCCTGCCATAGTGCAGTACAAGGCTGTAACATTCCATTTGCAAATGAGTTATGGTGATGATGCTCTTTTTGAACGTGATGTTCACGCAAGGCAACATGAACACCAAGAGGCTGTTGTCGCTATTGTTGCCTTGCTCCACATTCGTTCAGCATAACGCGGCTCCTCCCCCGGCGCCGGCTCGCGCGCGGGCGGCGTTAATTGGATGAACGGTGCCGCACGGCACCAGGCAGCAGTGATCCGAGAGGGAGTTCAGCCATATTATGGGAGAAAACCATCCGTTCCGCAGCGCCACATTGCTTGCAGCCGCCGGCCTTCTGTTCCTGTCGATCACGTCGTGCCGCACAGAGCGTAGAACGGGCGACCTCCACTTGGGCACGCCCGCACGGCACACGCCGTACGACGGCAAATACGAGAAGGTGCGAAAGTACCTCAAGGAGGTTTACACGAAAATCCGCTACGTGCCGGAGCCCGATGGTATTGATTATTGGCAGCTTCCCGAAGAAACCGAAGCGCTCGGCACGGGCGACTGCGAAGACATGGCGATCCTGCTGTATGTGAAGCTGAAAAACGCGGGACTGCTTTCCACCCGGCTGTGCATCGGCAAGCACAACGCCTCGGCCGCACTGATGCACGCGTGGGTCATGTGGTCCGACGGCGAGCGGCATTACATTCTCGACCCTTCGGTTTCCGACCAGCCCCTGCAGACGAATCAGGCGCCCAGAGGCAGCTACATTCCGTATTATTCGTATGATGGCGACGATAAATGGGTCCACTATCCGGCGGAGTGAACGCCAGACCTCGGGTGAGTGGGTGCCAAGTGCCAAGTGCCGAATGCCAAGTGCCAGATGCCAGATGCACCCGCACGCGCGTGGCTTCATTTGTGGCACAGCCGCCCCCGGCTGTGATTTCCGAATGCACCCGCACGCGCGTGGCTTCATTTGTGGCACAGCCGCCCCCGCGAGCAGACCGAAGGGGCACCGTCTTCGGTGCCCGGACGCTCGCCCAGAGCGTCCGGCGGCTTCCGAGGCGCACCGAATCTGCCCGCCCATCTGTATGAAGCAAGTGAGCGTCTCAGCCCATACAGACGGGCAGGCGATTCGGCCGACCGAAGACGGTCGGGCACCGGGGACGGTGCCCCCTTCTCGGAAGCAGGGCCTCAGCCTGCCCCTACCCAAGCCCCGCGTTCGACATCTTCCCAGCACGACTGGTTTGCTCACCCGTGCCACGTGCAGGTTGCGCGCTGCCGAACCCACCCACGCGCGCCCACAAA
>Ga0307379_10005431_pt1 | contig 17758 bp, 17 predicted proteins | sample UN2MG_FD_202237 | JGI IMG/M metagenome (GOLD analysis project Ga0307379, IMG submission 202237) | Soil microbial communities from Risofladan, Vaasa, Finland - UN-2 | ecosystem: Environmental > Terrestrial > Soil > Coastal area > Acid sulfate soil | place: Finland: Risofladan, Vaasa | collected... | reverse complement strand
AAAATAAATTAAAAGAACTTAAGATAACGATTTTTTGAGAAAAAAAGCGGATCTTTAATTTTTAAGCAGGGACTCGGCTTCGGGCATGAGTTCAATCGCCCTCTGAACAACAGGATCGTTATTCCGATACACCCACCATCCCCCCTCAACGCCCCAAAGGAACGAAAATATCTCCTTTTCGATCTCCCTTGCCAGCTGGTCTTTAGCCTCTGCAAAATCTTCTTCAGTGAACGGAAAGTCATGCTCTTTTAGGTCGGCCTTAAAATCTTCCAAGATCTCCAAGTTCACGGAGAAATCTCTGCTGATCATGTGGTATGTCGGTTCCTCGAACTCCCCTTGCTGTTTGTCCGGAAGGACATATCGTTCAGATATGGGCGTCTTGTTTTCTATGAATTTTTTTGCATAGGCAAAAACTTCCCCTTTTCTCAACGCCTCGTATGTGAGTCTCTTAAAAGAGAACTCGACCTTATAGTCTGGCGTTATGCCTCCCTGCCCCAGGACCTTTCTTCCTCCGACCGTGTAGCGGACTTCCCTCTCCTCTTCCTCTGGCACATCTCGGCTGAAGAGATAGTCATCCACCTGAGAATAATCTCGCTGGATCGAACGGCCACTGGGTGTAAAATACTTAGCGGTCGTCAAGGCAACGGCAGAATCCTCGGATAACGGAAAGAGTGTCTGAACAAGCCCCTTGCCGAAAGAATCCTCACCGATGATCAGTCCCCGGTCGTTATCCATGACCGCGCCACAAACGATCTCTGGGGCACTGGCGCTCCCTTGGTTTATCAGAATGATTAGAGGGATGTCTTCGTATTGGTTATCATGGAGAGCGGGAAATTCCCGGTTGTAGTACTCTTTTCTGCCCCGGATCGACACGATAAGGGAATCTTTAGGAAGGAATTCGTCGGAGATCTCGATGGACCCAGGAAAAGTCCCACCGCCATTCCATCTCATATCGAGGATGAGCTTTTTCATTCCCAGTTTCTTCAGAAGCTTCATCTTTTCTCGGAATTCGTCGGCCGTCGTGGTCGCAAAATTGCGGATATAGATGTAGCCGATGTTATCCCTGAGGATAAACGCATAGGGGACACTGTAGAGAGGAATCTCAGCCCGCTTTATGGTGAACTGGAGGGGCTCATCCAAGCCCTCCCGAGTGATCGAGATGTTCACCTTCGTTCCTTTGGGCCCCCTCAGCTTTTGCATGGCTTCGAAGCTCGAGAGAGTTTTGGTGCTTTCTCCTTCGATATGAGAGATGACATCACCTGCGAGAATTCCCAACCTGTAAGCAGGCGTCCCCTCGATCGGGGTGATCACAACTAAGTTATCTCCCAACTTCTGGATCATGATGCCCAGCCCGTAATATTTTCCCTTGTACTCTTCTTGGAGCGTCCGCAGATTCTTGAGGTTCAGAAAATAGGAATGCGGATCCAATGTCTGGAGCATCCCGTTGATCGAAGAATGCGCGAGTCTTTCACGGTCGACTTCCTGAAAATAGCTCGACTCTATGACCGAAACGATGGAGTTGATCTTCTGCAGAGATTCTGTCCAGACATCATTCTCCCATGCATGGGGGATCACAAGAGAGAAAAACAGGATGATACTCAGGAATATTCGTTTTTTCATGACTCTCTTCGGCACTCAAATATTACCAGAGCTCGTCCTTTATTTCAAGTTATCTTGGGACGCATCTCCAATGTTTCGCTTGGGCTGTTAAATATGAAGCCAATTTGGCGAGGCCCAATCCGTCCTCGCCGGAGACCCCCCCACCCGCCACCATGGGCTCAGACGGAAAGGGCCTCGCCCTTATGATACTCATTTGTTCATCCCATATCCCCATATAACGGAGATGGAAATACGAACTTATTGTTGACTTAAATTGGGATAAAGGCTATATTTTCATAACACTCAAGAGAGACAAAAAAAATGTTCGGCAACATAGGTTTCCCTGAACTACTCGCCATCCTTACGATAGCACTCCTTGTCTTTGGGCCGAAGAAACTCCCGGAGATCGGGCGTTCCATTGGAAAGGCCATGAGAGAATTCCGCAGGACCTCTGATGAGATCAAAGAAAAGATAGAGGAGGAAATCCAGGCCGAGGAGTTTAAAGACATCAAAACGGAGATCGACAAGGATATCAAGCATATTCAAGAGGGTATCAAACCGGACATAGCCGACGAGATCTATAAGGACGCTGACAAGGATGACAAAGGGGAAAAAGTCACCTGACGGGATGACCTTCCTTGAACATCTCGAAGATCTCAGGAAAAGGATCTTTTGGTCTTTTGCCGCCCTGATGGGCGCAGTGATCCCTGCATGGTTCTTCAGCAAAGATCTCTATAGTATCCTTGCCCAACCGGTCACACGATTCTTGCCGGAAGGAAAAAAACTGGCCTTTACATCGCTGACCGCTCCCTTCATGCTATACATCAAAGTTTCCTTTCTGGCCGCAATATTTTTCACTTCCCCGTTCATTTTTTTCCAGATATGGATGTTTATTGCGCCTGGCCTCTATCAAAGGGAAAAAAAATATGTCATTCCCTTTGTCCTGTTCACGTCCTTCTTTTTTATGGCCGGTGCTCTTTTTGCCTACCTTGTTGTTTTCCCCTTTGCCTGCAATTTTTTTCTCGGTATGGGAGCTGAATTCGACCCTGTCATCACAGTCGACCAGTATTTCAGCCTGGCACTCCGCGTGATCCTTGGGATCGCACTGGTCTTTGAGATGCCCACGCTTGCTTTTTTTCTCTCCAAGATCGGACTCATCACAGCAAAGATGATGATCAAACACTTCAAATACGCCGTGCTCGTGGTCTTCATCATTGCAGCCATCATCACTCCTACCCCGGATATGATCACCCAGAGTATCATCGCCGTGCCCATGATCGGTCTGTACGGTCTAAGCATTTTGATCGCAGCCATAGTGGGAAAAGATAAAGAGAAGAGAAGAACCAAAGACGAGGACGACACCGCCTGAAAATATGGCCAAAAGAGAGAAGGTCAAGGGCTGCCCACCCAAGCACAAAGACCTTGTCCTGTGGCTTTTCTTGAAGGCCGGCATCATCAATCCGATGTTCAGGTTAGACTTGATAATGGACGCCTACCCCTATCTGTTCTTATCCTGGTGCCGGAGACTTTTGAAAGGAAGGCTCTAAGCTCATGGACGGAACGCTGCTCATCAACAACAACAAAATCGAGACCGAACAGAAAATCACCTCTATAAACCCGGCAACGCTCGAACCCGTGGGAGATGTTTGCCTAGCCACAGAAAAACATTGTCAAGAGGCGGTTCAGGCTGCAAAAGATGCATTCGCCTTTTGGAAGGAGACCCCTGGGAATACGAAACAGCAAGTGTTCAAGAACGCTAAAAAAATTCTCCTCCAAAAAAGTGTTGAAATCGCCACCCTGATCACTGAAGAGCATGGGTCCCCGCTTCCCGAATCCCTATCCATGGAGATCTGGTCAGCTGCAGAAGCTCTTGATTATTATGCGCACTGCACAGATAAAAACCTTAGTCCTCAAAAGATGAGGTCACGGGTCGTTCTTTTCCTGCACAAGTCAAGCGCTTTTCATTTTGCTCCCCTGGGGCCGACGTTCATCATCTCGCCCTGGAATTTTCCCTTTCTACTCCCTCTACTCGATGTCATCAGCGCCATCTCCTCAGGGAACACGGTCATCCTTAAACCCTCCACATCCACGCCGCTCACTGCATCCAAGATCGGGGATGTTTTTATGGAAGCCGGGCTTCCGGCCGGCGTTTTAAACATCGTCAATTGCAAGGTTCCCCAGGCAGAAAAACTCATAACACATCCAGATATCCAGAATATCCTGTTCACAGGAAGTGTCTCCACGGGCAAAAGGGTCATGGAACTGGCCAGTCAGAACCTGACTAACATCGTCCTCAAGCTGGGAGGAAAAGACGCGATGGTCGTACTGAAGGACACAGACATGGAGAGAGCAGCCCTTGGAGCAGTGTGGGCCGGATTTATGAACTGCGGCCAGAGCTGCGGCTCTGTCGAAAGGGTCTATGTGGACCGCGCCATCGGCGAAGAGTTCACGGCCCGTGTTGCGGAACACACCAGAAAGCTAAGAGTTGGGAACCCTAATAAACCGGAGGTCGACATCGGTCCGATGACCACCAAGTCTCAACTCTCTGTAGTCAAGGATCATATCGCAGATGCCGAGGCACGAGGGGCACGGATCATCTGTGGGGGCACCTCTTTCGATTCTCTCCCCGGCTATTTCATCCAACCGACAGTGTTGACGGATGTCGACCACTCCATGAAAATCATGACAGAGGAAACTTTCGGTCCGGTTCTGCCGATTATGACCTTCTCAAGCCCTGAAGAGGCCATATCCCTTGTCAACGACTGTTCTTTGGGCTTGACCGCATCCATCTGGACAAGGAATAAAAAAATGGCGAGATGGATGGCAAACAGAGTGGAAACCGGTACCGTCACCGTGAACGATCACATGTCGTCCTTTGCTGAGCCCGGAGCGATCTGGGGCGGAGTCAAACAGAGCGGGATCGGACGTTCACACGGACATTTTGGCCAACTGGATCTGATGAACATCAAGTACATCAGTCATGACTTCAAGAGAAAAAAGAAGCTGGCATGGTGGTTTCCTTATGACGCGGAGATGACGTCCTTCATGGAAAAGACTATAGCCCTTTTCCATGGAGATAGGACCGGGACAAAACTGAAAACACTCTTCTCTCTGGCTCCACATATGTCTCGCATCCTCGCCACTCTTCCGCTCTCAAATCTGATCAGAAGCCTGCCAAAGCTCTTTAAAAAATGAAACTCACACATAAACTCATCGGACTCACAGGGACAAACGGTTCAGGAAAAGGAGAGGCCGGAACTTTTTTCAAGGCACACGGCTACAGCTATTTCTCGCTGTCCGACATCATCCGCGGTGAATTGATCCAGGGGCGACGGGAGATCACAAGAGATAACCTGATCCAAGAGGGAAACAAATTGAGGGAAAAACACGGCGCGGATATCCTGGCCCGCCGAGTGATGGATCAGGTCACAGGAAAATCTGTCATCGACAGCATCAGGAATCTCAGGGAAATCGAGTATCTCAGGACACAGGAAGGTTTCATCCTCCTTGCCATTTATGCCCCGGTCGAGATAAGATACACAAGAGTGACACAGAGAGGCCGGGATGAATCCGCATCCTCACTCCAGGAATTTATCGCCAAAGAAGAAGAAGAGATGAGACAAAGGGAAAAGGGCCAACAGCTCGAGGCATGTATGCGAGCCGCTGATTATCGGGTAACGAACGAAGGCTCCCTTGAGGACTTTTTTAAAAAACTGGAGAAGTTCCTATGACTCCCAAAAGAAAATCCAAACATGAATACTATCTGGGAATCGCCAAAGAGGTCGCACAGCGAAGCACCTGCTTTCGCCGTTCGATCGGGTCGATCATCATCCGGGACGATCAGATCATTTCCACGGGATACGTAGGGGCCCCTCGAAAAACAAAGGATAGCTTCGAACACGGCTCCTGCTTGAGAGACAAACTGAAGATTCCCCACGGCCAGAGGTATGAGCTGTGTCGGAGCGTACATGCCGAACAAAACGCCATCATCAACGCTGCCCGTGCAGGAGTGAGCCTTCTCGGTGGGGACATGTATATCTACGGCAAGATCCACGGAGAGGAAACGCCCATCGATGCGTTCCCTTGTTTTATCTGCAAAAAGATGATCATCAACTCGGGGATCGACAGGGTTATCTGTTCGACCGCAGACGGCAAGATGGAGATCTTCCGCATTACAGACTGGATCAAAGATTGGCAAAAGGGCGATATCATTGACGACGAATGCCAGTACGGATAAAACCCGGATCCAAAGGGCCATCCATTCCTTGTGTAGATCATTTCCAGGGCCAACGACCGTCTGTGTGCTTTTGCTCATGCTTCTCGCTGCTGCCCCAATCCGAGCCCGGATCGATGATACATCCGCACAACAAAGGGTCATATTGGGAAACGAACGAGCCCTCACATTATTTCCGGAGACACTGAATGGCAAACGGCTCGGGCTCGTTATCAACCACACCTCTCTTCTTCCCGACAGAACACCGGTCCTTGAGGCATTTCTTAAAAACGGGATCGAGGTTCGTGCTATATTCTCTCCTGAACATGGCTTTACGGGTCAGCAGGAGGGAGGGCTTACAGTCGAAGACAGCCGTTTCTCTGACATCCCTGTATACAGCCTTTACGGGAAGACCAAAAAGCCCACTCCCGGACAGATGAAGAACATCGACGCCTTTGTCTACGACATTCAAGATGTGGGCACTCGATTTTACACATACATCACAACTCTGATGTATGTTCTGGAGGCCGCTGGCAAAGCCAACAAATCCGTATATGTCCTCGACCGGCCCAATCCCGCCGGCGGTATCCTTGTCGAAGGGCCAATTTTAAAAGAGAAATACACATCATTCGTAGGTGCGTGCCCGATCCCGATCCGGTATGGATTGACATCCGGAGAGCTCGCCAAAATGATGCAGGGCGAAGGATGGGTTCCCCAGGACGTGGACCTTCACGTCATCACAATGGAAAATTGGCGCCGGTCTTTTTTCTGGGACGATACGGACCTCTCCTGGATCCCCACTTCACCCAACATCCCCACCCCAGAGACAACTTTGGCCTTTCCGGGAATTGGATTGCTCGGAGGGCTCCTTCTCAACCAGGGTCTCGGCACATCCCATCCGTTCCTCCAGCTCGGAACTCCCTGGCTAGACACTGAAGCTCTGGTTGCAGCGCTCAAAGGCAAACACACTTCCGGTATCGAGTTAGAGACGCTGACTTACACGCCTGTCTCCCTCCCCGGAAAGGTCCTTCATCCGGCCTACGAGAACCGCCTGTGTCAGGGCATCCGCATCCACATCCGCGAGCCGGAAAAATTCCGCTCCGTTCACTTCACCCTTGCTCTTATCAAGGCTCTTAAGGAAAAACACGGAGCAGAGATCTCCGTAAAATCTGACAGCCTGAATCTGCTTTTCGGGGACGACCTTCTGGTTCGATACCTCAAGGGAAACCTTCCATACGACCGCATGATCGCTCAAATTAAAAAGGAGGAGCAGCTCTTCCACGAAAAACGTCAAAAATATCTCCTCTACGAATAAAAAACGTATCACCTATCGAATGATCCAAGTGAAAGATGGATTATTCACGATCCGACCCGCCCCACCCTGACATTTAGGTCGCAAAGGCGAGGCAGTGGCCCACGAAGCTGTAGTGATCTACCGCGAGCCGACCCAACCTAACCCGGGCTACAACGAAGGCTTTGTAGTGAGATCGGCTCGCCCATAGGGTAAAAAATGCCGATAATAGGATTAAAGAGTCTTTTAGGATTAAGGTTATCGGCAGTTTTTATGAATAATCTATCTTAGTGGCCGCGGATAATTTCTTTCACCCGCATCAGCTGAACCTGGTAGGACCGTTCCATATCCTCCAGCCGGCCGGAGATGTATCTGATCGTTTCCTTGATGTTGGGGATGAGATTGTGTTCCAGGGCATTAACCCTTCGGCGGGTCACTTCGATCTCGCTGGAGAGGAGTTCCACCGCTTTCCAGAGCCGGGCCATTTCCATCAGGTCATCGAACAGCTCTTTCATCTTTTTAACACCGATATCCAGCTCGCTCTCCGTGTTGAGAAGGTCATAATCGGAAACAGTCCATTCTTTGATCGCAAACTTGGGAATGGAGAGGTTGAACACTCTCTCTTCTGTGGGATCCAGGATCAATTCCCCATCGGGGAGGAGCTCTTCCAGTTCTTCCAGTGAATTCCGGCAACGCACGAGAGCAAATGAGAGGAACACCTTGTCGAGCTTTCTGCTGACATCCCCCTGAAGGTCGTGCAATCGACGCATGATCTCGAGGAATCGGCGCATGATCTCCTCGAGCTTATCCTTGAGGAGCTTGTGCCCCCGCTCAGCCAAAACGAGTCGTTTGCGGAGACGGAGAAGCTCCATCCTGTTGGGATTGACGGATAATCTCATTGATCCTCTGGATAATATTTTTCCAAATATTCGGGCCGGATCCTTTTGAGCTCTGCTTGCGGGATGGTCCGCAGGAGTCGCCAGCCAAGATCCAGGGTGTCGATGATAGAACGGGCCTCGAATTCCCCCTGTTTAACGAACTCCTCCTCATACTGGTCCGCAAAAAACAAGTAGATCTTATCCACATCCGAAAGCGCGGCTTCTCCCAGGATCAGGGAAAGTTCCCGCGCCTCCTTCCCGCGAGCGTAACAGGCAAAGAGCTGATTGAGGACGTCGGCATGATCCTCGCGGGTCTTCCCCTCGCCAATTCCCTTGTCTTTGAGTCTGGAAAGGCTGGGAAGCACATCTATGGGCGGGTAAATGCCCTTGCGGTGGAGCTCACGGCTCAGCATGATCTGTCCTTCTGTGATATATCCGGTCAGGTCTGCGATGGGGTGGGTTTTGTCATCTTCCGGCATGGTGAGGATCGGGATGAATGTGATGGACCCGATCTTTCCTTTGATCTTTCCTGCCCTCTCATACATGGACGCGAGGTCCGTGTACAGGTACCCAGGGTATCCCCGTCTGCCCGGGATTTCTTTCCTGGCTGCAGAGATCTCTCGAAGGGCCTCGGCATAAAACGTGTAATCAACCAGGATAACCAACACATGCATGTCCTGCTCGAACGCCAAGTATTCCGCACAAGTCAAGGTCAAACGAGGTGTGGCCAGGCGCTCGATGGGCGGCTCATTGGCCAGGTTGAGGAAGAGCACCGCTCTTTCCAATGCTCCCGTGTTGCGGAAGTCTTCGATGAAAAAATTGGCTTCTTCAAAAGTGATGCCCATGCCACCGAAGACCACGGCAAATTTTTCTTCTTTTCCCAATACAGTAGCCTGACGGGCGATCTGTGCTGCAATCCTGGGGTGCGGAAGCCCACTCCCGGAAAAGAGGGGAAGCTTCTGTCCCCGCACCAGGGGATTCATCCCATCGATGGAGGAAATTCCGGTCTGGATGAACTCAGAAGGATAGTCTCGTGCCTGCGGATTGATCGGACTTCCGTTGATGTCGAGCATCTTTTCAGGGATAATTTGAGGGCCTTTGTCCTTCGGTTTCCCAGAGCCGTCAAAAATCCGGCCGACGATCTCTTCAGAAACACCCAGCTGTTGAGACCGGCCCAGGAACCGAACACGAGACTTGTCCACGTCTAGACCCATGGTTCCCTCAAACACCTGGACCACAGCTTGTTCCGTCGACACATCGAGGACTGTCCCCCGACGGAGGCTTCCATCAGCTGTCTCGATCTCCACCAGCTCTCCGTATTTCACATCAGTGATCTTTTCGACGATGAGCAGGGGACCGACGATATTCGATACAGTCAAATATTCCTTGTACATGTCGCCCTCTTATTCCGTTATTTTTCGCAAGTCTTTGAATGCGTTGTCCACTTCGACATACGCTTCGATGATGCCTATATCTTCCTCGGGCAAGAATTTCAACTTGGCGATCTTTTCTCTGATCGGAAGCGAAAGGATCCTATCCAAACTCACATCCTCTAAGACTTTAAGTGCGGAGTTGTGAAAATGAAGGATCGTCCGGAGCATCAGATACTGTTTCCTGAGAGAGGTATAAGTGTCCTGCGGATGGAATGCATTCTGGTGCAGGAAATCCTCTCTTATGGAACGGGCCGATTCGAGGACAAGACGGTCCTTCGCAGACAGGCTCTCCACACCGACGAGCCGGGCGATCTCCTGGAGCTCTGATTCTTCCTCCAGGAGCCTGATGGTCTCCTGTCGAAGGGCAAAAAAATCCTCTGCCACCTCTTTTTCCCAGTATCCCTTGATGTTCTCCGTGTACAGAGAATAACTCTGCAGCCAATTGATCGCAGGAAAGTGCCGCATGTTAGCCAGCCGGTCATCCAGAGCCCAGAACACCTTGACCACCTTGAGCGTGGACTGGACAACCGGATCCGAAAGATCCCCTCCCGGAGGGGACACGGCACCGACAACACTCAAGGCACCGATACGTTTGTCCGATCCCAAGCAGACAGTTTTTCCCGCACGCTCATAAAACTCTGCAAGACGGCTCGCCAGGTACGCAGGATACCCCTCATCACCGGGCATCTCCTCCATCCGGCCGGAGATCTCCCTGAGGGCCTCCGCCCAACGGCTCGAGGAATCCGCCATCAGCGCCACAGAATATCCCATATCACGAAAGTATTCCGCAATGGTCATCCCTGTGTAGATGGACGCCTCCCGGGCGGCCACGGGCATGTTCGAGGTGTTGGCGATGATAATCGTCCTCTCCATAAGGGGTCGTCCTGTATGGGGGTCTTTCAGCTCAGGGAAGCTGAGCAGCAGATCGGCCACTTCATTGCCACGCTCGCCGCAGGCCACAAAAACGATGATCTGTGCATCAGACCACCTGGCCAGCTGGTGCTGGACAACTGTTTTCCCGCTGCCGAACGGTCCCGGCACACACGCTGTTCCTCCCTTTGCCAACGGGAACAGGGTATCCAAAACTCTCTGTCCTGTGGAAAGGGGTTCATTCGGCATGAGACGTTCCTGAACTGCCCTGTTCTTGCGGATCGACCATATCTGGAATAAACGGATCTCCTCTTCCCCGGCATCAGTCTGGATCTTGGCGACGATATGATTTACCGTGAACCGGCCTTCCTCTATATCGGTGACCGTGCCGTTGACTCCATAGGGAACCAAAATTTTGTGATTGATGAGAGGGGTTTCTTCCACCTCACCAAGAATATCTCCGGCTACCACATCATGCCCCTTTTCAACAAGCGGGAGAAACGCCCATTCTTTCTCGCGATCGAGAGAGGGCACTTCAATTCCGCGGGGCACGTAATCTCCCTTTGTGTCACGGATGATATCCAGCGGACGCTGGATGCCATCATATATAGAACTAATGAGCCCAGGCCCCAATTCAACGCTTAGGGGCATGCCGGTCAGGTAAACGGGTTCATCCGGGCCGACTCCGGTTGTATCCTCATAGACTTGGATATAGGCTTTGTCCTCTTTCAACTCGATGATTTCACCGATCAATCCGAGTTCACCGATCTTGACCATATCGTACATCTTCGCCCCCAGACAGCCGGAAGCGACCACAAGTGGGCCTGCAACACGAATGATTTTACCGTGTTTCATCGTTTCCCCTTCTTTTGACTAAAGAATCAGATCCCGTGGCCTTTACAGCCATTTCTCGCATCATTTTCCCCAGTTCGTCAGTGACCTTCCTGTAATCCGAGAAACCCGCCACCACCGGAGTGAATTTTTCTCTCAACGCATCCCTCTCACTGCTCAGAGGGGCAAAATAACTCTCGTGCATGAGGCATAGGGCGATGCCCTCCTCTTCGAGTGAGACCAACACTCGGCGAGCCTCATCGATATCTTTAGGGGAAAAGACTTTGATACCCATAACCTTCAGGGGGAAAACAAGGTCACGGTCACCGATCACGGCTACTCGATCAAGCATAGGTTTCCCCCAATCTTTCCTTTAAAATCTCCGAAGGAATATGATTCAGCTTGCCCATACCGAGAATCCTGATCAAGCCCAGCTCTCGCCTTCTGGCCAAACCGTAAGCAAATATGGGTTCGGGTCCAAAAACAATGTATTTTGCTTTTTTCAGGTAGAGGATCAAGTAGTTCTCAATGCTTCTTTCCAGCTCGACAAACGTCTCTTTTTCTTCGATGGCATCTGCGACCGCTTCCCATAGTTTTCTGTATGGAGTGAAGTGGATCTTTTCTGCGATCTCCGAATAGGAAAGGTCAAAATTATTGAGCAAGAGATCGGGTGAATAAAAACCCCCTGTCAACAAAATATTCTCTATTCGCTCTTTGAGAAGCCCCAAGTATTTGGCGCGAAAAAATATCTTGAGGTTTCCCAGATCGATCCGATGCCGAAAGTAGTCGGAGATAAAGGCGTAATCGAGTCTTTGCGCAATGGAAAACGCGGTCATGGGTGCTTTAGCCTCATGTGTCATGACCCGCAGCAACTCTTTCTCGATGAGAATCTCGGACAGCGTTTTTAAAAGTTGTCGTTCTTCATTTGCCAGAAAAAGATCCAGGGCCTCAGAATTCCGGACCTCCGTCATCTCATCCAAGAAGCTACCGGCATCAAATATCATTTTTATTGCGCTCGAAACATCCCTTTCATCAGCTGCTTCCCAGAACACAGCACTCGACACAAGGCCTCTTTCCAAAACGCGGACGCGTCCTATAGCAAACGCATAATCAAGTCGGGATGGTCTCTTCATAATTTCAGGGCATCGTTGATGAATTTTTCCAGTTGAGGGCGGATCTCATCCAGGAGCCTGCTCTCGTCGAAGGCTTCTTCTCTCTCGCCCCCCTTCATGATGATCTGTCTTTTCAGTTTTTTTATGCCGCTGCGTTCTCTGTCCAGAGCTTCTGTCAATACGTCCTCGATGATCTCCTTTTTGGTGGAGAGAATATTGATCTTTCCCTCCAAGCGGGCTTGAGTGATCAATCGACTGGCTTCGAGACGGCCCTGCCGTTCCTCTTCAGCCTGGATCGCCTGCGCCAATCCCACAGCTTCCTGTCGCGCCGCCTCCTTTATTTCCTCAGCTTTGGATTGACTCTCCTTGACGATCACTACAGCCTCGGCCTGGGCACCTTCAATAATCGTGTTCAGGATCTTTTCCAAACTCATGGCTATCCGTTATATTGGCAAAAGTTTAGATCGTGATGCCATTCTGGATAAGGATCGTGATAAGCAATCCCAGCACAGCATACGTCTCCACAAGGGCTGCCAAAATCACAGGCTTCATGAGGTCCTTGGGCTGTTTGGCAACCATATAGACTCCGGATGCGCAGACCTTTCCCTGGTGGATTCCGGAGACAAGTCCGGTGAGTGCAACCGGCAAACACGAAATAAGAATCTGCCATCCTTGATTGACACTCACAGTTGCCACCGTCCCCCCAGCCAATCCCAACTTGAGTATCACGAGGAAAGCACTCAAAAAGCCGTATATCCCTTGAGTACCGGGCAGTGCAACGAGCAGAAGCAGGCTCCCAAATTTATCCGGGTCTTCACTCATCACACCGCTGGACGCTTGGCCGGCAAGGCCAACACCGATGGCCGAACCGATCCCACCGAGAACAACAGCAAAAGCAGCTCCCAATATCGCTAATGTCAGACCATTAAACATTTTATTGACCTCCTTGTGTACGCATTCTTTTATCCTGAATTATTCATAAAAAATGTCGATTCTTATTACAACTAAAACAGTTTCTATAATTCACTTTATTCTTTCTGTATACCAAGCTGATCATTCCTTTTCAAAGTGCTTTTTTTTCTAATCGACATTTTTTACCCTTCGGGCGAGCCGATCTCACCACAAAGCCTTCGTTGTAGCCCACTCGCAGTAGTTCACTACAGCTTCGTGGGCCACTGCCTCGCCTTTGCAGCAATCTCAACTCGTGAATAATCCAAGTTATATAAATTCGACATATTTACTCTCCAGTTCCAGGGGTTTAAAAGGCTTGCCTCCTGAAACAAAGAACTTACTGAAAAATTCCACAAACTGAAGGCGCATGGAGTGGACGAATCCCCCCAAAAAACTGATCGCGAGGTTGTACAGGTGCCCTCCAACAAAAATCAATGCCGCCACTAACCATCCGACCTTTGGGATGTCCAGCGCTGTCTTACAGAGGGTATTCACAACCATCGCGATGACACTGGTTGCCAATCCCAGCGCCAGAAGTCGGGAATAGGAGAGAATATCAGCCAAGTAACGGGAAATATCGTAAAGACTGTAGAGTCCGCCAAAAAAACGGGCGATGGGATTCCTGCTAGGAGCACCGAAGAGGACGATCCCTCCAGCTCCAACAAGAGCCAGGATCCCGGCCACAGAGTTTTTAGTAACTCCGTAGGCCACCAAAGATGGCAGAAGCAAAAGCCAGCCTCCCTGAACAAAAATAGCCTGGAGATATTCTTTGCTCCGTATCTTGGAGACCAGGTTCAACAGAGTTCCAAACCAGACCTGGACAAAACCTAAGGCCAAAGATAAAAGCAGAAAAGGCACCGGGTTCTGCAATGGGTCGAGCACCATTAAACGACGGATGGGGAAACCAAACCAGCCTCCGACCAGAGTCCCTATAAGGATGTTCGACACACCCAATATCGCCATAAGAATGATGAACAGGCGGAAATTTCCCTTTGGCTTCGCAAATTTAAGGAGAAGAAGGCTGAGCAGTGTCACCAGGAATCCGTAGCCTGCCTCACTGACAGTCAGCCCCACAAAAATGAAAAAGAAGGGGGTGAGATAGGGCGTTGGATCCAACGTCCCGGTCTTGGGGAGTGCGTAGAGTTTTGTTATAAGTTCGAATGGCTGGTCTACTTTTGGATTTTGAAGTTCAACGGGCGGGTCCTCCTCAGGAAGCGCATCTCGGAAATAGCACTCGATATTTTCTGCAAATGGCTCCAGTTTGGCGAGGAGCCTCTCCTTGTCTTTGGTAAGCACCCAACCTTCCAGGTAAGACACACGTTCTGTCTCTCCCAGCATACGGGAGGACAAGTCCTTCCTTCTTTCATTCATTAAAACATCATGGACCCGCATCAATTCTTCACAATGGGCACACAGAGGCTTCGCTTCATTGTCCAGGTCCTCGATCTCCTTCCGTGTTCTTTCCTCTTCCTTTGCTATTTTGACCAAAACATCTTCCACTCGGTCGTCATCTTCTGCTCGTTCCAGCACAGGATCCGTAAAATAAACGGGATGGAAATCAAGCACCCGGAGTGATTCTTCAAAAAAATCGCTTTCACTCTGCAGGTAGACGAGCAAGAGATACACATAGCGCTTCCCCTTTTGAATGATGCTATACCAGAGAGCGCCCTGCTCTGCAAGGCTCTCGATGCCTTCCAATTGGGGCAGGGACAGGAAGCCGAGGATGATGTGGGTTGTTTCCGTCGACTGGATGGATTTTATGGGAATCTCCAAGTCACTGAGCGGTTCAATCCACTCCTTTTCCCTTTCCAAATACTTCAGGTGGGAGCTCAGGTTATTCTTATCCGATTCATTCTGCTCGATCCTGTCCAAGAGGGAGATATAATCAAGCTTGAGGACATCTGTTCTCTCTGACCGTGAAACCTGAGGCTTTTGGCCAAAAAGTTTTTTCGAGAGCTTCTCATCCTTGAAGTTAGCAAGATAATCCAACGCATGTTTCAGGCGATAGAGGCGATGATCGAGGTCCGTAACATCTGCGGATGAACACGTTAGCCCAAGCTCCTCTGTTCGGGTTTGTTCGATATGGACCACACCCTCTTCCTGGAGTAAAGAGAGAAGGGCCTTCTTCATCCCCGAGTGGGCGACGATCTCTACTTTCTGGACCTTTGAAACACCCATAAGCTACAGAAGTCCTCCCTCGATGGTATTGCGGATATTGGCGGCGACCCTCGCGATCGTTTCATCTCTAGCAGCCGTGGATCTCTCTCGTAAACGATCGATCTCTGCCTGGCTTTCCTCTAGAGTCCTCTTGGCCTCGGTTTCAGCTTCCTGAATAATGGATCTCTTTTTTTCTTGAGCTTGCTTTCGGGCTTCATTGAGCACGCGTTCTTTGATCTGATCAGCGTCCTCATAGGCGTCTTGGATGATTTTGACAGACGTCTTTTCACGCGCATCCTGGACAATTTTTCTGGCTTCGATTTCGGCCTCCTTGATCTTCTGGAGAGCCTCGAGAGCCAAGTTTTTTTTCGGTTCGTCACCCATGTGTCCCCCTCCGCGAGGTCTAATCACAGCAACAGTTGTTGGCCAACCCGAGCAAGCAAGCATGCCCAAGAAAGCAAAAAAAACTACATTCATAATAAAAAAAAGCTATTATATCCAATGCCTATTGCTTTTGGAAGCACTTAACCTGAATTATTCATAAAAACTGCCGATAATAAGAATTGGAAGGTATTTTAGAGAAATATCGGATAGAGGTAATAGGCACTGGTGTCAAGCTTTTGTTCTCTGGCCTTTTCTTCGAGGGATCTCAGGGGAGACCTGTAATCGATAAGAGCAGATTTAAAGATCAAAAACGCTCCAGCCTTCTGAAGATCTTCCAAGATCGAAGATTCGGTTCCCCTCTCAACATGGAGGCAGACATTCGATCCAGAGCTACGCGCAGCGTGAATGACATCGGTAAGCACAGCCACCTCATCTTGATCCTTTATGCTTTTATCCGATATGTGTATCCACGCTCCTGTCCGACCTAATTCAAAAAGATCAGGATTAAGATCTTTATGATGGTAGTAGACCAGACGGCTTCGCCCGCGTAGACATAAATCTGCCAGAAGGATCACATCGGATAAATTTTGCTCATAGTCTTTATTGCTGAGGTAGATGTATACACCGCTCTCTCCCAAGCTTTTCAATCCGGACAGATCGATAGAAGATCCCTCATCACTCTCCAAAGCAACGTTGTGCAGATACGCAAGAAGGGTATGTCCTTTCTTGCAAGCATATTGGATGCTCTCCAGCTCCTGCACATTTTTCCCCACCTCATTGTTTGTGTAGACATCCGCGCCTTCTGCTGCCAACCATTCGACCTGCGCGAGGCTCAAGGCTCCCGAATCCACAAGGCGAAAACGAGAATTAGCCCTCTGTTTTCGGCGGAGCTTGACTGCATCCAAAAGCAAGGAGAAACCATAGAGATCATCACGGACAGTTAAAATCGGGTCTTGTGTCACTGAGGAAAGAAGCGCAAAAGCCTTTTCAGGAGTGTCGGCCGCGCTGTTCTCTTTGATGTCTTGATCCATTCGATCGTCCAGCTAACAAAATCCTCTCGGGAGCTTCTGGCCTGAACTATTCATAAAAAATGTCGATACTTTGTTCAACAAAAGCAATATCAATCATTTACATTATTCTTCTAGTAAATCAGATTGACAATTCCGTTTTCAATGTCCTTTCCATTCATAATCGACATTTTTTACCTTTCAGGCGAGCCGATCTCACCGTATAAGCTTCGTTGCAAAGGATTTGCGGTAGATAACTACAGCTGCATCCTTTGCGCCTTGCATCTACGGCAACCTCGACTCGTGAATAATCCAGGCTTGAGGCACATAGTATCGCAAAAACATAACTTCCAGTCAATCGAGATCCCTTGAAAAATACCAGGTTATCTTTTATCATCACGTTGGAATTCAACGAAATGAAACACGCTTTGGTGCTATTTTCGGGTGGACTAGACTCCACAACAGCTCTGTATTGGGCCATCGATAGATACGAACGTGTCCATGCGCTAACCTTTGACTACGGACAACGCCACAGGATCGAGGTCCAGTTCTCGCAGAGGATCGCCAAAAATTTAAACATTCCTCTAAAAATCCTTCAGATAGATTTACAACAGATCGGCGGATCATCCCTCACAGATCCTGCTTGGCCTTTGCCTCCTTTAGATCGCTCGGTTGCAGATAGAGACGGTCCTCCTTCAACGTACGTTCCCTTCAGGAACGGAATCTTTCTTGCTCTTGCCACAGCATGGACCGAAGTTCAAGGTCACACAGAAATCGTTTGCGGGTTTCATGTCCAGGATTCACCCGATTATCCCGACACGCGAAGAGAATTTGTAGAGGCCATGGAGGAAACGATCAACCTAGGATCCAAAGCGTCTTTCAGTAAAACGCGGATCAACATCCAAGTCCCTTTTCTCGACATGAATAAAGCTGAGATCGTCAAAAGAGGCCTCGCCCTGGGTGCAGACTATTCATACTCTCTATCTTGCTATTCTGGAGCAGAGGTCCCCTGTATGAATTGCGCGTCCTGCC
>Ga0307379_10005430_pt1 | contig 17759 bp, 11 predicted proteins | sample UN2MG_FD_202237 | JGI IMG/M metagenome (GOLD analysis project Ga0307379, IMG submission 202237) | Soil microbial communities from Risofladan, Vaasa, Finland - UN-2 | ecosystem: Environmental > Terrestrial > Soil > Coastal area > Acid sulfate soil | place: Finland: Risofladan, Vaasa | collected... | reverse complement strand
GTTCCTCCTTTTTTCCCGCCTGGCGCCTGTCCCGGTGCCCCCCCCGCGCCCGCCCCCCCCTGCCTCGCCGCCGCCCCCCCCCCCCCCCCCCCCCCCGGGTCCGGCCGCATACTGGCAGCGGGAAAGAATACACTTGTCGGCTTGATTTAAACATCGCCGTGATGTAGATACTCTGGAAAATGACTCGGAAAGGAAGGATGGAATGAAACAGGCCGTGCGGTCCGCGCGACCGCCGTCGGGGAAGGGAATAATGCTCGCATTATTATTGGCCGTAGGCGCGGTGACAGCGGGTCCGGATGGGGCAGGGCTCATCAGCTCCGGCTTCGTGTTCGAGCCGAGCGCGGAGTATAAGTCGAACCACGGAAGCTCCGTGGCCTCGATGCCGGACGGGAGCATCCTGTGCGCCTGGTACTCGGGCACGGCCGAGGCCAACCCCGACGTGGCCATCTACGCCTCGCGTTTTCAAGCCGGGAAGTGGTCAAGGCCCGAGGTGATCGCGGACACCCCGGACAAGCCGGAAGGCAACCCGGTGCTGTTCGTGGATGCGAAGGGCCGGACGTGGCTATTCTTCGTGACCATCCACGGTCTGGGCTGGAACTGGGCCAAGATCAAGTACCGGACCTCCGAGGACTCGGGCCATACCTGGGGGCCGGTCACCATGTTCCGCGACAAAAGGGGATGGATGACCCGGAACCACCCGATCATTCTGAAAGACGGCCGCATCCTTTTACCGCTCTACAGCGAGAACAAGTGGTGCTCGGAGTTCATGGCCTCCGTTGACAACGGCGCGACCTGGGAGCACCTCAGCGAGGTCTGCTCGAAGCCGGGCAACATCCAGGCGGCGGTGGCCGAGCTCGGCGACGGCTCGCTCTACGCCACCATGCGCACCGGCGCCAGGAAGGGCACGGGCCGGCTGTGGCGGACGCGCTCGAGCGACGGCGGCCGGACCTGGTCCGCGCCCGAGCTCACGGCTCTCCCGAACCCGAACGCGGGCACCGACATGATCCGGCTCGCCTCCGGCCGCCTGCTCCTCGCCTTCAACAACTCCGCTGACAAGCGCACCCCGCTCTCGCTGGCCGTGTCCGATGACAACGGCAACTCCTGGCGCGTGGTCCGCGACGTGGAGACGGCACCCGGCGAGTACTCCTACCCGTCGCTGTGCCAGGCCGGGGACGGCGTCATCCATCTCACTTACACCTACCGGAGAGAGACCATTAAACACTTGGCTTTCACCGAGTTGTGGATAAAATGACAATGAAGTTGCGCCTCCAAATAAAATATAGCCCGGTGAACCGGGCTTTACAGGGAAGGTTCAGGCCCGCCATTGATGGCGGGTAACCGCGGAGGTCGCAAGGAGGGGAGGGCGCTTCAGCGTCCTTCTCGGAAAAATGCTTTAGCTCACCAGCCAAGAAGGGGTGGATAAATCCGGGAAGCGAGAAGCCCGTTAAAACGGGCTCCAGGCATCGCGGCCGCCCCGAAACCCGCGCTAAAGCACGGGCCTGAACCATCGCGGAAAAGGCCGTTAAAACGGCCTCAAAGTCCTATCGCAGGTTCTTTTGAATATCCACATGCGATGAGGAAATAGAAATAAAGCGGAGGGAAAATATGGAACCTGATAAAAAAGCGCGGGCCTATTCGTTCCGGCTCCTTGCCGCCGCGGCATTGATCGGCGTTATATTCATGGCCGGAGCCGCCTCCGGGCAGGACCGGGACTACAAGCCCATCAAGGCCCCCATGATCCCGGGCGTCAGGAAGCTGGCCGACGCGGTCAAGCTGAACCTGACTAAAAATTCCATCGAGGAAGCGGGCGGCGACATCCTGTTCGCTTCCGACCTGGCCTCGGAGTCGCAGAGCGGGGCCTCGAATTACGCGACCGCGCTCGGCAACGGGAGGCTCTCGGTGGAGATCTCGCCGTGGGGCGAGCTGGTGGTTTTCCGCTGGCCCAATCCCTCGTACTCGGATCAGCTCCGTTATTTCACGGTGGCCAACAACATCTTCGCGCCGCACCAGGCGCCGGTGCGCTGTAACCGCGACTGCGCGGGCCCGGACTGGCGGCGCTACGGCCGGCCGGTCGAAGGGTGCCAGGGCCTGGGCTCAAGGGGAGGCGTGCAGATCTCGCCTGCGCAACTGGTGTGGATGGGCGACCCTTCCTGGACCTCGTCCCGGAGCTTCGAGCCCGAGGACTCGACGGTGCTGCGGACCGAGCTTGTGAGGCCGGAGGTCAAGGTCGCGGTGAGTGACTGGATTGATCCCGACCGCGACCTGATGGTCCGGTCCTATCAGGTCTCGGGCCAGGCCACGCGCTTTTTCTATCACGCCACCTTCGCGCCCTTCATGGCCAAGCCCGGAGAATACACGAAGAGCGACCCCAAGGAAGCTGGTTTTGCCGCTCTTTTTTTCGAGCCGGATAAGGTCATGATCCATTTCCAGCCCAAGGTCAAGGACAAGGCGCGGCTCGAGAAGCTCTCCGGCCTGCCCATCAGCGCCTCGGACCTCGACGCCGCGTATCCGGAAGGCGGAGTGTTCGTGGCGTGGGGGTTCAACGGTCAAGTGGATGGTTATCAGGTGGAGGAAGACGGGTGTACTAACAAGAAATCTTCTCTCTGCCGCTTCGGAGCACCGGTGGAGGAGCTAACTGGGAACCACCTTTTTTTCGGCAAGGCCAACTCCATCATGTCCCACGACCTGAAGAGCGGCCGGGAAAATGATCTGTCGGTGCTGATCGCGGTGAGCGACAGCGCGGAAAAGGCCGTGGACATGATACGAACGGCGCGCAACGCCGGGGTGGACGCGCTCCGGGAGCGGGCGGTCACTCATTGGCGTGAAGTCTCCAAGCAAATCCATCTCCCGGCCGCGGCCGACCCTGTCACCTCCCGCGTGGCCCGGCGCTCCGTGCTCAATCTCATCCAGGCCCAGGACCAGGAGAGCGGCGAGATCGTGGCATCTTTGTCGCGCCAGCCGCACTATCACTTTGACTGGACCCGCGACGGGGCCTTCTTCGACCTCACCCTCGACCTCGCCGGCTTCCCGGACCGCGTGACCCGCCACCACGACTTTTACACCCGCACCCAGTTCACCAAGAAACTGGCCTATGGCCCCGTGTTCGTGTTCAACTTCCGCTCCGGCTTCTACGACCCCTCCGGCCACTGGCCGTCCAATATGTCGCCCGACGGCACTCACGGCTCCATGCCCAGCGTCATGCCCTTCGAGATTGACGAGACCGGCCTGCCGGTCTGGGACTTCTGGCGCCACGAGCGGGTACTGCCCGGGTCCGAGCGGCCGGCGTACATCGCCCGGATGAAGGACACGTTCGAGCGGGCGGCGGACGCGCTGGTGCGCTTTACCGACGTGAAGAATGGCTGGGTCAAGCCGGCATTGGAGGACGACAATTTCCCGCCGGAGGCCACGCTCCACGGCGCGTCGTCGGTGCTGGCCGGCCTGGCCGCGGCCTGCGACGCCGGGCCGCGGTGGGGCTTTGCCCGGGAGAAGACCGCCCGGTGGTGCGAGGCCGCGCGGTCGCTGCGCGACGGCGTCCGGGCGCGGTCCGCGTTCCCGGAAACCCTGGACATGGCCGGGTTCCGCGGCCTGGCCTGGACCCTGTGGCCCGCGCCCGCATTTACCCACTACCGCGAGCCGGGCGCCCGCGCCATCAAGGAGCGCATCGCTCAAAGCATCCGCGAGAAGATTGACAAAAAGCGGCCGGGCTTCGCGTATCTCGGCGAGGAGATTTTCATCCTGGCGCTGGCCGACAAGGACCACGAGTACACGGACCTGCTCCATGAGGCGCTCACGGTCCTCACCAGCGAGGTCGCGTTCCCCGGCACCGACTGCTACGGCGAGGTCACGCTATGGGGAGATTTCGCGGGAACCGGCCAGAAAGTCGCTCAGCAGCGCACCAGCATCCCGCATTTGTGGAACGGCGCCACGGTCTACCTTTCCGCGCTGGCCGTTTACGAGCCCGGGCTGTTCGCGCCCATGCAGCCGCCGGCGCCGTAGGCGCGTCCCCCTGTACTACTAACATGCAAGATGCATAAATTTCTTTGCGCTTTTAGATGTTCGTACTATTTTTTGACAGGATTAACAGGATTTACAGGATTCTCGGAAAGTGTAAACCGATCTTCTTCCATCCTGTTAATCCTGTCAAAAAATCTTTTCATGATTTCAATTGAACCGCCAAGACCATATTTTGGTTGCGGCCAAAGGCCGCGCTGGGGGCGCCCCGGCATCGGGCAGGCACGGGGGCCTGCCCCTGCTTGCAACCTCTTGTGATTAACTGAAAATTGAAGCTCTGACCCGGATGACACGTAATATTTTGCGGCCTTAATGTGAGTCGCCGCTCACACTTTCTTTGCAGGTATTGGGGACCCAGACGCCATCATACTGTAACTCAATAGTTTTTTTTTGCCTTTAAATGCCTGTAACTTGGCAGAAAATTTGCGTAAATATATCTGGAATATTACGATTTTCTTCTTGACAAATGCAAATGGGAATGGTAGTCTAGGGCCATCAAAATAAAGCATGCGCCCTGGACAAGAGGTCGAAGATCTCCCTTTGCCAAGAAGGAGGAGAAGATGAAATCAAGAATCTTAGCGGCCATAATCGGGTTCATCCTCATTCTGCCCATTACCCTCCATGCTGAACAATGGTCATCCCCGAGTTACATCAGCGAGCTAAATTCAAGTGCCCGTGACCTTGAGCCCTGGATCTCGGCGGACGGCAAGACTCTATATTTCAGCTCGGACCGTTTCCCCGGTGGCCCTTGCGGCAAATGCGGGCTGGAACTTTTCGTCTCGCACCTGGTGGACGGCGTTTGGTCCGCTCCGGAGCGTCTGCCCGAGCCGCTCAACGATCCGCTGGGCCGTGACGGACACCCCAGCCTCACGCTTGACGGCCGCTATATGTATTTCCATTCCAACCGCCCGAGCGACTACAACTCGGGCAAGCGCACCTCCGATACCGACGCCGACATCTGGATGTCCGAGAACATCAACGGGCAATGGCAGCAGCCCGTGAACCTGGGCCCCAACATCAATACCACCTCCTCGGATTACGCGCCCCAGATTTCCGTGGACGGCCAGACCCTGCTCTTCTCCAGCAAGAGGCCGGGCGGATACGGAAACTATGACCTCTACATTTCCCGCAAGGTGGACGGGGTATGGCAACAGGCCGAGAACATGGGGCCGGTCATCAACAGCAGCAAGGCCCAGGTCCATCCCAGCGTGTCTTATACCGGCAAGTACTTCTTCTTTTCCGACCTCAGCAACATTTATCGCTCCGTCAAGGTAGACGGCGCCTGGCAAGCGCCGGTCAAGCTGCCCAGCACCGTGAACCACTGCTGGAGCGGAACGGAATCCAGCATCTTCAACGACTGCACCGACACCCTCTACTTCTATAACATGTGCAGCCCGGCCGGCTCCTGGGACATCGCCACCACGCAATGGCTGGACATTCCCGATGATAATCCCTGCTCCCAGCTCATCATCCCGGAGGGACAGTGGCGCGTCAGGGTCACCCTGCTCGAAGCCAGCGCCGGACTCATGAGCGACATTTACATTGACGAGCCCATCTCGCAACTGTTGATCCGGAAAAGCCTGAAGAACGTGGGCACGGTGGTTTCCACGCCGTTCCTGTCCGCGGACGAGCTGGTGTTCCATATCCACGTCCACGGCGGGGACCTGGGCGAGTACGATCATTATTCCGACTCCGAGTTCGCGCGGGTCGAGCGCACCGATCCCCTGCGTTACGTTATCGGCTTCGAGGACCTGCCGGCGGAGCTGGCGGACTGGGACTACAACGACACGGTGCTGCTGGTGGAGCTGGTGGGGGTCGAGGTGAACATCTGGGAGACCGAGAACTACCTGGGCGAAGCGCAGGTGGTGGAACAGGCGCCGATGGAGCAGGACACCTTGATCGGCGTGCCGCTCACCAGGGGAGTAGGGCTTGACGCGGTGGCCATGATTCCCGGGGCCGGTCTGGACGAATCCGGCTATGGCATCATCACGGAAGGCGACCCCTCCCTTTATGGAGAGCTGCTGACAGACGCGCCTTTCGACAGCACCGGCGATTTTGTCAAGGTCGAGCTCACCAGCGGCCAGCAGGAGCTGGCGGACGGCAACGCCATCCGGCTCTCCCTCGACCTCGTGTCCCAGGTCACGGCCCAGGACCAGGGCGGGCAGGCCCAGCCCAGGCTCTATCAGTTCGACATTGAGTCATCCTCGTGGCGGGAAGTGGCTTTGCAATCCATGGTCTCGGATGAACAACTCGTGGCCGACACCCCGTCAGTGGGCCTGTTCGCACTGGGCATTCCCAAGCCGGCGCCCCCCGAGATTCCCGAGGCGCCCGGGGACCAGGACGGCCAGGACGATTCCGTCCCCGGCGCCAGGGGAAATCCATTCAGCGGCGGCCCCAATGCAAGACTGAGTTGCGGGCAGATACCGGGACCGGCCGGCCTCGGCTCCTTGATCGCCTGGATCGGATTGATCGTGCCGCTCCTCGGCGCGGGAGTATACCGCTTAATCAGGAAGGCCGGATAACAAGATCAGCCCGTTTCGTATCAAAGGAGGAAGAGATGAAATCCAGAATCCTGGCGGTCATGGTCGTTCTCTGCTTCATTCTGCCCGGCGCGATTTACGCTGAACAATGGTCAACACCGGAATTGATCCCGGGCCTGGCCACGAATTACCGCGACGTGGAGCCCTGGATCTCCGCCGACGGCAAGACCATGTACTTCAGCTCCGACCGTGAAGGCGGGCTCAACCTCTACAAGCTGGAAATCTACGTCACCCATCTGGTGGACGGCCAGTGGACCACGCCGGAACGCCTTCCCGAGCCGCTCAACGATCCCACCGCTCGGGACGGGCACCCCAGTCTCACCCTTGACGGCCGCTACATGTATTTTCACTCCAGCCGGGCCGGAGGCTTCGGCGGGACTGACGCCGCGACCGGCCTGGACATCTGGATGTCCGAGAACATTAATGGAGTATGGCAGCAGCCGGTGGTTCTACCTCTCGGCGTCAACACCACCACCATTGAAATCACTCCCTTCATCTCCGTGGACGGACAGACCTTGATCTTTTCTTCCGGGGATGCGGGTGAGCGCGATCTTTATATGTCCCACAAGGTCAACGGCGTGTGGCAGAACGCGGTCAACATGGGTGCGCCCTTCCACTCGGACATGAACGAGGACAGCCCGAGCCTGTCCTATACCGGAAAGTACCTGTTCCTGGGCCGGGGCGGCCGGGGCGACGGGGTCGCGTCAGCAATTCACCGCGCAACCAAGCTCAACGGCATCTGGCAGAACCCGGTCAAGCTTCCCGCGCCGGTTAACACTGGAAACGAGGAACAGGCCAGCATTTATAACGATTGCACCAACACGCTGTATTTCTATACGGGCCGGTTCGGCGCGAGCTGGGACATGGCCACCACGCAATGGCTGGATTTCCCGGACGATAATCCCTGCTCCCAGCTCATCATTCCGGAGGGACAGTGGCGGGTGCGGGTGACTCTGCTGGAGGCCAGCGCGGGGCTCTCCAGCGATATTTATATTGATGAGCCGATCTCTCAGCTCCTCATCAAGAAGAGCCTGAAGAACGTGGGCACGGTGGTTTCCACTCCCTTCATCTCCGCCGACGAGCTGGTGTTCCATATCCACGTTCACGGAGAGAGCCTGGGCCTGGGCGATTACGATCATTATTCCAATTCCGAGTTCGCTCGGGTCGAGCGCACCGATCCGCTGCGCTACATCGTGGGCTTCGAGGACCTGCCGGCGGACCTGGCGGACTGGGACTACAACGACACGGTGCTGCTGGTGGAGCTGGTGGGAGTCGAGGTCAACATCTGGGAGACCGAGAACTACCTGGGCGAAGCGCAGGTGGTGGAGCAGGCTGAGAGCGGCGCGGACACCGAGCTTAGCGTGGGCCTGAACTTCGGCCTCGGCCTGGCCGCCGACCTGGTCGTGCCCGGCGCCGGGCTCACCGATCCGTCATACGGCATTCTGGTGGAGGGTGATCCGGCCCTTTATGCCGACCTGGTGGAGGATGCCCCGTTTGACAGCACCGGCGATTTTATCAAGATCGAGCTGACCAGCGGACAGGCCCGGATGGCGCCGGGAAACGATATGCAGATCGCCCTCGAGCTCATGCCCCAGGCCGCGGCGCTGGACGCGGGAGACGAGGCCGCGCCCAGGTTGTACCGCTTCGATGACGAGTCCTCATCCTGGGTGGAGGTGGCGGACCAGTCCATGCCGGTTTCCGACCTGGTGGTGGCCAACACCCCCGTTGTGGGCCTTTATGCCCTGGGCACGCCCATCGCGGAGGTCCCGGGAGACGGAGGAGACACTGGTGGCGACAACGACGGTAACGGCGCGGTCCCCGTGTCCAGCGGCGGTGGCGGCTCCCTGTCCTGCGGCCAGTTGACGGGCCGCGTCGGTCCCGGGACCGCCTGCATGGCCGCCCTGGTCCTGCTGTGCCCGCTGTTCATCGCGGGAATGGCCAGGATAATCAAAAAGTCATGGAACTGAGCGGCGGGAACGGGATCACAGAGCAAGGAAATTCTTGAGCAACTCCTTGCCCGAGAGGGTAAGGATGGATTCCGGGTGGAACTGAATGCCTTCCACCCGGAATTTTTTGTGGCGCAGACCCATGATCTCGCCCTCTTCGGTCCAGGCCGAGACCTCGAAGCTATCGGGCAGGCTCTCCCGCTCGACCAGGAGCGAGTGGTAGCGCGTGGCGTCAAACGGATTGGGCAGGCCCTTGAAGATGGTCTTGCCGTCGTGATGGATGGGGCTGGTCTTGCCGTGCATGAGCCGGTCCGCCAGCACGACCTTGCCGCCGAGCGCCGCGCCGATGGACTGGTGCCCGAGACACACGCCCAGGATCGGGACCTTGCCCGCGAACCGCTCCACCACCGCCATCGAGATCCCGGCCTTGGGAGGGTCGCACGGGCCCGGCGAGATCACGATCTTGTCCGGACCCATCTTCTCGATCTCATCCACCGTGATCTCGTCGTTCCGATAGGTCTCGACCTGTGCCCCCAGCTCGCCCAGGTACTGCACCAGGTTGTAGGTGAACGAGTCGTAGTTGTCTATCATGAGAAGCATCGGGATTTTCCTCTTTGCCGATGGTAAGCCGCTTGATGGCCGATGTCAAGGATAACGGGGACCCGGCGCTCCGATGCTTCCAAGCAGTCCCCATGCCGCTTTGCGGAACCCGGAAATCATGAAAATGCCGCGCCGGGGCGTCTCCCCGTGGACGCACCGGCATGGGGCAGGCACAGGGACATGCCCCTACCGCCCGTTGAACATGGATATTTCCCGAGCAGGATCCGCCTTCCTCCATGCCCGCCACTCTCTCCCGTTTTTATAAATAAACGACTACATACTTAGCTGATATCAATTTGCCCCTCAAGCAGAAATAGTCCCCGCATCGCTATAACTTACTATAAAATAATAATAATATATTTCTTGCTTTTTAAAAGTGATTGTGCTATAGATGTAAACGTTCATTTAGTTACAAAGGGAGGCGGGCAATATCACGGCTCGTGGGGGTTCTGCCTCACGGTCTGGGGTTCGGACAAAAAGATCATCAGCTTCATGCACAGGGGGGAGGAAAATGGAGGGCGGATCCACGGAGAAGAAGATCAAGGGCACGACCATCGTGGACGTGGTTAAAACCATCAGGTCGCTGGACGGCCTGCCCTGGGACGAGCATCTTTCGGACGAGGCAAAACAACTGGTTTCGCAGCGCATCCTGGCCTCGCAATGGTACGATTTCGGGCCGGCGCTCTTGTGCATCCGGGCCATGTACAAGCTGGTGGGCAAGGAGGACCCGGAGCTGGCCCGGCAATGGGCCAAGGCCAATTCCCGGCGCATGGTGGAGGAGACGTACCGGGGTTTTGTGGGCGCCAGGGACCTGGACGCCTCGATCATGAGGTTTTCCACTATGGCCAGGAGCAACCTGGTGCGGGGCCTCGAGTTCGAAATGGAAAAGATCGGGGACCGGCATTATCGGGTGACCTTCATGGACGATGACCCCGGGACCGAGGTCATTTATTACTTCATCCAGGGATGGCTGGAGATGCTGGTCGAGATCAGCGGGGTCTCGAATTACAGCGTGCGCTTCCTCGAAAAGCACTGGGAGGGCTCGAAAAGGACCGCGATTGACATCGAGTGGGAGAAGGAAGGTTAAATGGCCGCGAAAAGAATGAGCGCCCAGCAGAGAAGAATGGAGATCCTGGAGGCCACCGTGCGCGTGGTCGCCAGGAAGAACTATGACCGGGCCACCATGAGCGCGATCGCCAAGGAAGCGCGGATCAACGAGGCCCTGATCTATCAGCATTTCAAGAACAAGCAGGACCTCCAGGTTTCGATGCTGGACCACATCATGGAACAGGTGCTCCAGATCATGAAGGCGGCGCGGGAGCTCCAGACCCCGTCGCTCGGCGCCATCCGCTCCTTCGGCCGGTCCTATCACCGCACCGTTCTTCTGGAAACGGACAAGCTGCGGTGCGTGATCAAGGCCATCACCGCTGACGACGAGAAGGTGCGCGAGCGGGTCTGGAACATCATCGAGTTTTTTCAGCACTTCATCCGGGACCAGCTCAACCGCATCAGCGAGCGCGGCGAGCTGGACCCCGAATTGGACAAGGACATGACCGCCTGGGTGATCCTGGCCACCACCTGGATGCTCTCCATCCTCGCGGCACTGGACAAACAAAGGGAAGTCCCGGAGGAGAGGGTGGATGCAATCGTGCGCTATCTGGAGCGGCGCCTGCGGCCGGAAAAAAACCCGGCCGAGGCTCAGGGAATTTTGGGACAGGATTAACAGGATTTACAGGATGAAAAAACAAGAGGCGTATTCTGAACATCCCGTTAATCCTGTTAATCCTGTCTTAAGATTCTCTGAGCATGTTATAGACCCAAGGCCGCCGGCCGCGCGGGCCGAAAAATATTGAATACTGAGCTGGAGAATGATATGAGAGACGTTTACGTGATCGGATCGCACACCATCAAGTTCGGCAAGCACCTTGACCAGGGCATCAAGGAGCTGGCGGCCATTACCGCCGAGGGCGTGCTTCAGGACGCGGGCCTTGCGAAAAAGGACGTCCAGTCGGTGTGGTTCTCGAACTCGGGCTGGGGCGGGCGCGAATGGCAGCACTGCATCAGGGGGCAGGTGGCCTTGCGGCCGTTCGGGCTGGACGCCGTGCCCATCACCAACGTCGAGAACGCCTGCGCCGGCGGGTCCACCGCCTTCCACGGCGCCTGGAAGGACGTGGCCTCCGGGCTCTTCGACGTATCGCTCGCCATCGGCGCGGAGAAGCTCTACGACCGCAACAAGTACGCGGTGTTCGCCGGCTTCATCGGGGGCATGGACGCCAAGTGCATCGCTAAGGAGGCCGAGCGCTTGAAGGAGTTCAAGGTGGACCCGGCCGAGATACCCCGGGAGCAGCTCGAGGCGGCCAGCGCCGCGAAAAAAACGCGCAAGGCCAGGAGCATTCGCGACCGGCTCCGGGACTACCGCGACATGTTCGTGGTCTGGATCATGCTCGGCGAGACCATCGGCTACGACCAGATCAGGAAGGCCGGGATCACGGGCGGCGACCACTCGCCCTTCATGGACGTGTACGGCTACGCGGCCCGGATGCACATGAATAGGTTCGGCAGCACCCAGCGCCAGCTCGCGGCCATCGCCGCCAAGAACCACTGGCACTCGACCATGAACGAGAACGCGCAGTACACCTTCGACGTTTCGATCGAGGACGTTTTGAGGGACAGGCTGGTGAGTTATCCGCTGACGCGGGCCATGTGCGCTCCCATCGGCGATGGCGCGGCGTCGGCCATCCTGGCCTCGGCCGAGGTGGTGGATCGGCTCGGGGCGCGGTCCCGCGCGGTCAAGGTGCGAGCCTCGGTGCTGGCATCCGGCATGGCGCGCGGCGTTGACGAACCCGACATCGCCCTGCGGGCGGGCAGGATCGCCTATGAAACGGCGGGCCTGGGACCGGGCGACGTGAACCTGGCCGAGGTCCACGACGCCACCGCCTTCGGAGAGCTGCACCAGACCGAGGCGCTCGGGTTCTTCAAGGAGGGCGAGGGCGGAGTGCGCGCGGAGGACGGAGATACCAGGATCGGCGGCAAGCTCCCGGTCAATACCTCCGGCGGCCTCATCTCCAGGGGCCATCCCATCGGGGCCTCCGGATTGGCCCAGATTTTCGAGCTCGTGGCCCAGCTCCGGGGCCAGGCCGGCAAGCGCCAGGTGGAGGGAGCGAGGATCGCCCTGGCCGAGAACGGAGGCGGCGCGCTCGGCAACGAGGAAGCCGCCATGTGCATTCACATTCTGGAAAAACCATAAGCGGAAACGGCGACCATTTTAGGTGTATTAATTGGCCGCAGATGAACGCAGATGAACGCAGATTAATAAGAAATTATTTAAAATTATCTGCGTTAATCCGCGTTCATCTGCGGCGAAAAAAAATGCAAACGAACTTATGCATCCTTAACGCCGGGAGTTCAGGGCACAGGAGGTGAACATGACGGCATACATTGATCCCATGGAAATGGACTTCGAGGACTGCTACCCGGTGCTGGCCGCGATGCGCCGGAGCCATCCGTTCAAGGTCCGGGCGTGGGAGGACGCGCAGCAGCGGTTCCGGTCGTTCTCGGACCGCTTCATCCGGCCCATTGCCCTGGAGGTGGACCGCAAGAGCAGGGAGGACCACGATTACCTGAGCTGGGACTTCTGCCGCCGGGCCGCGGAGGAGCGCCTGTTTTCGGTGATGATCCCGCCGATGTTCGGCGGCCAGGGCAGCGACCTTTTCGTGCTAGCGCTCATGTTCGAGGAGATGTGCGCGGCGTGCACGGGGCTGGGCAACGTGGTGGGCGCGCATTACCTGGGCTATTCCGGCCTGGCCGCGGGCATGAACCTGGATCTCCTGGGCCGGATCAGCGAGGACATCGTGGCCGGAGAAAAGCGCGGCGAGCCGATCATCATGAGCGCCGCGCACACCGAGCCTTCCGCGGGCTCCGACGTGGAGGACGAGGAGATGATGCCCAAGGCCCGCGTGGTCACCAGCGCCGTCCGCAAGAACGGCGGCTGGGTGCTGAACGGGCAGAAGGTCTTCATCTCCGACGGCCATTTCGCCACCTGGCACATGGTCTCGGCCTACCGCGACAAGAAGGACCCGCTTCAGTCCGGCCTGGGCGTGATCGTCAAGACCGGACAGCCCGGCTTTTCCATGGTCAAGCACGAGCTCAAGATGGGACAGCGCGCCTGCCCGGCCTCCACCCTGGTCTTCGAGGACTGCTACGTGCCCGACAACATGGTCATCTCCGAGATCCCCGAGTTCTTCGAGCGCATCCTCTTCGTGCTCGGGGCGTCCCGCGTCGGCGTCGCCGCCATCGGCACCGGCTGCGCCCGCGGCGCCTTCGAGCACGCCTTGAAGCTCGCCCACACCGCGCGCTACCAGGGCCGGTTCCTCATTGACGAGCAGTGGGTGCAGCAGATCCTGGCCGACATGCTGGCCAACGTCATGATCGGCCGCGCCCTCTATATCTCCGCCGGACTGTGCGGCGCGCAAAACGGCATGATGGGCATCATGACCAACCCGGCGCTGACGCTGTTACAGAAGCTCATCCCCGACGTCCTGCTCCTCTCGCCCCTCTACCAGAAAGTGCTGCGGTCCTCGGTCATGAGCAAGATCATGAACCGCGCCGTGAGCCGCATCGGGCTCAAGAACCGACAGCGCGACCAGGCCCATTCCTCCGCGGCCAAGTGCGTGGCCACCGACCTGGCCATGAGGAACGCCAACCTGGCCCTGGAAATAGCCGGCGCCGCCGGGCTCGAACACGCCGCCGGCGTCGAGAAAATCTTCCGCGACGCCAAGCTGCTCCAGATTTACGAGGGCACCAACCAAATGAACCGCAAGCACCTCTTTGACAGCATCATCGCGCGCAAGACGACCATGTAGGAGGCAGCCATGTTAAGGCACGACGACGAGACCATCAAGGCGATCCTGGACACCGCGGAACGCTTCGCCGACCGCGAGCTCAAGGACGGCGTGTTCGAGCGCGACTCATACCCGTATCACGCCTTTGCCGCGGAGACGTTCAAGCGGGCAGGGGAGGCGGGCATCCTGTTCCTCACCGCGCCGGAGGACCTGGGAGGCGTCGCGCTGCCGCCCGAGGTCTGGGCCCTGGTGATCGAGAAGCTGGCCTCGGCCGAGGCCGGGTTTGCCGCGAGCCTGCTCACGCATGCCCTGGCCGCCGAGGCTCTACTGCGGCTCGGCAATGACGGGCTCAAGGCCGAATGGATCGGCGCGGACCCGCCGCGTCTGCTGGCGTATCCGCTCTATCTCGATCCCTCTGATCCGCAGGGCCTGCCCTCCGCGGAGAAGCGCGGCGACGGTTACATCCTGACCGGGACCGCGCGGCTCGTGGCCAATGCGCCGGTGGCAGACGCCGCCGTGATCGCCGCGGACATGGACGGAGGCGCCGGCGTTTTCCTGGTGCCCCTTTCCGAGGAGACCCGGCCCGCGCCCGCCGAGATGCTCGGGCTGCGCCCATGTCCGGTAGGTCACCTGGACCTGGTGGACCGCGAGCTGCCGGCCGGCCATCTGTTGGCCACGGGGTTGGACGCGCTCGCCGCGCTGCACGAGCTGTTCTATCCGGCAGTCACCGCCATCCTCATCGCCACCCACAAGGCCAGCCTGGATTACGCCCTCGAGTACGGCATGGAGCGCTACCAGGGCGGACGCATGATCCAAGAGCACTCCCAGCTCCGCGCCATGTACGGGCTCATGGCCGTCGAGAACATCGCCCTGCGCGAGGCCTGGCTCCGAGGGCTCTCCGAGAACGGCACGGACCCGGACGCGCGCCTGGCCGTGAAAATCATGGCCGCCGAGCTCGCCATCCGCGGCACCATGGACGGCGTCCAGCTCCTGGGCGGCTACGGCTACACCATGGAATACCCGCAGGAACACCGCATGAGAGACGCGCGCCAGGCCGCGGAGATCATGGGCTCGCCCATGCGGCAGAAGCTGGCCCTCATGGATAAGTTATTGGGTGGAGGCAAGGGTAGGGCGTAGGGCGGAGAGCGTAGGGCGTGAAGAATGGTGCACAAGCCTTTTCTTCACTCCATTCGCCCTTCGCTCTACGACCTACGTTCCTGATGCAAGCCAAGGAGGAAGGTAATGAATCTAGGGTTGTTTATGGCCAAGCTGGCCAAGAATGTAGTAGCTGTACAGCTTGAACACGGCACGCTGCTCGCCACCATCAGGAAGAGCGTGAAAGCCAAGACGCTCTCGCCCGCCACCGAGATGTACTTCTGCGACTTATTGGAGCGGCAGGCCGAAAAGCAGGGCCGCAAGATCTTTCTTAACTACCTGCATAAGCGGTACTCGTACGCCGACATGAACCTGAACGCCAACCGCGTGGCCCACGGCCTGATCGGCCTTTCCGCGAAGCCCAGGGACGGCGTCGCTATCATGACCGCCAACTCGCCGGCCTATTACGACGTGTTCTTCGCCGCGCAGAAGCTCGGAATGTTCGCGGTGCCCACCAACACGGCGCTGCGCGGCGACGGGCTGGCTTACCTGCTCACCAACTCGGGGGTCCGCTTCCTCTTCATCCATCCCTCGCTCCTGCCGTATTTTGAGTCCATCCGGGACAAGGTGAAGAGCGTGGAGCGGGTGATCGTGGACGAGACCGAGGACCCGGCCGGCGAGATGGCCGACGGATACGCGCGCGCGAGCTCGCTGTATGACGACACGCTGCCGCTCACCCGGCCCGTGCCGCGGCCCACCACCGGCGACCTCGCGGTCCTCATGTACACCTCCGGCACCACCGGGCTGCCCAAGGGCGTGGTCTACCGCCACGGCGATTCCATGCTCAGCATGATCGAGGCCCTGGGCCGAACCATGGTCGCGCCCGACGACGTCATGTACACCTGTCTCCCCCTCTACCACGCCAACGCCCTGTTCGTGACCTCGCTCACCGCCATCGGCGCCGGCGCATCCGTCGCCCTCGACAAAAAATTCTCCGCGTCCCAGTTCTGGGACCGCTGCCGCTTCTACAACGCCACCACCTTTAACCTCCTCGGCGCCATGATCCCCATCCTCATGAAACAGCCCGAGCGGCCCGACGACCGCGACCACCAGATCCGCCGCGTCGTCACCAGCGCCTGCCCGGCCGAGCTGTGGGAAAAATTCGAGCAACGCTTCGGCGTCGAGATCTGGGAGGGCTACGGCGCGGTGGACGGCGGCGGCGTGCTCATCATGAACATCGGCAACGCGCCCAAAGGCTCCATCGGCAAGCCGCTCGGCGCGAAGATCCGGGTGGTGGACAGTGAGGGCAACGACGTAAAGCCCGGCGAGCGCGGCGAGCTCCTGCTCCAGGCCCGGAAGGGAAAATCCAAGAGCGACGGCAGCGTCGAGTATTACGGGAACGACCAGGCCACGGACAAGAAGGTCCGCGACGGATGGATCCGGACCGGCGATTACGTGTACGCCGACAAGAAGGGCTACCTTTATTTCGTGGGCCGCGACTCGGAGAGCATGAGGCGCCGCGGCGAGAACGTGTCCACCTACGAGGTGGAGGTCGAGATCATGAAGCACCCGGCGGTGCAGGAGGCCGCGGTGTACGGCGTGCCCGCGGAGCTCGGCGAGGACGACATCATGGCCAGCCTGGTCCTGGTCCCGGACAAGGAAGTTGCCCCGGCCGAGCTGATCCAGTTCCTCTCCGACAAGCTCGCCTATTTCGCCGTGCCCCGATACTGGCGCATCATGCCCGAGCTGCCCAAGACCGGCACCCACCGCGTGATCAAGGGAGAGCTCCAGAAGCTCGGGGTCACGCCCGACACCTTTGACGCGGAAAAGGCCGGGGTCATGCCGAAGAGGAGAGCGTAAAATGCGCGGACGCGGGTGAGGGCACCCGCGCCCCTTTAAGGGGGGAGCGGGTGCCCTCACCCGCGGTCCTCTATATGAGAACGGGTGCCCTCACCCGCGGCTCTTCTTAAAACGCGAGGTGCGGATGGGAAAGAAGATAGCGATCACGGGAGCGGCAGGCTACATCGGACGGATGCTGGTCGAGAGGCTCACCGCCAAAAAGGACGTGGAGAAGATCGTCGCCGTTGACGTGGTGCGGCCCGTGGGGCTGCCCTCCGGCGTTGAGACCGCCGAGGTTGACGTGCGCGACCCGGCCATCGTCCGGAGCTTTAAGGGCATGGACACCGTGGTGCACCTGGCCTTCATCGTGGCCGCCATTCACGATATCCCCAAGACCTATGACATCAACGTGAACGGCTCCCGGAACGTGCTCGCGGCCTGCGAAAAGGCCGGGGTGGAGAAGCTGGTGGCCGCGTCCAGCGTGGCCGCCTACGGCCGCCAGCCGCGCGACAACCGGCTCATCAACGAGGACACCCCGCTCACCGGCGACAACGCGAGCTATTACCTCCACACCAAGCGCCTGCTCGAAGAGGCCCTCGACGAGTTCGAAAAGCGCAACCCCGGCGTGGTCGTGACCCGCTTGCGCCCATCCATCCTGATCGGGCCGCGCAACAATAACTTCGCGCACGAGCTCGGCCGACTCCTGGTGGTCCCCCACATCAGGGAAGGAGCGTACCTGCCCGTGGTGCACGAAGAGGACGTGATTGACGCCTTCGAGCTGGCCCTGGACCGCGACGTGCCCGGCGCCTTCATCATCTCACTTCCGGAGCCGATAGCCATCGAGGGATTCGCCGCCAGGGACCGGCCGCGGGTCAGCGTCGGCATCG
>Ga0307379_10005429_pt1 | contig 17760 bp, 14 predicted proteins | sample UN2MG_FD_202237 | JGI IMG/M metagenome (GOLD analysis project Ga0307379, IMG submission 202237) | Soil microbial communities from Risofladan, Vaasa, Finland - UN-2 | ecosystem: Environmental > Terrestrial > Soil > Coastal area > Acid sulfate soil | place: Finland: Risofladan, Vaasa | collected... | reverse complement strand
AGATGCTGATATGCGTGTGCATTCCAGAGCCGTTATCCTCGAAAAGAGGTTTTGGCATAAATGTAACCGTACGATTGTCTCGTTGGGCCACATTCTTTAGCACATACTTAAACCACATGAGCTGGTCACCCATTTGTAGAAGAGGTTTAAATCGCATATCAATTTCCGACTGCCCGGCTGTTGCAACTTCGTGGTGCTGGCATTCAACATCTATTCCAAGCTTTTCAAGGGTGAGAAGCATTTCGGTTCGAAGATCCTGGAATTTGTCGGCAGGTGGAACAGGAAAGTATCCTTGCTTATACCTTGTTTTATAGCCAAGATTCGGGCATTCTTCTCTGCCGCTGTTCCAGATTCCTTCTACAGAGTCAACCTCATAGAAAGCCATGTTTGACGATGATTCAAAGCGTACGTTATCAAAGATAAAAAATTCTGCTTCAGGTCCGATGTATGCGGTATCGCCGATTCCAGTGCCTTTCAGGAATAATTCCGCTTTTTTGGCAATATAGCGCGGGTCGCGGGAATAAGGTTCCCGTGTAAGAGGGTCAGCAATATCTCCGATAAGAACCAGGGTTGGAACTTTAAAGAATGGATCCATCTTTGCGGTCGCAGGGTCAGGTATTACAAGCATGTCGCTGGCGTGAATCGGCTGCCATCCCCTGATGCTTGAGCCGTCAAACCCGAAACCGTCTTCAAAGCTGGATTCGTTTAATTCGCTTATTGGCACGGTAAAATGCTGCCATACACCTGGAAAGTCCAGGAAACGCAAATCAACAACCTTAGCCTCATTTTCTTTTGCCATTTCTAACACCTGTTTTGGTGTCATAATAATTATTCTCCTGAAAGTTATATTGCGTCTTTCCCTTTTTCTCCTGTGCGCACCCTGATGACTTCCTCCAGGGGGAGCACAAAAATTTTTCCATCACCGATTTTGCCTGTATGCGCAGCATTTTTTATTGTTTCCACCACCTTGTCCACCAGTTCGGTTTCAACAACTATTTCGATCTTGATTTTAGGGATAAAGTCAACCACATATTCAGCTCCGCGATAAACCTCTTTATGCCCTCTCTGCCGTCCATATCCTTTTACCTCTGATATTGTCATGCCCTGGATGCCGATTTCATTCAGGGCCTCTTTGACATCATCCAATTTAAAAGGTTTGATGACCGCCTCGATCTTCTTCATAATTCATGTCTCCTTTTGCGAATAAAAACCAATCCGAGGACTCCGGTTTTTACCGGAGTGACGACTTTTTACGAGATTGTCAAACTTGATGAATTCGTAAAAAGTCTTGAAATCGTCATGCCGGACTTGATCCGGCATCCAGAACGCATTGAATTTACTGGATTCCGGCTTTCGCCGGAATGACGGAAAAGAGAACTTTTCGACTTTTTACGAGACCATCAAACTTGAGGATTTGATTTTTAAATAGTTTTGCTGTATAGATTCCGGTAAAAATTTCATTGAATATTTATACTATTGTTCTTAAATTTACAATAAAAATAGTTTATAAAAATATTTTCCAGAATTAAAGGGTTATTATGCAGCTTTTGAAGCTTTACATAAATCAGGAGGTTGCTGATTCAGATGAGGTTGTTTCCATAAAATCGCGCCTTAATATACCTTCTGAAACAGTTCAGGATGCGCGTGAATTATTTGAATTGATTTCATCAGCGGATGATCCCGTTAAAAAAGGTAAAGAAATTCTTTTCCTTACAAAAAATAATGGCGCCTTTATCAGGCCATGTCCTGGAACCCGCCATTATACCTGTTGTGGCTACAAGATATTGCACATCGGCACTTTCTGCGCAATGGACTGCTCTTACTGCATCCTGCAATCATATTTTCATCCGCCTGTTCTTCAGTATTTCGTTAACCACGACGATCTTCTGTCAGAATTAGACACCCTGTTTCAAAAAAAGAGTGTGAGAAGGGTAGGGACCGGAGAGTTTACCGACAGCATGATCTGGGAGTGGTGGACAGACCTTTCAAGTCTGCTTGTTCCTAAATTTTCCAGCCAAACATCCGCCGTGCTGGAGCTAAAAACCAAAACAATTGCCATTAACAGGCTGAAAAATCTCGATCACAATCGCAAGACAATAGTTTCCTGGTCACTTAATACAAATGCAATTATCAGCAACGAGGAGCGTCATACAACCTCTCTTTCCGAGAGGCTAAAGGCGGCTGCCAAATGCGAGTCATGGGGATATCCGCTGGCCTTTCATTTTGATCCAATAATTATTTATGAGGGCTGCGAAGAGGATTACAGGCAGGTGATTATACAGCTCTTTTCCACACTATCTCCTGAAAATATCGTATGGATAAGCCTCGGCACTTTTAGATTTATGCCGTCTTTAAAACCGGTTATTCAAAAACGGTTTCCTGAATCAAAAATAATATACGGGGAATTCATATCCGGCCTTGACAATAAGATGCGCTACTTTAAGCCTCTTCGTATTGATCTTTATCAAAAGATGGTCTCCTGGATAAAGGAAGCAGCCCCCAATGTTCTTGTCTATTTCTGCATGGAAGATGATGAAGTATGGGAAAAGTCTCTTGGGTTTATCCCGTCTGACCGTGGAGGTCTGCCTAAAATGCTGGATGAGGCCGCTGTGCGGCATTGCGGGCTGGATAGAACTTAGTTCGCTTCGCTCACAATTTAAAAGATGAACGTCCAACATCGAACATCGAACGGCAGAGTAAAGCGTTTTTTGAATGTCGAACATCGAACATCGAACGTTGAACATCGAATAATGAAATCGCTTCGCTCCGCCAGTTTATAAATTGGCAGAATACCTTATTCAACGTTCGATGTTCGATGTTCATTTTTTCTATTCTTTACTCTTTTTTATCTCCTCAATAAGCTTTTGTGATATCTGTGCCGGAACCTCATCATAATGAGAAAATTCCATGGAAAACATGCCGCGACCGCCTGTCATTGATTTGATATCAGGAGCATAGGTAAGAAATTCAGCCATTGGTACGTTTGCGTTGATAATTTGATTTTTACCCTTGTTGTCCATACCCAGGACTCTGCCGCGCCTGCTGTTAAGATCTCCCATGATGTCGCCCATATATTCATCAGGTGTTGTGATGGAAACCTTCATGATAGGTTCAAGCAAAACAGGATTGGCTGCTTCGGCAGCTTTTTTAAAGGCAATGGAACCGGCAATCTTAAACGCCATTTCAGAAGAGTCAACAGCGTGATAGGAACCATCGTCAAGTATAGCTTTGAAATCTACGCAGGGAAACCCGACAAGCACACCCTTTTGTGCCGCTTCCACAATCCCTTTTTCAACCGCCGGAACATAAGTCTTTGGAATTGAGCCTCCTACAGTTGCATTGACAAACTCAAACCCTTTTCCTCTTGGAAGCGGTTCCATCTGAATCCAGCAATCACCGTACTGGCCGTGGCCCCCTGATTGTTTTTTATGTTTTCCCTGAACCCTGACCTTTTTCTTAATTGTTTCCCTATAGGGTACCTTGGGGGTGTTGAGATTTACTTTAACATTGTACTTTCTTTTGAGCTTATCAACAACAGTCTCGATATGGACCCGCCCCCTTCCAGCCAGAAGAATCTCCCTTGTTTCGGAATTCCGTGTAAGCTTCAGAGCAATATCCTCTTCCATAAGCTTTGAGAGAGAGGAAAATATTTTGTCTCCATCCTCTTTTGTTTTTGGCTCAATAGCAAAAGATATAAGTGAAGGAAGAGGGTCGGCACATTTGAATTTAATCTTATTGGCCTCATCACAAAGGGTATCGCCTGTAACTGTGTCTTTAAGTTTTGCAACAGCGACTATAGAACCCGGCCCGGCCCCGGTTATCGGTTTTTGTTCTTTTCCTGCAAGCCTTAATAGCTGGGTAAAGCGTTCCTTTGAATTTTTATTTGCATTATAAAAGGTTCCGTCACTTCCCAGGGTTCCCGAAACAATTCTGAAGATTGATAACCTGCCGGCATACGGGTCTGCCACGGTTTTAAACACAAAACCTGAAAATGGGGCATCTGGATCCGGGTTTTGCTTGATTTCATTTTTGCCTTCAGGATCCGTACCTGTTATAGCGCCTCTATCAAAAGGTGAAGGCATGCATTTAACAATTGCATCGGATAATAAATCAATGCCGATATTACTTATAACCGATCCGCAAAGAACAGGCACAATTGCTCGTGATAATACACCTTTTCTTAAACCTGTTATAATATCGTCATCGGACAAAGTTTCTCCATCAAGATACCTTTCAAGAAGATCATCATCTGCCTCTGCAATATTTTCAATCAGGGTTTCTCTTTCTTTTTCTGCCTGCTCCTGCATATCAGAAGGAATATCGCCTTGTATTGCCTTTCCGTCAGAATCATAGGTATATGCTTTCATCCCGATAAGATCCACAACCCCTTTAAAATCCGCTTCAGTTCCTATCGGAAGCTGCAATATGATCGGCTTTGGTTTAAAACATTTTGCCGCATCTTTAAAAGTGCGAAAAAAATCCGCCCGCTCCCTGTCCATTTTATTTATAAAAATTATGCGGGGCAGGTCGAATTCTTCGGCAAAATCCCATGCCATCTCGGTCTGTACCTTGACGCCGTCTACGGCATCAATCAGAACAACGATTCCATCGGCAGCCTGCATGCAGCTTTTGGTATCTGAAAAGAAATTCTGATCTCCCGGGGTATCAATAAGAGAAATAACCTGTTCTCCCCATTTGAACTGGTGGAATCCGCTGCTGATACTTGTATTGCGTTTAAGCTCTTCCGGCTCAAAATCCATAACTGTATTGCCGTCTTCAACACGTCCAAGCCTATTGATAACGCCAGCGTTAAAAAGCATAACCTCGGCCAGAGATGTTTTTCCGGCTCCACCATGTGATACAAAAGCGATGTTTCTTAAGTTTTCAGTCATGTCGGTCATTTAAACTCCTCTTTAATGGAATGTTAAAAACATGTCTTTCCTTTGCGACTTAGTGCCTTGGTGGCTGAAGAAATACATCTATCTTTTTACCCAAAAAAAATCAAGATTTATAAAACTATTTTAATGCAATCATAAATTCCCTGTTCCCCTTAGGGCCAAGTATTGGAGAGGGTATAACCGATTCGAACAAAAAGCCTGTTTTGATAAAAAAACCTGAAAGATCCTTTATCACTTCATCATGCAGTTTTTTATCACGAACTACGCCACCCTTGCCTACCTTTTCCTTGGCGACTTCAAACTGGGGCTTTATCAGGGCAAGGATTATTCCCTCTTTTTTCATAAACTTAATTACTGTTGGAACAACTGTTTTTAAGGAGATAAATGAAACATCTATTGTGATAAGATCAACAGGACGGGGAATTATTTCAGCCGGCATATGACGGATATTTGTCCGTTCAATAACCACGACGCGCGGATCCTGCCGAAGCTTCCACGCCAATTGTCCATATCCCACATCAACGGCATACACACAGGCAGCTCCATGTTGCAACAAACAGTCTGTAAATCCGCCGGTTGATGCTCCCACATCAAGACAGATAAGATTTTCAACATCTATTTTAAAAGCATGCAAAGCCTCTTCAAGCTTAAGGCCGCCTCTGCTTACATAGGGGATATCCTCTCCTTTAATAGTTATCTCATCATCTTGTGAAACAACAGCGCCCGGCTTATCTACCGGGCGGTTATTTACCAGAACCTTCCCCGACATAATCAGAGCGTGTCCGCATTGCAGGCTTTGCGCCAGCCCTTTTTCCACAATTATCAGGTCAAGTCTTGTTTTTGACAATTTTGCCCATCAAGCATTTTTTTTGCCACATCAACTATGGCAGATGCATCTATCCGGTATTTTTTTCTTAGAAACTCCTGGGAGCCGTGTTCAACAAAGGTATCGGGTATGCCGATACGTTCAAGGCAAAAATCTGTTATGCCTTCATCATTTAAGCATTCCAGAACCGCGCTTCCAAATCCTCCCTGACGAACATTTTCTTCAACGGTTATAATGCGCGGTATTTTTTTTGCCAGAGAACATATCAAATCAACATCGATCGGTTTCACAAAGCGGCAATTTACAATTGTTGCATTTATATCCTGCCCAGCCAGTGTTAAATGTGCTGAAAGGGCTTCGCAAACTGAACTGCCAATGGCTAAAATAAGAACATCATCCCCTTTTTTCAGAATCTCTCCTTTCCCAAGAGGTATGGGAGTGATATCTTCTTCTATTTTTACACCCACTGCTTTTCCCCGTGGGTATCGAAATGCTATAGGGCCATTATGGGCAAGGGCGGTAACTAACATCCGGCAAAGTTCATTTTCATCCTTCGGCGCCATGATCACCATGTTTGGAAGACTTCTAAGATAAGAAAAATCGAACACTCCCTGATGGGTCCGGCCGTCTTCACCTACAATACCTCCTCTGTCGAGCGCAAAAATCACGGGCAGGGCTTCAATGCACACATCGTGGAGTATCTGATCATATGCGCGCTGCAAAAAGGTAGAGTAGATTGCCACAACCGGCCTCAGCCCCTCGGCAGCCATTCCAGCGGCAAATGTTACACCGTGCTGCTCAGCTATCCCAACATCAAAAAACCGGTCAGGATAAGTCTTGGCAAACTTAACAAGCCCTGTGCCTTCGGGCATTGCCGCAGTAATAGCGATAATCCTTTTATCATTTTTGGCTAATTTCAACATTATTTCGCCAAAAACTTCGGTATAGGTCGGAGTGGATTTTTTTTGCTCAATAGAGTTTCCGTTTTTAGCATCAAAAGATCCAACTCCATGAAAATAAACAGGATTTTCCTCAGCAGGAGGGTATCCCTTTCCCTTCTTAGTAATGACATGCAGGAGAACAGGCTCGTCGGTATTTTTAATATTATTCAGTATATCAATAAGATGATCCAGTTTATGCCCCTGTATCGGGCCAAAGTATTCAAAATCGAATGCCTCAAACAGTATTCCGGGTGTAATAAAGGTCTTAAAGGATTCTTTTGAACGTTTTGCGAACTGATAAATATCCTCTCCGATTTTCGGTACGGATTTAAGGAAAACCCCAAGCTCCTTTCTTAAATCCTGCATATATTTTGCTGAAAATGTCCGGCTTAAACGTGAGGATAAGGCGCCCACATTACGAGAAATAGACATATCATTGTCATTTAGTATAACCAGGAAATTTTTATGGATGTCTCCTGCATGGTTAAGCCCCTCATAAGCAAGCCCGGCAGTCATGGAACCGTCTCCTATAACAGCAACCACCTTGGATGTTTCATTTTTTAAACGCTTGGCACATGCCATGCCAAGGCCCGCCGATATAGATGTGCTGCTGTGTCCGGTTGTAAAGGCATCGTAAGGGCTTTCTTTAATGCGGGTAAATCCACTGATACCGTTGTGTTGCCTGAGAGTATGAAATTGTTCCCTGCGTCCTGTAAGCAGCTTGTGGGCATATGTCTGGTGCCCGACATCCCAGATAATTTTATCATCAGGAGCATTAAAAACATAGTGGATGGCGATTGCAAGTTCAACAGCGCCTAAACTTGAAGCCAGATGGCCGCCGTTTTTGGACACCACATCAACTATAACTTTTCGAATTTCCGTTGCAAGAGCCGGCAGATCGGATCGTGAAATCCGCTTTAAATCCGCGGGTGAATTAATATTATCAAGTATGCTCATATTTTCTTCTCTATCGTTTGACGATCTCGTAAAGAGACTTTTTTTCAAAGTGCTAAAGTGTTACGTAACTATTCAGCCGCCGATCTACGCTGATCATCAATGATGTTTTTTTGTTGAAATTAGAAATTGGAAATTTGGCCTTCATGTTTTTTTTCTAACGCTTCTGCCAGTTTGTATACATCCAACTCGTAAACTCGTTTCATCTCTCCCGAATTTCTACTTTCTAATTTCAAGTTTCAAGTCGTGAACGGCTACTATAATTCTTAATGTCCTGTGATTTCTTTGTATTTAAACATATCTGCGTTCATCTGTGTTAATCTGTGGCTGAATAGTTACAGTGTTACATTATTTTTTCCTTTCAACAATGTATCCGGCAATAGCGCGAAGCGGATCAGACCTGTTATCAAAACCATCTAATGCCTGCAATGCATTGCCTGCAAGTTTTTCAGCAAATTCTCTGGATTTATCAATTCCCATAATAGAAGGGTAGGTGCTTTTTTTACGGTTTTTATCAGTGCCGACAGCCTTTCCCATTATCTTTGGGTCACCTTCGACATTAAGGATATCGTCTGTGACCTGAAAGGCAAGCCCGATATTTTTTGCATAAACTCCAAGCTGTTTTATCTGCTCAATATTACCGTTTCCAATAATAGCTCCGCAATATATTGATGCTTCAATAATAGCCCCTGTCTTTAAGGAATGCATTTCTTCAAGTTCGTTCAAGGTCAGCATAAGCCCTTCAGAGGCAATATCCCTCATCTGTCCTTCAATCATTCCCTGATACCCGGCTGCACGTGAAACAGCACAAATAACACTCAGCCATTTTGAAGCATAATATTCATTTTTTAACTCGATTGACGAAAGTATCTGAAATGCCAGCGTGAGGAGAGCATCGCCTGCAAGGATTGCGGTAGCCTCATCAAATGCAACATGACAGGTTGGTTTGCCCCTTCTGAAATCATCATTGTCAATGGCAGGAAGATCGTCGTGGATTAACGAATAGGTGTGGATCATCTCAATGGCGCAGGCAGCCGGCAAAACCTTATCTGCTTTTCCGCCCACAGCTTCGGCAGCGGCAATACACAAAACAGGTCTGATACGCTTCCCGCCCGCCATAAGAGAATATTCCATGGCAGATACAATCCTGATAGAACTTAACCTGTCACGCAGTATTTCATTAAGTGATTTGTTTATATAGTTACTTTTCGAAACAAGATATGAATTTAGATCAAACATAACATCAGACTTCTCAAATTCCCCCCTTTAAAAGATGAACGTCCAACATCGAACATTGAACGTCGAATAATGATGTCGCTCCGCTCCTCAAATTATTCCAACAGCTTTTACAATTCAACATTCGATGTTGGGTTCGATGTTCGATGTTCATTTTTTTTAGAGCTTATGGTTCGGATTGATGACCTTTTTCCTCTAATTGCCCCTTTTTTCTTCAAGAGGAATCTTTTCTTCACTGGCAGGTGATTGAACTTCCTGCTTAGCAGGATCTTTTTCTCCGCTGACAGTGGATTTAACTTCTTGTTCAACAGGCTTTTTTTCTTCGCCGGCAGGGGATTTAACTTCAACAATATTTTGTTTAACCGGATTGAGTTTATTTATGAGCTGATTGATTTTTGCCTGCAATTGCTCCTTTTCTTTCTCAAAAGATGCTGACTTGTCCTGAAGGTTTTTGGATTGAGCGTCAAATTGGATTTGGGCAGCCTTCACATCCTTTTTCGTGGCGGCGATGTCGGTCTCTAACCGTTTTATCTGCTTGATAAAGCCTTGATTATCTTTTTCTATGTTGCTTATATAATCAATTGTTTTTGAAAGATATTTTTTATAATCAGGCTTTTTTTGTTTGTCCAGTCCCCATATATAATATCCAAAACCAACCCCTCCGCCAAATAAAATAATTACAACAACAAGATATGAAATTATTTTTTTTCTTTCCTTTGTCATGGCATCTCCTTAATACATGTATTCTTAAATATGGTTACATATCATGAAATAAGTTTGAAGTGCCTATAAAATTAGCAGCGCCAAAGGCGCATTCCTTAACTTTAGGCATTTTAGGCACTTTAGCTCACTTGTAACTTATTCTTCCACGTCGGTTATAAATGGTTTTTCGGAAATATTTCCTTCCTGATCTCGCAGTAACATCGTAATCTTTTTTTCTGTTTCATCCAGTTTTTCAGAACAGAACTTTGTCAGCCTGATTCCTTCTTCAAATTTTTTTATAGCACCCTCAAGAGACAAATCACCGGATTCAAGTTCTTGAACTATCTGTTCAAGCTCTTTCATAGATTTTTCAAATGTCAGCTTAGCCATTATTAAATATCCTTTCTATACGGCATATTAAAGAACCCTTTGCAACCATTACTTCAAGCTCCTGCCTTTTGCTTACCTGTTTTACATCAATAATAACAACTGAATCCGGAATCGTCCTGGTGATGCTATAACCACGCGCCATGATTGAGCGAGGGCTTAAAACATTAAGCTTGGCTGTAAGTTCTCGAAATATAGAATATTTACTGTCCAAATATATTCTTATATAAGTTAAAAGGTTATCATTATTTTGTTGAAGCTTATCATTAACTTTTTTTATCTGTACTAATGGGCTGTTTACCCGCAGACTGTTAACGCGCCAAACAAGTCGTTCCCGTTTCAAGCGCAAGTTGTTTTCAAATAGTCTGATAAGCCTGGAGGTTAAGTCGTCTATTCTAAGCCTGAGGTCCTGAATTTTTTTCTTTGGATCAATCAGCCGTTTGGATATTTCATTTATTTGTATGCGAAAATGCTCAATTTTATTGAAAAAACAGGATGTTAATAACCTTGTAGTTTCAATGTGTCTTCGCACAAGATCATCCTTTTTATTAACCGCCAGTTCTGCAGCAGCAGATGGGGTCGGGGCTCTGAGATCGGCAACAAAGTCGGAAATTGTAAAATCTGTCTCATGTCCGACAGCCGAAATAACCGGAATCTTTGAGGCAAAAACAGCTCTGGCAACCGTTTCTGAATTAAATGCAGCAAGGTCCTCTATAGATCCGCCGCCTCTGGCCAGGATGACTAAATCAGCGCTGTCCTTTGTATCCGCTCTGAAATTTAACAATTCAAAGGCTGATGCAATTTCCCTTTCAGCTCCATTTCCTTGAACCTTAACCGGTATGATTTCAATATGAAGGTTTGGGAAACGCCTGTAAATTGTTTTCAGGATATCATGGATAACCGAGCCGGTGGGAGAGGTTATAATGCTGATTTTTTTAGGTAAAAAGGGTAGGGGTCTCTTGTGTTTTTCATCAAAAAGCCCTTGTTCGGAAAGTTTGACTTTGAGCTGTTCAAAAGATATTTGCAGCGCGCCTATGCCTATTGGTTCCAAGTGCTCAAAGATTATCTGATAGTTGCCACGAGGTTCGTAAACACTTATTCTGCCAAGTCCTACTACGCTTAACCCATCTTTGACATTAAATCTCAAAATTCGATTCTGACCGTGAAACATTACCGCACTTATCTGAGCATTTTCATCTTTTAATGTAAAATAAAAATGCTTGGAAACCGGCATGCGGAAATTCGAAATTTCTCCGGAAATCCACACAAAAGGGAATCTTTCTTCAAGCAAAGATTTAATAGAAAAGGTCAGTTCGGATACAGTATATATTCGTTGTTGTATTTTTCCGTTATTAGAATTCACTATCCCATAAGCTCCAATTATGACCGTTCAAAGTGAGACCTTTGAAAAACTATCGTTATTTGTCATTTCGACCAAAGGGAGAAATCTTAACAAGCTTCAATTATTAAGATTTCTCGTCGTTGACACTCCTCGAAACGACAAAATTCAAAGATCTCAAAATATATTTATCACAGCTTGAGGAATCATTCAATAACTATAAACAAAGCAGCAAGCTAAAAGGCTATGAACATCGAACATCGAACGTCCAACGTCGAATTTTGAACCGCAAAAGCGAGCGCATTCCCCGCTGCTTGCGGCGGGGTTAGCGAGCGAATCCAAAAATAGCAAACTTCCTTACGGTCGAAGCTCCCCGCTGCTTGCGGCGGGGAGCTTCAATATTGTAATTATTCAGCCACAGATTTACGCTGATCATCACTGATATTTTTTTATTGTAATAGTTCACAAAGAGACCTTTGAAAAAAATACTCTCTTCCTGTCATTCCCGCTGAAATTTAACCTTGAACTTTGAACCTCTGAACCGTGAACGGTTACTTGTATTTAAACCTATCTGCGTTCATCTGTGTGAATCTGTGGCTGATTGGTATAATTAATAAATTTATATAACGACCGATAAGGTATATTATGTAAACTTATGCATAGAATCATACCAGCTCTTAGTCAGAAGCCGTTCTAATCCACAAAACCCTCTTCCCTTTCGAGCTCTCTATGCTTGTTTACAAAATCGCGCACCACAGGCATTATATAAATATTTTCAAGCGGCATTTTATTTAAAAGCCCTGCTAAAATTATATTTTTTTTAAAAACCGGCAGGTGTTTATCAATTATAAAAAAATTTTTGTTTTTAACCTTGCAGAATCCGCTTTGAATATGCATGCTTGTTTTACGAAAATTTTTCTCTGAAACTTCAACATTCAGTTTTTCAGCGATCTCTATCAGGCTTTGATATAATTGTTCGGGTTTCATCATTTTTAATACACGCTTTTTTTATTCCCGCCTCGCATCAAGTACGAAATAGATTTCAGCGAGAATTCAGTAATTACAGGCTTGAAATAGTTTAAGATTGTATTATAATATAACATAGTATTTATGAAACGTATTAAATTATAAAGTAATTGCTTGTAGTATCAGGCATTTAACACTTAACACCCGCTATTGCGCGGTTCAGGAGGTAATAATGCAACTTGCATCAACAGATAGAACACAAACTCAGGTCATAGTTAATGAGTTTATTCGCAGCGTATATAACTGGATGGCAATTGGGCTTAGCCTTACAGGTTTTATCGCATTTTATGTTTCAAGCAGCCCGAATATGATAAAGCTTATTTATGGAAATCAGCTTTTGTTTTTTGGGCTGATAATCGGCGAATTAGCCCTTGTTTTTTATTTAAGCGCAAGGGTGCAAAAAATTCAGGCCTCAACCGCGACCGCCCTGTTTATACTTTATGCGGCATTAAACGGGGCCACCCTGTCCATTATATTCCTTATTTATACCAGTGCATCCATTACATCGACATTTTTTATCTGCGCCGCAACCTTTGTTGCATGCAGCATATATGGTATGGTTACAAAACGTGATCTTACCTCGCTTGGCGGTTTTTTGACTATGGGGCTTATCGGAATTATCATAGCATCTGTTGTTAATATGTTCATCCGCAGCTCCGGGATGAATCTGATCATCAGCTATATAGGTGTCTTTGTTTTTGTCGGTTTAACCGCATATGACACACAAAAACTAAAACGTATGGCCGTTTCACAACCCGCCGGTCTTGAGGCAGGAGTTGTCAGAAAAGGGGCGATTATGGGCGCCCTTGCATTATATCTGGACTTTATCAACCTGTTTCTTATGCTGCTTAGAATATTAGGAAACAGAAGATAGTTTTAAAAAAGCGCCTAAAGTGAGCTAAAGTATATTAAAGTGCCCAAAGTTAAGGTATTCTGCTTATTTAAAGTTTGCCTCTTGTTATGTGTGCCTTGAATTAGCTCACTTTAGACGCTTTAAACTCCAAGCTCTTTTTGTACTATATCTGCTATCTGCTTACAATACATGCTGGTTTTATCCATGCTCGGCCCCTCGACCATTATTCTGCAAAGGGGCTGGGTGCCTGAATAACGAACAAGCACCCTGCCCCTTTTACCCAGGTTTGTTTCAACCGATTTTATCGTCTCTCTTATAACAGGAATCGATCGGATATCAGGCTTGCTATTTACTTTGACATTAACAAAAACCTGTGGAAATACGGTCATGCTTTTGCCGAGCTTTGAAACAGGTTTTGATCCCATTTTAACAGCTTCGATCAGCTTTATAGCGGCAAGAAGCCCATCACCTGTTGTATGGTGATTCAAAAAGATCATGTGGCCTGATTCTTCGCCTCCTAAAACAGCTTTGGATGAAATCATCTTTTCCGCAACATAACGGTCTCCCACATCCGCTGCAATATGCTCTACGCCTATATCTTTTAAAGCAAGCTTAAGCCCGATATTGCTCATAACAGTACTTACAACCAGATTGTTTTTAAGCTCCCCTTTTTGCTTCATGGCCGTTGCACAGATGAAAATTGTCTGGTCGCCGGTTAAAACATTTCCTTTTTCATCAATCACAATAAGCCTGTCGCCGTCGCCGTCAAAGGCAAGCCCGATATCAGCCCCTTTTTCAACAACCTTTTTACTTAGGATTTCCGGATGTTGGGATCCGCAGTTATCATTTATATTTTTTCCATCAGGATTTATGAAGATGGATTCCACATTTGCGCCAAGGCTTGCAAATAGTTTGGGCGCGACACTATATGTCGCACCATTTGAACAATCAATGACGATCTTAATTCCTTTGAATGGGTTGTCCTGCGCAATTGCGGTTTTAAGAAAAGTGCAGTAACTTTCTTCAGCATCATCAACTTTATAAACATTGCCTGTATCACGTATCTGTTTTGACACTAAAATTGTTTCATCACCAAGCACAAGCTTTTCGATTTCCTCCTCTTCTTTATCTGAAAGCTTAAAACCGTCTCCTTTAAATATCTTTATTCCATTATCATAAAAAGGATTATGGGATGCAGATATCACAATTCCGGCAACAGCATCGGTTGAAGTGGTCAAAAAGGCTATGCCTGGAGTCGGGAGAACGCCTGCAAGGTATGCGTCCACACCCATTGAACAGATTCCGGAAACTAACGCATATTCCAACATATACCCGGATATCCTGGTATCCTTTCCAATGATTATACCGGATACACCCCTTTCTTTCTTAAAAAATGACGCAATTGCCCTGCCAACGGCCACAGCTGTTTCAGGTATTATTGGATATTCATTTGCCATACCCCTTATACCGTCGGTGCCGAATAGTTTGCCCATTTACTGTTCCTTTACTTAACACCTAACACCTAACACCTAACCCATGAAAGATGGAATAATTTCAAGCATTTTCATGGTGATGTCATCTATAATGCCCTGAAGCCACATGGTTCCGGTTTTTGAATCTTTGCTCTCAAGCCCTTTTATAACGGTAACATAATCCCTGCCCGATTTTTTTATGCCTGCATCAATTTTTTCAAGAAAAACATCTCTTAAGGCTTGATCACCTGAACTGTCGCGAAGCTCTCCAAAAGATTCTTCCAGCGTAGTCCGCATACTATAAAGCTCATGCTTTTGCCTCGCAACAATTGAAGACGGATTGTCATCTGCAGTATCCGGCATTTTATCACATAAATCTTTAAACCTTTTTATTCGTTCATCAATTCCCATGTTAAGTTTTTCTTTTAGACCGATAAAAAGGGGCTTTGGAAAATCATCTGAAATAAACTGCGCGCGAACATAAATATACCACTGCATAAGAGCTGTAAGATTTGCTATATATATAATGTTGTTTGTAACTATTCTTTTAATGCCTTTATATGCGCCCGGAGTAAATGCAACATTTCCACCCTTTCCCGGTTTATTGAAAATGAGACGTTGCGGCCTCAGTTCATCTTTTCTGCATATTGTGCCGGCAGCCACTACAGTGCCGAACGCAAGGCGACACGGACCTACAAGACCCCCCTGCCCTCCAAGAAATATAGGATTCTGGTTCATCATTACGCCGCTTGGCACATCGCCGACAAGGGATGGGGTAGCCTTATCCTGATCAGGAGTATAATTAAAATGAATGTATGAGCTGCCGACCTCGCTGTGATTTTTCCGGCTTGTTCCCCCTGCCATTAGACAATCACAAAAATCGATTTGGCTGCCCAGGGTTACGAACGGAAATAAAATAGTCTGTTTTAAGCCAACTGTGTGAGCTATGCTTGATTCTTCCTCAAGTATGGTTCCTCCTCGTATATGAGAACCAGAACCAACGGACACTTTGCCTAAAAATACAGCATCCTTGAAAAACCCTGAGTTAAGGTTAACCTGCGGCCCGATCTGACAGTTCTCAACAGTAACCGGCCCTTCATATCCTAACTTGGCTCCATGAACTATAAGGGTTGAACTGCCGAAAATTTTACAACCTGAATAAATTATGGTTCCATTTCCTGAAATCCTGTCAATATTTACATCATCACCTATCTCAACACCATCAGGATTTGGAAATTTTACACCCTTTTTTATAAGCTTCTCAATTTTCAAAATGCTCGAGCTTTTCATGTAAGTTCCGGTCTCCTTCCCTTCCCCGGACGGTGACACGATGTAAAACATCCTGTGCGTCTAAGCGGGCTAATCTAAGCATACAAAATTCCTATCAATAATATATCTACATGTCAAATTGTTTACTTATTTATGGATATTCCGCATACCACTTGATTTTAAAAAGACTTGTTTGACCAATTTATAATTCTTTAGTAAAATTCTTAAAGACAGGAGATAAATCAGTTGAAATCCTTATACTTAATAAAACCTTATTTTGTAAAAAACCGCGATATTATTCTCTTAGGCCTTTTTTGTTTGATCGTTGTTGACGTGTTGCAACTGTTTATTCCCCGCATAATTAAATGGGCTGTGGATGATCTTACGCTTTTTCAAATAAACTTGAAACAACTGCTGTCTTATGCGCTGTACATAGTTGGAATTTCGGTAATTATAGGATTTTTCAGATATGGATGGCGACGCTGTCTCATCGGCATGTCAAGAAGTGTTGAACAGGGTTTGAGAAACAGTCTGCTCGACCATATTCAAACCCTTTCTGCTTCATATTTCGATAAAGTAAAAACAGGGGATCTAATGGCCCATGCTACCAATGATATTCAGCATATAAGAATGGCTATGGGCATGGGCATGGTTGCACTGACAGACGCAATAGTTCTGGGCTCTGCATCCATCTGTTTCATGTTATACATTAATAAGCTTCTAACATTATATGTTTTAATTCCAATGCCTGTGATTGTACTGGGAACCCGTTTTCTCAGCAAAAAAATGCATCGTCTGTATCAGGAGGTGCAGGGATCGTTTGCAGATCTTACAGAAGCTGTAAGGGAAAGGTTTGCGGGCATACGCATAATCAAGGCATATAACCTGGAAGAGCAGGAAGCATCCAGGATAAATACAATATCAAGAAATTATATTAATAAAAACCTCCGGCTTGTAAAAAATACCGGGTCTTTTTTCCCCATGCTGCTTTTCTTTTCCAACATAAGTCTTGCAATAGTTCTTTTTCTTGGAGGCAGACAAACCATCACCCTTGCTATAACGCCCGGAGATTTTGTTGCTTTTATCAGCTATCTCGGGCTTCTGACATGGCCTATGATGGCTATGGGATGGGTTATAAATCTTATCCAGAGAGGAAGAGCATCCCTATACAGAATCAACAGGATTTTAAGCACGAGGCCGGAGATTGATGACACAACTGATGCTAAATCCATTAAACAGATTAAAAATAACATAGTTTTTGAAAACGTCTCGTTTTCTTATGCAAACAACACCCCTTTGATTCTAAGCAACATAAATATAAAACTGAAACACGGCGCTATCCTGGGTATAATAGGTCCTCAGGGCAGCGGTAAAACAACATTATTAAACCTTATTCCAAGGCTCTTTGACGTATCATCGGGCAGGATTTTAATCGACGGAATAAATATATCCCGGATACTGCTTCGCGATCTCAGATCGCTTATTTCTTTTATGCCGCAAGAGCCCTTTTTGTTTGCAGGTTCAATTAAACAGAACATAATGCTTGGAACTGCTGAAACAAATGATTCTCAACTAATATCAGCAGCAGAAAAAGCGGCCCTGTATGATACTGTCAGGCTTTTCCCCAAAGGCTTTGATACAATTGTCGGCGAAAAAGGAATTATTCTGTCAGGCGGACAGAAACAGCGTATTGCCCTTGCGCGAACCCTTATGCATGACAGACCCATTATGATATTAGACGATCCTGTAAGCCAGGTAGACATGGAAACCGGAAACCTTATTATAAAAACCGTCAAATCAATGGCCGGCGGAAAAACAATCATAATTGTCTCTCACAGACTTTCTGCGGTGCGTTTT
>Ga0307379_10005428_pt1 | contig 17760 bp, 10 predicted proteins | sample UN2MG_FD_202237 | JGI IMG/M metagenome (GOLD analysis project Ga0307379, IMG submission 202237) | Soil microbial communities from Risofladan, Vaasa, Finland - UN-2 | ecosystem: Environmental > Terrestrial > Soil > Coastal area > Acid sulfate soil | place: Finland: Risofladan, Vaasa | collected... | reverse complement strand
TGCTGTGTCGCATGATTATTATGGTATTATTTCTTTTAGCATAAATTCATAATTTACTTTAACATAATTGTTTATATGCTGATAAGTATATTATACAAAATGAATGCTCTTTTGACCTCTGAAACCATTCCTTCGGGCGAGGATGCTCTAACCGTCTCTCCAAATATACGCTTGATCGATGAGAAGAATCCTTCAACTGCCCACCGCCTCCCGTACTGATGCATTTGCTTCCAACCGTTATAGCCCATTTTTTTATATTCAAGAACTGCATCTGACCTGGCTGATTCTTCTTTACCTACAACCGCGTTCTCTCTGATCTTAATCCCTGGATAATCTACACTTTTCGATTTCATAAATTCAAATGCATCATTTGTGTCATATGCGCCATCTGCCAATGCATCCTCAATGTTGACATCTTCCAACAAAGGACGCAAAACCTCGCTATCCGAGGTATCTTCTTCGGTAACTTCCAGAGACAATAATCTCTTTGATTCAACATCGACTGCCACATGAACCTTAAGCCATCCTCTCCTTTTCTTTCCATGTTTCTCGCGCATCCAATCCCCTCTATTTGTTACCTTTATCCCAGTTGAATCAACTGCAACAACAGCATCGTTCTCTGGTATCTGTAAATCAAGGGATTGCTTTGAGATACGTTTGTGGAGTGTAGTGTAATCAGCAGCCACTAATCCTGGTTCATAGGCGGAAAGACGGTCAATGAATCCCTCTAACTGGCGATATGGCATCCGAAAAAAAGTGTATATTATTGATGCAAAAGTTATAAACGTTTTTGGATATTTATATGGGGCACCTCGTTTCCGCCTATTCATTTCTCTTAACTCACGTCCCCAATTCTTAACGCAGCTCAAATCTAGGTAGAATTCGCCTCTTCGAACGAGTTTCGCATTATATTCAGGCCAATCTCTTGTATCAACATATTCCATGACAGTTACTTTATATTTTAACTATATAACTTTATGCGACACAGCACCGAAATCTCCTTTGCTCCATCATGTACTGGCTATTGGAATTGCGCTGATTGTCGACATACGGCGTCACATATTTATTCCTTGGGGCAATGGCATTCTCCAACGGAATTCATTTCCCGCTGGAAGATAAGCCATATTCCTTAGTCAAAATATTGTGTATCTCACTTTGGATCAGAGGCTTCAATGATTTAAGATCTGCTTTGACCATTCCATTTCTGTCAGGACTGCCTGCCAATATCTTCAGCTCACCGTTCTCTTTCTTTACCGCAAAGTCGTAGGCTATGTTGCCATCGATTTCCAGAATGACTCTATCATTTTCACCATTGAGCTTGAGCGACAGGCAGTTATTTGCCGCAAGAACTTCGATCGTCATATCATTGTCGATCTTCTTGATAACTCCGCTCTTGATCCAGTCAACGCCAAATATCTGAGCCAAATACTCCTGAATCTTTTGACTATGTTCACCAGGAACCTTATCCCAGCAAAATACAGCCTCTTCTGGCTTTGCCATATTCGCTGCAAATATATTCATCTCACGGCGAAAAATTGGCTTTTCTCCTCTCTCCAATCTCCCCAGAGACTTATCCAATTCATCCATTAGGAAGGGCAGTTTATTCTTAGAATGCTGCTCCTTGGCAGCCTCCAGCTTTTCCTTGAATTTTTTGTCGTCTTCGCTCAAATTCTTCTTTTCTTCAAGAAGCTTGAGACTCTTGCCAATCCATTTCGAGCCATAGAAATAGCTTCCCAGTGCCGCTTTGTTGACCGGCGTCATTCCTGTAGTGATTATCTCATTTTCATAGTCCTCAAGATATCTCAGGGCCATGCAGGTAGCGCAATATATCCTCTGCTCGAATGTCTTGCATAAAGTCTTCTTCCATTCAGACTCATTTTTGCACGGTTGTTTGCAGGTCTTTCTGGAATATCCTAATATATTGCCGTTTCCATATGGATTTCTTAATAATATTAGAATCTCAGCGGAGCTGTTATCTCCTATCTTCGGATATACATGAACCGGCTTCTCTTTTCCATCAATTTGGCCAATTGCTTTCTGCAGCTCCTTTTGCAGCAGCGATGGGTCCAGCAATCCCCGGGAAAAGATATAGGCCTCATCTGCCTTGGTAGAATCGCAGGGAAAGAGCTTGCCTTTCTTTAGAGCCATTTCGACCAGCTTACTCTCAGATGGATGCGCGGAGTCAATAAGAGCGTGACAGGGAACAAGAATCCCCGGGCAATTCAGACCCTCAAGAAAGACCCTCTGAAGGCCCAATGACTCATCGTCGATATCCGGAAAGCGGCGCTGATCTATGAGCGGCCTCATGGCATCAAATACAGCCCTGTTCATGGCCGAATAGTTTCTGCCTCCTAACTTGCTCTGCAAAATTTGATTATCAATCAATATCAGCCCATCGATGCCATTACCTCTCCTCTTGGTGAGCAGATCGTACATGGCAATGATGGCACCCAGATCCCTCTGCTCCTCAATAGTTTTTTTGGAATCGATTCCCTTCTCCGTAAACAGGCACAAGGCCAGTGCGGCCAAGCTTCCTCTGGTTCTGATAAAGCTGGTGAGAGGATTGATAAATCCAGTCCCGGTTCCACCACCAAGAGAAGCTATGAAAAGGACGCTTTCGCAGACATTCTCTGCATTGCCTCTTTGAGGGGCCCCGAGCTTGGACAAGATTGCCCGGCCATTGCCAAGGATCTTTTTTAGCCCCTGATTATTAATATGGTTCTCCTTTGCTTTATTCTTAGAAGATACACCATTAGTTAAAGGCCCTGGTTCGGCATGATCGTTGTGCTCCTCTTCCGGAGAAGGCGTGGCTGGGCTGTCTGCAGGAGCATTATTCACTTCTTCGCCAGATTCCATATCGCCTTGGTGTCTGAGATTTTCATCCAGCTTGGCACCATTTTTCCCTGAGACCCTTCCAATGGTCACGAACCTTCTGATTGCCTGCTCCCACAGATAAGACAGGAGGGGACTTTCAGATCCAGCATACTCTTCAATGGAGTAGCTCCTGACAGTGGGATCTACCTGAAAGATCTCAAAGATGGCCTTCATGGTCTCGGCCCGCCTGTCAAAGCCCTGCTTTCTCAGGTCATAACCGTATTCATTCTGAATATACTCTTTGACCTTGGAATTATTTTTGATGACCTCGGGAGGCACTATGAACCCCGGATAATGACCGTCTTCCAGCCGTCCACCGTAAAACTTCTCCTTAAGGCAGTCACTGGTATCAAAGTCCATCCAAATGCCTTTGATGCTGCCAAACGCGATATGCTCTCCCAGAGATCTGCCAAGAATGGAAATGTCCTCATTTTTCAGGAATTCCTTGAGAACTTTCCCACCTGTGCCACCAATGCCGATTATGCACGGTCTCATGTCTTAACCCCCAGTGCTTTAATGAATATAGGAGAAAGCAATAGGATTTGAGATGCAACCAGGCAGACAAATACGATGTCGATCCAATCAGAGATGCCTCCTGCATATGGATAAAGAACAGCAAGATATGTCGGGATGGCTATCGGCACCAACAAGAGAAGCCAGGATGCCATGATGGCCCTCTTTAATCCTTTTGGAATTATGTATAAGCTGTAAACATCCGGTGGCCTGAAAACAATAACTATTATTAGGCCAAAAATCATGGCCAGCATTCCGAAGAAAAAGAATCCCAAATAGGATGAAACCAGATATGTAGCCTTCAAAAATGTCAAATCCTCTGAGATTTGAGGAGTGAGCAAGAATGTGAAGAATATGCCCACTATTAAGAGAAGCCAAGCTGATAGAGCCAGAGCATTAAAAGTGGATCCCTGCTGATTATATAAAAACATCAGAAAATTTTTCATCTTCTCCTCTTCGCTCATCTTTTTCTCTTCCACTTTCCCTTTTTGCTCAGTTTCAGAGTGCATTGCGGCAGATAGATCCTCCACCTTTTTATAGACTGCATCGATATTCATCTTATGCAATGCAACTCCCAAAAGGCCTAAAATAATGATAAATGCCAGGACAAGTACAGGCACAAACATCATCTATCTCCTCCTAAAGATGATCCGTTCAATCAACACACCTATTCCTAGTGACGCCAGCAGAAGCAGCAATAGATTTCCCACTCCAGGAAGCGATGCGAATGGATAGGCGATAGCCTTGGCGCTTATCTGGCCCCCATCAATCATTTCCGACTGCCTGTTGCCGTTCAAATCCTCTACATCATAGGCGAAGTAATAGCTATAGTTCTTGCCGCAATCTAAAACATCGAAGGGCTTGACATTATTGAAAACAAATGTCGTCTCGTTCTCAGTGTTAACAGCAAGCTTCATGGGATTTAGTGGGGAATTTACCGTCCGCCCCAAATGATCTGGTGTGCTTGTAAGTAGAGTTACCTCGACGTATCTTATATCAGGATCTCTTGCTTTCACATTTATGCTGAAGCTATACTTATGCCACCAGGAATTACTTGTGTCCTCAATATCTTTGCTCTGGGGCTCAGATACAATTATCTTTGCGGTCCTTTTTAGGCGGGGACCTTTTCCCAAGGCAGACCAGGTAGTATTGGCTCCGCCCAATATTCCATCGCTTACCGATATCCTGTATGTGAAGTTATTTCCGGCGTCCTCTTCTGTGAAGAATTGGGCATCCTTGGTGTTGAAGACGATATCGTCACCCTCCGGAAACGTCTTGAAGAGAGAGGAGAGCCTTTCAACACTACCATTTTCATCATAGATATGAAGCGTGGCGTTAATGGTGCTTTTCTTGCCGTCAGAGTCTGCCAATTTCCATCCGGTGCTATTTAACTCTGCCCTGTATTCGATAAAGCCGTCCCAAGTGGAATTGGGAGTTACTATCAAGGTACTATTATTGATCTGAGGCGGTATGTTGTACACATTCAAGGATAATAGGTCGAAGTATCCTTTGGCCGAATTGCTGCCGCTCTGCTGAGAAGTATATTTATATTTGCCATCGCTGACGCTGATCCTCAATTCAACCTTTCCCACCTTCTTTAAATAGTGAAATGAGGTCGTCTCCGGAAATTCAATGGATGTGAAATTTGTCTTTCCTGATGTTTCGTAATCATTGACCTGAATTATCTGCCTCATACCGATAGGCTTGAAGGCGGCCTCTTGCGGCCCTTTTGCCTCTAGGCTCAAGTATAAGACCCTCCTGATCTCTATCGAATTGGGATTTTCAATGTAGGCGCCTATCTTAACCTCATCGTTCCTGGATATATTGAGCTTTGATGCATTATATATCACATTCACTCTGGGTGGAATATATTCTTCACTCGTCCATGGCTCCTTATATAGCAGCTTCTTAATATATTCAAATTTATCAGGACTCTCTTTCTGCCAGCGCTCCAGGTAATTCTTGAACTTTTCCAAGTTGAGACTAGAACCGCCCCCGCCACCACCGCCGTCATTTGACGGACCAGGTGTTGGTTCTGGAGCTACTACAGTTCCCACAGAGACCAACATGGACAGCACGACAAAAATGCAGATTAATTTCAGATTCATTGGAGTCACTTCGCACCCTTTGCTCGAATGTCGAAATCGTAGTACAGCGGGCGGTAATCAACTGCTTGCCACTTGAGGGTTTGCTCTCCGCTTCCAGACCTGTAATCCATACATTGTCCATTAGGCGTCCAGCTCTTTATTTTTTCTGGAAGCCTATTGTCTCCACCCACTAGACATACAGTTAGGTTTTCAGTGGCATTGATTGTCGCTTCAAAGTTATGCACCTTGACGGTCCAGCTATCTGTTGGATTGTATACTACTGCGATTATGTTCGGCCCTTCAAATACTTTGGTCTCTGCCCCATCAATTAAGAACCTATACTCAGCCATGCCAAGGAATGGAGTTTCCCAGAAGGGCTTGAGAGTCCAGCTTACGCTTCCTTTAGCGGGATTATATCGTTTCTTATCTCCTACTATCTTCCAGGGTTGATCAGATCCGAATGGTCTTACCGACAGCTCTATCCAGGGAACCTGTTGTGAACTCCAATTCTCAAGCTGGAGGGTATATGTCAATACATGAAGCAGATCTTTCTCATCCCAAGCCTGAATTACACCGGCCGCAGGCGTCACATTGCCAATTACGGTAACTGCGCTATCGTTGAAGACGCGATTTATTTGTCCACCATTCCCAGTTCCTGAAGATCCCTGCTGGCTTGCCGAAGCTTTTCTAAGAACCCGCATATAATGGTCCGCAAATCTGAAATCTCTGCCAAGCATGCGGGTGTGATTAAATGCCAGGGATATCGTGAAGCTGTTTCCGATATCGTTCTCATCAAAGGGTATTTCTGCCTCATAGAGATACTTATCAAGCCCAATCGCTCTGTCGCTCAAGTCCTTCGTGAAATTCTTATTTGGACCCGCCAGTTTCAACTTAAGTATGCCTCCGCTTTCAGAGTAATTTATGGTTGCATGGATAAGCTGGTCTGCTTTACCCCCTGCGGGTACATACAGAGTTGTATCGTATTCCAGTAAGAGCTTGGGCTCCCATATGGGCTGCGGCTCTGTCCCCTCTAATGCTACTTGCATTAAATGGTTATTAAATAAGCCATATCTATTGCCATCTAATTGATAATCCAAAGAGAACATGTAACTGTTACCCGCATGGGTGGCATCAAACGGCTCTGCATAATCATATCTATACCGATTTCCGCCTAGGTCTGTTACACTCATCTCTATCTGTTTGTTCTTGCCCTCGCCTGTCAAATTCAAGGTTAGAGTTCCCTTGCCACCAGGCGAGAAGACCTCAGCACGCAATGCCTGGCTGGCTCCCGTGTCTGGGGTAACGAACAGCACCGGCAGGTAATTCACATCTCCGATGGCCTTAGGCTCCAGTCCCGAATCGGTCTTTTCCAGGACAACCGTCATAGTTCCCGTGAATGCGATCTCGCCTCCTGCGGTCTTTGGATGGACATTGTGAAGGCTGATGGTGTGGTTTCCGACGTCCCCCTTGCCGAATTCCTTTGACCAGGTGTACAAGTATTGAGTTGCACCAAGATAGACTGCCTTCATCTCTTCGGTAGCTGGAATCTTATCAGGACCGACTGTCGTGATCTCTATGGCGTCCTGCCCCTGTTGGAAGTCCACCGTCGCCTTGACCGACTGATAGGCTGGCGCATCTTCCGATACTTGCAATATTGGTTCAAAATCCACTGATACCAGTTCCGGTTTTCCTCCGTTGATAAACGGTCCGAAATAAACTTTCGATTCGAATCTCTCCTCTGCCATGCGGGCGACAAAGCGGTAGTGGGCCTCTTTTCCTTCTGCATCGGCGCATTTATACTGGAAAGGCTGGGCAGTCAGATTGAAAAGGCTCTCGCCAGGCGAGACTGTGCCTGAGGCACGCTCCACCCACTCCCAGCGGCAGGGATTATAGATTTCCAGCGCGACCTTCATCTCCACGCTGGTGTCGATAGGCACCGAGTAAGCGTAGGTCTCATTCCATTTGCCTTTCTCAGGTGCTACATTTGCATCACCGAATGAGATCGAGATCTCCTTGACAGCGATAGCCTCTTCCGCCAGCTGCATCTCTGCGGCTAGGCTCGCGTGCTTGTAGCTGATAGTATAATTGAAATTCTTGCCTATGTCTGCCTCATCGAAGGGCAGGCTCCATTCGTACCGATATCTATTGCCGTCCTGGGCTATTCCCTGACTGGTCTCCTCAAGACTCTTTTCAGGCCCCTCCAGCCAGAGAGTTGCCTGGCCCTGGCCTGCGCCATATTCCACCACAGCTACAATGCTGCTCGAAGATTCGCTGCCTTCGGTGACATAGACTACTGGATCGCTATCCAGGGAGATGAGGACGGGACTGCTCCTCGGGCCATAGTAGGGCTTTGAGAAATAATCATTTCCTGCAAAGCTGGCCTTGAAACGATATTTCGCTCCCTGCTGTTGCATCTCTTTGCATTCGTAGTAAAAAGGCTTAAGAGTCCAGTTGAGCAATGATGATTCAGCCGTCGCTTTTTTGGCGCCTTTATCCGTCCATTCGCTAGTGCAGGGATCATAGGTCTGGAGCCGAACATCGAGTGGGACGATGGTAGTATCGATCTTCAGGGAATATGTGTAGCTGTCGTTCCACAGGCCGGTGGTTGGGGACACATCTGACAAGGAAAACTGCACGGAAAGCGGCGAGACTTTAATGAATTTGTCCTCGAAGGTGTACCTGCCATCTTCAAGCGTTGGGTGGACAAAGGATAATGTTAGAGTGTAGTTGTTATTGATATGGCGGTCGTCGAAAGTGACCTGTTTCTTGAACTGGTATCTGCCTCCCCCCAGGGGTACTGCCTTTTCCGTCGAGTCCAGGTTCTGATCCGGGCCGGATAGCTTGAAATTCATTTCTCCCGCACCTTTGGAGAAGGTAACTGTGGCAATTATATCCTGAGCGGTGCTCTCACCAGCCCGCACGTAAACATTTGATGGGTACTGAAGATCGAGCTTGGGAATCTCCTCTACTACTTTGAAGCTGAGGTTTGATTTTTCGGCTTGATAATCCCAGTTTTCGTTTTTGTATATCACTTTGGCCAGGAAAGGTGCATTCTTGGCGAGCTGCACATCGCTCCTGTTGAAGAGGGCAGGGATATTGGCATTGGTCCATTCGTAGACCAGGCTGCTTCCCCGCACCGTGGGCTCAGATGAGGCATAAGCCATCTCGCCTTTCTGGGGATGGCTGATTATCAGGCTCGCCATGCTGCCATACGGGCTGCCTCCCAGCATTTTAACCCCGGCATCCCTGACATAAGCTTGAATGGTGAAGTTGGTATAATCCAGCAGTTTCGGAATGCTGACTTTTTCTATAGCAGGATTGTAAGGCTGAAGGGAGACGTTGTACGGTCCGTAAATCAGGGGATCAAGCTTGAGGTTGTTGTAGACCAGCTTGAAGCTGAAATTTCCTCCGTCCCGATAACTGGAGAGGTCCTCCGATATGGTGCAGGAATATGTGCTCTTTCCCGATGCCTGGCAAGAAATATCGGCTGTGATCCAGCTCCTGGAATCAGCGACACCCAGCGGGCCTGCGATCTCCAGGTGGCATGTTGGTGCAGGCAAAAGTTCGTCCATGTCCTTGAATCCGGCAGAAACGGAGATTCCCTGGAAGAAATAGGGATTCTTCTCGTACTGGATGCCTGTTATTGTGGGCGGCTGGACGATGGGGCCCTTTATTCTGGGAGTTTTAGCAACTTGCTGGCCGCCCGCATAGAAGATAAATTCGAAGGTGGCATTGCTAGTACTGGTTATGCCGAATCTATTCTTGAAGCTGTAAGGCCCGAAGGTAAATGAGCTCTTGCCCATGCCTGTTTGGCTGGGAGAGGATTCTGAGTGGATCAACTTTCCATCGTCATAGATATTTAGCTTTAAGCTGAATTTAGTGACGGCAATAACACCTACTTTGCTGGCCGCCTCCTCGCTCATCCATACCTGGGCGGAGTAGGTGAAATCCTCATAGCCATATTCTGGAGTTACCACGGCATTCCTGATTTCATAGCCGCTCTGGGCCGCGCATGGAGGGGCAAAGGATAAAGTAGAAATTATGCTTAATAATAGCAATAGTATGAGATTAACTCTCTCTCTTCCTACTTTATTGCATAGTGACGAGCACCGATTTGATTCTTTAATGCGCATTTCTGCTTTTAATCTACTCAAGCTTCGACCCCCATGAAATCAAGGCTGCATTTAACCGCCTGCCTACTTATAAAGCTTTTTTCTCCTTTTAGGATAACGTATTCTCAATAGAATGCCTTAAATCCATTATGGTTCATCATCGTTCTCTCATTAATAGTTATCTTTAAAACTAATTATATCATGTTCAACCTTATACCAGGTTTTTATTCGATTTGCTTATTGCCATAATATGTTCATTACCCCATCTTTTCGCTGCCATTTATTTTCTCAAGCGAGATCTTGCCCTTTTCTCAACATTAGAATAATTTTCTCCTCCGCGGGAACAGTCCGGACCTTGGTTAAAAAAATAAAGCGGAAATAGGCTACCAGAAAATAATTCGCACAACATTGATAAAAATCGATAAAACTGGCCTTCGGTCTTTCGTTGCCTCCTGTTATACGGCTAGCCTGGCTATCGCTCACCTTTGTCCAGAACATGAAAAATTAGATTGTATAAATATAAATAAAAAAAAAATAAATTATCGTCTTATTGGCTTTCCAGCACCTTGGCAGCCGCCTCGACACCCGCGCCGCAGGAGGCGATCTTGCCCTCCTTGACCAGGATCAGCTCCAAAGTTTGGATGGTTCGCAGGATGTCGCCTGAAGAGCATACGCCCATGGTGCCGATCCGAAAGATCTTGCCTTTGATAAGGTTCTGCCCGCCAGAGACGACGACGCCCCGCTTTTTCATACCGCCACGCAGCTTGTCGTCCGTGACGCCTTCTGGCATCTTCATGGCGGTGACAGTATTGGAGTAGTGAGAGTGCTCATTTACCTGGGGGAAAAGCTCGATGCCTAGCGCCTTTGCAGCGGAGCGGACCGAATCCGCTTGCCTGGCGGTTCTGGCCCGCCGGGCGGCAAAGCCCTCTTCGGCTGCCATGTGCAGTGCCTCTTGCATGGCGAAGAACAGCGACACTGCCGGAGTAAAGGGCGTCTGTGACTGGCTCTTTCGCACGCTCTTCAGGTGCGCCTTCAGGTCGGAGTAGTAGCTTCTGCTCTTTGGCAAGAAGCGCTCTTCCGCCTGGGGTGTGGCGGAGACAACAGCCAGGCCTGGTGGCACTGCCAGAGCCTTCTGCGAGCCGGTGATGGCAATGTCTATGCCCCACTCATCGGTGAGAAACTCGTTGCCGCCGATGGAGGATATGCCATCTACGATAAAGATTGCATCGTGTTTTTTGGCGAGCTTGCCGACTTCCTTCGCCGGGTTGGTCAGGCCCACCGAGGTCTCATTGTGAACCATGGCTATGGCTTTGGCGCCCTCTTCCAGTGCAGCTTCGACCTTGTCCAGGTCAAAGGGAGTGCCCCATTCGAACTTCACGGGAATGGCTTTGCCATATCTCTCACCAATCTCAGTGAACCGCTCGCCGAACTTTCCGTTGGATATGGTTACGATCTTATCGTCATGGCCGATGAGGCTGGCAACTGCGGCATCCATGCCCACAGTGCCGCTGCCGGTCATTATTACTATCTCGTTCTTGGTTTCGAAGAACTGCTTGAGAAGACCGCAGCAGTCGCTGTAAATCGAGCTGAAATCACCGCTTCGGTGGCTGATCATGGGCTTGGACATTGCGCGCAGAACACGAGGCGCGACCTTGACCGGCCCTGGAATCATAAGCAAAGTATCCTCTATATCCATGAGATCCCTCTTCTTTGCGCCTCTAAGTTTCAGGCAGCCTATATAAAACTAGCTTTTATACGCTTCGCCGTAGCCCAGCTGTGCCTGGCACAGGGGGGAAGATCCCGGTTTTCCTTTACCCACCCTTCCAAAAAAGCGATGGTATCCCGATCATGGGGATAGCCGCTGCCAATCTTGCAGTGCATGGCCTCTTCCAGCTCCCGCATAGATGCATCCCTTTGCACTTTGGCCAGGATGGAGGCAGCGGAGACTACCTGATAACGCTGATCGGCTTTATGCTCAGCTATCAGATCCATAGTGGTTTTGCTCGCGGCCTTGACCCGCTGTGCGAACCTTTGCGCATTCACATCGGCGGCATCTAGGATTGCCCGATCGGCGTGCAGCCTTGCCACCACTGAAGAGAAGCTTTTAACCATGATCTCATTCATGGTCATAACGCTTCGCAGCTCATCGATGACATGGGCCCTCACCTCCAGGATGTATTGATCGGTGGCAATCCCGGTGATCTTTCTGGCCAGTATCTCTCTTTTCGCCGGCGTGAGGAGCTTGGAGTCCTTGACCCCAAAGCCCGCTAGGTCGAAGAGCCTATCCTCCTCGATCACCAGGCCGGCTACGAACATGGAGCCGATGACGGGGCCTTTTCCAGCTTCGTCCGCGCCCAGGAGCAACATAAGGCTGCACTAGCACTTTCAGATACATTAAGTAAGCGACTTTAGCGCATGTATGCCGAAAAATCCTGGATTTCCAAACGGGGCCCCAGCCAACGGCGCGGCAAAGAATGGTCCGCGCGCCAGCAGTATCGGAGCGCTGGAGAACCGGATTATAGCATGGGGCGGGCTTGTTTTTGCGGAAAAAGACGAATAATGACACTCATGCACCTCACCAGAACGACGCATTTTTGTACGCAAGCCTTATAAGCTAGGATAAAGTCAGTGTGTATATCCCAAACGCAGCGGGGTAGGGTAGTCAGGATATCCCGACGGGCTCATAACCCGTAGATCAGTAGTTCAAATCTACTCCCCGCTATAATTTTCCAATAGTAACAAAAAGTAACATACTCTTTCAAGCTTTTAAATTCAAAAATTAGTTTCTAGCGCATTTCACAAGATATTATGGTTTTAATGTTTTATCGACAATTGCGCGATATCGATTATATAATCAGCATGGTCTAAACAGGAAATGCTACTGAGGTAAAGCAATAAAAAGAGCTTACAGGAGGGTGCAAGCCTCCTGCTGAATAGAGTGCTTCATTCAGGCGACGCGTTGCCGGATCTCAACCTTGTATATATAGTGGCGTGGTTATTGGAGTTGTCGGGATCGAGCTCCGCACCATAAACATACGCCGTATTAGAGATCTGGGCAGGTCCCGTTTCATAGGGCGTCTGCACAGTTATGACAAGCTTTGCACTGCGATATTTGGTTAGACCTCCCACATCCCAGATTTCAGAGTCGAAATCCCCCTGGTTGGCCTTTGAGGATACATAGGCAAGTTCAGGCGGCAGGAAATCCTCTACCGTCACATCGGTTGCACTATCAGGTCCTCTATTGGTCACAGTCAGCAGATAGTTCATCAATCCACCCAACGGCGCCGGATTTGGCGAGCAGCTCATGGTCATTACCAGGTCGGATTTGCTCAGGGGCTTAACCGGTACTACTATTACAAGGACAGATTCTGATATGGCTGAATATCCAAGTTCATCCGTGGCCTTGGCCTTCAGATTGTACACACCAGGCTTTACATCAGTCCATTCAAAGGTATAAGGAGAATCATTTTCAATTCTACCTATGCTCTTTGAATTCGCAAAGAATTCCACAAAATATACAGCATTGCTGTCGGTTACATCTGCTGTCAATATGATATCTGCAGGAGATGTGAATATTTCACCATTGACAGGGTTTGTGATATCCACGGCAGGCTCTGATGGATTTACTGTTATTACAACAGGCAGCGAAGTGCAGGTTTTGTCGTAGCTATCCGTGGCTTTAGCGATTAAGGTGTGCATGCCAGGATATAACTGCGCGATAATGGTCGCCCCACAGTTAGCGTCGGCTTCAGAGCATTCCACAAGGCCGTCATCTAATGGAACCAAGCCATCAAAGAACTGAATTCCCGACAAACCTTCCCCAGAAGCAGTGGCATGAATTTCTATCTCCGCCATATCTTCATAAGGATAAGTCGTGAATATTTCTCCATTCTGAGGGCTGCGAACCCTGACAGAGGGAGGATGATAGAGCCGAAGTACGTCTATCGCGACTGTAATGTCCGTTTCTCCTCCGATTCTATCGTTAACGGAAATGGTTATTGAGTCGCTACCGACATAATCTTTTTCCGGTACATAGATTAAATTAGGCCCAATCCCGCTGATTTTTCCGTGGCTGGGTGGGCTTATGATCTTGTAGTTTAATAGATCGCTATCAATGTTCTCTGCAGTTAGTTTGATGATGCTTGGCGTGTTGTTGCCGGTTATGATCTTCTGTACTTCTGAAGAAGCTGATTTGTCCTGGAAATTAAAGGAAATCTCTGCAATGTTTTGTGTATCCGTATCGGCTGCGAAATTCTCGCCGATGCCCGTAACCAGTTTTGATACACTCTCTTCCTTTGCCAGCAAATTCCATTGTTGATCGCATATCTCATCCCCCTCGCTGCATGGCGCTTTACTGCCAGATGCAATGGTCAGGAATAGGACCATGAGCAAAGCAATTTTGAATATCCCCCATGGACCTTTGAATTCCAATCCCCTATCCATAATCAATCACCATATTTTGCTCAAGTGATAGGTTTCGTTAGCATGAAGCTATAAATAACTTTGTAAGAAAATTTTTATTATTCTCATATGAGTACTCCCATATTTAAGCCGATTTTCAGGATTGCAACCCCTTATGCATTTAGATCTGCGATGCAGCTTATTATGATGTTTTAAATCATATTATTTAATTAAAAATTATAGTTCTTTGCATATTACGGTTTAAGTGTATCTGACATATTCAAATAGGCTTGAAACATTTTTGTTATGCCATTGGATAGATATAACTGCAACTAACGGGTCCCCTTTTCGTTCATTCTCGAAGCCAGTGCTGTATTTTAGAGATACGATATAATTAGAAGGCAAACACGCTTATTCTGCGCGACGGATTTGGGGCCTTATTTTTGCTTTCACAGATATCGATTAGCTGCTATCAGCGAATTGAAAAGTAAATTGTCCTAAGACTATGAGAATGGGCCGTTAGCAGAAGTGGATTTGGCCCTATTCTGGATGGTCGCATAAAGCACTACGAATAACGTGCAAGTTCTGTCCAAGATAATGTTATGGTTGAGGGCAGAGCTTGGCTTAAGCTATTCCTTGCCCATCGATTACCCAGAAAGGTAGACCTGTCGAATAGGCCTCAGCAAGTGACTAAAAGAAGATGGACGCGAAGCATAGCTATGCAATCTTTGGTTTCCGGATCTCTGAGGGCGATGAGATGGGAGCAATTGCAAATCGCTCTTTAAATTGCCGGCAATGCCATAAGGAAAAGAGGCTATAACTACGAGAGTTCCTCCTAAAAGAGTGAGGCTTTGCAAAGTCGTATACCAAAAGGATCTTTGCCGGAGGGCCTTAGATCAAGGCACGACAGTTCGCGCACCGCAGAGAAATAGAAAAATACAAAATGGGCACGCAGAATCCTTTCTTAGTCGAACTCGAGTCGGAGCTTATGTAAAGCCAGTCGTGAAAATGCCTGGGAGTAATTCCAAGTGACAACTTTCGGATTCATTGGCACTGGCCATCTGGGAAGCATGCTGGTCAAGAAGTTCGTTGAGACAGGATCCATTGAGGCGGAGGAGATCCTGGCTAGCAACAGGACGCCGGAGAAGGCGGAGCTTTTGGCGGAGGCTACCGGCATCCGCCCCACGAATAGCCGCGTTGTGGCGGAGCTATCCGATGTGATCTTCATATGCGTTCGGCCCCTAGAGGTCAGGGACGTGCTTAGCGAACTGGCATACTTGCTTAATTCCGAAAAGCTAGTCATCTCTGTGGCCGCAGATGTCTCTTTAGAAAATATGCGTGCACTCTGCTCGGCCCGCCTGGCTCGCGCCTTTCCCAGCATGGCCTCTGAAAAGCTGCAAGGCGTGACTCTGCTCGCTTTTGGGGAAAATGCCACCACGGAAGACCAGCGGCTCATTACTGGCCTCTTTCACACCATCGGCAAGGCTGTGGAAGTGGAGGAAAACGATTTTGGCATACTGGCCGATCTGACCAGTAGTGCACCAGGCTACTTCGCCGCCCTTATGCGCGAGTTCGTGCTGGCGGCGGAAAGAAGGGAGATCCCGCCTGAGCTGGCAGAGCGCCTAGTCAAGCAGACGCTGCTCGGCACAGCCTTGCTCTTAGAGGAAGAAAGTTTTGCAGGGCTGATCAAGAGCGTGGCCACGAAGGGAGGAATAACGGAGGCAGGGGTGAAGATCATCCAGCGCGAGGCGCCGAGCATGTTCGACCAGCTTTTCCAGGCCACGGAGGCCCGACACGAGCAGGTGAAGAAGAAAATTAATGGACTGAGATAATTAAAAATATTATTAGGATTGTTAAATAAAATCTTGATTTTTAATATTTTGACCATCTCATTCGAAATGTTTAAATACCTAACCAATCACTAACTACAAGTTAGTAATATCATGTAGACATTGCTCAGATAGCAATCGCAGAAGGTGTTAGCAGACATCAATAGCAGAATGGATGCCAATTTTGGCATCAGATCAATCTCAGAAGAACAGACTAAAAAATTACTTAAGCTTTACATGAACATATACATTGGAGGATTTTGATGGCAGGAGAAATCACACTCAAAGTCATAGAAGCACGTCCCACGGATGTCGGACGTGGCATAGCTCGCATAGATCCAGCAGTATTTAGCGAAATGGGTTGGCAGGCCGGAGACGTAGTCAGCATTCATGGAAAGAAGAAGACTGCTGCACTGCTCTGGCCCGGCTACCCTGAGGACACGGGAACTGGCATCGTGCGCCTGGATGGCAACACCCGTCGAAACGCGGGCGCGAGCATCGATGATAAAGTCCCTGTAAAGATCGCCCAGGCAGCACCAGCGGAATCAGTAGTCTTTGCTCCCACCGTGCCCCTGCGCATCACCGGCGCCGAAGCCTATCTGCAAAGATACATGGAAGGGCGGGTAATCACCAGAGGTGACATCATTGAGATCCCTGTCATGGGCAGAAAGATCGAGCTCATGGCCACACGCGTCTCCCCAGCAAAGGAAGCGGCAGTGATCGGTGACAAGACCAGGATCGAGATGTCGGAGAAGCCCGCCAAGGAAGAAAAAGCGGGGCCCCGCATCAGCTACGAGGACATCGGCGGCCTTTCCGCCGAGATCAAGAAGGTGCGGGAGATGATTGAGCTGCCCATGAAGCACCCAGAGCTCTTCGAGCGTCTGGGCGTGGAAGCTCCCAAGGGTGTGCTGCTCTACGGCCCGCCGGGCACAGGCAAGACATTGCTCGCCAAGGCTCTGGCCTCTGAGACCAATGCTCACTTCGAGACACTAAGCGGCCCGGAGATCATGTCCAAGTACTACGGCGAGTCCGAGGAGAAGCTGCGAAGTCTCTTCAAGACGGCTGAGGAGCAGGCGCCTTCCATCATCCTCATCGATGAGATCGACTCCATCGCCCCTAAGAGAGAAGAGGTAACGGGCGAGGTGGAGCGGCGCGTAGTGGCTCAGATGCTGGCCCTCATGGACGGCATGGAGTCGCGCGGCAAAGTGGTGGTCATCGGCGCCACCAACCGGCCAGATTCTCTGGACCCTGCCTTGCGGCGCCCCGGTCGCTTCGACCGTGAGATTGAAATCGGCGTTCCCAACCGCCAGTCGCGTCTGGAGGTCCTGCAGATCCACACCCGCGGCATGCCTCTCTCCAAGGATGTAAACCAGGAGAAGCTGGCCGATGTAACGCACGGCTTCGTGGGTGCCGATTTGGCCGCCCTGGCCCGCGAGGCGGGCATGCGCGCTATCCGGCGAGTTTTGCCTGAAATCGACCTTGAGGTTGAATCCATACCAGCCGAGACCCTGAATAAAATCGAGGTCAACAACGACGACTTCCTGGAGGCTCTGCGCGAGATGGAGCCGTCTGCCATGCGTGAGGTCATGGTGGAGTCGCCCAATGTGCACTGGGATGAGATCGGCGGCCTTGCCGATGTCAAGCAGCAGCTCGTCGAGTCTGTGGAGTGGCCGCTAACCTATGCCAAGCTCTTCACTCACATGGATGCCAGGGCCCCCAAGGGCATACTGCTCTACGGCCCGCCCGGCACCGGCAAGACCATGCTGGCCAAGGCAGTGGCCACGGAGAGCCAGGCCAATTTCATCAGCATCAAAGGGCCGGAGTTTCTCAGCAAGTGGGTGGGCGAGTCCGAGAAGGCCGTGCGCGAGACCTTCAGGAAAGCCCGTCAGGCTGCTCCCTCCGTGATCTTCCTGGATGAGATAGACTCCATTGCCCCCGCCCGGG
>Ga0307379_10005427_pt1 | contig 17760 bp, 9 predicted proteins | sample UN2MG_FD_202237 | JGI IMG/M metagenome (GOLD analysis project Ga0307379, IMG submission 202237) | Soil microbial communities from Risofladan, Vaasa, Finland - UN-2 | ecosystem: Environmental > Terrestrial > Soil > Coastal area > Acid sulfate soil | place: Finland: Risofladan, Vaasa | collected... | reverse complement strand
GCGCGGCAATTATCTTCGAGCGGTTTATCATAGCGACGATGACCAACGTTCTGAGTTGAAGCATTGGGTTGCTTTATACCACGACCGTGTTCGTGACGCAGTGCGTCATATAAACAAAATCCGTGCTTAAACTCAAGCAAAGCCTGTCTGAGTTGTTCAGGAGAAATAGTTTAACAAATGGCGCACCATCACCTGACCATATCATGGCTCGCATATTGGCATTTGCTGCAGCCAGCAGTTTCTTGATCTGCTTCGAATCGAAATTATTCTTCTCGCTATGAACGGCCTTGTTGCAGGCAGCATAACAGTCTGTGCGGTCAAACGTCGATGAGATCAGCCAGCGGGCTTGGAGTTGGCCCCAAGCATCTCAGCAAACGACCTGGATACCATCATCCAACTGGTTTGATGGAGAAGCTCAAGGATAATAGAAAATAAAGTAACTTTGGGAAACTGATTTTAATAAAAAATTCTATTGACTATTTGAAATAAATATTTGATATAAGCGTCTTACTTCAAGGTGACGCATATGAGAACTCGAAAAGATGGGACGGACACGCGTAATAAGTTATTCAAGGCTGCATCAGAGGCTTTTGCTGAAAAAGGCTACCGAGACACAACAGTAGCCGAGATTTGCCGCCGAGCGGGAAGCAATGTGGCAGCGGTGAACTACCACTTTCGTGGTAAGGATGCGCTATACGCATTAGTATGGCGGAACGCTTTTAAGGAAGCCTTGCGGGTATATCCGCCGGATGGTGGATTATCACCTGAGGCATCGCCGGAAGAACGTTTACGTGCTTTGATTTACTCTCTTCTGCATAGAATAATGGATGATGGTCGGCTTGGATATGCAGGGCAGATACTTCTACAGGAAATGTCAAATCCTACGGATGTGATTCAGCAGGTCCGCCGAGATATGATTCGCCCTCTGCGAGAACATACACGACAAGTTATAACAGAACTGCTGGGCCCGGACGCAGATAACAGGCAAATAGGATTATGTCAAATGAGTGTGATTCATCAATGTTTGGCCATTGGATTTCGCAAGGGAAAACTGCCACCGTATATACTTGAGGGCAGACCCACACCGAAATTCATTGATGCCTTGGTGGAGCATATAACGCGTTTTTCTTTAGCAGGAATAAAGACCATTCGCAAAGAGAACGAAGCTGGTCTGACCTAAATCCCATTAGGAAAGCTACTGAGACATATTGACTGAGTACAGTATAGTGAGAAACATGATACGTTTGAAAAGACAGTTACGGAAGCGGCTTCTATGTGGAATCCTCCTTTTATTGGCTGGAGGCTGCTCGCCTCAGGTCAAGAAGCCGGCAATGCCCGTAAAAATTCCTGACTCGTTTTCTGCTACGGGCACAGCACCGCTGCCAGAAAAGTGGTGGAGTGCATTTGAGGATGATGAACTTGATATCCTAATCGAAAGTGCCCTGACTAACAACTTCGACTTGCAGACAGCGTGGGATCGCCTGGTTCAGGGGGAGGCCATTGCTAAGAAAAACTCCTCGATTCTTTGGCCCCAGGCGGAACTTGAAACCTTATTCAGACGCCGTCGTCAGGAAAATCAAGGTCTTGCTACCTACAGCAGCCTCTATACGCTTGGCATTGCGGCCAGCTACGAAGTAGACCTATGGTCTAAACTGAGGTCATTGCAGAATGCCTCCCAACTCGATGCAGAAGCCAGCCGGGACGCTGTGGATACGGCAGCCATTACGCTGGCCGCTTCAATTGCTAATACATGGTACCAATTAGGCGAAAATAAAGCCCTGGTCCGAATCGCACAGGAACAGATTGAGACGAATAAGAAGGTTCTTGATATTGTTACTGTCCAGTTCAGAAAAGGTATGGCCTCAGCAGCCGATGTGTTAAGGCAGCGCCAGTTGGTTGCTTCGACAGAAGCCCGGTTGATTACGGCCGAAGAGACGGTGGAACTGCTTCAGTACCAGCTTTCGGTTTTGATTGGCAAACAGCCTGTATTGGCTTGGCAGCAAACTTACATTAATCTTCCGGATTTGCCACCGATGCCTGAGATTGGTATCCCTGCTGAGGTCCTGCAGCGCCGTCCTGATGTTCGCCAGGGGTATCAGCAGATACAAGCTGCCGACCAGCGTCTTGCCGCTGCCATTTCAGATCAGTATCCCCGTATCAGTATCCTGGCAGATATCGAGACTTCATCCGGAACTTCGGTGCATGACCTTTTCGGTGACTGGCTGGCTAACCTGGCGGCCAATGCCCTTCAGCCTCTATTTGACGCAGACCTGAGAAAAGCGGAGGTAGAGCGCCAAAAGGCCGTAGTCTCAGAGCGGATCCACACCTGGGGCCAGACTATCCTGTACGCGCTGCAGGATGTCGAAGCCGCATTGACGTGGCATCAGCGGCAAACGCAATTGCTCGAGAATCTCAAACATCAGCTAAGCCTTGCACGCCAAACCTATCAACGCAACCGAGAAAGCTACATCAAGGGGAAGGTTGATTACATTCGAGTGTTGGAGTCGCTGCAGTCCCTACAGGAATTGGAGCGCAACGTAGTACAGGCTCAAAGTAACCTCATCCAAAGCCGGATTGACCTTTATCGATCCATTGCCGGTCCGTTCGATCTTTCACGACCCACGCTCTCTCACACCAGTAACTTAAATGAGGCAACGGCAACGCCAGAGAATGTTACTCAAGACGAATAGGTGGTATTATGACAGAAAATAAAAGTATTAAAAGGAACCTAAAGGAAAAACCTCGTCGATTGCGGGGTGTGCTGGTCGGAGGAAGTGTCAAGATTCTATTATCTGTGCTGATTGTCACTGGGGCCATCGCAATCTATAGTCATCAGATCAATACCAGCCCCCGCGCAGGTCGAAAGAAACCACCGCGCCAAGCCAAATTAGTGCAGGTAATCCCGGTTCGGAAAGACAACTGCACCACAACGGTAAAAGGTAATGGGCTGGTTATACCGGCACAACAGGTGACACTACATCCTCAAGTAATTGGACAGATCGTGGAAGTCTCTCCAGATGTCGTCCCCGGGGGTTTCGTTCAAGCGGGGAAAAAGCTCATGGCCATCGATCATCGAGATTACGAAATTCAGGTCAGGCAGCGGCTAAGTGAAGTAGCTAAGGCGGTTAAAGACCTGAAAGTCGAGCAAGGTAATCAGGCGGTTGCCAAACAAGAGTACAAGATACTCGGCGAAGTGATAACCGATGAAGATCGCGAACTTGTGTTGCGCGAACCTCATTTGCTCTCAGCGCAGTCGGCTCAGGAATCGGCGCAAGCGGCCCTGGAGAAGGCCAAACTCGACCTGGCTCGGTGTGACATTGTTGTACCATTCAACTCTGTCATTCAACAGAAGCACACCGACCTTGGGGCCTCTGTGTCAATCAATTCACAACTGGTAACATTGATAGGAACCGATGAGGTCTGGATAGAGGCGAAGGTGTTTGCCAATCAACTTAAATGGCTCGATATACCAAAAAGGAATGGTGACCTTGGCGCGAATGTCACGATTCGTAATACCGGTGTATGGGGTGGAGATCGATTTCGGACTGGTCGTGTGCTTTGTCTGCTTGGAGAACTGGAAACACAGGGACGTTTGGCACGGCTACTGGTAACCGTGGATGACCCATTTTGCCTGAAGCCGCAGAATCTCAATCTGCCCCAACTCTTAATGGGCTCGTATATATCTGCGGAGGTTGAAGGCCGAACGTTGTCGGACGTGTTTCCAATCAAGCGTTCCCATCTTCGTGACAACGACACTGTCTGGATCATGGATGATGCCGGTCAGCTCGAGATTCGGCAGGTACACATTGTCTTCAGCGGACCCGACCGGGTATATGTAGCCGAAGGTTTAGCCGAAAATGAAAAACTTGTCGTGACCGACATCGCTGCGCCGGTGGCGGGTATGCCTCTAAGAGTCGCTGGGGCTGAAGAGCAGAGTGAACAGCGGGATCACGAGATGGCAAAAGAGGAAAAGTAATGGCCACAAAGGGACCACCAATAATACCTAAGAACACTCATGGCAGCATTTCACAGAGCAAGGGACCTATTGCCTGGATGACACACAACCGCATTACGCCCAATCTGCTGATGCTCGTTTTTTTGGTTGGCGGCTTTTTAGTAGCGCTTCGCACCAAGCAGCAGGTCTTCCCTGATTTTGATATGGACATGGTAACAATCCGGGTGGTGTACCCTGGTTCGAGTCCTGAAGAAGTCGAGCAGGGGATCATCCTCGCCGTTGAAGAGGGCATCCGTAGTCTGGACGGGGTCAAGGAAATCATGGCTACGGCTGGCGAAGGGATGGGCACTGTCAGCGCGGAACTGGAAGAAGGAGCCGACGCCCAGCGGATCTATCAGGACATCAAACAGGAAGTTGATCGCATCGTTACCTTTCCCGAGGACGCCGAGGAGCCGGAGGTGAGCCTGATGATCCACCGTCACGAAGTCCTCCAAATCCAGCTCTATGGAAACACCGGTGAATGGGTTCTGCGTGAGCTGGCCGAGCAGGTCCGGGATCGATTGTTGCAGGATCCTCAGATCACACAGGTGGACCTCCTTGGTGTTCGCAGATATGAAGTAGCCATCGAGATCGACCAGGATGTGCTTCGCACATACAACCTTACACTTGAACAGGTCGCCCAGCGTGTCAGGCAGACCTCGATCGAGATACCCGGCGGCAGCCTCGAGACCCAGGGCGGTGATATTCTGCTGCGTGTCAGTGAACGCCGAGACTGGGCCAAAGAATTCGCGACCATTCCACTGATTACCACGGCCGATGGGTCGGTGCTCTTCCTCGGTGATGTAGCACAGATCAGCGACACGTTCGAGGAGCAGGACCGCTACGGGACCTACAACGGCAAACGAGCTATCGGGTTGGCTGTCTACCGTGTGGGCAAACAGACTCCGACCGCGGTCTCCGATGCCGTTCGTTCGGCCATGGCCGAGATTGAAAGAGACCTTCCACCCGGTATCAACTGGGTCATCAACCGTGATAGGTCCGAGATATACCGTCAGCGTCTGGAACTGCTTCTGAAGAACGCATTCCTTGGTCTGACGCTGGTCATCGTGTTGTTGGGACTGTTCCTGGATTTCCGTCTTGCCTTTTGGGTCACGATGGGTATTCCGATTTCGTTTTTAGGTTGTTTCCTGTTTCTGCCGGTTCTGGACGTCACGATCAATATGATGTCGATGTTTGCCTTTATCGTAGCCCTGGGCATCGTGGTTGATGACGCCATAGTGGTCGGCGAAAACATCTATGAATACCGCCAGCGGGGGATGCGTCTGATGGAGGCTGCGATTAAAGGTACGCGCGATGTGTTGTTGCCGGTAACTTTTAGCATCCTGACTAATATCGTGGCATTCTTACCGCTCTGCTTTATCCCCGGAATTATGGGCAAGATCTGGCGTGTCATACCCTACGTGGTTATTACGGTCTTTTCCATCTCCTGGATAGAGGCCCTGCTTATCCTTCCCTGTCATCTTGCTCACAGCAAGCGGCGGGAGGGGCGGGTCGGGCTGCTGGTGACGCTTCAACAATTTGTTAGAGCAGGTCTGGATTGGGTCATCAAGAAGGTGTACATGCAGTTTCTGGATCTGTGCATACGTTTTCGAGCGGTTACGGTCGGGGTAGGTGTGGCGATACTGATCGTCATTCTGGGCTATGTTGCAAGTGGCCGCATCGCTGTCATCCTGATGCCTCGTGTTGAGTCGGATGTCTCCTTCGCGACAGCTATCTTGCCCTACGGCTCGCCAGTGTCTAAAGCCGAGCAAGTCTGCCTGCGATTGGTGGCGGAAGCCGAGAAGACGGCAGAGACCAACGGTGGGAAAAAATTGGTCGACGGGGTCTTTGCACTAATTGATGAGAACGTAGTCGAGGTCACCGTTTATTTGACTGATCCTGATGTCCGCCCAATCAGTACAACGGAGCTGACACAGTTTTGGCGGGAGAGGGTCGGCCCGATACCGGGTCTGGAAAGCCTTCGATTCGAATCGGACAGAGGAGGCCCCGGTCGGGGCGCAGCCCTGACGATTGAACTTAGCCACCGTGATATTGACGTTCTCGATCGGGCCGGCGAGACCTTGGCCGCCACCTTGGCTGACTTCTCGAACGTCAAAGACATCGACGATGGATACACGCCGGGGAAGCGCCAATTGGACTACAGCCTGACCGAGGACGGCCACAGCCTGGGACTTACCCAGCAGGCGTTGGCCCGACAGCTGCGCAATGCCTTTTACGGAGCCGAAGCGGTTCGCCAGCAACGAGGGCGCAACGAATTGAGGGTCAAGGTGCGTCTGCCCCGTGAGCAGCGTGTCCGCCAGTATGATTTGGAGCAACTGCTGATTCGCACTCCTCAGGGCACGTATGTACCGCTGTCTCAAATCGCTCAAGTCAATTATGGTCGAGCCTACACCATCATCACTCGTCGTAACGGCCGACGGACCGTGACCGTCACGGCCAATGTCGAGCCTATATCACAGACCAGTCAGATACAGGCCACACTCAATTCGGAGGTGCTTCCGCAACTGGCCGAGGATTTCCCCGGACTGTCTTACGCCTGGGAAGGGCGTCAGCAAGATATGATGGAGAGTACGAAAAGTCTTTTGGCTGGTCTCTTCCTTGCCCTCTTTGCTATCTACGTGCTGCTGGCGGTTCCGTTCGGAAGCTACTACCAGCCGATCATCGTGATGATCGCGATTCCGTTTGGAATTGTTGGAGCGGTGCTTGGCCATATGCTCATGGGCTATTCGTTGAGTCTGATGAGTATGATGGGCATCGTTGCTCTCTGCGGAGTCGTGGTAAATGACTCGCTGATTCTGATAGATTACGCAAATCGGCGACGGCGGGAAGGCATTTCAGCTCTTGACGCTATTTACCAGGCCGGTCGGCGACGTTTTCGACCCATTTTGCTGACAACCCTGACAACCTTCGGAGGACTTGCCCCGATGATATTCGAGACGTCACGTCAGGCAAGATTCATGATTCCGATGGCCATCTCGCTGGGATTTGGAATTCTATTTGCTACGAGCATAACTCTCGTGCTCGTCCCTTGCCTGTATATAATAGCCGAGGATGTACGTAGGTTTACTCGATGGTTGCTTCCTTTTAGCCGTGAGCTCGCTCTCACACACAACTCTTGAATGGACTAACAGATAGTGTTTCATTCTGGAGCACTTTGATTGCCTCAATATAGCTCTCTCATTTAGGCACACTTTTTATTCCCCTATTTCTCAGCTTTTTTGGTCCTGGCGCACCTACAACCAAACTACAACCAGAGAGGCCGTTATCTATCAATCTTCAAAAAAAGTTGATTTTGTAAGTGCTTGCATAACAATGGCTTATTAAAAACAGAAAAATTGGTAACGTTTTCAATGTCCTTTTCACTTCTATCTCATATAATAATCACAAGATTTTCTGTTACAGGTATTTAAACAGATATCCCAAATTCGATAAGCAGCAACAAAAACTTCTCAAAAGTACGATTGGAATGGCCGATCGTAAATATTTGCAAGCTTTTATTAGTCTTTGAAGTCACTTCCTGACAAACCTCGGCCTACAATTTTAATCCCCCTCCCAAACTCTTGTACTCGGGTTGGAACAAATCCCTATACTATCAAAAACATATATTGTTCTACAACAATAATCTAATCTGGATTAAATATGCTCTGAACACCCGTTATCTCTACTGTCGTTGGTCCACTGAACGGAATCGTCATAAGGTTTTTCACCGGGTCGTAAGTAAAGTCCACACCTTCTACCAAAGGAATGCCATTCTTTGTAACATTAGTATACGCTCTACAATATATATCCAGGGTACCACCGTATCCCAAGTCAAGGAAACTGATATCTACATTACTGATGTCTGACATTGAGCAGGCAATCGGTCGTACATTGCTGCCGGTATAGTAATCAAACGTATTAGCCGTATTGTCGTATGGGAAGAATTCTATCCTCAGGTACGGAGCCCAGCCAGGTGTCCAGTTATTGTTAGACCGAAGAATATCACCTCGAGTTATGACCGCACCTTCCCTGACAAATAGAGGAATCACATCAATGGGAGCAGAGGCGGTTATAGTATCTGGCCCAGTATATGTCGTGTCTTTATCATTATAATCCAGCCATTTGCCGGCAGGCAGATACACGCTTCGGCTCGTAGCACCACCGGTCACGACAGGAGCCACCAGAATTCCTGGCCCGTACATATATTCATCCCACATATCGTAAAGGTTGCTGTCGTACGGAAATTCAAAAATCATTTGCCGCATTACCGGCATGCCTGTCTGATGTGCTTCATACATACATGACTTGGTATAAGGAATCAAATCATGGTGCTCTTCGCACTGTTTGCGGGCGATGTCGATAAGGTTTGGCTCGGCATTATGTGGAAAGTCATCGTCATACCACACTGTTCGGTGAGGGTCGATTAAAGTCTCCATCATAGTGCAGTAGGTGCTGAGCTGGAACCACCGGGTAAACAATTCCTGACTCGGATAGTCGGAGAGATATCCTCCGGTATCTGAACCATAGTATGGGAAGTTGATGGCCCCACAGCGAAGACCGTTCTTGATCGAGACGGACAAGCCACCAAAATCGCTTTGCGTATCTCCATTCCAGACACCGATATGTTTCCTGTTCTTGTCGTAGCAGTTACGGGCATGGATGAGGTAGTCATTGCCGTGCCGATCCATTTGTCCCTCGGCCGCTAATTTACGGAACAGATATACAACCTCATTTTCGGCCAAATCCGGCTGCTCGCCTTCGTGACCACGGTCAACTTTGTAACCTTTTATGCCCATACTAACAAAGGTATCCAATTTGTCTTTGAACCAGTCATAAACCTCCGGCCTGCGCACATCAGCAGCAGACCCGTCACCGCCGAACAGATAATCCAGTTCCGAACCTTCTGTATAAAGTTCACTTGTGCAGCGGTTGGCTATCCACAAAAGCAGATGATAGCCCTTGTTTTCCAGGTAATTTATCATCACCTGTCCGTTCGGGACCCCATCAGGGAACCAGTCGTTGGCAGGGTTGAAGTCCATATTGCCCCAGCCCCAGCTACCACTGGTGTAGGGCCGGTCGATCCATATCGCCGAGGTGGGAATCCGATAGTACTGTAAATGATTGGCCGTGGCCTCAACATTATCCTGGGCGCTATCAATTAGCCTGTTCTCAACCAGGTCCCAGTGACCAAGGTCCTGGTGGTCGTCATTCCTCCACCAAATAGAATCAAACGCCCAGTCTGGAGGCATCCATGCAGGGCCTGCCAATTGATTAAACATTCTCATAATATTGCCATAAGAAGGGCCATAAATCACATAATACTTCAACCGTTCCTCATCGAAATCAAAGCTGGTCTTTCCACCTTTGGCAATAGAATAGTGACCTTTAGCTACTGTATCGACGTAAATACCGTAATTCATGGAGGTCACATAGAACGGCGCCCGCGCATTCGCATAATTCGTATGGGCCATGCCGCCGAAACCGAGTAAATCCGCGTCGGCACCACGGTTGTCTATATGCCCTCCCTGGGGATACTCCCATATCCCGTAGTAGTGCTCACCCTGGTCAATAAATTCTTCCTTTATATTTGAGGGGGGGACGTCGTTGCAGCTCAGTAGCACCTGGACCATTTCAGGGCTCTCCAGTGAAAATTTTACGTGCCCCGTCTCGGATGTTCCCACCAGAACAATATCCGCATCCATGGTGGAAGCTGTTATCGTTATATTGTAGGCGTTCTCGGCGATGTAACTGCTGCCACCAAGCATAAACCTTGTTTCTTGCTGGGAAAGAAGCGTCTGGCCGCTTGATTTCTCAGTGATAGTAAAGGAATAAGGGCTTCTGGTCAGTATTATTCTCAGCTTGGTTGACTCAAGCACAGAGCCCTTCTCGGCCCAATTCTCACCCAACCAGGCAAAATCAACCAGATTGACGAGGTCGTCGGCATTTAGGTCGGGACAACCGAAACCCCAGCAGACCGGATCGCTCAACCACTGCCCGGTCAGAACCCTCAGGTCCTGCCAATCGACTCGACAATCCCTATTCAAATCACCCAATGGACAGTCTGGTTCTTTGACCGTAATCGTCACGCAGTCACTCTCAGACAGAAGGCCGTCATTGGCTGTAATGCACAGCACATAAGTCCCGGCTTTGTCGAACGTCGCGTTAGGATCCTCGGAAAATTCATTGGGATCAAACTGCACCGTTGATTCGTTCGGGCTGCTTTGCACACTCCACATTAGCGTCACTTTGCCTGGAAAAACCGGCTTCCCATCGTCAGTGACAGTCGCATCCAATTGCACCGCATTTTCCGGCCAGACGATTATCTGGGCACTGCCGGCGTCCACTACAGGCGGCAGGTTGAGGCTGCCATGGATTGCTGCAACGCCATACATGTTCCTCGTAGTTCCGTCGTTCTGTTCCAGGAGAGTAACCTTGCTTCCAGCCGGGACCTCCAGCGAATAGATTGAGAAGTACTGGTCAATATCAGGATCCGTTGCCGGATTCTCATCGATGTCGATCTGCAGACCCGTATCGACAAAGCCCATAGTAGGGACCCAATTCATGGTGCCGCTTCCAATGGTGGGTGGATTCGTATTGTCATCATCACCGACCCGATCATCTATGAACAACATAAGGGTCGCATCCTGCCCCACCGTCACGTCTAACTCGTAGTTTGGGTTGTCCTTGTCGTCATTGGCAACCTTAACGTAGTCAATCCCGACTAAAAAGGAAGGAACGTTCACGTAGGCGTGCGGGCGGTCGACAAATGTTTCTGTCATCTCCACAAGTCCCCCTACCACGAGCACAGGATCCGTGTCACCACTATTATCATCTGGATAGCGCCGTTCGATACTGGTAATAACCTGCGATATCTCCGTTCTAAAGCTCCACACATCGCCGGTTATCGTACCGGCTGCCGTATTTTCGTCCACGCGCCAGTAATATAAAGTGGCACCATCTAAAGGACCCGGAACACAATAGGTATCTAATATGTCATCGGCAATCAATGCTGTCGGCGGATTGTCCGTGCCGAACCAGACATCATGGCTCAGCGCACATGCTCCGGCTGTCCAGCTCAAGTCTGTATAAACGCTCACTCCCGAAGCCCCGTTAGCCGGCTCCGGAACTGTCGCCTTGCCATCTATCGTACTAAAACTCCAGACATCACCGGTTATGGTGCCGGCTGACGTATTTTCATCCACACTCCAGTAATATACAGTGGCACAATCTAAAGTATCCGGGACACAATTGGTATCTAATATGTCATCGGCAATCAATGTGGTCGGCGGATTGTCCGTGTCGAGATAGACATCATGGCTAAGGGCGCATACTCCGGCTGTCCAGCTTAAGTCTGTATAAACGCTCACTCCCGAAGCCCCGTTAGCCGGCTCCGGAACTGTCGCCTTGCCATCTATCGTAGTAAAACTCCACACATCGCCGGTTATCGTGCCGGCTGCCGTATTTTCATCCACCCGCCAGTAATATAAAGTGGAACAATCTAAAGTATCCGGAACACAATAGGTATCTAATATGTCATCGGCAATTAATGTCGTCGGCGGATTGTCTGTGCCGAACCAGACATCATGGCTAAAGGCGCCAACACCGGCCGTCCAGCTTAACTGCGCATCAACGCTTATCATACCCGCGCCGTCAGTAGGTGACGGCCAGGTCGCAAACCCTGCCAGTCCCTCTATCTGGTCCGGCGCCAGGGCGATATCGTAAATCCGGACGTCATCCATAACACCATCAAAAAAAACCGGCTCCATACGATTGTCCATTCCAATCAGGGTTGGGCTGCCGACATTATAGGGCTCTTTTGCTGAAAATCCGCTGTAGCTTTCCCGACCATCAATATACAGCTTTACGTAATAACCCACATATCTTATGACAGCAACGTGATGCCAGTTGCCATCGGCCACACTTGCATCATCAATATGGTCTTCGCCATCAAGATACAGCCGTAATACCCCCCCATAGAAGATTTCAAAATTCCAGGATGGCAAGAAGGGGTCCATGTAGTTTCCAATGAGTACGCTTTGCCCGGTGTTAGTGGTCGAAATCCACATAGCGATGGTAAATTCATGCACAGCCAGATCATCAAGTACAGGCGAAAATCCCGGACGTACACAATCTCCCATACCGCTAAATGCCAGGGCCCCGTCGATGACTCCGGCTGTCCAGACGGCCCCCTCTACCATAGCATCGGCGGTGCCGGCGGAGTCTTCGGCGATGTTTCCCACTCCGTCATCGAACTTCCACCAGGCCACAAGAAAAGGCTCAGGCTGTGCCGTTGCGAAGTCGCCCAGAACAAATAATATGACCACAAATCCTATCCACCACCTGCTTGAATTTTTTTGCGTTTTCATTTTTTACTCTCCTTAAAAAAAGTCTCTTTTTTCAGCTTTCGCGCATTAGTAAGCCTCTCCGGCCATTTATTCTAAAACTCAAAATATTTCTCACTCCGGCTCGGTGCCGGCAAGCCAGTTGCCGGCCACAATCGGCCAGATAACAAGAACTAACAGGCCCAATCCAGCTATGCCATTTAGCATTTTTCCTATCACAGATTTCAACATTGCTCTAGTCAACTGCTTCAGTTTTGGTAAGTGTTGCTCCCATTGTTATCATCCATACGTCGATATCATGTTAAGCCAAGATATGCGCGTATATTAACTGATGAAGACTGTGTAGATAAATCTGGGTAATTCCATTTTCCCTTGTTTCAACCCAATATACAAAAATCAATGGATTGAGTCAAGGAAAAACTATGATTTGTGCCACTTAAATCGTAGATTTAAAACAATCTTAGTCCAAGAGACAGGCAACCAACCAAAAACAATCACTATGGAAAACGGTCAGTTCAATCCGATAAGACCTGGCCATGGTGGCAGGTGGTAAGATCGAAGTTGTATTCAAGTAAGGAGAAAAAAGACGAGATGGAAACACTGGAAACTTGTAGCTATCGTAATTTTGACTGGCGTTAAAGGTCGAAGCAGTACTGGAACAACAAGGGGTGTTCACAATCCGTCTACACTTACGATCGAGTTGATCCATCATAAATACCACAGATTTTAACAGGTCTCCACTTCTCTTCTCCAAACATGTTTTCAATATCTCTGTGCTTAGGCCGTGCCAAAATCGACTGATTGTACATGCGAATCATCCTGAGTATAATGGATTTGCGTAAAGAACAGGAAAAATATTAGACAGGGGATATAAAATGTTTACAAGGAGGCATTTTATTCACGTAGCGGGGCCGGCGATTTTAGCTTCGGCAGGATTTTCAGGAGAAGCCATACGGGCGAGTACAGTGCCGAACTCTAAACACCCTTCCGAGGGACAGAGTGTGCATATGTATGTTGGGACTCAGCAAAGCTCAAGACCCGATATGCTTCAATTCTACAAACGTTGCGGAGTCAACCACGTTTGTGGAAATCCAGAGAAGTGGACATCAGAAGGTCTGTTGGAGTTGAAGGAGCGATGTGCTGCAAATGGCATCACGCTTGATATGGTGCCGATTGGCATGCCGCGATCTGTCGGCTTGCTCGGTGACAAAGCACATCGCGACATGCAGATTGAACGGACCTGTGATCAGATCCGTCTGGCAGCAAAGGTGGGCGTCACAGCCATCAAATACAACATGACAGTTTTAGATGTCCTGCGAACAGGGACTACACCCGGACGGGGAGGTTCTCGCTACAGCACCTGGGAATATGAGAAGGCTGCCTCGAATAAATCTCTGACACGAGCAGGGAAATATCCAGCAGAACTTTTTTGGGAGCGGATTACCTACTTTCTAAAACGTGTGATCCCAGTGGCCACGGAATACAAGGTCAAGATGGCTTGTCATCCTCATGACCCCGGTGTTCCGTTTAGTGGTTACCGAGGGGTGGAACGAGTATTAGGGAATGTCGAAGGTTTAAAGCGATTCGTTGAAATTGCCAGCAGTCCGTACCATGGACTCAATTTCTGTGTGGGGACTATTGCCAGTAACCTGCAAAATCCGTCTGAAGAAATCTTCGATGTCGTCGGATACTTCGGTGAAAGAAAGAAAATCTTTAATGTTCATTTCCGGAATATCCGTGGTAAACGAAATAGCTTTCAAGAGGTGTACCCCGATGAGGGTGATCTTGATATGGTCCGTGTGTTACGCGCTTTCAAGGAAGTCGGGTATTCAGGAATGGTCATGCCTGATCATGTGCCGAGGTACTCAAGCGATCGAGAGGGACGCCAAAGTCTTGCGTTTGCCTTTGGGTATATCAAGGGATTAATTCACGCTGCCCACAAAGAGTTGTGACTACTCCCCCTCCCCCATTAGGAGAAAGTGGTTTAATAAATTGATCAATATTCCAATCAATCTCAGAGTCGAATAGATGTACTATAGCTCTATCATTTAGGCATATTTTGTGTCCCCCTTTTTCAGCTTTTTTGGCTTGGCGCACCTACAACCTTACTACAACCAGGGAGGCCATTATCTTCAATTTTTACAAAAAAGATCATTTTATAAGTGTTTATATATCAGTAAGTTATTAAAGACATAAAAATTGGTAAACGTTTTCAATGACCTATCCTTTGAGTCACGAACTCGCAGCCCTTTCTTCTGTCCCCCGCAATGGCCAATTTGTTATCATAGAACTGTTGAGGAGCAACAGTAACGGGCAGTTGAGTCTTATTGGCAGTTACGCGTTCTATTATGTGGCCATGACTGTTTAGGAGCCTGAAAGAGGAAGACACAACAAAGCCAGAAGAGGTGATTTTCAAAACCGCCATCCAACTCAAGACACAGGCGGAGCGGGAGGCGTATATCCTGGAAGTCTGCGGAGAGAACGAGAAGCTACTTACAGACGTACGGGCGTTGCTCGGATACCACGATTCGGGTAGTTCCCTTGACGCTCCGCTCTTCGGAGAACGCATCACCCTCGATGAATCCCCTTTGAGCGAAGGCCCCGGTACGACTATTGGCCGGTATAAGCTCCTCGAGAAGGTCGGCGAAGGCGGTCTGGAAACTTGTGTCCTCAAACGGAGTTTGGTATAATTGGGCGGCAAGAATGGGAGGATGGAGTTAAATCGATATTAGAAGGGAAGGGTCGGCTTATTATGCGAACACTCATTCTGCACATGCTAATGATTCCGGCGCTGGCCGCAACGGCACTCTGCCAACAGCCGGTGTCGCTAATTGACGGCAACAGAGACACGGGGGGGTGGGACTTTGCGAACGGAACGGAGTTTCCGGGGGCCCGGGGCAAGCTTGAGGTGGCCACTGAGCACTTTCGTGATAAGCCTGTTTTGAGCCTGCACGGCGACTTCACCAGGGGCGGGAAATACGTGCAGGCATCAATAGCATTGCCCGATTCCGGGCTCGACACCTTGTCCTTCTGGGTCAACGCCCCATCAGGCGCGAGCCAGGTAACCATCCGGCTGGTCGACGGGTCAGAGCAGTGCCACCAGATCAGGCTCAGGATCAACGAGAAAGGTGGCTGGCAGCAGATGGTCCTGCCAGTCGAGGAGTTCTTTAAGACGATGGGAACGCCCTCGACGCTGGACATCGCCGTCCAGTACGAAAAATGGGGCGGCTCGAACGACGGCAAATGGCACCAGCCCGGCCGAATGCTGGTGATCCTGTGCACCGAGGACATGGGAACAAAGCCAACCGTGCTGATGAGCGACGTGCTGTTCTATCCAAGCGACGAGAAGGCGACTTCCGTCAGCAAGGAAATTCGATTGGATGAAATGCTCCAGGCGGGGGAGATCGACTGGGGCTTCAACCTGGGGCAGGAGTTCGCAGGGGCCAAAGGCGGACTCGACCTGGTGCGCAATCAACCGCAGACCGGCGAGTATTCGATGCGGCTACACGCGGATTTCACCGGCGGCGGCGCGTACGTCGGAGTCAGGAAGTCTTTCTCACAGTTGGACATACAGGCCATGAAGTCGATCCACCTGAAGATGCGCTCGGAGACAGCCAAGTCCTTTGCACTCCGCCTGGTCGACGGGACAGGACAGTGCCACCAGCGAAAAGACGTTGCTTTTGAGTGCGACGGACGTTGGCACGATGTCGCGATAGTTCCCGCCGATATCGCCGGAGCGGAGCATTGGGGCGGAGCAAACGATGGGAAGTGGCACGACTCCGTTCAACTAATCGAACTGATGCTCAACACCTCATCCGATGAGCGGAAGAGACCAGAGCTCTACATCACCGACGTTCGGGCGGATGTCGTGGTCGAGGCGAAGGTCAAAGCCGCCGCCTTTACCGAAGGTTTCGAATCCGAACAATCGCTGGCTGGTTGGCAAACCATCGGTACCGTAAAAATAGGCCAACCAGGCCACAACGATCGAGGCAAGGCCCTGCTCCTTGAGCGGACATTGGCCAGACTCCAGGCTGAAAACCGCGCCACCAGCCGAGTCTTCGATGTGGCGCCCGGAACCTGGCAGGTTCAGTACGAGTGGAAGGCGAAACTGCACAGTCCCGACAATTCGTACCATGGCAGTGTTGCGCTGGAAACATTCGATAGGGTTGGCGCTCTGCTGGAAACGATTTCGGTGGGGATAGGCTATGGTCAGATGGATTGGCAGGTGTCATCGAAACCGGTTGTTCTGCCTGCCGGTGCATCAAAGGCGAGGTTTCGTATCCAGCTCGAAAAGACGTACGGCTCGTTCTGGCTGGATGAGCTGTCGGCCAGTCCTCTGAGCATTGGGCCGGTGGAAAGACGAATAGAGCGAATCCTGCTCGCCACGGACGCAGTGGGGAACCTGTTCCTGCCCGGTGACACGGTCGCGTTCAACGTGACGGTGGAAGCGGTCAAGCCGTTGCTGGCCGAACAGCAGGTTATGCAGTATTTCCTTCGTGATTATTGGGGTGCCGAGCAGATTCAGCCCGCTGAGGTCAGGCTCCAGAGGGCCCAGGGCGACGGTAAGCGATTTGTCTATGGGGCGGAGGTTCGCATTCCTGAAGACCGGCTCATTGTGGGAAAGTACTACGAATTGCATGTGTCTGTCCCGAAGGAGACGGGCGAGCCGGCTCGAGAATACTCGGGGCTGGCTGTGCTGCCGCCTGCGGTCACCAGCAAGTACGAGCCGGAGCAGATACCGTTCACAATTCGCAACTGGGACAGCCGAATTGGCGTCTACTTCGATCTTGCCGACAGAATCGGGCTGCGATTGATGGGCGTGTGGGGCGGCTGGTCTCCCAGCTCGCCGTACAAGCCGCATTGCCCGGGCATAGACCGCTGCAAGGAACTCGGCGCCAAGTGGATCACCGGAACCCCCGCAAGCAGCATCGAACAGAAGGGTTTTGCCGAGTACAGCGAAGAGGCGCTTCGCCAGGGAATAAAGAATTTCCTACAGGAGTATGCCGACAGCGGCATGGCGATGATAGCAATGGGCAACGAGCCGCATGGCACGGGCGATAAGGTCATCGAGAACGTCCGTGCCTACAAGGCCATCTATGAGACGGTCAAGGCATTCAACCCCGACATACACGTTATCGGGACCTCGGTCGAGCCGAATCCAGAGTACTTCAAAGCCGGATACCAGAACTACCTCGACTCCTACGATTTCCACATCTATGAACACTACACGAACGTTCGACGGACGATCCGCGAGTATCGGGCGCTGATGAAGCAATACGATGCTGTCAAGCCGATCCATTCTACGGAACTCGGATTGAACAGCCAGGGCCAGACGCGGTACGCTGTTGCATTGGAGATGATAAAGAAGTTCACCGTATTCTTCGCCGATGGCGGCGCGACGGTCAGTTGGTTCACAATCCAGTA
>Ga0307379_10005426_pt1 | contig 17761 bp, 14 predicted proteins | sample UN2MG_FD_202237 | JGI IMG/M metagenome (GOLD analysis project Ga0307379, IMG submission 202237) | Soil microbial communities from Risofladan, Vaasa, Finland - UN-2 | ecosystem: Environmental > Terrestrial > Soil > Coastal area > Acid sulfate soil | place: Finland: Risofladan, Vaasa | collected... | reverse complement strand
TTCAGCACCCGCAGTTCCTTTTTTTACTGCCTCACAAATGCTCCGAAGACTTCTAATGATTTTATCTTTACTCATAGTCATTGTAGTGGGAAGAAACGACGTGGTACCAAAATGAGAATGAGCAATGGCAATCTGGTTTATGGCTTCATAGTCTCCATCCATTACATCTGAACCACCGCCACCATGAACATGTATATCAATATAGCCGGAAACTATATATTTATCTTTACCTTCAATGACCTCTGCTCCTGTTAATGTAGCAGTACTTAGCTCTTCTTTGTTCACTATTTCTTTAATTTTTCCTTTTTCTACAATGATAGCCTTACCGCTGACCAAGTAAAATGGAGTGATAATTGTACCATTTATTATAATAATTCTTTTGTCTTTATTAATAATTTTCTCCTCTCCTCTTCTTATTGATATCATCTATGGTAAAGTAGGTAAACTTGCAGCAGCAATGGATTGGCCTACCCTCCTAATAGATTCATCGGGAAGGTGTAAAGAAATATTTTTAAATAATTCTGGAAATTCTTCTTTTAGTACCTGCTTCGCTTTTTGTAGAATTATTTGACCGCCCTCTCCAGAGGTAACCCGACCCAATATTAATATATGTTTTATATCATAAAAATCTGCATAATAAGCAATGCCATAACCCAAATAGCAACCAATTGTTTCAAAAACTTTTTTTACTCGGTCATCTCCTTTGTTCATTAGCATCTGAACAAATTTTAATTTTTCGGCAGGAGTTTGTTTTTCATCAAAAACAATCCCTGCTTTTTTAGCAAGTCGTATAACCGCTACCTGTGAGAAATATTGAACTCCACATCCTCGATCACCAGACCACTCATCAACAGGTGCTTCAGTATTGAAATCAATAGGTGCAAAAGCTAATTCATTTAACCATCCAGTAATGTTTCCATCTTTATTGATATATCCTCCTGCTTCACTAGAACCCATAGCGATACCTAATACTGAATTTGTTTCCAGTGACATAGAACCGGCCATGGCAGTAATCTCTCCATCATTTATTATCTCCAAAGGGACACCCCATTCCTTTTGTATATCTAAAAAAATGTGTTTTACTCTTTTTTCAAAAAGATCAGGAGAAATTCCACGAAATATCGAAGCACTCATTACACGATTATTTATATAGATCCCTGCAGAGCTTCCCCCTATAGCATCAACACGGGGCATATGAGCTGCAGCATGGTGCAACATAGACATAATTTCGTGATAATGATATCGTGGATCACTTTGGTTTCGTGGATCCCAAACCATTTCCTCGCTAAAAACTGCTTTTCCATCTATAACTGCACTTACCTTTCTATCGCTTGCCCCCAGGTCAAAACCGATACGACATCCTTCGAGTTGACCACCCAAGGGAATTGACTTTTCTTTGGTAGGATAAATTTTTTTAGTATTACTAATTTCTACAGTGAAAGGTTTTTCGTATATATTAGACATAAAGTTTACATCAAAAGCGCACTCTCCTTTAGAAGAATATACTTCTTTAATAAATTTCCCAATTTTACCGGATCCAGCTATAGTTAGCTTGTACCCACCTCGAAGCCATAACAATGTTTTTACCAAGCGTTCAGTATATAATAAGTTTGTCGAAGCCAATTTATGTTCCGGAGGGAAAATATGTGTCCTAAAAATTGAGACACCCCCATCGTTTCGCTCTAAACCAACAGCAAGGGGCAGCCCTTCTCCTGAAGAACGAACCGCATTCAGAAAAGCATGATTCCATAAAACAGCTGGACAAAAATTATCGTCAAGCGGAGGAATTACTCGGAGTTTTATTAAAGGAATTAAATTGCAAAACATAATTTATTCATAACCTTTCTTTTATAAATTACAAATATGGTTCCAAAAATTTCTTCGCTTCTAAAATATCTTTCTTCTGCTGTTCCCTTGATATCTCTCGTTCTATAGTTACGGGCCCCTTAAAGCCTTTTTCTTTTAATCTGGAAAATAGTAAAGGGAAATCGACTTCACCTTTTCCAACCGGAACTTCAATCCCCAACTCCTCACCGCGATTGGGCCAAAGGGCATCTTTAGCATGTAGACCTTTTACATATTATCCAAAAATCTCTACTGCATCTAAGGGATGAGCCATACCATATAATTTTTACATCGTAACTATAAGCCATATTAATCGACTTCTTTTATATATTGAAAACCCACGGACAAATCCGGGTATTCTGCTCTTAGGATTAATAAAATGTTTTTATAAATAATTTTTCTAATTATTTATTATTTTAAATTGCTTTATTTTGCAGCATCTCATCTAACAATTTCCAACATAACAACAAAGCTCTTGGTAAATGAAAAGGCCCTTTCCAAAGGTTACCTTTTAGTTTTAAAGAAATTGAACCATCTCTATGCAAATACCCAAACCATTCACCATACTGCTTATCTGGAAAATGAGCAAATGCCCACTCATGTATTCGTTTATGCCAAATTTTATATTTATCCTTTTTTGTTAGTTGATAAGCTAATAATGTAGCATATAAAGCTTCAGTATGTGGCCACCATAATTTCATATCCCATTCAAGTTGTTCTGGTGGACGAGATTCTATATCTACAAAATATAAAATTCCTCCAAATTTTTTATCCCACCCCCAATCCAATGACCAATCTAAGACTTGGCAAGCTTTATTAATAAGATTTTCATCATTTCTATAACGCCCTTCTTCCATAAGAAACCATGATGTTTCAATAGCATGACCAGGATTAATGCATCGCCCTTGCGGTGAATCAAGTCTTTCACCATTTATTCCTACTGTCTCAAAGAGAGCATGTTCATCTTCTTTAACAAAGTCTTTAAATATTTCATTTACAATTATTCCTGAAATTTCATCATACAAAGGGTTATTATCTATTTTACGAAGACATTGGGTTGTAGCAAGAATTATCATTGGTACTGAATGTGTCTTTGTTAAACGAGTTTGGGGATTTATTTTAGGAGAAACTTGCCGTAAATTATTTCTATATAAGTCAATAATAAGTCGATATATAGTTCTTGCTTTTTCAAGAGCTATTTGATTATTTGCAGCTTTTGCATATTCAGCAAAAGCAATGACTCCAAAAGTTTCAGTAAAATAATAACGTCTTTTTCTCAGTGGCTTTCCATCCTGGGTCACACTAAAAAACATTCTTCCTTCCTGATCATTAGTATCGAAGCAATGTTCCATTATAAATTTAAATCCATTATTAGCAATATTTAACCATTCATCTTTATGTTCTACCTCATTATATAGCTTGGAAAAAAGCCATACTCCCCTATTTTGTATCCATACTGATTTATCAGTACAATATACCGAACCATCTCGATCTAAGTAATTTAAAAATCCATTATATTTCCAATCTACCGAATATTTACTCCAAAATGGAATAACATCATTCAGTAAAATATTTTTATATTTATTTTTAATCTCAAATATTTTATTCCTTTTTATCAAATTAATTTCCATCCTCTTAAATTATTCTTAAATTTTTCATCAAAAATTATTTATTAGTATAATCCATATTTTTTAACAAGGCTTATTAAGTATTTATAATTTTTCAGACTTACATCAGGAGGAATACTATGATCAGAGTGATATATATATCCACCTCCCTTTTTAGCAATAGTTATTTTACTTATAACTTCTTCCTCAATATCCTTCTTGCTTCCGGACAGTTTCATAACATCTATATTCCCCATAAAAGTTAAATCTTTGCCAAATTCTTTCTTTAACTTTCTTACATCCATACCAGTCTTTGCTTCTAAAGGCTGAATTACTTCTACTCCTGCCTTAATCAGATAGGGAATAAGATCATGGATTTTGCCATCACTATGCATAAAATAGTTTATACTATTGCTCCTTAAGTAATCACCTAATATCTTATGAAAGGAAAATAATAGCTCTTTATAAGTAGCAGGGGAAAATAACAGGCTATTGGTATAACCCATATCTTCTGCAAAAAACATACCATCAGGTTTTATGCCATATTCTTTTCCCTTTTTAAGTATGTCTATCACTAAATAACAATACTTCTCATACATCTCCCGCATGAAATCCTTTTTTAACAATATATCCATTAACTGCTTGGTAAATCCATATTGTCTCCAAGTAGCCTCAAAAGGTCCATAAACCGAGAGCAGAATAAATTTGTTCCTCTTCCTTAATTGATCAAACTTAACCTTAACCTCTTCCCAGGTTGGTATTTTCCCCACCCTCAAAAAGAATGATTCCGTATCAATTCTACTCAAATTATCAAAATTTACATCCATTCTGTCCTTTATCTTTCTCCAAGTCTCGGGTCCTTTATTAATAAACTCAATAAAACGCATTGTTGTGGACTTACCCTTTACCTTCTCCACTGTATAACCATATCTATCCTTGACTGTAATCTTATCTTCCGTTTCCGAAATGACCCTGGCTTTAAATCTCATCGAGGCATCCATATAGATTCTATCAAAATCAAAACCAAAATAATCATTTAAGGCTAAAGCATTTTCCTGTAATTCAAATATATTAACCAGCCCTCCCTTATCCGGTTTTTTAAAGATATTCTCATCAACCAGTCCTTCTTTTATCCATCTTGCTAAGGTATCCTCCCACATACTATCAAAGAGTGGTATTCTATCAGCTTCTTCATGAGCTAATATTTTTTTAACCCTTTCCTTAGAATTCATTCTTTACCTCCAAAATTATAATATCTTTTAATAATACCACTCTCTAGCCGCCTTATACATAGCTATAATATTACTAGTGGGAATATCAATCTGAAAATTATGGGTCGGGCCGATAAAAAAACCACCACCAGGTGCCATAACATCCAGAAGTCTTTTTACATAATTACGAACATCATCAGTTGACCCTGTTCTTAACAAGTTTTGTTCATCTACCCCACCAGAAAAACAGAGTTTACAGCCAAACTCCCTTTTTAGCTCAGCCGGATTCATATCTCTAGCAGTTACCTGTATAGGATCAAGAACATCAATCCCCATTTTAATAAAATCAGGTATGAGAGGACAAATTGAGCCACAGGAATGTTGATAATAATAAGCCCCATGTTTTTTAGCAAGATCAACCATAGACTTTAAGGCAGGCTTTATCCTCTTTCGCCAGAGCTCAGGACTAAGTAATAAATTATTCTGTCCCCCATAATCATCCCCGATCCGGAAAAAATCGATCCTTTCTCCTGCTGCCAACAACATTTGCTCAATAAATGGGAGTCTAAAATCGAGTATATGTTGAATCAACGCATCAAAAAATTCAGGGTTAATGTACATATCCACAAAGGCCTTTTCAACTCCGAGTAGATTTTGAATCGGGTACTGTAAGATACCTGGTGACGAAAAATCCGGATTGGTCATAATTGCATAATCTTCATATCTATCAACCTCTTCTTTTAAATGAGAAAAATCAAACCATTCCAATTTCGGCCAGGAATATTCTTCTAAGATTTTTGGATCATTTATATCCTTCAAAGGGTTACTAATTGTTTCCCAGTAACCTGCCTTCTCATTAATATGCATATATTTATATTCCACTCCCCAGATATCACGTTTATGAACCCCATCCTTATCTTCTAGGGGTGGACCTATATATTTAGGACCAACCCAACGAAAATCAATACCTAAATAGGTAAGTAGCTCTTCCCGATCCTTTAAATTTAAGTCTTTTAATAATCTTTCTTCAATCTCAGGAACATCACGATAAAAAAGCGGTACTCGGTCAGGTTCTTTATGTCGTAAAGCTAACATTACCCGTTCTCGTGGTTTCATATAACCATCTCCTTTTATTCTTTGCTATTGCCAAAAATCTAATAATATATATTGTTAAATCTCTGTTATTTCAAGAATCTGTTAAGAAAAACTTCCCATTTTTAAATCTCTTTATAGATACATTTTAATGTGTTCTAATTTTCTCTCTTCAAAATTCACAACAGCTTCCAAACCATGTTCATAATAAGGCATAATTTCAATACACTTTTCTGCCTTTATATGATTGTACACCGCAAAAATAGTTGAAGGTGGGCAGCAAGTATCTTTCATTGCGCATGTTATTACCGTCCTTGCTTTTATCCAACTGCAAAGATTAAGATTATCAAAGTAAGTTAAAGTGTTAAACATTTCTTCTTGTTTTTCTGGATATTTTTTTATAATAGACCTAAATTCAAGGTAAGTAATATTTTTAAACTCTTCTGCCCATTCAACCGCTCTCTTATAGTGACAAAGATAAGGTATTTCTGCTATAACAAGTTTTGGTCTTAAATCCAGTGCTGCAGCAGCTAACGATAGTCCCCCTCCCTGGCTCATACCAGTTACACATAATCTATTGATATCAACCTCTTTTCTAGTTGCAAGAAAGTCTATAACCCGAATACAGTCCATATAAACACTACGGTAATAATACTCTTCCCGGCTAAAAATTCCCTTTGTCATATATCCTACTGCTGAAGGAGCCGGGTATACTTCGTTATCAATACTTTCTCCCATTTGTCCCCTAATATCTATTGCCATAACTGCATATCCCATAAGCACCCATTTCAGATAGTAATTTATTTTTTGCTTACTACCACCATAACCATGAAAAAACAGTATTACAGGATGCGGTCCAGGTAATTTTGGAAGGAGGTAATACCCACACCTTCATAACCATCATAATATACCTTATTTGTATCTATATCTTTTATTATATAACCAATCTTCTTTATCTCTACATTTAAAGGTTGCTTTTTAGAAATAGCTTTTGTTTCTTGCCAAAACTCAACAAAATCATTCTTTTTCGTTTGTGGAGGCTTGTATTTTTTAAGCTCCTCTAAAGGCATATCTATAAGCATTTTAAATTTCCTTTCTTTGATATGTACTCATAATATTGAAGTGAACTTAGCTATTATAATAATCAGGAAAATATTTTTTCCATTCATCTAAAAGTTTTATCTTCTCTTCCGGGAAAAGTTCTTTTTTAAAAGGAGGACGACAGTAACCTCCATCTAACCCTCTAAATTGTAATGCAGTTTTGCGTGAAACTAAATCTCCATACTTATGAAGAATATTAACTGCTATAGTTAATCTCTTTTGAAGTTCCATTGCTTTTTTAATGTTTCCCTGAGTAAAATTGTTATAAATCTGAACGAAGATTTCCGGTAACACATTCTGAGTAGAACCAATACAGCCTACGACTCCCATAGTTAAAGCAGGTAAAAACATTTCATCGTAACCAGAGAAAGCAATCCATTTTCTACTTGCCTTCCTAAGCAAATCCTGCAAGAAATATAAATCTGAAGCTGTATATTTCAAACCGACTATATTTTGTATTGTACTAAGCTTAGCCATTTGTTCATTGGGAAGTACAACTCCTGTAGTAGCTGGAATATAATAGATTAAGAGAGGAAGAGTTGTACTTTTGGATAATTCTTTATAATAGTTATAAATTTCCTCAAAACTGTAGTAATAATAAAAGGGAGGAATTGATGAAATACCATCCAATTTTATCTTTTCTGCATGGCTCGCAAGTTCTATTGCATTTTTCGTATTTGTGCTGCCTCCGACATGAGCAATAATTTTAACCTTTTCCTTAACTTGATCCTTCACAATTTCCGCAACCATCTTCCTCTCATTAACGTTCATTAAGAGACCCTCGCCTGTACTTCCACAAATATATAGACCATTAATTCCTTTGGAAATAAGAAAGTCAATGTGGTTCCGCATTTTTTTTTCATCGATATTATTTTTCCCATCAAAAGGAGTTAACAGTGCAACATAAACTCCACAAAACTCATTGTTCATTTTCCTTTTCTCCTCATTTATTTGAATTCTAAAATATAACCCTTTATTTTAAAACATATGTAAACGTTACTTAAAATTAGTACAATATTATGTTAGCTTCCCAATGCTTCATGTATCACCCTTCCATTAGCCTGTGAGGGTGAGGGTATTCCCAGCAGTTTAGCAATGGTTGGAGCCACATCTTTAAGAAGTACTGGTTTATCTGCTTCATATCTCTTCCTTACTCCGGGCCCACTTATTATCAATATCGGCGATACTGAGAATGAATTGAATCGAGCTGTCGGAAGATAGAATGGATGATCTCCCAGCATGGTTGTAGGTCCTATCTCGTCTTTTCCGAACAGTTCAGGCTCCACAGCTGATTGATGAAGATAATAATACAAAAACTTTGGTGAAGGACCGTCCATAGAATAGGGCGGCTTAAGATAGTAAACAACGTCACCTACCCTCTCACCGTATTGAAAAAGAAACTTGGCATCTTCTTTCTTTAACGCCAAAGCAATGGGACATTCTCCTGTCTCCGGGTCCCGTATCTTTATAAGACTTTTGATTATCTTTTCCCGAACTTGGTCATACTCTTCGGGTCCGACAATCCCTTCAGGATCTCTCCCTTTCAGATTTACCCAAATATAAGAAGGATAAATGTATGGAAATGCCTTAGTTTTGGACCAGTCTACGATGAACTTTTGAGTATTTTGATCCCATTTATAGGTAAGAAGTCCTGCTTTAATGAGTGAAGGAGCTATCCGTACATATTTCCAAGTAGGCACAGCTGCGTGATCTGATACGTAAACGAAAAGAGTATTCTTATTTAAATATCGGTTCATAAGTTCACCTACGAAGTCATCGATCAATTTATAGGCAATCCCATAAAGCTGAAGTGATTTTTTTGCCTTTGACTCTGTGTAATCAGGATTTTCCGGACAGAGGTTACCTAAAAGATGATGATTTATACGGTCCATAAGATGAAAGTGAAAAAAACACATGTCCCAACCGTAAGTATTTTGGAGGTACTCGATGATCTTAATTAATCTATTAGCTTGGATTCGGTCTTCATTAATCTTAGAGGAAGTTTCTCCTGCTTTTCTCCCTTCATCCACGGACCAGTACAAAGCTCCATCCACCAAAGGTTTATCTACGCGAGGGTAGAAGTCTTTTCCTAGATCAAGGTTTCTAAGTAGTTCCGGTCCTAACTCCGATGGATGAGTCCATCCTAAAGTTGTAAATACATGTGTTCTGAACAGCTCAAACTCAGAGCCATCTGGCGATAGTCTTCTTAATATAAATCTAAAAAATCCCTTTACATTAAGGTTGTCGGGTTTCACCTGGATATAGTATATAGTTGATTTGCCTCTTTTATCTGGGGCAAGCTCAAATTCTTCTTCAAACCAACCAGTCCATTCGTCTATTTTTAGGAATTGTTTTTCTTCGCAGCGATCCTCAAGTCGACCAATGAAGACACGGTCATAACCCTTCCCTTTCGAATCAATTACTAAAATTTTCAAGGTTAAACTTTCATCGATGTAGGAACTTTCAACTTTTATCTCAGATTTTAATATAGAGGAGTAGGATTTGATGTTCCCCTCAGACTTATTAATCTTCTGAAATTTCACAGCACATAGCTGATCTTCGTCTCTCATAAATTGGGGTGTAACATATCGCATTGGAGTTCCAATATAATGAACGGGCTTTCCATCACCGTTTATTACTATTCCATTTTTTAAGCTAGTGGGCCATCCTCCTCGATAGTTAATAACTAAACATTTCTTGCCTGCACGGTCAGCAGTATCCCACAGATACTCCGCATTACAGTATGTAGATAGTTGTCCTCTTCCTCGTTGTTCATCCCCTGCTCCATAATCTAAAGGCTCGCCAGGAATATGGATATAAAAAGAAGTCACACCGTGGACTCCGGTATCTGCTCCTGTAGCAATGGTTGCCCAATTAGTAGGTGTATCACAGGGAGGAGTTGAGTATGCATCTGCAAAGAAACCATTCTTAATAAGCCTAGCAGTATTCGGAATTTTACCTTCCTCTGCAAACCTTTTAACAAAATAGGGCATTGCTCCGTCAAAGCCCATCAAAATCATTTTTTGACCCTTTTTTGGGAAAGAAAATTTTTGTTCTTTATCTTTCATTAATTTTACCTCTCTTTTTTTATATCTTTCTTAAGATCACCATTTTATTCAATCAAAAAGCATTAGCTTGCTTCAGAAAACAGAAGTAAATTCTAAAACATTTTCATTTTCATCAAATAATGTTAACAATACTAGAATTAAACCTCTCAATATTTTCTACTTCAAATTTTGCCATCTTTCTTTTTTTTAATTCATCCTATAAATCTTAATATTTATCTTCTACCAAGTGACATGCTACAAAATGCTCTTTCCTATTTACCATGTATTTTTTTAGTTTAGGTACTTCTTTTTTACATATGTCTTTACATTCTTTACATCTTGGATGAAATGGACACCCACTCGGTGGGTTTATAGGACTTGGTACATCTCCTTTTAATACTATTCTCTTTAATTTGTTGTCTAAATCAGTTACCGGTATTGCTGATAATAGTGCCTTTGTATATGGGTGTAATGTTTCTGCATATAATTCTTCTGCATCTGTTAATTCTACTATTTTTCCTAAATACATAACGACTATTCTATCACTAATATATTCTACAACACTTAAGTCATGTGTTATAAACACATATGTTAAGTTTCTTTTTTCTTTTAATTCTTTTAATAATTTTAGTACTTGAGCTTGTATTGACACGTCAAGAGAACTTACTGGTTCGTCACATATTATTAGTTCTGGTTCTACGCTCAATGCTCTTGCTATTCCTATTCTTTGTCTTTCTCCCCCACTAAATTCATTTGGGTACTTATTCATATATTCTCTTCTTAAATTGACTGCTTCTAGTAATTCTCCTATTTTTTTTCTTCTTTCTTCTTTTAATTTTACACCAATTTTTTTTAATGGATCTTGAAAAGAACCGAAAATCGTAATTATTGGATTTAATGTTGAGTATGGATTCTGAAATATTATTTGTAATTTTTTTCTTGCATTCATCATTTCCTTATTTGATAATTTTCTTAAATCCTTTTCTATTCCATCAAAGTTATATATTATTTCTCCTTCTGTTTTTGCCCCTTCTACTAATTGTAAAATAGATAGTCCTAACGTTGTTTTTCCACATCCACTTTCTCCTACTACAGCTATTATTTCTCCTTTATATATGTCAATGTCAATACCGTCAACTGCTTTTATATATCCTATTGTTTTTTTAAATACTCCTTTTTTTATCGGAAAATATGTTTTTAATCCCCTCAGTTTTAGTAAAACTTCTTTGTTATTATTCATTTTCCAACACCTTCTTATAATGCCAACACCTTACTGAATGAGTATCTGTTATCTCAAAGTCATCAGGCATTTTAAAGCATTTATCTGTGCAATAATCACATCTTGGATTAAATTGACATCCTTTTGGTCTTTTAAATGGATCTGGCGTCCTTCCTCTTATTGGTTCTATTTTTTGATTTTTCCCTCTTCCTAATACTGGTATTGATTTTAACAGTGCCTTTGTATATGGGTGTGCCGGACTTTTAAAAATTTCTTCTAATGTTCCACTTTCTACAATGTTCCCCATATACATGACAATTACATCATCTGCTAGTTCTGCCACCACTCCCATATCATGAGTTATCAGTATTATTGATGTTTCCCTTTCTTCTTTTAATTTTTTCATTAATTCAAATATTTGAGCTTGCACTGTTACATCTAATGCTGTTGTTGGTTCATCTGCTATTAATACTTTTGGGTTGCATGACATTGCCATTGCAATCATTGCACGTTGTCTCATTCCTCCTGAATATTGATGTGGGTACTCATTTATTCTTTGTTCTGGTAGAGGTATTTCCATGTCTTTTAATAGTTCTGTTGCTTTTTGTTTTGCTTCTTTTTTTGTCATGTTAGTGTGATATCTAATATTTTCTATTATTTGAAATCCTATTGTATATACAGGGTTGAGAGCAATCATTGGATCTTGAAATATCATTGCAATATTTGATCCTCTTATAGAACGCATTTTTTTACCATTTTTCTTTAATTGGTCTATTCTAATATCGCCTTCGTCACTGTGATATATTATTTTACCTTCTTCAATCCTTGATAATTCAGGTAATAATCTCATTATTGATAATGCTATTGTACTTTTTCCACAACCACTTTCTCCTACCAAGCATAATGTTCTTCCCTTTTTTATTTTAAAAGAAACACCATTTACCGCCTTGTTACATCTTTGATTTGTGTAAAAATATACTTTTAGATTGTCTATAGTAATAATTATATTATTCATTACTCTGTCATCTTTCTTACAATTAATCCTTTTTTATTCTTTATTAGTTTGCCTTATCCTTGCTGCGTTGGATCTAAAGAATCTCTAAGTCCATCCCCTATAAAGTTTACACTCAATACAAAAATTGATATTACACTACCTGTAGGCAGCCATATCCACCAATTTTCTCTTAATACAGAAATATCTTGAGCAACATTTAAGATATTCCCCCAAGTAGAAATATTTAACGGTACTCCAAGTCCGAGAAAACTAAGCGCTGCTTCTTGTAAAATAAACATTGCAGTACTTAAAGTTATATTAATCAGAACTGGCCCTAATGCATTTGGTAGCATGTGTTTGTAGCATATTATAATATCGTTTAATCCAAAAGCTTTTAGTGCCAGAACATATTCTTCTTCTCTTATTGATAATATCTTAGCTCTTGTCATTCTATATATTGAACCCCAGCCTGTTAGTATAAAAATTACTATTAAGTTCCATAAGCTTTGTCCTACTATAGACACTATAAGTAGTACTAGTACTATTTGAGGGAACGACATCATTATTTCTGATATTCTCATGAAGATTTTATCAATCAATCCACCTTTATATCCCGCATAAGATCCTATTAATACTCCTATAATTGCTGCTCCAAGTGCACTTCCTACTCCTACGAATATAGATACTCGTCCCCCATATAAAATACGTGCAAAGACATCACGTCCAATTTTATCAGTTCCAAATATATGTTCTGAAGATGGTGGTAGAAGTCTATTTAACATATCTATTCTTTGTGGAGAATATTTACATATAATTGGAGCGAATATTGTAGCAAGCAAAATTATTGTAAATATTATTAGCCCTATTACTGCCAATCTATTATTCAAAAATCTTCTTAATGCACGATTTTGTGATTTATTTACTAGAAGCCCTGCTTCTTCTTTTTTCTTGATTATATCCATCTTTTTATCCAATTTTGTCTTTTTTAGATTCTCCATTCTTATCTCCTAACCTCAATACTACTTTAAATTAGTGGGGGCAAATATTGTTTATTATTACTCTAATCTTATTCTTGGATCTAACATAGCTATAAATAAATCTATAAGAATACTTGAAATTAACATTGCTAATACAAATAATAGTGCTATCATCATTACTAATGGTGTATTTTGAAATCTTACAGCGGCAACGAATTCCCTCCCGATACCTGGCCACTGAAATATTTGTTCTATTACCACTGACCCCCCTATTAGCATCGGTAATCTAAAACCTATTAGTACTATTATAGGAGATAGAGCTACTCGTAAACCATGAATAAGTTTAACTCTCCATTCAGGAAGCCCTTTGCTCCTAGCTGTTCTTACATATTCTTTGTTTAATGCATCTAACATACTTCCTCTTGCATATCTCATAACTCCTGCCGTCATTGTTAGTCCTAATACTAGAGAAGGTAATACTAAGTAAGGTAATGTATCTAGAAAGGCTTTATGCCCTGGTAGTAATCTGCCGCCTACTGGTAACCATCCTAATCGAAGAGAAAAAATTAAAATTGCAACTAAACCAAAGAAAAATTGGGGGATTGATACACCTATCATTCCAAAAAATGTCAATATATTATCTACCACACTTCCTTTTTTTAGGGCACTTACAATACCTAATATACTTCCTAAAAAAGTGGATATTAGAAGTGCTGCAATTGAGAGCTCTAGTGTTGCGGGCAATCGATCGAATACAATCTCCGAGATTGGTACTCCGCTTGATAAGCTATATCCAAAGTCACCTTTTAGTACTTCTCTAATCCATTTAAAATATCTTACAATAAATGGGTCATTTAATCCTAATGAATCTCTTAGTTGTTCTAATGATTCCTGTGATATATTTGCTAACGCATCGGGACTAACCATATATGATACTGCGTCTCCTGGTGTTAATTCTAATCCTAAAAAGACAAGAAAAGTTATAATAAGCAATGTAGGAATTAATACTAATATTCTTCTTATTGTATAAGAAATCACGTTTCTCGCTCCTTTATGGCCCTATTTTATATAAAATAGGGCCATAATACTAAGTAGGAACTTCCGTAATCAGGTTTATGGCCCTATTTTCACTTAACTCAGTAAGCTCTTTATTTTGATTTTGGAAACTTATTTACATAAAATAATCGTGTATATCTAATATCAATTGGTATAACTTTAATGTTTTTTATTTTTTCAATTGCTTTTACATCTTCAACAGATTTACTAAATCCATAATCTAATTTACCCGCCTCTACATTTACTACTATATTCGGGTCACTATCTCCACTTGGATATAATTGAATTTTTTCAATATTTCCTGTACCTGTTTTATCCCAATAACCTTCGTATCGTGTGAATACAGCATAGTCATTCATATTAACTTCTTCAATTTTAAATGGTCCTGTACCAACTGGTCTTTGCCAATATGGATCTTGTTGTGGTCTAAGTGGATCACTTCCTTTTAATAAGTGTTTGGGTAATGTTGGCCATTGTGAAAATGTTAATAATGCATTTGGGGCTACTTTTGCAAATTTAAACGTTACTTTGTTTCCATCGATAACGATGCCACTTATTTCATTGCTATTACCATTAATGTAATCATCGTACCCTTCTAAAGAGCTAAATGTCTGTCCTGCTACTGCATTAAGTGTTGGAATTTTTGATAAGTACTCAACAGTAAATTTAACGTCTTCAGCAGTAAAAGGTTCGCCATCATGCCATGTAACATCTTTACGTAATACAAATGTAATTGTTTTTCCATCTTCACTAATTGTATATTCAGAAGCTAATTGACCTTTCTTAGGATTTAGGTTCTCATCAGCTATAACCAAACGATCAAAAAGGAATTTGTTAGGATTCGTTAATGCTGGATTTACAGATACTTCGTCGAAATACTCCACTGGACCCCTATTTGAATATAATACATGTTCCCCATTTTCATTACTCTCCACATCCCAATCTATAATTCTCCAGTCATAGGCAAATTGTTCATTTCCATATGGAATTCCTTTACGATCAACTCTATTACTTTCATATATAAATGCCTGTTGATAATAAAGGGGAATAGCAAATAGTTTTTCATTAAAATATTTTTGTAGTTCATAGAATGCAGCTTTTTGTTTACCTATATCAGCTGTTTTGTTCGTAGCATCTATCAACACATCTAACTTGGTGTCGGTTGGCGTATGAGAATTACTAGATTCACCACCTTTAAATCTATTATAATATTCGTGAATCGCAAGTGGGGCATTAGCTGCATATGCTAAATCCCATTTCACAGATGCTGGGCCATTCACAGGATCATTAGGCTTAACCCATAATTGTGCTGCTAAGTCGCCTTCTAACTTTCTAAAATTCATCTTTATTCCGACTTCAGCAAGTTCTTGCTGAATAATACTCATCAAATCAACAGTCAATTGGTCTCCGTAATAATAAACTACATCAAGTACATAATTAGAATCCCAACCAGCCTCTTTTAACAGTTTTTTTGCTTTTTCAGGATTATAAGCATAATTATTTAATCCCTCAACTTTCCAATCACCATTTGGTGTAAGGCTATCAGCGGGTATTGCTTTACCTTCTAGTAAAGTAGCACATATTGTGTCCATATCAATAGCATATGCAATTCCTTGACGTACACGTACATCACTTAATGGACTAGAATTACTTGAAGCACTGCTGCTAAATACAGCTAAAGAAAATACTATAACAACTATCAAAATTAAATTAACTATTTTTTTCATTTTTATCCTCTCCTTTTTTATATGATTTAATTTCTTAAACATAATAATGAAATTTTAATATTAAACAACCACCTCCTTAATATCGACAAGCATTTTCATTAAACAACTCCTTTAGCATCTCTATACCACATTTCATCAGATTACTTAACTTTTCTGGTTCTCTGTAAAAATAGATCCTTAATAACTCCGGTATTGTTAATGTTATATGTCGATAATCAACCTCGTCAAAGAGAATATTTCCAATCTTAACTAAACAGTTTTCAAATCTTATCCGAGCACAGGATAAACAAAAAGAAGATTTATAGAAAAAATGGTACTACCTTCTCTTCACTACATTCCATCCATATATACTTAGCATAACTATTCTCTTCTTTGGAATAACCCAGCATTTTTCTATTATTTCTTCAATGTAATCAGTCTTATATGAAGATTTTTATTCCTGAAACTTCTTAAATAACTCTAAATATCTATTTAAACATCTGCTTATCTACCTACTGTTTAATAATATATTTGTTTAATAAAATGGAGTAAAAAACTTCTTTGTCGAACAAAAAATCAAATCTAAAAAGATCAATAAACAATCAAGCCATTTATCTTAGGCTTTAAATCAGGAAAAAACAGAAAAATGAAATATCTCCTGTAAAGGAATAGTTGCAGCAGCAATTACTCTAAAGTCTTCTCCTAAAGAAGTTGGACATATTTTGAGCTGCTTAGTTAAAATAGTCATAGCTTGTTCAAACACCAATTCTTTTACCCGAGAAAGCAGAAATTTGTTATTATACGCAACCTTCCCCCCAAAAATAATTATGTCTGGATTTAACAAATTAACCAGATTAACAATCCCAGTGGCAAGATATCCTGCAACTTCCTCCATAATTTCTTTGGCCAATTGATCATCTTTTTCTAACGCGTTGAGAAAAATAGAAGGAGTAACCCGATCTATATCTCCTTTCGCTAATTCCAACACCATTGTATGTTTTCCCTTTACTACTAAAGACGATAGTTTGGAGTAAATAGCTGGCCAGCTAACATAATTCTCAAGACAACCCCTATTCCCGCAATCACAATACAATCCATTTCTATCTATGCTGGTATGGCCAAACTCTCCCGTACCGCCATTACGGCCACGAAAGATAGACCCGTTTACTATAATTCCAGCCCCTAGTCCATCTCCTATCGTAATATAAACTAAATTTTTAAATTTTCTATAGGCGCCAAATTGTTTTTCAGCCAAGGCAATTGCATTGGCATCATTTTCTAACCAGGTTTTTAATTTAAACTTTTTTTCCACCATTTCTTTCAGAGGAATATCTTTTAATTTCAATTTCGTGTTTTCATAAATTATTCCCTTGTCTACATCAATAATTCCGGGTGATACAATCGAAATCCCGATGCATTTTGTTAAATCAGAATACTCTTCTAAAAACTGGCCAATTGACTTTAAAAAATAATCAATCAACAATTCACCCGTTAAATTATAGATAGGAAATACTTTTTGTTTACGAGATTTTGCTTCCAAATTCATTTCAGCAATTTTAATGGAGGAATTAGCAACAGCAACCCCGATAATAAATCTACTTTCTGGAGAAAATCGAATAAGAATAGGTTTTCTACCCCCACTGGACACCCCCACACTGTCCTCACACACCAATCCCTGCTGAAGTAATTTTCTTACTGCAGCAGTCACCGTTGTGGGGCTTATTTTATTCCTTTTAGCAATTTCACTGCGGGAAATAGGACCATAATGCCGTATTGTCCTAAGTATAATAGATCTATTTAATTCTTGAATTAATTTCAGATTCCCGGTTTTTTGCATTTGGTTAACCTTCTATTTATAAACTTACTTTTTCCAGTGACTTTATTAAGTCTCTTTAAAAAAATAATA
>Ga0307379_10005425_pt1 | contig 17763 bp, 13 predicted proteins | sample UN2MG_FD_202237 | JGI IMG/M metagenome (GOLD analysis project Ga0307379, IMG submission 202237) | Soil microbial communities from Risofladan, Vaasa, Finland - UN-2 | ecosystem: Environmental > Terrestrial > Soil > Coastal area > Acid sulfate soil | place: Finland: Risofladan, Vaasa | collected... | reverse complement strand
CGATCAAAACGCGACGGGATGTCCTTGATTTCTACACTGGTATCCAGACCTTGCACGACCTTGACTTCCGCCTGATTCTCGACGGATTCTTCCTCGATAGGGAATCTTTCCGAGCCCTTGGCAACCAGATCTACACGTCCCTTGGGCACGAAACTCGTCAGGACGTAGGGCTTGTTTCGCACATACTCATGATAGACGCGCCAGATATCGCCAGAGGTAACCGCCAGCAGGTCGCGGAAATACTCATCCAGATACTCGGGCGAGCCGGCGTATTCATTGTACCTGGCCAGGGTAAAAGATTTGCCCAATATGCTCGCCAGAGCGCGAAAGAAGGAACTGCGGAGCTGTGTCTTAATCCGTTGGAGGTCCGCTTCCGTGAATTTCTCGGTCTCGAATCGCTCGCAGGCCTCTTTGACTGCATTTTCAACATCCGTAAGGTTGACACTGGGGAATGCCCTGATACTTATCTGGAAGGTCCCGGCAATCTCCCCCGAGCGGTTACTGGCGTATGCATAGGGGGCCAGCTTCCTTTCTTCCACAATCACCTTGTACAGCGGCGATTTCTTGCCCCGAGCGAACAAGTCCGACAACATATCCAGTGCGTACATATCCTTGCGATACTCCTCCACGGTCGGGAAGACCATATTCAGCTCCGGAGCCTTCGCGAAGTTGTCTTCGTGGAAGGCCCGCTTTGTCTGGGTGAGCCTGACCGGCACGGGTTTTGGATCGGTTATTCCCTCACCGGCCGGGATTTCGCCGAAGTACTTCTCAATCCATGCCATGGTCTGTGCCCTGTCGAAGTCGCCCGCGACTACTAGCGTGGCATTGTTCGGGCAGTACCATTTCTGATGAAACTGGTGGACATCCTTCAGAGTAGCATTGGCCAGGTCTTCCATCGAGCCGATGACCTGCCAATTGTAGGGGTGTCCATCCGGATAGAGCAGCTTGCTGATCACATAGCTCGTATGGCCATAAGGACGATTGTCATAACTCTGACGCTTCTCGTTCTGCACTACGTTCTGCTGATTGACAAGCGATTCCTGCGTAACTCGACTGAGCAGAAAGCCCATCCTGTCGGCTTCCATCCAGAGAACCATCTCGAGCACGTTCTTAGGCACAACCTCGTAGTAAACTGTGCCGTCTCTGCTTGTGCCACCGTTGAGGGTCCCGCCCGCGGATTGAATGTTCTTGAAGAACTGATCCTGTCCGACATGCTGGGATTCCTGAAACATCATATGCTCGAACAGGTGGGCGAAGCCGGTGCGGCCTGGGACCTCCCGATTGGAGCCGACATGGTATTGAATGGCCACGGCTGAGATCGGATCCGATTTGTCCGTGTGAAGAATAACCTCCAGGCCATTGTTCAACCGGTACTTCTCAGAGGCGATCTTGAACTGCTGCTGCTGGGTACAGCCGGTAATCAAGATGACAAACGACAGGAAACATACCAGTGTCAGCTTTCTATTAATCATGGCAGTCTCTCCTAAACGGATCAGCTTCTGTTTGTTCGAACCCTCAACTCGGCAAGAGGATTCAACGCATACTGATTATTTCTATCGCCTTCGTGCTGGTGCAGGAATGAATCCGGCATATACCATATAGGTTTATAAAGAGCATTCCTGCGCCCTGCGGCCTTCATAATAACGCAACGTATGGTCCGCTTTCAACACCTCTGTTCCGATGCGTGACAAGAATGTTGTTCTGGCCAGAGTATCGCGAGTCCTCTTCCGGCCCGCGACAGCCGTGAGGCAGTGTCGCTGGTAGAGCCAGAGCGGGAGGCTTGAACTGCGAATGGCTGTTCCACATCATTGTTGGCTATGCAGTCGGTCAATGCCGCCGCTGCTTTTCCCAGGTGCTGACAAGCAGGGAAGATTAGGTTAATATGAAGTCCATAGCTATTCAACCTATGCTTGGTGGTACCATGAACCTTAAGAAGGGGCGAATCATGTTCTTTAACGGTTTGTCTGGGCAATCTCGCGTGGCTTGCACCAATCTTTCATCGAGAACTGAAAGGGCAACGAATGCAATAAACCGAAGACAATTTCTTTCACTCTCGGCCATAACATGCCTCAGCTCAACCTATAACGTGTCTGCCATCACCGAGCCCAACATCCGGGAGGTTGGCGACTTCGACATGGCCTTTATTACGGACGTTCATATCGAGCGGGGCAGACTTGCCGTCTCCAAATTCAGCAGGACCATTGCCGAGATCAACTCCCTTAAGCCTGCGTTTGTTTGGGACATGGGTGACATGAGCCTGTACCCTAACTCGAGCGAGGCCTATCTCGAGTGTATCCGGCAACTGCAAGTGCCTCTTCATGCTTGTCCCGGCAACCATGATATCGCTCTGTACGAGACAAATCCGCGAAAGCTCTTTAGTAATTGCTTCGGCCCGGCCTACTACTCCTTTGATTTTGGCGGCGTGCACTTCATCACACTCGACGGCAATACAGTAGTCGAGCGCCAGGGTCGAAACACCATCGACGCCTGTCTTGATCCAGGCCAGATAGCGTGGCTACAGGCCGACCTCAAAGCGACGCCGGAACAGACCCCTGTCATCTGTGGTGTCCACATTCCGATCGTTTCAACCTATATTGAACGACGAGGCGGCGGCACTTTTCCTGAAGACTTTCCTATCGCGCCGCAGTTCAACAAGTCACGGGCCGGAGAGCTTATTGATATCCTGGCGGGTCATAATGTAAAGCTTGTCCTCCAGGGGCACGCCCATGAAAATGAACGCACTACCGTCAAAGGCATTGAGTTCATATCGAGCATTTCAGTTTGTGGTTCCTGGTGGCAATCAGGCGAAGGATTCGAGCGCGGCGTCGACAATGTCCCTGTCCACCCGAATAACCTCGTCCACCTTGTCATTAAAGAACTTACGTAACCAGGTCTGTGTAGTATAGATAATAGGGTTTCACTCCCATTCTACCGAGGCCGTGTACCAGGTCTCTCATTACATTTGTGTCATCGTTGACTCCCTTGAGCAAAACACTCTGGTTTCCTATTGGAATGCCAAGATCCCTCAAACCGGGATGTTGTAGAACCACTCGGTCAAAGAAGAATCGTGCGAATGAGCCGCGTTTCTTCATGGTACGGGCCAGACCCAGTGAACTCCGTGTCACTGAGCGGTAGATTCCTCCAGCCGGGCAAGGAGGTCTGCCACCGTGCCCTTTTGCAGGATATCGTCGAACTGCGACCGGTACGTCAAAAGAATGCTGACACCCTGTATCTCGACATCATAGATTTTCCAGCGTTTGTCCACTTTCTGGAGCTTATACAGGATGTTGACCTTCTTGTCTTTGGAGGTCAGCTCCAACGGTATGTAGCAGACCGTCTTGTTCTTCACCTCCGCCGGCCTGAGCTGGACTTTTTCATCCGTGTAGAGCGACATATTCTCCCGATACGAGGTTTTGAGCCGCTCGACAAAGAGCGAGGTGAATTTCTCTTGTTGCGCGGCGGTCAGAGCCGGCCAGTGCTTTCGGCCTAAGGCGAGCTTGGCCATCAGGGGGAAATCGAAGATCGGCGTGACAATCTCGTTGATTTTCTTCTCTTTTTCCTTCTGATCGATGTCCTTGTTTCGCAAGACCGAGAAAACGGCATCCCAACTTGTCCGCAACAGACTGTTCGGATCCTTTGGATAGTTCGGGTCGTTGACGTCGTTCGGGTCACTGCCCTTTGCATTGACACACTGACACACAATCAGAAAAACCAGAAGGGCACCCCAAAGGTTCTTCATGGTTCACTCCTTACTGTAAGCCGGGATTTCCCATTTGACCTTATAGACTGTGCTCCTGCATGCTACACATCCCATGATACCCAGGTAGCCGACGAAATCACGCCGCCCTGCGTCTTAAAACGCCATAAGCCACTTCAGCTAGCGGCCAAGCAATAGCACCACAACAACGATGACGAGAACAAGGCCGAGCCCGCCACCAAGGTAGATACCACTGGCAAGAACCGGTGGGAATAAGAGATGCATAGCATGTCCTTTCGTTTTTGATGGCAATGTGTTCACCATCTCTTTCGGGATATGCTACGCGATGGGCCGGTCTTTATCTATGGGGTGTTACCCTAACAGAAATCCATAGGCTTATACAGCTCTCCCGCGCCCCATCGCTCGTCCCGGGCAGCCACCGCCATTCAGAAGCCGTTCCCAGACCTCCACCGCCGATATGTTGTGCAAGCACGGTACGAAGGAATAACGAGAACGAAACAGAGGTTCCAAAGACCAATCCTACCGGCCAACCGTCAACCATCCCACCCCCGTCCCGCGACAGCCGGGAGGCGGTTTGTGTGGGAGAGCCCGAGCGGGAGCCTTGGATGGGCGGTCTCACCGCAGGTCTGCGGCCTGCCCACCGGCAGGTAGGCGTGCTGCGGTAGTGCCGCCTCCCCAAGCAAGCTGGGTCCATCGCCCACTGCCTCGCTCGCAGGCAGACTGCTTGAAATTCACGGAATCGCCGCGTGTCCCCTGATGGTGTACGGATTCTGAAAACCATTGGCAACCGCGTGCAGCCTGGGTTAAGCTCTTGCCATGCATCCTCAACGCCAGATCAGACTTACCATCGCCTATGATGGCACCGATTACCACGGATGGCAGATCCAGCCGGGCTACAAGACGGTCCAGGGGACGCTTTGTGAGGCAGCGACGTCGCTCTTGCGGCACCCCACCCATGTACAGGGGGCCGCTCGCACGGACGCGGGGGTCCATGCCTGGGGGCAGGTGGGCCTGATCAAGACGGCTTGCCCCATCCCCACGGAGCCGCTCCTCCTGGCCCTCAACGATCGCCTGCCGCAGGACATCGTGGTCCGGCAGGCCGAAGAGGTCGGGCCCGACTTTGACGTGATGGGGCTTGTCGCACGCAAAGGCTACCGGTACACGATCTATACCGGCCGGCTCCGTCCGATCCGCCAAATTCGCTTCTGTTGGCACATCCCTGGGCCGTTGTCTGTGGAGGCGATGAATGCAGCGGCCCAGCACCTCGTCGGGACGCGGGATTTCCGTTCCTTTGCCGCCGCCGTGTACGAGGACCAGAATGCGGTGCGGACCGTCTTTCGGTGCAACGTCACGCGTGGCTTCAATGGTGATCCCGACACGCTCTCCATCGACATCGAAGGGGACGGCTTTCTGCGCCACATGGTCCGTATCCTCGTCGGGACCCTGGTCGACATTAGCCACGGCCATTGGAGACCCGAAGAGATCGTCGATATCCTGGAAGCCCGCGATCGCTCGGCCGCAGGCCATCTCGCCCCTGCGAGCGGACTGTGCCTGGAGTGGATACAGTATCGGGGGCAAGCCGGGGTCGAAGCCTGATGGGGAGTGGGGCCTGCATCGGGGTGGATGATCAAGCAGTCTGTCGATCTCTATGGCATGTGGAAGGGAACATGCTCAGGCATAGGCACGCCCTATCCATTCAGAATGCTGGAGAATCGTGAGGGAGGTATTGCCTTGCTCTAAGGGGGAAAAGGCGGTATGTTCTCTACCGTCGAGGCAGTACTATCATCGGTTGCCGATGGCATGGGCTCTATCGAATTCACAGTGCACATATTAGGAGAACAAGAATGCCGAATATAGTGGCAGTACTTAAAGAGGAGATATCACGGATAGCTCGCAAGGAGATCCGGAGTGAGACAACCTCTTTAAAGAAGGCATCATCGCAGTATAGGCGAGATATTGCCGAATTGAAGCGCCAGGTCTCGAACCTTCAAGGCAGAGTAGCGCTGCTTGAGAAACGGGTGCTCCAAAACGTCCCGTCCCAAGTAACCGACGCTGATGCAGAAGGCGTACGATTTACTGCCAAAGGTCTGCGTTCACAGCGGAAACGATTGGGCCTCAGTGCCGCAGATTATGGAACGCTCGTTGGAGTGACGGCTCAGACGATCTACAGTTGGGAGAATGGACTCAGTCGGCCCCGCAAGCAGCAGTTACCAGCTCTCGCCTCGATTCGCCCCATGGGCAGGAGAGGAGCCCAAGCCCGCCTTGAGCAACTGACCCGGAGCAGTCGGAAATAGTGAGACAAGAGGCCCACATAAAGGTGATCTGGCGTGTTATGATCATGGTTGCTTCCTCCGGTGGTGCTAAGTGTTACGGGCATCTGCCAGACTGCAGGTCCTTTCGATGAGTTTTTCCCGAAAACACGGTACGGCAAAAGGCCCCGCTGCAGAGCAGGGCCTTTCAAATCCTCCATGGTTGCTACAAAGGAGTGACATTGGTTGCACACGGGCCTTTTTTGCCTTCTCCGATTGCGAACTCGACCTTCTGGCCCTCATCGAGCGAGGTATAACCTTCAATGTTGATCTCCGAATGATGGACAAACAAGTCTTTGCTGCCATCATCAGGGGTAATAGAACCGAATCCCTTTTTTGCATCGAACCATTTCACTGTACCTGTACTCACGTCTTCGCCTCCTGGTTGTGAAGAGCGCTGTTCAAATATCGTGTGGTGGACGCAGAGTTGTGGCTGGATCGAGTACGGATACCTCGATGGGAAAGTGCATGTAGAGTATGTTAACTGAGAAGATACCACCACCGCACCCTGAACCGACGAAATGAAGCCTTTTCACAGACGCCAATATCGAAGGTTGCTTTTGCTTATCCTTGGGGCGGCGATTTGCCTTCTGTTCCTCAACCTTGCTCAATTGTCAGAAGACAGGAACGGACCGGAAGTCATAGCCTTCGTCGTCGATTCAGCTTCCAGTATGATGAAAGAAGAACGAAGCATCCTGGGCCTCTTCGAAGACCTCACTCACGGCCAGGTAGTGTGTAGCATATTGAGAAGATATGGGGAACCTGATGAGCTTCGCTTTTGTGGCGTGGACGACACACGAGGCGCAGTTGACACCGAGAGGTATCTCAATGCCCTTACCCTGATAAGAAGCTATCTCCGAGTCAAACCCGCTGACCGAGTAGTAGTAAACATAAGCCTCGGATCATATTCTCCCAAGCCACAGGAGATAAGGCTCATCAGAGACATTCTTGAGCAGGGCGCTATCGTGGTTGCAGCCGCGGGCAATGACGGTATAAAGGACTCAATTTACCCAGCCAGCCTTGATGGAGTTATTTGTGTGGGTGCCTCTGCCAATGGAGTGCGCAAGGATTACTCCAATTATGGCAATATAGATATCTTTGCGGACGGAAGCTACCAGACTGCACAGACAGTCGCCCTTCCTTCGGACATCGGCATAGAGACTCGTGCCCGCACGGTGATGCTTAACGGAACATCGTTTGCCGCTCCAAAAGTATCGGGAGTGATTGTGAAAATGCTGCAGATGGATCCTTCCCTTAAAAACCAACAGATATTGGAGATCCTTCAAGACACTTCAGATGATGTAGTTGGTTTTGAGCAGGGCTCCATGAATCGTCTCAATGCTCTATCTGCGATAAGCAAGATATATGCCGCCCTGAGAAAGGCAAGACAAGCCTTTTTCGTTTTGCTCGTAGCTATCTGCATTATTGTTCTTGTGTGTGTAGGACTGCTTATTGTCATCCCTATCCCAGAGTTCCTGTTCAGGGTACTGTTTCCATCCCGCTGGATGGCCCTTAGGATGAGAAAGATCGACAAAATAATCGCCGGTGACAAAAAACGTCCCAGAGATATCAGGTTCATCATAGAGTGCCTGTTTCCAGGCTATGTCCAGCTTTTCGAGAGAGCCAACAAAGCTTTGCTTGAAATAGGTGAGCCGGCAGTGAGACATCTCATACGAGCCTATCCGTATAAACCGTGCAATGAGTTTGGCGATTTTACGACATGTATACATAACCTTATAAGCGAAATCGGTGGCAAGGAAGCAGAAGAATTTCTTCGGTCCGAACAAGAAAGTCAAAATGATATTTGTGGACGAGATTCTCCTGAGAGCTGTAAAAGCCCGGAATCGTTTCAGGATTTGGAAAAGGCTTGAGCGATTGAACAGAGGCAAGAAGAGTCAAATTCATGCCAAGCTTGAGCTGCGTGTCTCAAAGTGAAATGGCTGAGACTCGATCTGACACTTGGACGATAACAGAGGAGAAGTGACGGGCGTGACGAAGCGCAGCGTAGCAGAGTCGCAGCCGTCGAAGAGTGGCGGGCAAAACTGCCGCAAGCAGAGAATATGAGGAAGTGACATAACTCCTCAAACAGCCCCAACTCTTGACCTATAAAACGGCAACTTTCCTTGACAATTCATGTCTCCATTTTGACTCCACACGTCTTGATTTTGCCCATATTGAGTCCTAATAAATGTTAGATTTTAGGCCAAGAATGCAATCTTTTCGATTTGCATCGTATTCAATGAACGAAGTGAAAAGCGAGTGACATTCACCGTGACATAGTCAGATTCACGATGTCCAGTATACTGCATCGTGAAGTCGAAGGGCTGTTCAGATGAGTAACAAAACGTGGTTGACAGATCGCAAGGTGGATGCCTCGAAGAAGAATGTTTTGTGACAACCGGGAGTTCATGTTTGGGTTTAAGCTCTTCATAGGTTGACGACGTAAGACAAATGGATATGCGTAGATTCTCTCTCAAGATCCTCCGGTCATTTCTCTTGTTCAACTGAAAGGTCTACGCAGATAAGCTCCTTATCGTTTCTCGCATAAATATGCCTGTACGCAAAGGCCGGATGGGTCCAGCATACGCCACCTCGTTGGTTCAGTTGTCCCTCCGTCGGCTCAATCAGCTTGGCTCGACTAACCTCCTCGTATCCTTCGGGTGAGAGCCTGCTGATGATCAGATCCCCCCTCTCGTTGAACATCCATACTTGCTCTTCGTGTCTGACCATATGAGCCGTTGCCCACCGGGCTGGTGGAACAACTGATCGGCTTTCCCAAATGCGATCACCCGTATGAATGTCCAAACAACGCAGTTCCCCGTAGGCATCAATCCCATAGATGTGGTCTCCCTGCAAAATGGGCGTCGAGATACAGCAATGCAGACTGTCTGTGTCCTTTTCACTGGATCCTCTGCGCTGCCAGACTTTCTGCACGGCCATTTCGTCAGGGTGGATCCTGAGCAGAAGTGAACCATCAAAAAAACCGCTCACGAAGATGTGATTGTTTTCGAATACAGGGGTGGCTATGTTGTGAATCATCCTCGCCGGCGGGAATGCATGCTGCCAATGAAGTGTGCCCGTAAGGACATCCACGCCGACGACCCTCTCACCCGTCCAGCAGACGACGACGCGCCTGCCGGCTTGCTCAATCACAATTGGGGCCGCATAGCCGGCGCGGTCGTCAAGGGCCCGCCATACCTCCTCACCGGTGATTCTGTTGAAGGCCACCAAACAGGCATTCTGCCCACCGACCGGCACGATAACCAGCTTGTCCTCGATAACCGGGGATGCGGCAATCCCCCATTCCGGCATCCGGATCTTATATTCTCTCCGGAGATCTCTGGTCCAGAGTATCCTCCCGCTGGTCGCATCGAAACAGAACAGGTGCCCCATGGCCCCAAGTGAATAGGCACGGCCATCATTCACCGTCACGGCTGCTCGTGGACCGTTACGGTGATCGATTTGTTCGTACTCACATTCGTAAACGTGGGACCAGATCTTCACGCCGGTCATGGCGTCAAAGCAATGGACACGCTCGGCCTGACTCGGCGTGGTTATCCTGTCGGTCACATAGACGTACCCTTCGGCGGCAGTTGGTCCGCTGTAGCCGTTCGAAATTGTCGCCCGCCACCGGAACGGTAGCTGTTCAGTCCAGAATCTCTTTACTATCCCTCCTTCCCGCCATATTCCGTCTCGATACGGACCGCGCCACTGCGGCCAATCCGCAGCGAGCAGGAGCGAATGGCTTCCCAAGATTATGAGCATGGCGATTAACGAATGCCCAGTCAGACGCGTCTTCATATTTTCCTTCTCTGCTATGTACTTTCTTCATTACCTGATTACGACCACGTCATCTTAAGCCCAGGTATTGTACTGGTCAACGAGCAATCAGTCTGCCAGATAGTTGCAGGCCAGCGAGGGGCAAATCGCGCCTTTCGAGGCTCAAGCAAGTCTGTGGAAATGAACGCGACCAAAGCATATAGAGGGACTTTACATACCCACAGACCTTGCAGTAAATTTGATGATATGGATACTCAGCCCGCGGCTTAGCAATGATATTTCACGGGATGCATTTGCTCTGACACACTCGTTAGATAGAGAGAGTAAGTCATGTATGAGACCTCGCAGAATTCCGCTACTGCATTCGCCAAGAGAGCTTCTACTCGGCGTCAACTGATGCATGACGTCGTCGCGGCTCTGACTTCTACTATAGTGGCTCCATACGTTCGTGCATCGGACGGGCCGGCCGATTCCGCCAAACACGGCCAGCAGATGAAGTACGTGGGCCAGTTAGCGGAGATTGAGAAGAACACGAATGTCGCGTACGGTAAGGACACCCTCCCATCCGGAATACGTTCTCGCTTTGTGCAGAACATCAACGGCCTCACAATCCATGTATTGGAGGCCGGCTTCGAGGCCGGAGATCGGCCCTGTGTCCTACTCCTTCACGGTTTTCCGGAACTGGCCTATAGCTGGAGAAAGGTGATGCTGCCGCTGGCTCGGGCGGGATTTCACGTCGTCGCACCCGACCAGCGAGGTTACGGCCGGACCACAGGCTGGGACAGCAACTATGACGGCGATGTCGGTTCATTCCGCCTGCTCAATCTCGCCAGAGATGCTTTGGGACTTATTTCAGCACTCGGCTACAAATCCGTAGCGGCTGTCGTGGGGCACGACTACGGCTCGCCCGTCGCAGCTTGGTGTGCATTGATACGACCGGATGTGTTTCATTCCGTCGTGCTGATGAGCGCTCCGTTTGGGGGCGCTCCGGCACTGCCCTTCAACACCGCTGATGATGTGGCGCGAGAAGACGCCTCATCCGGCCGCAGTATGCACGACACATTGGCAGCATTGCCTCGTCCACGTAAGCATTACCAGTGGTACTACACGACCCGCGAGGCGAATAGCAACATGCGAGACTGTCCGCAGGGTATTCACGACTTCCTTCGCGCCTATTTCCACTTCAAGAGCGCGGACTGGAAACAGAACAGACCCTTTCCGCTCAAGTCTTGGAGCGCCACTGAACTTGCCAAGATGCCTACGTATTACATCATGGACCTGGACAAAGGAATGGCCGAAACGGTGTCAGCGGAGATGCCGGCGGCGGCTGAAATCGCAGCCTGCAAATGGCTGCCTGAGGAGGAACTGCGCGTGTACAGCACCGAGTTTGCCAGGACCGGATTCCAGGGCGGCCTGAACTGGTATCGATGCGGAAAGGAGGCAAAGTACAGGGCAGAATTGCAGATGTTCTCCGGTCTGACGATTGGTGTACCGTCGTGTTTCATCGCCGGAGCGAGCGACTGGGGAGTTTACCAGAGCCCCGGCAGCCTGGAGCGAATGCAAAAGATTGCTTGTACCAACATGCTGGGCGTTCATCTGATCGATGGGGCCGGGCACTGGGTGCAGCAAGAACAGCCGGAGGAAGTGAGCGAACTGCTCGTTCAGTTACTGCTGCGAGTTCGAGATAATGACCAGCGGTGACTGCTATTGGGTCGCGGTTCAGCGACGCTTCGTCGATTCGTACAGATACGGGAGCGGTCCCAGCACCGGCGGTAACCCACGCTTGTACCTGTGGCTGCCTGGAGCATCGATAGACTGCGCTCGACCATGACCCAAGTGGACGCACGATGTGCATTGTAGAGTATCACAAAACGGGAAGGGCTGTTCAGATGAGTAACAAAACGTGGTTGACAGATCGCAAGGTGGATGCCTCAAAGAAAATTTTCTTTGTGGCCACAAAGATTGTAGTGTTTGACTTTGAGCTTTTCATAGGTGAACATCGTCAATTAGTGAGTGTCTTTAACAGCCAACACGCCGAGATTTGTGCGCAAATCCACTGTACACAGCAATGGACCGCCTGGGCTTACCGACGTTACCTGATGACAATCCTGTGCTCCTTGCTCAGCGGCCATGGTGGCGATAGGCCCAGCCGTCGGCCATGTAATTGATGTCCAGGGTCTGGCCAGCCGGCGGGTACTCAATTCCATAGTTTGTCACACCCTGAGTGATTAGCTTGTCCACCCGCTCTATAGTAAAGCGATCGCGCCATTTGCGCACTTCGGAGTGGCCGTCGCAAAATCCGAGGATGCTGCTGTCGCCGTGGTTGACCGCCATCGGTCCCCACCAGCCCCATACCTTGAGATTCGTGTACTCTGGAGCACCAATGATGAAACGCTCATTCATATTGAAGTTGCGAGTCTCCGCCGTCTCCACGAAGACATAGCGTTTCGAGGGAGAGGTAATCTCGTCGAAAATCCTGATCTGGATGTTGTATCGAGAATCGCTTCTGCTGGGCGCCTGGTAAAGGCACGCAGGTATTGCGTAGGAGACAAAGACGGTTGTCTGATCGTACATGCTTTTGCGAACATTGTCGGCGGGGCAGTGATATGCTTTGGGAGACTTGATATAAGGATAAAGGACACCCATCTTGATACCGCGAATCTCGTCTTCGTCGGTCACCGCGGGAGCTGTCTGATTGCCTGAGAGTCGAGCACCATTTTCATCGCGGGGCTCCCGGCACCACCCGACATACGCACCGGTGTCGTCTGTTGCCTCGGCGGTCGAACTCATGATGCGCCCGTCGCTATCCTGCATATACATATACCATCCGACGGAAAGGTTCTTTGTGTTGCTCAGGCACACGGTTGTCGCGGCCTTCCTCTTGACGGAGTTCAACGCTGGCAGAATGATGGCCATCAGCAATGCGATGATCGCGATCACCACAAGCAGCTCGATCAGGGTAAAGGCTTTCATCTTCATCGACATTCTCTTCGGAAGCGCGATCTCTGCACGCCGCATTCCCTTGCTCATCTCAACGCCGCTCGTGCTGACCAGACATTCCATACGGCGTCGTTTCCACCCCACCTGTATCTGAACATCATAAGTTCCGTCTTAGGGTTTGTCAAAGGGCTTTGTTCGCCCGGCGAGCCATGCAATCTCACCTTCCGACAGAACGCGATTGTAGAGATACACCTCATCCATAAGACCCGGAAAGAACCGCTGCAGGTTGTCGTGCCGCAAGACGCCCATAGTCAACATCGTCAGGGGCTGGTCAAATTGTGTATTGTCACTGAGCGCACCTGCGGGCAGGCCGTTGACGTAAAGTGTCATTGTATCAGCCGACTTGACGATGGCGGCATGGTACCATCCGCCATCGTCGTAGGTTCCGCTGAAAATAGTGCTGCCGCCGGAGTTGCCGAGCGGAAAACGGTGGAGAAAACGCAGTTCGCCAGTTCCCATCACAGAAATCTGAATGCCGAATGCGCTTGCTACGTCATCGTAGATTGAGAGCATATCTCTCGTACCTGAGCCTCCCTCGACGCGGAACCACAGCGTTGCTGAGTATTCGGGCACCCCGAAAGGACCGTTGGCCTGGACAAAATCGCCTGCGCCGTTCAGCGTGATGGCTTGACCGATCTGGCCAGCCACAAAGAGCGGATTTCCCTGGAGAGTGCCGTTGTGCCCGTTGCCGGAACTGTCGTTGGCATTGCCTTCAAACGGATACTGGGCCTGCAAGCCCGCTGTGCCAGGTTCTGCCGGTGTGATCAACTGACGCTCGTGAGAATATAGCCGTATCCCGTCAACGAGGATCATCCCCTGGCCACCTATCCCGGCAACTCGCTCAAAGCCAATAGTCAGCGTGGTCACATTGCTCATATTTGTGCCGAGCGAAGCCAGATCAATATACCACGTATGCCAGCCCTTTAGCTGCAAGTTCTCGGCATCACCATCGTATATGATCTTGGCACCGTTGACCTTCACATACATCTGCTGTGGAGCGTTGTTCGGATCCCCGAAGAATCGCAGTGTCAGGCCTTTAATGCCATACCTGGTCCAATCCTTGCCTGCCTGCAGATCCGCAACGTTGGCCGTAACCTCGGAAATACTCGCTGCGGTATTGTTGTAGAACAGCGGCACAGATTGTTTGCCGTCATACACAGTCGTAGTTTCCATCGAGGGCTGGAAGGCCTCGGTATAACCGATGGTCGAGCCATTGGTCGTCGGACTGGCGTATCCGTCCACCCAGGTCTCATAGACCAGGTTGCTCCCTTCCTCGCCGCTCGGCGTGTCGTTGTAGCCCTCGAAAGCGTCCACCACAAGATATTCCTCTGCGGAGAAACTCCAGAGGTCCCCCTGCCAGATTGCGGGCGTTTCGGCCTCGTTGACCTCATCGACGCGCCAGTAATATGTGCCGCCCAGAGCGAGGGAGGTGGCATAACTGGGCGAAGTTACAGTCACCACAGGAGCGGTGCCGTCTATCACGGCTTGCTGGTCCGTACTCAGATAGATATTGTGCTTGGCCGCTTCCCGTCCCGCGCGCCAGCTCAGCGTTGTGTTCACGCTGATGTCGGTTGCCCCGGACGCCGGATTGGGTTCTCTGACGCTGACGGGCATGTAAGAGAAACGCACCTCACTGAGACCGTACTGTGCAAGGATGCCTCCCCAGTTGCTGTTGGCCGTAAGCTTAACGTACTTCGCCGCCGCACCACCGAAATCAATAGTGGTGTTTGACGCATAACCGGCCGCGCCGGGCCCCTGGGCGAATTTATGAGTAGTCCCCAGAGTTGTGTAGGCGACACCATCGACTGAATACTCAACGGTGACATCCTGGAATCCGTAACCGACTGCCGGCTCAATCATCTGATTCTGGTTCCACACCAACATCTTGTGGAGTTTGTAAACCTTGTCGAACTGGTATTCGATCCAGGTCGGCTGCGGTCCCAGCATGTCGCCGAGCCACATATCCTCCGGATTCATCGAATGCAAGTCGCTGCCGTTCAGGCCCGAGCCATCAATGGTCTTCTGAGGCAAACTGGAGCCCATTGAGCTGGAGGCAGTGGCCGTTATGTTCGCACCATCGAGAGGATAAGCAACAGGCTCGACCGTGAAACTCCAGATATTGCCCGGGAACACCGTCTTATCCGGCGGGGCGTTGACCTCGTCCACGCGCCAGTAATAGGTCTTGCCGAAATCGAGCCGTTGGACCGGCGTATAGCTGTTGGCATCCTGGGTGATACCACCAATGCCGTTGGTGATATCGTCCAAGTTCTCACTGAGATAGACAATATGCCCGTTGACGGCCGGGGCATGTACGCCCGGCGTCCAGCTTAGGATTACACTGGCATACACGTCCGTCGCCCCGTCATCTGGAGAAGGATTCGAAGCCTTCGTTGTGTCAAGAGGCCCTTCACCGTTGTAGAGGTTGCTTAAGGTTGCGGCATCGATCGCTTCGTCATAGATGCACAGCTCGTCGATCTGGCCGTCCATGGATTGCGTGGTCGCGCTGTAGGCGCCGGCCACGGAGGTGATGCTGAAACTGCTCGTCATCGCAACCGATCCCTGCGAGACGTTGTCGCGGTAAGCCGAAACGTTGCCAACGCCATCGGCGATGACCACCCAGTGATGGAACTGGTTGTCGCCCGGGAAGCCGCCAAAATTGGCGTTCGTGTTGGCGGAGCTGCGAAATCGCAGGCCCTGGACCTGTGAAGGATTGTCCGGCACCCAGATGAAATCGGTAGTATTGCTGGGATCGCCGATCACCATGCCGCTGCGATAGTCTGTGCCCGGTCGTCGCCGTGCCCAAAAGGCAATCGACCAAGCGTCGTTGGCTCCGAACGTGATCGCGCTGCTCAGGTTGAGGTGTTCCTCGGTGCTGACCGTGCTGTCGGCGTCGAGTGCCCCGCCGCCGAAGACGTATTCACCCGCCGTCGTGGTGATTGTCGGCGTACCGGTGGCAATCGTCAGATCATTCTTGTTGCCTGAGGCGTCGGCAAAGTCGTGATCGAACGGGTAGTAGGCTAACAGTCCAGCCTGAGCCGAAAGCGTCGCGAAGCCAAGGATTGCCATGGTCAACGTGGCGAGAGTTAGTACGGTTCTGGTGGTTATCTTCGTGTACATAACAGTCCTCCTTCAAGAAAAGGGATAACAGTGAACGCACCGATAACTGGTCTTGTACATATCGGCTGAGGACAACTCGTTCTCAACAGTTTTTGACTGCCTCCTTCCTTCACAAAACCCATCCCTGACGGCCCAAGAATTATCAGCTTCGTCTATATTCATTCCTACCAAATTCATCCCGTCCGCGTCAAGTACAATCTCCCGTTGAGTAGAGTAATCTAACTCGGCGACCTGACGTTCATGCGGCGTCTCGTCTTAGCCAAGATCTCCAATTCAGCCTCATATCGATCACATATTGTGCAGGACAGCGTCAAATCCTACCAGGCCTGGAACAAACCAGAAGAAGCTGAAAAGTGGCGAGCAACACTGCCTCAAACGGAAGCCGCAAGAGAGTGACATTATCCATCAGAATGGCCCCAATTTCCTGCCCTGCAAAACGCCAGATTTCCTTGACAATGTATGACACTATTTTGACACCACAGATGCTAATTTTGCCCAAATCCAGCCCGACTCAAGTTCATTTTTTGGCTCAAAATGCGATTTTTTTCATCGTCATCGGATTCAATGGACGTTGTCAATAAGTGAGTGACATTCGCCGTGACACAGGCAGATTCACGATATCCATTGTAATGCATCGTGAAGTCGAGGGGCTGTTCGGAAAAGCTACGAAGCGTGGTTGGGAGGTCACAAGGTGGATGCCTAAAGAAGACCGTGGCAGCCAGAACCCGGCTACACCGGGGCTTTGTTATTTGTTGGCTTATTCGGTGCGAGTGCCTTATAATTATGACAGATAAGCATACCAGCAATGGTCATTGTATCTCTTTGAAAAAGAGAGGGCAGAAGATCATGTGTAAGCAGGGCGGTTTTACCCTAATAGAGCTTTTGGTGGTGATTGCCATCATCGCCTTGTTGATGGCGATACTGATGCCGGTCCTGCATAGGGCCAGAGAGCAAGGCATGCGGGCGGTTTGTCTCAGTAATCTCAAGCAACTGACGCTCGCGTGGATTATGTATGCTGATGAAAACGATGGTAAGATCGTTAACGGCCAATCAGGTACTATGCTCGGCAGTGTTGACAATCCGCCCTATGAAATACCCTGGGTCGGCAGGTGCTGGGCTGATGACTATGCGTCCGGCGGGCAGATGCCCGAGGAACAACAAAAAACAGCCATCAAAGCCGGCTCGCTCTGGGAGTATCTCAAAAACATAGACCTTTACCGCTGTCCAACCGGTACTCGCGGAGAAATGCTGACGTACGCGCCCACGAATGCCGTCAATGCCAAGATGCAAACCGGTACCGACAAACCGGGTGTATTCCTCAAAAGGACAACAGATATTCGGGGTTCTCATGCATTAAGAATCGTTTTCATTGATGAGGGCTGGGTAACGTCTGTCAGCTACGCTGTCCATTACGTAATAGAGCAATGGTGGGACGACCCGCCGGTACGACACGGGGACGGCGCAACATTATCTTTTGCCGATGGACACTCTGACTACCATAAGTGGAGAGGCATCGATACCATGAAGATGGGCAGGGACCGCCAACGGGGACACCCAGGAAACAACTACTCACCGACATCTGATCCGGGGAAGATGGATTTACACTACATTCAGATGTGTTGCTGGGGCGGATTGGGCTACGAGCCAACCGTGTGGTACTAACAACGCAGCAGCATAATGTTAGAATCATCCCTGCGGCAGCCGGGCTGGGTCCCGGTTCCCACAGCGTAGATGAGCAGACAGGACAACAGGATGAACAAGACACCGTCCCGAGCCGAGTCGAAGGATGAATTATCAAGCAAATCCCGTTATCCTATCGAAAAAATGAATTAGCAAGGC
>Ga0307379_10005424_pt1 | contig 17764 bp, 18 predicted proteins | sample UN2MG_FD_202237 | JGI IMG/M metagenome (GOLD analysis project Ga0307379, IMG submission 202237) | Soil microbial communities from Risofladan, Vaasa, Finland - UN-2 | ecosystem: Environmental > Terrestrial > Soil > Coastal area > Acid sulfate soil | place: Finland: Risofladan, Vaasa | collected... | reverse complement strand
TGAGAGGCAGCCATTCTCCTTGGCTCCGTGCAAAGCGAGCAGTGGATCCTCTCCGGCAGTGCTATCTCCAGTACGCAGGCTGAGGCCGTTGGCGAGCGTGTTGGTCATGTCGATGCGGAAGCCCTGCGTGTTGGTGAGTTCGAACTCGTAGAGATACTCCTTCGAGGCACCGGCGTTGCAGACAACATCAATCACTGCGAGGAGATTGTTCTCAGCGGTGCTGGTGTCGTCGACTTCGATACGCACAAGGATACCGTCTTCGGGCACAATGGTCGGGTGTCCAACATACGGCACAGGGGCGGCATCAGGCGAGGGAAGAATGGGTCCACTGGCGCCAAAGTGGTCATTGCCAAAGAGGCGGAAGGGTGCTTGGCAAGTGCCGGGGGTAGCACTCGGAGGCTCGGGAATCACACACTGGCCGCTGTTGAAGTCACACACTTCACCGGCGTCACACGAACGGCTGTGGAGATCCTCGCAGTAGGTGGGGCTGGCACAGTTGTCAACGCTGGGAGTCTCGTCGACACCGCAGGGGCGGCAGCCACCGGGCCCGCATTTGCGGCCCTGGTTGCACTGGGGCACGCACTGAGGTCCACACTGTCCCACAGCAGTGGTGTAGACAATGTCTCCAGGACGACGCTCGGACTCCTGACACTGGTAGATGGTGCTGCCGATCTGATAGACCGGGTTGGTCTCTGTGGCACACACCTCGCCGTTCCAGCGCTCCTCACCGTTGCAATGAATACCGTCAGAGCAACTGACACTGACTACGACTGATTCGCTGTAGCTGCCATCGCCCGACTTCCAAGCCAGCGTGTCGAGAGCGTCGTTGATGCCGGGAGCAGTGAGAGTCGCAAATCCCCCCAACGGAATGTTCTCCGAGGCAGCGCCAGTGAACCACTCGACAGCGTAGGGAGTGTTGTCCGTGTCGGGATAGAGGGTTTGGGTCGCATCTGGAGCGTAGACACGAAATTGATTGGTAAAGGAGCCTGGCTCGGGACTGACGCGTGAGATGGGCACATCCCCAAGTGTTTTCAAAATCAGTTCACCGCTACAAAAGGCAACAAACGTAGAGCCGACCACAATGATAACTTTGTTCAACATGGCCGATCCCTGGTGGTAGCTAAGTGTAATATAGTGTGTGTGTGGCAAGAACTAGTATAGGGCAATTTTGATCAATTTAATTTTCGTGAAAATGTTCCCGAGGCCACACTCTATAGCTCATAGAAACTCTAATGCCTCCGCTGCGCTCGGACGATCCTCCGGTTTCCAGGCGAGCATTTTGGAGATCACTCGGCCGTAGGTGTGATTGCGCGCGTCCGTGAAGACGTTTAGCTTCCCCATGGCCATCTTGTACTCCTCGTAGTCTGCGCTAATGCCAGTCTTCGACCACGGTATGAAAGGATACGGTCGCGGTGTATCCCTGTCCATTTTCTTCAGCTCCGCCTCACGGGATGGCTTGTCTTCGCCGAGCACGAGAAAGAAAAAGCTAGCACCCAAGGAGAATATGTCGGCGGCTTTACTTCGCGGCCCAGTTTCCTCGAGCTGTTCCGGAGACATATAGTCAGAGCTGCCGGCAGCGGCGTCACCCTCACAGGGCGGCTGACATGCGAGTCCAAAGTCAATGATCACCACATCGTTAGTGTTCTCTCTGACAATCAGGTTCTCGGGTTTAATGTCTCCGTGCACTATGTCTTTGCTGTGAACATATTCGAGTGCCCTCAGCGCGTTTCTAAGTAGCTTCCGTACAACGATATGCCGTTCATCTGTAGGCACTTTGAGAGAGTCCAGAGTGGGACCCTGCACAAAGCCCATGCGTATTGCGTAGACGTAGGAGTTGTCGGTGGTTTCTGGGTGCGGAACAAGAGCATGATCTTCGTAGCACACAACGTACCGAGAACATTCTGGACTTGAGCTAAGCACAGTGAGACGGGTAATGTCGTTCCCGAGCTCCTCTTCTTCGTAGATGTACTTGACGGCCACCTTCTCATGTGTGTTGTCGTTCTCGTAGAGCCACACTGATCCGTACGCACCAGTTCCGATGGTGCGCACAACAGTCCATCCTTCTAGAAAATCCCTATTACGTTTCCAGACTAGCTGCTTATCATCCTGCTCTCCAACAAACACGCTGTCCTTGCAAGATCCACCTCGCAGGACCTTGTGCTTGTAGCTATCGGAGAAGCACGATTCACTGCAGTACAGAGCCCCGCATTTCGTGCATTCGGAATCTGCCGCCGGTTTCTGGCAATGACCACACAGCCTGTGCGACATAGATCCACTTATTTCTGACCTGTATTTGACAAGAAGTTTTTCTTTTGAATATGTAACTTGTTATGTTTTTGCAGACTTACATAGTACCAGCGATGGGTTTTGGTCTACACAACAATTCATTTTGAGTTCTCTATATAACTGGATTACTGTACCGCCTAAAGTATCCGAGAGTATGCCCGAGCAGGAGCCTCGCGATTGGTGTACCGTGAAGAATGTAGCCTCTGTGCTTACTGTGGTTGCCTTCGCAGCGGCTTTGATAACCAACTTTGTCGGAGACCTCATAGACAACAAGACGATCGACTACGTCAGCAAACCGTTGATTGTGATACCACTAATCGTGCTTGTCAGCATTAACCCCATTCCGAATAAGTTCGTTGTTACGACTTGCATCTTCATCGCCGGACTGATAGCAGCGTGGGTCGGTGACATTAGCCTGATGTTTGACAGCGACACTGCATTTCTGGTGGGGATGATCGCGTTCTTCATTATGCACACGCTGTACACAGTAGCTTTCTTCCTGCTGCTACAGCGTACGATAAGCTGGGCCTACATTGTCGCTGCACTCATCTACGTTCCCGCTAGTGCTATATTTGCGTACTATCTGCTCGACTCGTTGACTGGCGCTCTCAAAATTGCAGTACCTATCTACATTACCTCTGTGGTAGTAATGTCGATATCAGCTGTCAGCCTGCGCTGGTTTGGTGCAGTGGGTGCAGTGCTATTTGCCCTGAGCGACACAGCTCTAGCGTCTGAGAAATTTCTAGAGCCAAGCTGGTTCCCGGAGAAGAACTATGTCAGCGCCTTTGTGATTATGACGTACGGCATTGCGCAGCTCTTGTTTGTCGTGGGATTTATTTACACTGTGCGGCGAGTTGAGGATATGAGGAAAGTCTACACAGAGATGCAGGGACTGTGACTTTTTGAAGCTTTTGTGCCGTCCCGTCGTACCCGAAGCCATTGCGTGACCGCAGCGTCCGGCTCTATAATTTCTTTCCATGATACAGTTTCTCTACGATTAAACTAAACCTATTCATAAGTCCACACAGGGGGGTCTAGCAGCAGAGCGGTGCAGAATACTCGGTATGTCAAGATACGTTTGCTATCTGCTTGTGAGCACACGCCAGGGGCATGAAAACAAGATCTATGTCGGTGTCACGAACAACATGCACCGTCGACTCCGACAGCACAACGGAGAGCTAAAGCGAGGCGGTGCGAAGTATACCAGCCGCTACCGGCCTTGGCGCATTGCGGCTACCGTTCGCCATTTTAATACCGAAACAGAAGCACTACAGTTTGAGTGGGCCTGGCAGCATCCGGCCCGTACGCGACACCTGAAGATACACAGAGAGGCTAAGCTGGTCAACGGCTGTCGTAGCTTCTGCAACTATCTGCGCTGTGTGGCATTCCTAGTTCAAACTCAGCACTGGCAAAGCCGAAGACTGAAAGTACATCTGCATCATCTGCCCGACCACCTTAGGAGTCGTCTTGATTCCGCTGTGCAGAATAGCGAGTGTGTTGTTGAGCAGAAGTTGGATATCAATTCAGTAAACACTTAGGAGCATTCTTCTCTACAAATTCAGTACACTCAGCGCAGTATGGTAAGCAGTGATCGGGCGATGAAGCTCTTCGAGGAGAACACCGACTGTGAATTCGCCGCCGCTCCCTGCTCCAACCTTGCACTGCTCTACACATTCTACGGCGTGGCGGTCGGCATCTCTAGTCGCAACGTGGGCTACCTGAGCACCGTCTACGCGGTGCTGCTGTTCTTGTCGCTGTGGACTGACCGGGGTCTGGGTGCATTCGATACCACGCTGCACTTTGCGCTCGGCCTTGTGTCAGGCTTCACGATAGCAAGAGTGCTCAAGACTGTGCTAATCGCGCCGACCAACATCGTCAAGCACAAGTATCCGCTGGTACTCTACGTCGTAGAGCTGGCAGTGGGTGCCCTGGTGTTTGTCTTTGTCGATGAGACGCTAGAGGAGACTGGCTTCCCCGTGGGACTCTGGCTGTCGTTCCTCGCCTACGTGCTGTACTTTGGGGTGCTCTACTTTGTGAACTACAAACATGGTGCATTCGAGACCAAGAACTCGCGGAATCTAGTGATGTTCACACGCACCTATCTCTATTGGTTTATGGCGATGTTCCCGTACTATCTCACTGCCGCATTCCTCTTCTGGAACCGCTATGTCAGTGGTGTGATTGCGACGGTTATTGTTCTCTCTGTGACGCTGCTGGTAGCGTTTACTTCACAATCTCGTCGCTGAGCAATTTTCCGGCGCTGCAAACCGGAACCCTTCCAATCACACGTCGCCTGCACGACCACACTAGAGAGCGACATACAAACGACATCGATCGTCCGAGCGCAAGAAGCAGTAGTCCTGATCAATCAAATTAAAGAACGTGCATGTTTCATCTGTTTGTATAAAGGCCATGTCCCGGACTGTTTCTGTACATTCGTACACAAAGCCACACAGGCACTGACAGCAAAGACTCTCGCCGATCTTACCCACGTGCTGAGTAGAACTACAGAGGTCCAATTTTTGGAAAAAAAGTCTCTGTGTGTCTATATTTTTTTTATCCCAATTCAAAAGTCGATCTGACGTACTCATTGAACGGCAGACGGACTATCATTAGCAACCTCAAAGAAAGAAACCTGAGAGGTCTAGCGCTGATTCAACAACACAAAGAACTATGGCGCTCGCAATTAGTTTGTTAACTATTTCCACCATCTCCTTCCTCGTCGCTACGTTTATGCACAACTTTGCGTATGGAGTAACCTGGTCTCTCCTCCTGCATGTGGTACACTACATGGTCTTCGGCTCGGGCTACATTTTGCCCACCTCGCAGATCTTCGTGAACTACTTCTGGTCTACGCTTGTCTTCGGCGTTGCTGGCTGGATCCTCGCTATGTTGCTGAGGATCCCTGCGTTCCTCAACGGCGCCTACTACGCTTCAGTGTTTTCCGATGATTCTGCTGTCCGACAACGCGTTAAGAAACAGAACGACAAAGACGGAACTACACTTAAGGAGGAAAGTGAGTGGATGATCTTTGGAAAGTTCCTCATCCCTCTCCTCCTTGTCGGTATCGGACACATCATCTACGAGCTCAACGTCGACGGATTCCCCAAGTGGGCCGGAGGCATTGTGCTTGTTGTGTTGGATATCATCGCCTGGATCGCGTTCTACTTCCTTTTCCGACCCGCCGATGGCGAAGTCACCCTGCTCTTCAACAGCCCCGATCCACGTGCGGAAGTCGCCACCATCTCCTTCAACATGGCCGCCGCTACCATCATCTACGCTCTCACGTACATCATCTTCCAGTCTATTGACTGCCTCCATTTTGCCAGCAACGCACCGAACGTCTACACCGACGGTGAGTGCTCGATCTTCTATGGAGACCAGTGGTACTTCTACGCGTCGCTTATCGCTGGTGGTTTCGTGATCGTCTGGTCGGTAGTTGTAGGATTCTGCTCTGGGGGCGTCGGAACCCCATACGGATCAACCAACCAGGAGTACAAACCACTCAGGCATCAAGCTTGAGTTGGCCTCCTACATGACCACCAATGGGTCTTTGTCACCTTCCTCTCAAGCAGGGAACATGCAAAGTTTCATTCTCAAAAAAACGCTAAACATCATCACGACCATTAAACCCCAATCATTTACCAAGTTTTTGCTGTCAGTGCTTGCGTAGCGGATAGCGCGTGGTGAGGATGGCATGTTTTCCCAAAAGAACAGGTACATTGGTGGAGAAACTAATTAGTACATTTTCAATGGAGGTTCTAAAATATACACAACGTCACAGATTGTCATAGAGCAGTAGAAGAGCATCATTGAGAGGGAAAAACCCTGTGTTGTATCACCTGTTAGCATTGACGATCGAAAAACATCGCAAGAGTGCACTCGGAGTGAACATTTAGTAACACAATCTATCCATCGATCTTCGCCTAGAAACACGTCTGGAATCAGCGCTTAATTTAGTCAACTATGAGCTTCGATGAAATACCTGATCACCTGGTCCACAGAGGCAACGTCCGCGATACAGAGAGACTGCAACTCTCAGATATCGGTGCGAACTATGACTACACATACAAAAACGGGGTAATCGAGCCCTATCCAGCCAAAATGGGATCGTTCAACACTTGGATTTTCGACAAAGAACCCTTTAAGAAACTCCCGGCCTATGGGAAAGTGGTGCTCGGCAATTTCGTTTCCTCAATACTTGCCGGATTTCTCTTCCTTCTCATTGCAACCTGGTCTGCCATCCGTCAGTGCGAGTTCGGCGGTGATGTCATCAATGTGGCCTTCACGCAAGGCATCGGCGTCTGGGCTATTCTGGTCCTGCTGAGGAACGTGTCTGCCGACTTCAACCCTATCGTCACGATCTACGAAGCGTTCCTCCCCCACTTCCGCAGCGGCGTGAAGAGCAGCGCCCTACTCAAGACTGTGTTTCTCGTAGTGGCCGTCGTGGTGGGGTCCTTCCTGGGATCTTTGCTAGGCTCTCTCGTCGGAGGCGTTTTTGATCCCAGCGAGATGTGCTTCAAAGGCACGCCTACTGTGAACACGGCCGCCGGTGTGAACGCGGGCGCTGCGTTCCTGGTCGAATCTCTCGGATTTCTAATCTGGATGTGGGCCTACCTTGTTGCCTATCAGGATCGCCACAGAACGGAAATCCCCAATGCCGATGCGTTCCTCGGATTCCTCTGGACGGCGCTCGTACTTCTCGGCTACAACTACACCGGCGCTTCCTACAACCCCTGGCGCCACTTGGCCCCGGCGATCATTAGCGCCTGCTTCGGAGCTCCTGTGTTCGGGCAGCCTGCCGGGGAGCACGCCTGGGTGTACTACATTGGCCCTCTTGCCGGAGGCCTGATCACAGCTGTGTGGTTCTTTGTGCAGCGCAACTCACGATCAGCAGAAACGGAGAAAGAGAAGCAATAGAGTCAGTCCCTCACGAGCTCCTTTTTTCACGGTGCATTGAAAAATAAACGGTCATACCAGTTATACTTAGTGTGCTGACATAGGGTTTTTTTATCAGTAGGTTACTTTTACAGGCTGGTTATAACAGTGCTGTGCTACACGAATCGGCAACTTCAGTGGTCTGCTTGTGTCGTTGATAGCCCGAGAGAGTTCGTTGACTCGGTGGGGTGTTTTGCAGTGCTTGCAGTAGGCCCCGCCTAGGTTGAACTTTGTCTTGTCGGTATCTCGCTTCCACAAGAGGATTACCGCCTCGGCAAAGCGTGGTCCGTCCATAACCCAGTGCTGTTTGTACTGTGTAGAGCCATGCGAGAGACACACCCAGTAGTGGCCGCCACTGGCCTCCCTGAGGTAGTGAGTGCGTATCAGCGTCTCGTACTGTGCGTCTGTACTGCCAGACTTGCGCGCAGGCAGTACGTAGTTGATGTTGGCGCGCGTCGCGCTGGCCTTGAAACACTTTATCTCAACCGGTCGGTCCTTCTCGTCCCATGCATCACAGCCGTTCACCTTCTGCGAGTTCCAGCGAAGTCCCAGATGATCACAGACCACTCTTTCGCCTTGCGTGCCGTTTGTCATTTTACTCTCGTGTATGTGCATGTCCTGCGAGACCTCAAAGCGCAGCGTTTCGAGTAGCTGAAGCTGCTGCTCATTGCTCAGAGTCTTCAGCGCAGCCCTGATGGTTCTCTGAGCTACTTCGAGGTTGCTCTTCGCGACTGGCGATGTCATGTTGTACATTCGAAAGCACAGCGAAATCTCGAGCAAAAGTCAACCCGTGTTCTGTTCTGCCACGCGTGCTGAAGTTCCGAAAGTGAGCTACAAACATCATGCAGCGGGCGGTATTCATATCTCGCAAACTCAAACCCATGTCAACATCCAAGGAGGCAATCAAAGAACTTCTCGACGCCTATAATAGACTCACTGAAGTTCTTCTCGAGCTTGTGCAGAAGAATACTTTAGCGACCGACCTACAGCCCATGCTCGACAATGTACGCGAAATGCAGACCACACTGGAGGAGACGTACTGGGGCCCGCCGAGCGCAGTGGATAGGCCCGTAGCATACTCACAGACATAACGTTTCGAATTCTCCGGTTTACTTATGGATTAAAGAAAAGTTCGTCTGTGATACTAAGAATCATCGACACGTTTTTGTGCATCAAGTCACTCACACGCACGGCGCAGTTCTCGTACTCTCCGCCAGAACTCGAGGAGATCCCTCAGCATGTCTAGGCTCTTGTTGATTGTGTCCGTGGGGAAGGTATCCGCGTCCAGCACTCTCTCTATCATGGTGGAGCGAATGTCCTCCGGCCAGTCGGCGGCACGTCTCTCCTTCGGTGTTGTCACCGCGATAAGGCGTTCGTTGAGCTTCCGCAGACGATTCCTCCAGCGAGTCTGCAGCTGTGTGGAGAACGTGGTGACCATTTCCTTGTTGAAACGGTCATCCTCTTCCCAGAGTTCTTCTTCATTGTAGGTCTCGGCCTGGAGGATCCACGAAAGGATCTTGGCTTCAATTTGTTTAAATTCCTGTACGGGTTTCGGGTCCATTGTCTAAGATTTGTTTCTGTTTTTAACTAGTATGCGTCTGTTTTGAGTTTTTTGTACTACTGATGACAGAGCGAGGCTAGGAATAAAGCACGAACTCCCAATTGTCATCGATTTAACTCAATTTACTCAAATGGTGTGAAATCTAGCAAAATAAGGCCTAATTTTGTAGGAGGATGCCCGAGGAGTCCGGAAAATAGAGCCCTTTTCATTTTCGAACCTCTTTTGCATAATTCCGAACTTCGGTATGAAAAACCGGGTTTTTTTCCGGATTTCTGGCCGCGGAAAAATAGAACCATAATTTTTTTCTTATATTCCTTTTTTGGAAGTCGAAACAGAGCCAGAAGAATTTTTTCAGAAAACAACTTTTTCAAACCTACAACATCCAAATTTCAACAACTTCTTTGACCCCAACTTTTATTCTCAATGTCTGAACCCATGAATAATGATCTTCTTGAAGGATTTTACCCCATTGGGAGTAATTTCGACCAATCTGGTACTATTTTTACAAATCTGACTCAATTCAGGCTTTCTCGATGAATTCGACCCACTCCTGGCCCTTTCGGGTGATCTTGAGTACTTTAACAACGAACTTTCGGCAATGGACAACCAGTCCGTCCCAATAGGCGACAATTCCAATTCTTCCCTGCCCTCTTCGCCTTCGATGACCGCTGTTCTCGACTCTGATTGCGGGGACCCGCTCCTGATGCTCTCTGTACCCGGAGAGTTCACCATGGAATCGTTTGTCAATCCGTCGGCTGCGACTGAGAATATCTGGGATGTTCTCAGTGACTCTGACTTGTCGGAACCGAACGCTTTTGAGTTTGCTCGTGCCTCGACCTTCGGAGAGGTCGGTATTGAGGCTGAAGCGGAGGATCTCGGCTACCGCTACGAAGAACCTCGCAAATCGTTCGATGCTACAGCTATCAAAGTGCCTTTTCTCTCCTCCGAGCTGATCGCACAGGCCGGACCGCAGGAAACTGTCGAGAAGGTGGCGCGAGCTGTCCTTGCGCACATTGGCAAAGGCAACACTATGGAGATCTACGAATGTGCGAAGAAGTACAACCTACTGAAGGATTCCACTCAGAAGCCGGAAAAACTGAGGGGCGACTTCACCAATCGTATCAATCAGGACAGGAAACGTCCCGCTCCCATGTTTGGTAACAAACTCAAAGCCCACAGGGCCACCTACTTCCTTACAGAGTTTGGCAGAAAGATAACAGCCACCGACTTTGGCATCTTTTCCATCAACGAGATCCCCAACAGCGACATCCCATTCGACAACGCAATCGAGCGCATTCTCACCACGTACGGTGTTATGTCGCGCGAGGAGATCGCAGAAGCCTTTGTCAGGGACGGCTATTGTACCAAGACCTCAGCCTACAAAGTCGTCGACGAAGCGAAGGTTATACGAGACGAAATCTTCAACCCGTGGATTGGCCAGACTCTCAACAGTGCACAGCGCATGGAGGAAAACTCTCGTGCCGCAACTTCTGATCGTAACGTATTCCGTGCAAAGTGCTTCCGTGGCTACTGGTGGATCGCCGGCCACGACTATCACGCTCAGCTTTTCGCCAAGCTCGAAGAACAGAATCCCCACCGAGAGCTTGGCGCTCAGGTGTTCCAGGCGCGCGTTCAAATGCGTGTCGAGGAGCGCGTGGGCAAGAAAGCCAAGTGTAGCGAGGACAGACTCCGCTCGCAGAAGGTCGACCAGAAAAGCGCCTACGACATGCGCGACGATGCTCTCAACCTCTGGATTCCCCACCACTTCTGGACGAACTTCTTTGAGCAGCGCAAATCTACCATTCGTGGCGCAGGCGACGGGTTCTACGCCAAAGTGGATCTGCCGGCCTACACATGTCTGGAGGTCTTTGGCGACCGCATCCCTACCAAGGAAAACGAATGGCACCCTTACGCCTTTGGCTACACCGAGCAAGACGGCAGTCACTGGACAGTCTTGGCTGGCACAGCGGAGAGCGGAGCCAGCTGTGCAGCCGCGATGATGAACGACAGCCTCGTCGGCCAGCAGTTCTCCTGTCACCAAATCGTTGTCGACAACACAACCATCGTGTACCTGATGAACGAGCAGACCATCAAAGCTGGCGAGGAGTGCTTCTTTGGCTACGGCGACGACTACTGGAACGCTGCGCCCTTCACTCCCACTCAGGCTCCTGTCGTACCACAGACTCAGTGTTCCAAGAAGCGCGCCGCCTACGTGCCCCAAGAGCCACAGAGCAAGCGCAACAAGGGCAGCTGCAGCCTCAGCCCCGGAATACTCCCTGAGCCCCTTTTCTCCAGCGAAGAACTCTCGTTTTTCTAATCACAATCCACATAAATATTTAACGTACCAACAAGTCCAGACTTACTCGAGCTCTGCATTCTATTAGTTTATGTCTGTATTCAGTGAGTGTAGAGAGGCATGGGATGCACCGGGAGCAAGACGTCTGTAAGCTATGAACCAGTGAACACCGTTCAGCTGCACCCACACAAACGCTCGAACGAGACACAGGAGTTCGAGATGATGATCAAGGTGGTGATGATTGGCGACTCTGGCGTTGGTAAGACGACCATGCTACAGCGGCTGACGGAGAACAGCTACATGGAGGGAATATCCTCGACGGTGGGTGTCGATTTCAAAGTGTTCGACCTGGAGATCAACGCGCGTGTCGTCAAAGTACAGCTGTGGGATACCGCCGGACAAGAGCGTTTCCGGGGCGTTACCAGGTCCTACTATCGCAATATGGACGTGGTGCTTTTTGTCTACGCCCTGAACAACGCCGAGAGCTTCGAGAGGCTGAGCTTCTGGATAACAGACACAGAGCCGCATCGACGCGAAGACTGTGAAATAATAATTGTTGGATGCAAGTCGGACACTGCTTCGGACATCATCGCAGAAGACACCATCAGGCTGAAGACTATCGTGGGCCCGCATCAGCACATACAAGTCAGCAGCAAGAGCGGAGACAACTTCTCGGCTCTCATCAAATCACTCGGCACTGCCGCACAGAACATCCTACTCCGAAAGCTTACGGAGACAACTAAGAAGAAGTAACAGAGTAAAAATTATCAGTGTTTTTTATTTGGTAGCCTCTCCCACCTGCGCTGTAGAGTGTTGAAACTTTTCCGTTATATATTGTTCGAGAGCGCACGATATCACAACGTCAGGTGATATCAAGTGCTGTGAAATCGGTTCTTGCATCTCAGTACTCCAACTCCAGACATACACCCAATTCGAAATGGATCTCGACCTTCTGAAAACCTGGAAAGACATCAAAGATCTGCCAGAGGTGCAGACAATTTACTCGGACGGCGCAGTGGATGCGAATACACTGCCCTGGGATATACGCTCTGCTCTCGGAGACTTCCTGTGCTCCACCACGTTCGACAAGACCTCAGCACAGCAGAAATCAAAGTTCCTCGAAGAGATGAGCGAGAAGCTGCAGGAGAGCGGCAACAGCGCGGCGATGGATCAATGGAGTGCCATGGCTAAGCTCAAGACCAGAGATGCTTCTGGAACACTGCGAAAGCACACCAAGACCTCTATCTACGAAGTGGTCAAGACTGCAGTGGAGGCAGAGCGTGATCTGGTGGAGAGGCCTGACACAGACGAGCCCAAGCTAGAACTGCAGGAGTCTACGGAATTCGATGTATTCGATCTTTGCGAAGAACTTAGCGAAAGCTTCTCCGATTCAGAAGTGGCAGAGGTAACGATCAAGATCGAGCCGAAAGCCGATGACGACGCCATGGACGAGGATGAAGGAGGATCTGTGAGTTCGTATGAAATGCCCGCATGTGCCCAGAACCTTTTCAAGACGCTCGAAACCCTCTCCTAGCTCCTATACCTCCCTAATTGCGTCGATTATTCTGCCTGCGAGAATTTCATTCCTGTACAAAGTATGCCCAACTTAGCGAGAAAAAAACTTCCAGTAAAAAGTTCTCACAAAAAGATTTGCATACAGTTTATTCCAACTTGTCCAACATAAGTTTGATGCGCTCTGTGGATTCACCTGAAGGAATCTTGAGGGTTGTCTTCTGAAACTCCGTGGCATAGGAATAGCGGCCGATGCGGACAATAGAGGGGAACCGTAGAATGAGAGCCACACGGCCTTCATTGCCATTTTGATACTCCAGCAGTATGGAGGCAAGAATGTTCTCCGTGACCTTCGATGGTTCAAAGTTCGGTTCCGCCGTTACTCGGACTCCGTAGTTGAGTGGTGTCAAATTGGCCATTGCCATGCCCGGCTGAGCTTTCAGTTGTCCGCTAGTCAGGAAGTAACCCTTGTCGTCGTATATGTTGAGAGAGCCATCGACAAGCTTCTCATCCACCAGGGGAATACGGATGTGTGGCATTGCTTCTGCATCCTTAGTACCCTCTGGCAGAGGTATAAAGAGTTTGAAGTCAATAGCGAGATTAGGAATTTCAAACGACATCACAGGCAGTGTGGTCTCTTCTCCGAGTTTTCGCACCCCAAGGGCAATGGTCTCCTGCCTTAGCAAAGTGGCGGAGAAAGAAGGTTCCGGCATGCTCCGTGCAGACTCTGCGTAGTAGTTTGCACGAGCAACTTCAAACCCGGTCGGATAGTCGACGGGATTGTAGCACAGCTTGCATTCGAAGGGAGTTTTTGAGTCGTTGCGGACAAAGAGCGTCTGTTGTAGCTGCGACGTGGCTGCGCTGCCTGCAAGATACAGGTTATAGCGTACCGCCGTTTTGATTGTGCTGATTGCGTAGCGTAGGTTGACATCGGAATGCAGCATAACAATGTTGAAGTTGCTCTTGACCATACGCCCCCGCACAAGAATGCTATAGACAGGACTAAGTTTCTCGATAGACACAACCTCGGTTAGCGTCAACTCATGGGAGCACTGGTTGTCATCCGAAAAGATCTCGAGCACAACTGCCATAGCATCGTCGTGATTGTACTGCTTCACAATCTTTCCGGTGACACTTTTTCCACGTTTGGTTTCAACAATGCTTTTCATCTCCATGTTGAAGATATCTCGGAGCTCTATCTCGTCAAGCCTGACGCCTTTGTTGGTAGCAGATGCGTCTAGACTGCTTGTCACAATTCCTTCCTTCTCTCCGAGGAAAAAGCTCGTTTCAAAAGCACCATTGCAGAGTTCGAGCTGTACCGACTCGGTCTTGTTGTGCACGGCTGCGTTCGGATGGAGAACAAGACACTCTCGCGATTCCATATTGGTTTGCCAGCAGTCTGAGTTAGCTTGCTATACTTTGAGTTTCAAGGAGATTATAGAATAGTGTAGACACTGTCACTTCCGGATGCAGGCCGAGATTGTAAACACGTACTCCTCGCTGACGCAACGGCTTGCCACCGGTTTCGTCTTCCACATTGTGACCAAGCACCAGGGCACTATAGTCAACGAAGTCAACCAAGTCCCAGCGACACTCTTTGTGATCGTTGCAGTGATAGCGGAGAACTATATCGAGAGAGAGATCAACAAAATAGCCACTCCCTCGCTAGCACTGCTGCGCGACGTGTTGTCGACGATTTTCGTTTTCATTGGCTCTCTTCTGGCCTACTTGCTTGTGGCACTGATAGACGGGTTCTTCACCGATGAACTGGGATCTGAGCTCTCGATAACGACAGTCTACAGGCCGATTCTGCTGATCGTGTCAGTCTCCCTTGTCATTACTGTGTTGAAGTTCTTTGCCGGAGAGATCGCAACACAGAAGAAGAAAACACCAGAAACACAGGATTAGCTGTTCAAAAAGAACAAAAGTGTCAATATTCAAAAGCTTGCACGTGTGAAAATTGGTTTACTTCTAGATAAACAGTGTACGTTAAAAAAAATACATCAATCCAAGCTCATCAGTTCGTTCTGCTGCCGCAAGCACTTGAGTCTCCGACAGAGGGTCCGGTGCAGCTTCCAATCAGACGACTGACACTCCGGCGAGCAGTAGTAGCGCACGAGGCATACGCTGCATTTTCTCAATTTGACACTGACACTGTGACAGACCGGACACATACGATTCATGAATTGTTTGCATTCGTTGTGGAAGAAATACGGGTCGATCTTGTAGCCCTTGGGCAGTGTTGTCGTCACCGCCTCACCGGGACGCATGATAACTCCAGCGTAGTAGAAAGTCTTTGCGACAGTGGAGTCGAAAATCTCCAGCGAGAGCATGTACTCGGTCTCGGGATTCATGTCGTGCAGCATGTCGAGTAGCTTGGGGATTTCCTCAAACTGCCAAGCATTTACGGTTAATGCAATGCGTAGGACAAGCTCAAGCGTTCCCATGCTCTCGAGCCAGTCGTCTAGATTGATGGTGATAAGAAACCAAGTTTTCTCTTGCTTGCGTGCCATGCTGCGAGAGTCTTCTAGCAGTTGTGTACCCATCATACGGTTCAACTCGTCCGCAATGCCCATAAGAGAACTCTGTACAAGTCTCAGTGCAGCGTTCCTGCACTTATCCTCAGGAATGAAGGTCTTCATGGCTGCAAGCGGACCACGAAGTAGAATGGCGGTAAAATCATCGTCCAGTTCGTCGGCTCGATGTTCAGTGAAAATTGGTAGTTTGCTTTCGCTCGGCATTAGGATAGTATTACAATAAGGCCGTAATTTGTATGCTTAGTCTGCGATAGGAAGTAGTTACTGGTTCCAATCAGAAACAACTGAGCCCGGCATCGCACAGCACCCATCGATGACAATTGGGAATTCCCAATTGTCATCATTTAAATTGTGCGTTTACATTTCTCTAACAAAATTCTACAATCCTAAACATGTCAAACCCAAACGCATCCTACGATATAGAAGCTCTGCGTACAGCAGCGGCTACATACGGCGCCACGCCTGATATGATCGACAAGTTTATTTCGTTCGTCCTCGATCGTTACGATTCCGGCCCGGCATTGATCATAGAGTACGAAAAAAATATATACCCTCCAATCGTGTACGCCCGAAAAACGTCCTCTCGTGGCGGATCTCTTGTTTACAACGCTGACGAAGTCTTTGGAAAATAGTGTTTTTAAGTTCAACAAGCAGACAGTTTTAATGTACTAAAGTCAATCGATCCAGCACTCCTCGTGATGGGTTTCGAAATGATGCCGCTGACAAGCCTCACTGCAGTAGCGCTCAAAATCGCAGCCGCTGCAGACACTGTCAGCAGGCCGAGAGCAGACTGTACAGGTCAAGTCCGCGGAATTGCATGTGAGCATCAAAAGTTCATTGTTAAACGCATCCACTGTACTATCTGGCACATCGTAGAAAGATATCGGAGGCGCCTGCCAGCTCAGTACCTCGAGTCCGTAGACCCTTCGCATCATTTGCGGTGTTGCACTGTTAGGAGTATACGAAGGATAGCCGATGTTGGGCAAGGGCAGGACAGACTCGTCTGTGTTAAAGAGAGTCAAAAATCCTCTCTCACGGCGACGCAGCTGCCAGCCGTTGAGCGGTCTGGCGTTCCAGGAGAGTGAAATCTGCACCGGAAACCACTTGAGGCCCAGACTCTTCCAAGCCCAGAGACGATGGTTCCCTTCTGAGAGGTAGGCAAACTTACTCGTTGCAGAGACAACGAGCAGGGGCAGCTCCCGCATTGGTTCTGAGTTTTCTATGTAGGAACGCTTGGCATCACGTTTCTTTGCTGCGTTGAACGGGTTACCCTGCAGTTTCGTGACCATATCAGTGCGCAGGAACATAACAGAGCCATTGCTAAGGGTGTCCTCTACGATAGCCGGGACAACGTTGAGCCGTCGGGCCCACACAGCTATCGGTCTACGCTTGATCAAAGTTTCATCACTATCCTCAAAAATATCATCCAGATCTTCCATAGTCTGTGTAATTCGCTAGCTCTAAGTAATGTTATTGATTGCACGAGTAAAGAGTTGCAGATTTTACTGAGCTTACGCTTATCCGTATCGGGAACTTTTTTTTTTCGGAAGACCAAATCCTTGCAAAGCTAGGGAGTCTAGTCAAAGTCGAGAGTGAACCACACCTTGTTTAGATCGCCGACCGGAAGCTTGAAACGGTGCTGAATCGCGAACGGTGTCCATCCTCGGTGCGCGGATAGAGCGTATTTCTGATCGTCGCTGAGTCCAAGCTGCTTGAGAGAGTCGAGAGTGAGGTCGAATTTGTCGGCAAAGTCCTCGAATTTGATATGCATGCTATAGAGGGTTGAGAAATCTCCTTGCAGTACGGTTCTGAAGTTATGCGCGTTGATGCCCATTGCACTCATCTCATCAGGTGATACACGGGTTCGCACAAAGTCCTCCGCTCGAAACTCAAGCGTTCGGCATAGCTGCGCTTTGTCCACATCGTACAGTGTGCACAGTTGATCTAGGTACCAAGTGCCGCGAATGTGCTGACGCGTGAGTCCGAACTTCAACAGCTGGCCAAACTCTCCTACGATAGTATGCACGTCGCGCAAGCCGTATCCGTTCTGGTAGAGATCGTCCAGGGTGATGTCGTTATCGGTGAGCGTCTGCACACTAGCCCCGGCCTTGACCAGCTCTGTGGCCGAGACCCTATGTTCTATCATGCCCAGCAGCGTGGGTATAGTATAGTCGGGGTTGATAGGAGATGGCAGCAGACTTTCGTCCTCGCTAATCGCTACATCCTGCTGCCACATGCCGTCTCCTGTCGGTGCGCTCTGTTTCGGTGCTTGTTTGAGAAACCATTTGCCACTAATAATCTTCTTCCAAAACGTTGGTGTCTCAGCCACGGACGAAGTCACTACTGGAGTCTGAGCGGTAGGAGGCTTGCGTAGAGGCGCGGCCGAGTGCATCTCCGTGTCGGACTGACGCTGTGCCGGAGGTGCAATGGTATTTTGTACTACCGGAGGAGCAAAACCTGAAGGGTTCAGCATAGGGTAATGCACAGCTGTGTGAGGAGTAGTTTCCTCTGCTGGTTCTTCTTCTCTAGGCTCATCACAGAATTTGGGAGTGTCAGCGTAACTCATGTGCGGGTAATATAATCAGTCAGGCGTCTGTCCCCGTGTTTTTTTTCGAGAAAAATATTGGTAGCGTC
>Ga0307379_10005421_pt1 | contig 17775 bp, 15 predicted proteins | sample UN2MG_FD_202237 | JGI IMG/M metagenome (GOLD analysis project Ga0307379, IMG submission 202237) | Soil microbial communities from Risofladan, Vaasa, Finland - UN-2 | ecosystem: Environmental > Terrestrial > Soil > Coastal area > Acid sulfate soil | place: Finland: Risofladan, Vaasa | collected... | reverse complement strand
TAGCCGCCGCCATAAGAGAGCTGCGGTACGCCCCACGGGACCAATTCCTAGAGTTTCACCGCAGGGACAGTCGATGGGCCTGCATCGTCGCGCACCGCCGCGCCGGTAAGACCGTGGCGTGTGTAAACGAGCTGCTACTAAGAGCGCTGTACACGACCAAGCAGAACGCGCGGTACGCGTACATTGCTCCGTACTACAGCCAAGCCAAGCAAGCGGCCTGGACCTATCTGAAAGAAGCGGCGCTGCCGTTCGTCACCAGCTTTTCAGACATCCGCGAGTCAGACCTGCAAGTGACGCTCATCAATGGCGCGTCCGTAAGATTGTTCGGCGCGGACAACCCCGACGCTTTAAGAGGCACGTACTTCGATGGGGTCATCCTTGACGAGTTCGGTGACTGCCGCCCCTCCCTGTGGGGTGAAGTGATACTGCCAACCCTGGCCGACCGGCAGGGCTGGGCGGTGTTCATCGGCACGCCGAAAGGCAAAAACCATTTTTACGACATCTACGAGCGCTCAAAGAAGAACGAGCAGGGCAACTGGTTCAGCCTCACGCTGAAGGCGAGCACGTCAGGAATCATCCCCGAGTCCGAGCTGCGAGAGATTCAGCAGCAGCAGACCGACGAAGAATACAACCAAGAGTTTGAGTGCGATTTCGCCGCCGCGGTGCTGGGCACGTATTACGCCAGCACCATCAACATGCTCGAAGACCTGAACCAGATACAGCCCGACCACCCCGCATACGACCCCAGCCAGCCGGTGCACGTCGCAGCCGACCTGGGCTACAAGGACTCAACCTCACTGTGGTTCTGGCAGCACGCGCCCGACGGCATATCCATCATCGACTATGAGGAGCATTCAGGCCAGCCGCTCGCATTCTACTTCGACTTGCTGGACGACAAGCCCTACAAGTACGAGAAGATTTGGCTACCGCACGACGCGAGAGCTAAAACGCTGCAAACGGGCCGCTCAACCGTCGAACAATTCATGGAGCCGCCCAATAAGCACGACGGCACCCCGAGAAAACCGTACCCCGTCGACATCACGCCAAACCTGAAGAAACAACAGGGTATCGACGCCGCGCGCATGGTTCTGCCACACTGTCACTTTAATCAGGGCGCTTGTTACGCGGGAATAGAGTCGTTAAGGTCGTATAAACGCAAGTACGACGAGATAAGAAAGGTGTTTTCGACCGAACCGCTGCACGATTGGGCGAGCGACGGCGCGGACGCGTTCCGCTACCTCGCGCTAGTGGCCCAAACGCGGCTGCCGATAAAGCGCGCGTACCAGCGGGAGACGCGGATAGTAACACCTCCTGGGTACTCGCTCGATGAGCTGTTTGAAGACCGCGAAGACCTGCACAAGTATGAGTTTGAGCGCGCAAGGATATAATCATGGCACGTAATTCAACCGCTACCATTGAGTCCCTAGAGGACTATCCTGACACCCCCCAGGGCAAGCAGGCGTATTGGCAAGACGAGCTGAAAGGCTCGCAAAACATGCTCCAAAAGTGGCACCAGCAGGCCGACAAAATCCATCGCCGGTACATCGGCGAGCGTTCTGCGCAGGCCACCCCCGACGACACTCAAAACGGCGCACGGTTCAAGCTCAATCTGTTTTACTCCAACATTCAGGTCGTGTTCTCTCTGTTGTACGGCCGCGTGCCGCAAGTGGACGTCAGCCGCCGCTATCAGGACTCGAAAGATGACGTGGGCCGGGTCGCGTCAGTGATAATGGAGCGGCTGTTAAACAACGACATGGCGGACAACGCGACGCAGTACGATTCAGTGCTGCGAGCGGTCTTGGAAGACCGGCTAGTGCCCGGCCTGGGCGTGGTCAAGATGCGCTACGAAGTGGACACCGAAATGCAGGTATCCGCCGAGGTTTTGGACATCAACGGCGAGGTTTTGGTCGCAGAGTCCGAAGAAGAGGGCATTACTGACGAACGCGTGCCCACTGATTACTTTCACTGGCGCGATGTGCTGTGGAGTTGGGCGCGAACACCGGCAGAAGTGCGCTGGATGGGCTTTCGCACCCACATCACCAAAGATGAGGCCACACAGCGCTACGGCAAGAAAGTGGCGAACGCACTTCAGTACAAAAAGCACAAAATGGTCACTGATGAGCGTTCGGAAGAGGTCAACCCGAGCGAAGACGACGATTATTGGCTGAAAGCTGAGATTTGGGAGATTTGGTGCAAGGAAACCAAGCACGTTTACGAGTTCAACTTTGACGCCGAAAAACTACTCAAAAACACCGCCGACCCGCTAGAAATTCAAGGTTTCTTCCCGGCACCACCGTTTTTCATGGCGAACGCCACGACGAGCCTGTACAAGCCCACGCCTGACTTTGCAATGACGCAGGACTTGTACTTCGAGATTGACAAACTGCAATCGCGGATAGCCGTCATCACCGAGGCGGTTAAGGTCGTCGGCGTTTACGACGCGGGCATGCCCGAAATTAAACAGATGATGAAGGCGGGCAGGAACAACGACCTTATCCCCGTCGCCAAGTGGGCCATGTTCGGCGAAAAAGGCGGGCTGCAAGGGGTCATTGATTGGTTCCCTATCGGCGATATTGTCGCGGCGCTGCTGCAACTGCGCCAACTGCGCGATGAAACCATCGAACTGCTCTACAACATCACCGGCATGTCCGATGTCATGCGCGGCAGCCTGCAAAACCAGTACGAAGGCAACGAACAGACCAAAGACAAGGTGCAATTCGGGTCTGTGCGCGTGCAAAAGCTGCAAGAGGACTTTGCGACGTTCGCCACCAACTTGATGTCGATTAAGGCGAACATCATCGCCACCAAGTTCGACCCCGACACGATTATCCGGCTGAGCAACGCCGCGCAACTGCAAGAAGACCCCGAGCTTATCGCCGAGGCGGTTAAACTCATCAAGAATCCTAAAGAAGCGCGCCTGCGCGTCATCGTCAAGGCCGAGAGCCTTGCGCTGATGGACTACACGCGGGCGCAGGCCGAGCGCACCGATTTCCTGGTGGGGATGTCAGGGTTCATGCAAGCCGCAGCGCCCCTGCTCGAGCAGGAGCCGACCGCAGCGCCGTACCTGATGCAGCTCTTGCAATGGGCGATGGCGGGCTTCAGAGGCGCTGACGAGGCCGAGGGCATCTTGGACAAAGCCATCGAAGCGTCACAAGCCGCTGCTGAAGAGGCCAAGGCCAACCCACAACCCGACCCAGCCGCAGCCGCAGAGCAAGCCAAGGCGCAGGCACAGATGCAGCTCGAGCAGATGAAGCAGCAGGGCGCGATGCAAGCCGAGCAAGCCAAGACGCAGGCGACCATGCAGATACGCGAGCAGGACATGCACGCCGACGTGCAGACCAAGCAGGCCGAGCACGACCTGAAGATGGCAGAGCTGCAAGGGGCGTTTCAGTCCGCGTCAGCCCTGATCCAGATGAAGGCCCAGGCCGACATTATGGTGGAGCAGCAAACGTCCGCCATTAACACCGAGCAGCAGGCCGCTGGCGTAGAGGCGGAGTTAAACAAAGACATCGTGGTGCACCAGATGGACTTGGAGAAGCTGTCCGCTGACCACGCGGCTAAGATTCAGCAAACCCGCATCACTGCGTCGGTTAAACCAACCATCACCCCCAGCAAAGGTAAGTAGCTATGGCGCGCAAGAAAAAAGCAAAACCAGCAGAAATGGAGGCGGCCACTCCCGCCCTGACGCTCGGCGAACCGCCCGCAGGCGAGTGGGCTGCCGCAGAAGACCTGCCACCGCTGCCCGGGCCTAACGAGTTGCTGGCGTACAAACACCCCGCCTGCGCAAACACCGCGTTTTATCTGCGCCGCGAGCCTGCGCCAAACGAGAACATGCTCAACGTGCCGCTGTTCCGGTTCAGCGTGTTGGGCGGGCACCCGGTTAACGTAGAGCATTCACCGCACGGCCCTATGTGCGACCATTGCGGCATGACCGTGGGTAAGCTGCACGCGCGGCATGTGGTGCGCGAATATGACTAGATTCATTCAAGACCGCAGCACCGGCAAGCTGGTGCAGGTAACGAAATCGCTCAGTGGTAAGCCGCGTGCGCCCGCCATCATCCCCGACCTAGAACCGTTCCGGTCGCCGGTCGATGGCACGCTCATTGGCTCAAAGAGCACCCTGCGCAAGCACCAAGACGCACACAACGTGCGCCAGCACCAAGAGTACGGCGAGAACAACGGCGCGGCGCATTTTCAGCGCCAAGAGCGCGCCCGCATGGACCGTGTAAACGGCAACACCCGCGAACAGAAGACAGAGCGGTTAAACGCCGTTCGTCACGCATTAGACCATCACAAAGGATAGCGCTATGGACCCCAAAGACGGCGAAGAAATCATTGACCAAGCCCCCGAGGACGACGCACCTCCCGCGACGCTCCGCGACGAGTTAGAGGCCGCGGTGGGTGCCGCCGAGTTGGAGGCGGGCGAGGCGATTGACAGTGTTAAAGACACCACGACGGAACGGGCACAAACTGAATCAAAAGAAGAAAAAGCGGCGGCTGATCGCGCAGCTAAAGCGCCAGCGGACAGCGCCCACGCGGACGACGACGCAAAGTACCCCACCCTGACCGCAGAGCGCACCACGAAAGCCCCCGAGGGCTGGCGACCGGCCGCGCGAGAGGGTTGGGGCCAGCTCCCCGAGCAGGTGCGCCGGGAGATACACCGACGTGAGTTGGACATCGCAACCGGGCTGCAAGGCTCCACAGACGCTCGCAAGCACCACGACCACTTCAATTCCGTGGTGCAGCCGTATGCAGCCGTCATTGCAGCCGAGGGCGCTACAAGCCCAATGGATGCGGTAGAGGGGCTGATGAAGACGGCCGCGCAGCTCAGCATGGGCACGCCACGGCAGAAAGCGCAGCGCATGAGCCAGCTCATCACGCACTACGGCATCGACCTGGACGAGCTGGACACCATGCTCGCCGGTAGTATCTCAGGACAAGAGCCTCCGCCCGAAGACCCGAACGAGGCGATACTGAACAAGCGGCTCGCGCCGCTCGAAGAGTTCATGCAAAACGTCAACGGGCGCATGCAGGAGTCCCAGCAGCAGAGTTCGCAACAAGTGGCAAAAACGGTCGAGGACTTCGCGATGCAAGCCGAGTTCATGGAAGACGTGCGCCTGGACATGGCCGACCTGCTCGATATGGCCGCGCAGCGCAACCGTTCCATGACCATACGAGAAGCCTACGATACCGCGTGTCGGCTGCACCCCGAGGTCGGGCGCGTGCTGGCCCGCCGCGCGGAGCAAGAAACGAAGATGGGCGCGCGTGACCGTGTTCGCGATAAGGTTGCAGCGGCAAGCGTGTCGCGGGCACCAGGGCGTGTCGGGACGGGCGCACCAGCAGGCTCACAAAACGATGGCAGCGTGCGCGCATCGCTCATGGCGAGCATCGACGCGCTGGAAAACTAACCGATACGTTTACACGCGGCTATAAACGGGCTACAGTTACACGTAATTGTAGCCCGTTCGCAGCTCCGGCCCAGCGATAGGTTATCCCGACCGCAGCTCTTGTGAGCAGGTCAATAGCGAAAAATTGAACCTGATTAACCCTCACAGGAGTGTCTTAAATGGCATTTGCAAACACTAGCATTAGCGACGTGATGGCGACCACCATCGAGTCCCGAACCAAGAAAATCGCGGATAACGTCACCAACAACAACGCAATTCTTCGGCGCTTGTCGCAGAAAGGCAAAATCAAGCCGTTTTCAGGCGGCACAAAAATCCTTCAAGAGCTGTCGTTCGCGGAAAACGCCAACGCCGGTTGGTACTCGGGCTACGATTTGCTGCCTGTCGGTGTGTCGGACGTCATCAGCGCGGCCGAATTTGACATCAAGCAAGCCGCGGTGCCGGTCATCATCTCCGGTCTTGAGCAACTGCAAAACGCCGGTCGTGAGCAAATCATCGACTTGATGGAAGGCCGGTTAAACGTCGGCGAAGCGACCATGCAGAACCTCATTTCGACGGGTCTGTACTCGGATGGCACCGCCGCAGGCGGAAAGCAACTGACGGGCCTCGAAGCGGCACTGCCCATCGACCCAACCGCCGCGCCTTATGGCGGCATCGACGGCAACGTGTTCACCTTCTGGCAGAACGAGGTCAGCAACCAAACCGCAGCAAACGGCTTGGACTCAACCAAAATTCAAGGCTTCTGGAACACCTTGTGGGCCAACTTGGTTCGCGGCACCAACCAACCTGACTTGATTCCGTGCGATGCGACGGTGTGGAGCACCTACATCGCGTCGCTTCAGGCTCAGCAACGCTTCAGCAACACGGAGATGGCTGATGCGGGCTTCACCACGGTGAAGTTCTTTAACGCTGACGTGGTGCTCGATGGCGGTATCTACTTCCCGTCTGCGGCATCTGGCGGAGTGGGCGCACCGGCTGGTACGGCCTTTTTTCTCAACTGCAACTACATCCACTATCGCCCGCACTCCGCGCGAAACATGGTGCCGTTGAGTCCAAACCGCCGTTACGCGACCAACCAAGACGCCGAAGTGCAAATCTTGGCCTGGGCCGGTAACCTCACTGTGAGCGGTCGCCGCTTTCAAGGTCGTTACGACGCGGTAGGCTAGTCCTGGCTAGTTGATTGACGTGCACGGGGGCGCAAGCCCTCGTGCACACGCTTTCGCAGTAAGGAGTCTTAAATGACCAACTTAGCGACCTATCAGTTAAACGCTACCTCTGTCACGGCTCGCAATTCTGAGCTAGGCGTGTCAGGCCAGTTCGCAGGCGGGGGCAATCTCGCAGGGTCTTGTGCTCCCGGCATCGGCATCTGCACCGGCTTTATCGACCCCCCGCTGGATAATTGGACTGTCCTCGACCAAGCAGGCGCAGCACGCGCGCCGCAGGACTCGCAGCACCTTGGCGGCGACGGCCTGGGCGCTGGTGATGCCACCGTCAACCCGCTCAACTGCGTGCAGGGTGCAGACATCAACGATACGTTGTCTTACATCACCGCATTGGCGCAAGCGGCTCCTGGCGTCGGCTTTGGCGCTGCGAACGCAGACCCGAAGAACCGCACGGCGGTCACCATCGAAATCGGTGACCGTGCATGGGGCACCAACACCGTAGCCTAATCAAAGGCGGTTACTTATGGACCTGAAAGGGCTTGCTAGTGTAGTCGCCAATTTCGCACCGACGCTTGGTGCGTTTGTAGGTGGGCCTATTGGTGGCGGCGTTGGCTCGCTCATCGCTGCGGCGTTTGGCACTAGTGAAGACCCTGAAGCTATGGCTGCTGCGATCAAGGCTGACCCCGAAGCCGCGGCAAAACTTGCCCAAATCGAAGCGCACGTCCAAGAACACAAAATAACGATGGGGGCGCAAGTTCAGCAAGCCAAGCTCAATGCAGAAACCCTGCAAGCAGCCGAAGCCACAAAGCAGATGGCTGAAATCAATCATACCATTCGCGCCGAATACATGGTGGCTACGACGGGTGCGGGCACGTTCAAAACCGGATGGCGACCATTTTTGGGTTGGACGTTTGGCGTGTCCATTGCTTGGCTGCTGGGGTGCGTGGGATACCTTATGATTGAATCACCTGAGCATGTTGGGGGCGCGGTCGCGGGGATCGCTTCATTGCAGCCATTGTTCATCACGATCTGCGCGGTTCTCGGCGTGCTCATCAAAAAGCGCAGCGACGACAAGGTGTTAGCGGCGGGGGGCGGCGGGCTGGGCGAGATTGGCAAGGCCATTGCCTCACGGGTGGGTAGATAGCAGGGTAATTTAACCTCCCAGGGCGTGTATAGGATGCAATGGTTGTCAGGGAGGTGCCCTGCGCCGTGCGAGCATCTTCATCCAGAAACGACGCGTGGCCTGCCGTATACTGCGGCAGGCGCATCGCATAAATTATAGTTTAATCAGGATTTATCTATGGACACCAGCCCAAACCCGACCGACTTTGAAACCACCGCGCAAGCGACTATGGATCAGCAGCTTCTCGTGCGTTTCTTTATCAAGCCGATGAAGGATGCAGGGCGCTCAGCGCGCGATGGCCGCGCCATTTTCAGAGATGCCGAGTACGTCGATATTCGCATCCCCGGCTCGCGCGACGCTATCTGTCGCCCCGCAAACGCGCATGACAAAATACGCTTTCAGCGCCATTACGAGGCGTTCAAGAAGCGTATAGAAGCGCCCATTGAAGGCACGCCGCTCACTGAGTGGCCGGTTATTACCCGCGCCCTGGCCGAAGAACTATCGTTTATCAACGTTAAGACGGTAGAAGCCCTCGCCACGGTTGCGGACAGCGCCGCCACAGGTTTTCGCGGGCTGCAAATGTTCAAGCGCAAGGCGCAAGATTGGCTGGCGCTTGCCGAGTCAGACGCACCGCTAGAGCAGTTAAACGCCAAACTGGAAGAAAGCGAGCGCACTATTGCCGCTCAAGACGCCACCATCAAAGACTTGGTGGCGCGCATGAACGCAATGGAGGCCACCTCTCGCGTGACAGTCCCCGTGCAGGGGCTTCCGGTGCTGGGCGCGTCCGCGCTCGACAGCGGCATGCCTACGATTATCGGACCTGGGCTGGTGGCCGAGCCAGAACCAGAGCCGGTCGAAACAGAGTCCACGTTCAGCAAGCGTCGCCGCGCCCGTAAGGTTGCTGACGACCTCATCGCCACACCGGCAGCAACCGAGTAAGCGCCATGCCTAGCCCCGTCCCGATGTCAGACCAAGCGGGCCGCATCCTTAACCGGGTGGCGGCTGAAGTCAGCATCGCAACAGTGCAAGACCCGTTTGCGGTGTCTGACCCGACGTTTAGCCAACTCATTCAACTGATGAACACGGCAGGCGAGGAGTTGGTGTTGCAATTCCCGTGGGAGCAGTTGCAAAACGAAGCCAACATCACGACGCAAAACGGTGATACCGGCGACTATGCGTTACCGACCGACTTCGCGTACATGACCAACCAGACCGGCTGGGAGAGAAACAGCCAAGTGCCGCTGTTCGGGCCGCTCTCGCCCCAGGAATGGCAATATCTCAAGGCCCGTGACCCTGGCTCAGCCACCCTCTATGCGAGCTTTCGCATCAAGCAGGGGCAGTTCAGCTTGTTTCCCGCGCCGCCTTCGGTCGGGCTGAACATCAACTACGAGTACATCGGCAAGAACTGGGTGCAAGACGGCGACACGCCGACGCTATTTAAGGACAGCGTGGAGCGCTTCAGCGACGTGCCGCTGTACAACCGGCTGCTGATCGGGCGGTACGTGAAGGTCAAGTACCAAGAAGCGCACGGACTTGATTCTACTAAGGCGCAAGACGACTTCAACCAGATTTACGCCGTGCAAACCGGGCAGAACATGGGGGCACCTGTGTTAAACGCGGGTGGCGGGGGCTACACCATGCCGCTGTTAAACGGGTTTAACGCACCGCTCACCGGGTACGGGTCGTAAATGAGCGTTGGCCTACCAATGGGCACCCGAAAGGGGACGCCGCAGACCCTTGAGGTCGGCGTTCTCCCCGCGCCTATCGGGGGCATTGACGGCAGTCTAAACTTCGCCAGTAACAACCCGATGAACTGCGTTTACGCGTACAACATCTTGCCGTCCGAGTTCGGGCTGCGGACGCGCTTGGGCTGGCGGGAGTATGTAACAGGCTGTGAGTTCACCCCGTCTGCGGGCCTGGGTGTGCGCAGCTTGATCCCATACACCGGGACCGGCGCGTTCGGTGATAGGCTGTTTGCGGTCACAAACGAGGGCATTTGGGACGCCACGTCGCCGACGCAAACACCGACGCGGGTGTTCACGTTCCCCTCGACCATATCCCGTGCCGGGTTCGGCACCTTCGCGCACTACACGACGGCCGCGGGGGCTGAGCTGCTGCTATTCGCCGACGAAGAGAACGGCCTGCACCAGTACGACCCACCAACGAACACCTGGACGCTTGCGACCGGCATAACCGGCGTCCCTATCATCGACATCGTGTTCGTGGTGGTGCACAAGCTGCGCATTTGGTTCATTGAACGAGACACGACCTCCGCATACTATCTCCCCGTCGCGTCCATCAGCGGGGCAGCAACAGAGTTTACGTTCGGTTCTAAATTCCGCCACGGTGGCGACTTAGTGGGCCTGTACAACTGGACAATCGACGGCGGCGACGGCGTGGACGACTACCTCGTGGCGGTCAGCCGCAGCGGCGACGTGATCCCGTTCCAGGGTGAAGACCCCAGCGCGGCGGCTACGTGGCGCAGCGTGGGTACGTTTTTTGTCGGCGAAATGGCGGTGGGTCGGCGGTGCGGCGGCGAGAACGGCGGCGACCTATTCCTGGTTTGCGAGTTTGGGTTAGTCACCCTGTCTGAACTGCTGCGGGGGAACATAGTAACCCCCCAAAGAGGCACGATGAACGGCAAAATAGCGCGCTTTCTGCGGGCTGATTTCTTGGATTTTAAGGCCGACGAAGGCTGGGAGTTTCGCGTAAACCCCATCGAGGGGTCTATCATCATAACCACCCCCCAGCGGTTAAACGGGGAGTTTATCCAGTACGTGTACAACTTGGCTGTGGAGGGCTGGGGGCAGTGGCGTGGCGTACCGTCTTTGACGATGGAAACCTGGACCGGGGCCATGATGATCGGCACGGCGGACGGTCGCGTGCTGCGCATGGACGTGTCGGTGGACAACTCTAATTTTGATGACACGGTGGGCGCTCCGGTGGAGTTCTCCATGCTGCAAAACTTCCTAGACGGGGGCGCGCCCGGCATCTTCAAATACCCTAAGTTTACCCGCCCAAATTTCCTGTCTGCCCAGCCGGTAGGGGTGACTACGAAGTTTTTGTACGACTACGACATAAACACCCTACTGGCTGCTGCGCTTACGCCGCAGCCAGACAGTACAAACGTGTGGGACACCGGCACCTGGGATGACGCCGTGTGGCAAACCGCAGCGCTGGGCAACCAGACAGTTACTCGCGGCGCTGTGGGCGCTGGGCGAACAGTCGCGGTTGCCATGCGCGGGCTGGCGCGCACGCGCACCACGCTGCTCAGCACAGACGTTATGTACATACGCGCGGGGCCGTTCTAATGAAGTGTGTTTTTCGCGCGTTTCACGGGCCGAGCGATTGGGGCTGGGTGCAGCACCACCTAGCCCTGCACCGTGTCGAAGACACTGTGGGGGTTATCGCGGTCGATGAGGACACCAACACGACCGTGGCGGGGTTTATCGGCGACTCGTGGACGGCTACCGCCGTGCAGGGGCACATCATCATTGACGACCCGATGGTGCTGCGGCACGGGTTCTTAGAAGAGGTGACCGACTTCGTGTACAACGTCGGCGAACGAGAGGTCATTATCGCGACGGTTGCGAGCAACAACGCGGCCGCGCTGAGCGTCAACAAGAAGATAGGGTTTAGCGAGATTGCGCGGATTCCTAACGGCATGAGCTTTGGCGTCGATTCAGTAATAATGACCATGACCAAAGAGCAGTGCCGATACTGGACTCCATACACGCAAAAGGTAGCCGCAAATGGGTAAAAAAAAGACGCCTCCACCGCCAGATTACTCGCAGCTTGCTAAAGAGCAGGCCCAATTCAGCGATGCTGCGGTGCTCAAAAGCACGTATGGCGACCGCCCTACGCAGAACAGCGCGTGGGGGAAGACGACGTGGGACACCAGCGCAGATATAGACCCCGGTACCGGGGAAAAGATAACTAAGTGGACGCAGAACCAGACGCTAGACCCGAGGCTGCAAGCGGCGCTCGACAGCCAAATGGGGCTGATGAAGGGGCGCAGCGAGCTTGCTGGCAGCTTGCAAGGCCGGTTAAACGAAAGCATGGGCGCGGTGGACTATGACCAGTTCCGCAACGTCAGCGAAGTAGAAGACCCGTTCGCGTTCCGCCAGAAATCAGAAGACGCGGCCTACGCGCGGGCAACGTCACGGCTTGACCCTCGGTTTCAGCAGTCCGACGAGGCGCTAGAGGTCAAGCTGCGTAACCAAGGACTCGCCCCAGGTGACCAAGCCTACGATGCCGCGATAGGCAACTACGGCCGCGAAAAAACCGACGCATACCAAGCGGCACAAAACGAGTCTGTCAGCCAGGGCCGAGACGAGTCAAATCTTGGTTTTAGCCAGCAACAAAGCCAGCAGAACCAGACTGCGCAGCTACGCCAGCAACAGATTTCTGAGTTTCTGCGCGCTCGAGGGCAGCCGCTTGACGACATCAACAACTTGGTGGCCGGTCAGGGTGTGCAGCCTGCGAGCCAAGCCGGGTTTCAATCAGGCGGCACGTACCAAGGCCAAGATGTGATGGGCGCGGGGAACAGCCAGTACAAAGCCAGCATGGATGCGTTTAACGCCAAGCAGGCTCAGAAGCAGGGCATGATGTCTGGCGTGGCGTCCATCGCGGGCGCGGCTATTATGTCTGACCGGCGCTTGAAGAAAGACATCGTGCAGATTGGCACATGGCTGGGCCGCCCGCTGTATCACTTCTACTACCTGTGGGGCACGCCAGCAGTGGGCGTGATGTCCGATGAGGTTAACCAAGACGCCGTGTTCGTAACCGAAAGCGGCTTCGATGCAGTGAACTACGCCGCCGTGACGGCCGCATAAAGAGAGGACCACCACATGAATCAACCTGCAACTACAGCCGGGGCTGGCGCCTACAACCGACAGTTATCCGGGTTTACCGGGCACGACGCCGTGGCTCCTGGTGCGGCCGTGCCTTCACAAACGGCTGGTGCGGCCGTGCCAATGGTCCCGCAGTCTGGCGGATTAATGAGCATGGACCCGAACATGATGGCGCAGTTCTCGGAAGCGTATAAGAAAATGACAAAGGAGCAGCGCGAGCAGTTGCTCGGCGACCTGTCGCGCGATTATGAGGGTGAAGGCGTGGCGATTGTCCGCCAGGAACAACTGGCTGATGAGCTACGCGGCAAAGAGCCGGGTATGCGTGATGCCGGAGCGTTTAAGATCGCGGCAAGCCCGCTTGAGTTTTTAGGTAAGGTGGGCGGGGATTACATGTCCAAAAAGCGCAGCGACGAGGCGGCGGCTAACCGCGGCGGGCTGGGGGCGAGCAAAAGCCGGGGTATCCAAGGTCTATGGTCGAGCCTTCTGCGCGGCGGTGGGGGTGGCGGTGGCGGTGGCGGCGGCTACGGCCCTGAAGCATAAAGAACACTACTGGGCAGGTAAACGCTAATGGCCGATAACATAGACGCTTTGTTGGGGCTGGTTTCAGACCCGAACACCGACACCGCAGCGCTGGCGAACCAGCTCCGCGGTCGGCGTGATATGGGCAACTTTTACAGCTTGTCGACCATCGACCAAGTGGCCGGGTACGGCAAGAACCTGCGTGATACCGCGCTCGCAACCGCCGACAAGACCGGCACGCGCCGCACGGCCGCGGAGAAAGAGGCGTATACACGCAAGTACCAGACCGGACGCGACACGCGCACGGATTTTGTCAACGACCGTACCAATAACCGGCTGGCGAACGATTCCCGACTGACGCGAGCGCGTGAAGCGAGACTAGACAAAAACGCGCGTGAAAAACTGACCGGGCCGACCCAGTATCACAACCCAAACTCTGACGACCCCCAAGACGTCATTAACGTGTACAAAAACGCTGCCGGAAGACCCGTCGACGAGGACGGCAGGCCGCTGTCTTTGGACGGGCTTGTACCCGTCACCACGGGCACGGCCGCCGACCGGCTGGCATGGGCGCAGCAGGCATTGGCGGAGAAGCAGTTAGCGCGAGTTGAGAGCGAGCGCCTAAAAAATGAGAACAGAGAGCGGGCGGCGACGGTAAAACATGAACGCGCCCTGGAACTGGCCAGGGAAAGAGACCGGCTACGCGACAACGCCGCGCGAGTCAAAATGCCCAGCGCAGCCAGAACAGAGTACGACACCACAAAGCGGGTTATGGGCCAGTTAGGCGACGCTATAAAAATGCTTGAAGGCGACGGCGCTGGCGCTTACAACCGTATACCGGGCATGGCCGCTAGCATACTTGGGGCTGTCTCCGACGAGGCCAAACAAGCGCTAATGCGCGAGGTTTACACCCCGAAACAGTTCAATACGTTAACCGCCATTGCTTATGCTATGTCGGAGGCTCGCAAGGCCAAGATAGGCACCGCGCAAACAGGAGGGGAGTACAAAACTATCCGGGCTTGGGATCTTATTGAGGAGGGGTTAAACGACGGGCAAGTGCTAGGGCGCTTGGAGACTCTTTACAACGTAGGGGCGGGGAATATCCGCGACGTGTACGCTGATTACGGTGTAACGCTGATCCCTCAGTGGGGTAAAGAAGCGGCCGACGCGCCGGTAGCGGCACCGGCACCGACACGGCCCCCCGGCAGCACGGGCGGAGTACCTGCTGACGAGGCGGCGAGACTAGCCGCGAAGTACCCCCCCAAATGAGCGGTAACACTATTGCCGAACTGTGGGACATGCTGGCCGCCGCGGACGCAGCGGGGGAGACTGCTGACGCGCGCACCATCATGTTGATGATAAGAGACGCCGAGGCGTCGGCCTCGCTTCCGCAGGCGCAGGCACAACCGCAAGCCCAGGCGCAGGCACAACCGCAGGCACAACCGCAGGCGCAAGAGCTGCCGCCAGCACCCGACTTTTGGAGTGGTGCCGCCGAGGTAGGGCGCTCCGCGCTTAAAGGCGTGGGAGAGGGTTTCGAGTTTGTCGGTGATATGGTCGACCTCGTGCCGGGTAGCCGTGTCGCCATGCAAGCCTACGAGAATTTTTTAGAAGACCGCCCGCTCATGCAGGGCACGCTCGACGCGGCGACCAACTGGACCGGTAGCGGCACGGCGGGCGACCGGCTGCGCGCTAGAGCGTTCGGCGCTGAGAACGAAACGGCTCGCATGCTCACCGAAGAGAAGTACGGCGAGGGGTCAAAGCTGCTGGACCGGGCCAAGTCTGCTGCACGGTTTGCAGGTGGCGCAGCGGCGGGCGGCGGGCTGGCGAGAAGTGCCATAAAGTCGACCGGCGCGGGCTTGTTGGCAGGGATGAGCGCTGAAAGTGCCGCCGACGCGCTGGGTGCGTCGCGTGATACCACGAAAAATTGGGGGCTGGTCGGTAATGTGGGCGGCTCCCTGGCGAGCAGCGTGCCTACGCTGGGCACAGCGCTTGCAGCCGTAGGTAGAAAAGCGAAGGGCGGGTATGACACCGTGCGGGGGTCGTTTAAACCTGACTACATACCAATGGGCCTCAAAGAGCAGGCGGCAAAAGACTTGGCGGGGTACGCGGGGATGACACCTCAGCAGCTCAGCGCTGCGCTGGAAGGCGCGACACCGGGGCCGATAGGGTCACAGGCGGGGCTTCCCGCCGCTCAGCGCGAAGTGATTAACGCGGTCGGGGATAATGCGGTGCACCTTGCCCCTGGCGATATCCGCAGACAACTGGCGAACACATTAAAAGCCTCGGCGGACGACGGCGTGACGCATGGCACGCGCGAGATTGAAAAAGTCGCCGCAGGGGGGCAACCCAACGCGGCACGCGAGGCACAGCGGCTTGAGCTAGAAGCTGTAGGTGGAGAGATAGCCGCCACAGAACGCGCCGCGCTACAGGCGGCCGAGGACGCCGAGCGGGCGGGTATGGTTAGTCAGGTAGCGCCAGTGCGACGCGTCGCAGAAGAAGCGCGAACAGTGGTTAAAACGCCTGCCTCGCATGTCTCTGAGTTAGACGCAGCGCAGGGCACGCAAGACGTCATAACGGCCACACACAAAGCCGCGAAAAAAGAAGCTAAAGACGCCTGGGAGGTCGCGGACGCCTCAAAGATACCGCTGATTGCAAAGGACGTCGTGATCGCCACGGTACGGCGCGCGGTTGCCAGTGCGACAACCGATAAAGCGGCGCGCGATAGCTTTCTTGAAGGCCCAGCCGCGCAGCTCATAGCAAGGATGAACACAAGTTTCCCTCATCTCGCCATTTCCGCATCGGCCATCAACAACATGAAGGCGCACATACGCCAGTTGGTTGACATAGACACAACCGTAACGAGCACCAAAAAAGCCAGTGGAATCGCAACCAACGTCGGCAACGCGCTGCTGGACCTGATAGAAAAGTCGCCTAAAACTGAACCGATCAGAAAGGCGGTCGGCCTGTCACGCATCGAGTTTAATATGAACTCAGGCGTGCTGCGCGACGCGCGCAAAGCCGCGCGCAAAGCAGCCGCGCCGATAGAAGGTGATGAGCTGCTGCGCGAGGGCGTGAAGGGCGTTAAAGTTACCTATGCGCTGGACCCCAAGCGCGACCCTGACGGGGGGATTCGCGCCGCGCTAGACCAACAGATACGCGCGCAGTTTGACCGCGTGTTAAACGGCGACTCGGGTAACGCAGTGGCCGCACAAAAATGGCTGGACGCGCGCCGCCCGCTGTTAGAATCGTTCCCTGAAGTGGCCGCATCGCTGCGTAAACAAGCGAGTGCCGCGTCACACGTAAAGCCGTTCAGCGACGAGGCGGAAACGCTCACAAAATCGCTGGGGCAGGCACGCGAGGCGAGCAATAAAGCCGCACAGGACGCTGCAAAAGAAGGCCGTAAGGTGCTCGGCAAGAGCGCTGCTGCTAAGTTCGCCCGCCGTGAAAACGGTATCAAGTCCGCAAAGGCCGTGTTCAACAGCAAGACCCCCGTAGCGGATGCTGAAGAACTGATGAAAGTAGCGGTTAAACACGGCGATGAGGCGGTGGAGAACATACGCTCGGCGTTCCGTGAAGCGCTGCTGGAAGGGGTGTCTACCAAGCACGCGACGACCCCCGGCAAACGCGTGTTCGGGGCCAACCTTACGCAGTTCACGGATGATACCCGCGAGGTAATGGAAATTGTGCTCGGGGCCGAGAAGGCAAAGCAAGTCGAAACCGGGCTGGACATCGTGCGCCGCAACCTCGCGTCGTCTGATTTCGTGGTGCCGTCCGATGCGGGCACGCCGGGACAGGGGGGTTTTGACGTGGTTAAGAACCTCCTGGCGCGTGTCGGGGCCACTCACCTGCTGTCACGGGTGTTTGGTATCCCCTCGCTCATCGCTGCGGGCACCGCGTCAAAAGCCGCGACAAACATCCTGACGAACATACCAACCGCCAAATACGGCAAGGCGCTTATTGATATGATCGCGGACCCCTCACAGTACCGCGATGTTGTGGCTCAGTTAGGCAGCGCGACAACGCCTGAGACGGTATCGGCCGCCGTCACTGCTCTGGTTAAACAGTTCGCCAAGACCGCTGCCCCGTCCGTCGTGGCGGTCACCGCCCAAGAATAAGGATAAGTAAAATGCCACGGGACGCGTCAGGTAACTACACACTGCCGGTCGGTAATCCGGTCATATCAGGCACCGTCATTGACTCGACCTGGGCCAACGACACATGCGCGGACCTGGGCGACGCGATGGGCGACTCGCTCGACCGTGCAGGCCGGGGCGGCATGCTGGCCCCCATGCGCGGGGTAAACGGCACGGTTTCAGCCCCCGGCGTTAGTTTCACCCAGTTTTCACAGTCGGGCATGTGGGTTGACGGCTCCGCGCTGCACTTTAGCTACGCGGGGGTCGAGGTCGACTATGCGCTCACGCCCGCGGTGGTCGCGGTGCAGGCCAACCTAGACGCGCACGAGGCTGACGTGGACATCCACTTTGCTGACGCGCCGAACGACGGCTCTCCTTACGCGCGGCAAAGCCTGGGCTGGGTCGCTGCCGAGGCGTTCCCCGCGGCTACGGCTATGTTGTTCCGGCAGACGTTCGCACCGACCGGCTGGACAAAAAACGCATCTTTCCACGACCATGCGCTGCGAGTAGTCACCGGGGCGGTTAATAACGGCGGCGCAGTAGGGTTCACCACGGCGTTCGCGGGCGCGGCTTACACCG
>Ga0307379_10005418_pt1 | contig 17776 bp, 15 predicted proteins | sample UN2MG_FD_202237 | JGI IMG/M metagenome (GOLD analysis project Ga0307379, IMG submission 202237) | Soil microbial communities from Risofladan, Vaasa, Finland - UN-2 | ecosystem: Environmental > Terrestrial > Soil > Coastal area > Acid sulfate soil | place: Finland: Risofladan, Vaasa | collected... | reverse complement strand
GCTGGCGATGCTGGCTGGTTCAACCGGCATCTGGACGACTGGATGCGCCAGGACGATTGACCCCTCCGACGCCGGCCGCGCGGGTGTGGCGTACCTGCACGCAGGCTGCTTCCTCCCGGACGACTCGCTGGGCGTGCTGGACGCTGCCGACGCCGACGAACGCCGTCGGCAGTTCGCGGCCGCGTCGGTCCGACTGGAGGGCGTCTTCGCCGTGCCGAAGCGGACCTTCGAGTGGCTCATCAAGCAGGCGGCCGAGCTGCGCCAACTCCGCGAGGGCGCCGTGGACAACTGACCCCGCCGCAGTTAGGCTGCGTTCGCGGGTCGGGGTAGGAGGGCGGGCTCCCAACGGCCGATCTGCCCCTCCTCTCATGCATTAGGCTGGGGAATCGTCTCCTAGCTCTGGTTCCGCAAGGCAGCATCTCAGGGGGCGGGCCACGGCAACGGTTGCGGGCATGGCCCGTGCGCAGAGCACTGGGCAGTGCCACTCAAGGGGCTACCGGACGGACGGGCCTGGACCGGGGGCGCAATATCCGCTATTCCGCCCTTGCGGACGCTGCCGATACCGGTACAATTGACTGGATGCAGAGGCAGGAGGTGGGACGCACCATGCGAGACGCAACAACATGCGGCAAGGAGAAGCCCGGAGCAGGTACGGCTATCCTGAGCGAAGCGCTCAAGGCGCCTGGTGTTGCCGAGCTTATGCAGTTGTACGAGAGACTCAGCGAGGTGGAGGCGAGTTTCGCCCCGTACTTGGCGGTCGAGCAGGGGGCTCAACTTGTGCGCACGTCCACCTCGTCCGACCCGCTCTTGTGGTGATGATCCGGGGCACCGATGGGTGACTGGGGCGCCATTCTGAACGAACTGATGGAGTCCGCCCGGGTTAGGTCAGGCCCGCCTGATTTTGACGGTGTGCGACGGCGATACCTAGCCAGAGTTGCCGATCATACAGGAAGGAGTACAATCCTCTACGCCGCTAAGTTCACGCAGCCGCATCTGGCTCCCTTCGATATTAGCCAGTTCGTTGCTATTACCGACTAGGACCTCCAGGGGATGATGACAGTTATTCACGATCTTCCGGGCCCGGACCTCGATCTCATATTGCATAGCCCGGGCGGGTCTCCCCACACGGCGGAATCCATCGTTCGATACCTGCGATCCAAGTTCTCCAGCATTCGCGTGATTGTCCCAAGCTTGGCGATGTCGGCCGCGACGATGATCGCCTGTGCTGCTGACAGCATTGTGCTCGGGAAGCATTCATTCCTCGGTCCGATTGACCCACAGATCGTTGTGACAATGCGACACACCGGGCCGGTCTTCTACCCCGCCCACGCCATCCTTGATCAGTTTGAGCTCGCCAAGCGAGAATGCGGCGATCCCCGCAAGATGGGGGCCTGGGTTCCGATGCTGCCGCAGTACGGCCCCGCGCTGTTGGTCCAGTGCAAGCACGCGTTGAAACTGGCCAAGGACTTGGTGACCGGCTGGCTGGGTGCATACATGTTCCGTGGGAAGAGGGGCGCCGCGCGCAAAGGCAGCACAATTGCCCGGCAGCTTTCCAGTCACAGTCGATGGAAGAGCCACGGGCGTCAGATCGGGCGCGATGACTTGGAGAAGATGGGTCTGCGCATCGACAAATTGGAAGACGATCCCGTATCGCAGGACTTGTTTCTTTCGGTTTTCCATGCGACGACACACACCTTCAGTATGACCCCGGCTGTCAAGATCATCGAAAACAGCATCGGCAAGGCGTTTGTGCAGCAGGTGCAGGTGTCTCCGGTGCCAGTCAAGACAGAGGGGCCGCAAGACCCTCTTCAAGGCAAGGGCCTGGACGGCAAGACAGAATCCCGTCCAAGCTGAGGACGCATTGCTCCGTTCCCATAGGTGCCGCATCTGTTGTGCGCCGCGACTCGTGCCGGATTCCTCACTATCGATCACGCGGCGCGGTAACGGTGTTGGGCGGAGCGGCCGCTGTGATCAGGATGCTCAGGTGTGAGAAAGGCCCGGGAAATGGGGTATGCGGTCATGCAGCACGTCCTGGAGGACATCGCGGCCGAGCCGCTCGTGCGGGCGTTCCGATCGGTGCCGTCGCTGACGGATCAGGACGCGGGCCTCCAGGCGAAGGACGCCTACGGCATCCTGGCGAAGGGCCTGTCGCAGGTCGACGCCGCCGCGCTTCAGCGGGCGCTGCGGGCCGAGGGGATCGAGTCGCACGTCGTGGACGAGGCGGAGCTACCGGCCCTGCCGATGGCCAAGGCCCTGAAGCGGGCCGAGCCGTTGGCTCAGGCCCTGGTGATCTACGACGCGCTCGGCCGTCCGCAGCAGGTGGACTGGTCGCAGGTGATCCTCGTTGCCGCCGGCAACGTGAACCTCAGGCAGTTCAAGCGCGAGTACACCTCCAAGCTGGTTGCGCGTGGTCAGGGGGTGGTGCTCGAGACCGACTTGGAGGTGCAGGAGCTGAGGAAGCTCAACCTCCTGGCGGAGGTATTCCTGGCAGTTGAGCCGCGGCGCTGTCGGGTGGTGGCCAAGTCGGTCGGCTACGCCTACCTGGGCGCGAGGCGCAGCAATCGCTCCGCGGACAACTTCGTTATGTTCGTCCAGGACCTCGTCCGCCAGGCCGCCTCGGCCGACATCAACCGCGGCGCGGAGATGCTGGCCGGCGACCCGCCGACAGCCATGACCTACCCCTCGCGCTACGCCTTCGAGGAAGAAATCATCTGGTACTTGTGGGCCAGGCAGAACGCCGGCGGTTGAGACGCAGTTGCATGGCAAAGCGGGGCTCGGCTGCACCGAACCCCGCCGCATCTGATGTCATCGAGGCGTTCAGGCGGCCGGCGGCCGTTGGCCTTTGGCTGCTCAATCGCTGTTGATTGGCGGCCGTGGGCCGTTCCTGCGTCCGGCGGGCGGGCCTTGCTTCAGCATGCCCCAGATGCCCTTGTCGTCGGCCTGGGCCTTCTGCTCGTAGGTCTGGAAGGTCGCCTTCTCCTCGAAGCCGTAGTCCGTGGCGGTCAGGCCGAAGCCCTGGCGGACGACCTCGAGATTGACGAACAACCCGTCCGGCGCGCGGTACACGTAGGCGACGGTCTGCCCGTCGGCGTCCTGATCGGCGACGTTGTCGTCATACTCGAGGTACACGTACTCGCCTATCAGCATGTTCCTGAGGAACCTGCTGGCGATCCGGCTGAACGGCATGGGCCGGCCGCCGTTGCCGCCTGTCTGCACGGGCGCAACGCCCAGCAGGCGCACGGCGGTCTTCTCGCCGTTGACGTCGAGGGTCACCACGTAGTTGTCGCCGACGTCGGTTACCTTGTGTGCGGTGCTGTCCTTGGTGGTCTCCAGCCGTGTTACCTGGGGCAGGTTGTCCACGGTCTTGATGACGACCTTGGGCGGGCCCTCGCGCACGACGGTGGTGCCGTCCCTGACGACGACGGTCGGTCCGGTGCCGCCGACGACGAGGGGCCGGGCCTTGGCCACGACGGCGCGCTTGACGGGGAGTTTGTGGAGTCGGCGGCGAACGCCTGCCGGCGGGTGCCGGTGGGGCCGGGGCCGCGGAGGCGGCGGGGCCGCCAGCGTGGCCAACGTCCACGCACCCACCAGTGCCACGGCAAGCAGCGAGGCCGCCATGGCCGAGAGCTTCGTTATGCGGCTGCGGGTCATCTGTGTCTCCTTCCCCGACCGGGCCGAGGGACATGTCGGCCGTCTCTGTGATATCGGCGAGGATTGGGCTGTTCGTTAGGACGCCCGTGAGGTTCGGAGGCGGGGTTCTTCTGCGAGCCGGGATGAGTATAATGATCCACGCGCAGGGGCGCGTGCCCGGGTTCGGAGTTCGCGGTGGCGGGGCAGCCGTATGCGGCGCGCCTGGCGGACCGTTGGCCGACTTGGCCCAGTCGGCGGGCGGCGTGTTGAGTCTCAGGGTAATCGTCGCCGCGCCGTTGAGGCGGGCGTGATGAGGACATGCCAAAGACACACCGCTTTTCCTTTCGCTCGCTGGAGGAATTGAAGGACGAGATCGCCAGGCAGGGGCTGGACCTGCCGACCACCGACGACTTGGCGGTTCTCGCCACGCCCGTGCGGTATGGCCGCCTGACGGTGCCCAACCGGCTGGCAGTGCATCCCATGGAGGGCTGCGACGGCACGCCCGACGGCGCGCCGGACGAGCTGACCTTCCGGCGGTACCGGCGATTCGCCGCCGGAGGCGCGGGGCTGATCTGGGTGGAGGCCACCGCCGTGGTCCCGGACGGCCGCGCGAACCCGCGACAGCTCTGGCTGCACGAGGGATCGGCCGATGGCTTCAAGGCGATGCTCGAGGCCGCTCGCCAGGCGGCGGTGGAGGCCGACGGCTGCCGACCCGTCTTCGTGCTTCAGCTCACGCATTCCGGGCGGTACAGCCGGCCGGGCGGCGCGCCGTCGCCGATAATCGCCCATCACAACCCGATCCTCGATCCGCGGCACGGCCTGTCGCCGGAGTACCCGCTGATCAGCGATGAGGAGCTGGATCTGTTGCAGGATGCCTGGGCCCGCGCGGCGATGCTGGCCGCGGAGGCGGGCTTTGACGCCGTGGACGTCAAGAGCTGCCATCGATACCTCGTCAGTGAACTGCTGGCGTGCCACACGCGCGAGAACAGCCGCTATGGCGGCGGCTACGAAAACCGAACGCGGCTGCTGCGGGAAACGGTTCGGAAGATCCGTCAGGCCGTCGGCGACGAGGTCGAGGTGACCTGCCGGCTGAACGCGTACGACGCCATCGACTACCCTTACGGCTGGGGCGTGGACCGGGAAGATGTTTCCAAACCCGACCTGACCGACCCGCTTCGCCTGATCGGCCAGCTACGGGAGATGGGCTTCGGCGGCATCAACATCACGGCGGGCAACCCGTACTTCAATCCGTTCGTGAATCGCCCGGCCGACTGGATGATCGCCAACGCGCCCGATCCGCCGGAGCACCCGCTGGCAGGCGTGGCGCGCATGGTGGGCATTGCCGGCCAGGTGCAGCGGGCGTATCCGGACCTGACGGTTGTGGGGTCCGGCTACTCGTGGCTGCGGCAGTACTTCCCGCACTTCGCCGCGGCCGCTGTCTCTCGCGGCTGGGTCAGCATCGTGGGCCTGGGTCGAGGGGCGGTGGCGTATCCGGACTTCGCGCGGGATATCCTGCGCACCGGGGCGATGGACCGCCACAAGGTGTGCGTGGCGTGCAGTTCGTGCACGCAGATCATGCGCGACGGCGGCGGCACGGGATGCGTGGTGCGCGATTCGGATGTTTACGCGCCGATTCTCAAGCAGGGGCGGAGCCGCGATAGGGATGTGCTTCGGGAGCTGGCGTCGCGGTGTCGTGGGTGTGCCGATGCGATGTGCACGGCGGCCTGCCCGGCAGGCGTGGACGTGCCAGGCTTCCTGGGCGCCCTGGCGGATGGTGACGAGAAGGCGGCCTTCGATATTCTGCGAGCGGCCAATGTGCTGCCCGGCATATGCGGTGCGGTGTGCCCCGTGGAAGTGCAGTGCCAGTCGGCATGCATCCAGAACGTCCTCGGCGAGGGCCCGGTACCCATTGCTGAGATACAGAAGAATCTGTCTCTGCGAGCGATGGAGGCCGGCTGGGCCGCGATGGAGCTGCCTGGGCAGACAACCGGCCGCCGGATGGCCGTCGTCGGCGCTGGGCCGGGCGGGCTGTCCGCCGCGGCGGAACTGCTGCGACGCGGGCACTGCGTTACCGTCTTCGAGCGGGGCGGTCAGCCCGGCGGCAAGCTCGTCGGCGTGATCCCGTCCATGCGGCTGCCGGCCGACGCCGCCCAAGCAGAGATTCAGGCCGTCTTCGGCCCCGTGCCGCCTGAGAGGCTGGAGTGGCGCTTCGGCCGGTCGCTGGGCGCCGACTTCACGCTGGACGACCTGACCGAGCAGGGATATGACGCGGTCGTCCTGGCTGTGGGCTTGGGCAACGGCCCGAGCCTCGCGTCGGAGGGCCGGCCCGAAGGCCTCATGGAGGCCGGGGACTTCCTGCGGCACATGAACCGCAACGCGGGGCATTCCTGTCCGGCCCGCGTGGCGGTCATAGGGGGCGGCAACACGGCGGTGGACGCGGCGGTGTGCGCGGCCCGCCGCGGCGCCGAAGACGTGTACCTTGTCTACAGGCGCAGCTACAACCAGATGCCCGCTTGGCCGGACGAGCGCGACGAGGCCCTGCATGCGGGCGTGCACCTGATGCTGCTGTGTCAGCCGGTGGGCTACCAGACCGACACCGGCGGCCGGCTCACGGGCGTGCGCCTCGTCCGCACGGAACTGGGCCCACCCGACGACAGCGGCCGCAGAGGGCCGGTGCACGTTGCCGGCAGCGAGTTCGTGCTGGCTGTGGACATGGCCCTCGAGGCGATGGGTGAACACATGGAACCGATGCCGCCCGAGGCGCTGGCCGGCGTAGAGCAGACGTCCGGTGGTCTGATCAAGGTCGAGCCGGGCACATTTCGCACCACCCGCCCAGGCGTGTGGGCCGTCGGTGATGTGGTCAATGGCGGCACGACCGTGGTTCAGGCAGTCGCCGAGGGCCGGCGCGCCGCGCTTGACATCGAAGCAGCCTTGACTGCGCCGGAGGGGTAAACGCAGTCTGCCGCCCCATTGCCCGCGGAGACGACTGCGCCTGCGAGCACGTAAGAAAAAGGGCTTGGCCTTCTTCAAGTGGGCACCGCGCCCGTCCGATTCCACATGCAGTATGCTCGCACGGGAACGGGTGCACCTGCTATCAGCGGCAAGCGCGATGGCTGAGGGCGCGGATGGTTACACTGAACGGTAACTGGGTTGAGTTTCGGTTCTTCCGGCCTCAAGCACAGCGGGTTCATCTAGCAGGGGACTTCAACGGCTGGCGCGAAGGGGAACTGCCGATGGTCCTGTCCAGTGAGGGCTACTGGACGGCCAGGCTGCGCCTGCCGGCGGGGGAGTTTCGGTTCCGCTACTGCGCCGACGGTGAGTGGTTCGCCGATTTCGCGGCCTTCGGCGTCGAGCCCGGGCGGTTCGGGATGGACAGTGTTCTTCGAATCACTGCTCAGCCCCTGCGGGTGCTCCACCCGCCTGTGCCGACCGAGACCCTGCCAAACGCCGCCGCTGCCTAAGGGGCATCGAGACGGGCCTTCTTCCCGCCGGTTTGCCCTATCTCACACTGTCATCGACCTTCTCTTCGGGGATGACCTGCTTTCCCGAGACGTATGAACCATCCTCAACGGGCGCCGCAGGCACCTGCTCAGGCGCCTGGTTGTCTGTGTCCTTCTCGCCGCTGGGCTTGCGGAACTCCTCCGCCTTGGGAAGGTCGCTCAGAGACTTCAGGCCGAAAAGCTCAAGGAACCTCTTGGTCGTGCCGTAGAGCAAAGGCCGGCCGAGCACCTGGGCCCTGCCGACGATGCGGACTAGCTGCTTGTCCATGAGCCCCCGGATGACTTCGCCGCAGGCGACTCCCCGGATTGCCTCCACGTCCGCCCGAAGAATCGGCTGACGGTAGGCGATAATCGCAAGCGTTTCCATGGCTGCCTGTGACAGCCGCGTCTCGGAGCGGGCCTGAAACAGCCTCGCGAGGACGTCATGGTACTGGCCCAGCGTGAGCATCTGGTAACCATCCGCGATCTCCTCGATGCGGAAGGCCGAGCCGATCTGGTCGTATCGGGCGTTGAGGGCCCGGACCGCCTCCCTGACCGTTCGCGAGGGCAGTTGCGCGACCTGGGCGATCTTCCCCGCCTGAAGCGGGCCGTCGCCGGCGAACAGCAGGGCCTCAACCGTTGCGAGGACCTCGGCATCGGGCGCGACCGCCTCCTGGTCGGCAGGGGCGGCTTTGTGGGCGGCCGCGTTCTCGCCGGCGACCTTGCGCGCATGTGGGTCAGCCGAATCGTCCATATTTACCCAGGATATCGCCTACAGGCGGAATCTCAATAGCGAATGCCCTCACGACCTCACGCGGGTTGCGGACGCGTCGCTGCCCAGCACCCCGCTGCGCCGGCGGGGCAAGACGCCCTCAGTAAGTTATAACGATCCGGTCCGGACAAGGTTTCCGGGGTATCGGCAGCACAAGCGTTGTGGCCTCCTTCTGCCGGAGTTCCGATACCCGATGGATCGTGAAACCGCGGAAACCGTTCTTCCTGTCGAAGTACTCGCAGCGGACGTAGCCGTGCGCCAGGGCCTCGACCGCCAGCCGCTGTGGCAGGCTCATATTCGGGTCATTCAGCAGACGATCGCACTCCGCATCGGTCTTGGGGAAGGCCGCCGTCCGCCTGACGGTCAGCACGGCCTCCTTTCCGCCGCTTGCGGCCTCCTTCTTGACAACGTTGAAGTAAGGGCTGAACCGGTCGGCCTCGACCTTCAGGCCCTCCGGGTTCAGGGGCGTGAAGCCCTCGATGACGTTCTCGACCAGCTCGCGGTAGTCCACGAAGATAGAGGATACCGCCAGGATCACAAGGGCAACGCCCAGGCCCAGCGCGCCGAATCGCAGCTTGTCCTTGAGCGACATGGGCTGGGGCGCCGGTGTTGTCTTTGCCTCAATGATCCGCTGGGCGCTGTGGAACCTGCCGTCGGGGCCGATTGCATACAGTGTCTGGATTTCCTTTCCCTTGCGGTACTCCGTGCTTCGCAGTGTGGAGGAGGCGCTTCGCCGCAGTTGCTCGGGCAGGATATCGAGCAGCTCCTGGAGGCGCTGCTCGATGGTTCGGGCCGGGCTGGCGCCCAGGACCTCGGCGAGAATCGGCCTGTCGTCGGCCAGCAGGCTGAACGAGTTGCCTTCAATGGAGAGGCTGAACTTCAGGTTGGGCGCGGCGGTATTGTCGATCCAGTCCTGGAGCCTGGCTTCGGCGTTCGGCTGGGGCGTGAGCTTGCCCTCGATGATTCCGTCGAGAACGATCGTGCCCTCGACCCGCTCGTTCACCGGCTCACCTCTCGGCGAAACGTCTCGACCTGGTCGGCGAAGGTCCACTGGCCCAGGTCCTCGGTCCACAGGAGTGTCTGGCGGGAGATCCGACCGGAGCGCAGCAGGTTGCGGATGTCGTTCTCGGAGACGGGCCCGACAGCCTGTCCGCTGAGCTCGTAGTACCACAGGACCCCGCTGTCCTGCACCGGCGGCGCGGAAGGCGACGCCTGTGCGGCGAGGTTCCGAAACGCCGACTCGGGGGCTTGAGCCCTCGATGCGGCGGCCGTGCTGCCGGGCCCCTGGGTGAGCTGGTGGAACGGGGATGCGTGCTCGGCGCCCGGAAGGGCCGCAGGCGACCGCGTGTCCATGTCGAGCGCCTGGTCGTGCGCGTCCAGCCGGGCCGCTGAGTACTGGCGGAACGACTCGCCTTTGATCCTTTCCTGTCTCAACTGCTCGCGCAGGCGGCGGCGCTCGCTCTCGGCCCACTCCAGGCGGGCTTTCTCCTCCTTGAGGTTGCTGAGGCAGGCGATGATGATGATCCCGATAAGGGCGGTCAGGAGTCCTACGAAGAACCAGCCGACGACGTTACGACCTTTGCTTGCGGCAATGGCCGAGCAGATCAGCCCGCAGATGACCCAGATGATGATCTGTACCCCTAACATCCGTTTTCGCCCTTCACGTTGGCGCCCAAGACAGGCACGCCGCCCTGGTTTGATGTGCCCAGGATACCGCCGTTAGTGAAAGTATTCAAGGACGACCAGGTTGTGCACAAAGTGCATCAGGATGGAGGGGTACAGGCTGCCGGTCTTCCACTTGACCCATCCCAGCGTCATTCCGACGGCGAAAAGGTAGGGAGCGCTGATGACCGAGAAGTGCAACGCCGTAAACAACGCCGAGGCCAGGACCAACGCGCGGATCGGGCGGATCGCCACCTGAAGCCAGTGCTGCACCAGCCCGCGGAAGGCGACCTCCTCCAGTATGGCCGGCGAGACGCAGAAGAAGAAGACCAGAGCCTCTGGCGACAGACCGGATTCGCGAATGTCCTCGCTGCTCACGACGCGTTCAGGCGGCAGCAGCTCGGAGATGAAGCTGTGGTAGCCATAGTTGATCGCCAGCAGCGGCGCCAGCGACAGCAATCCGACCCACGCCGCCGGGTGCAAGAAGCCGAGCCGCCTCAACTGAACGAGCAGCGACCGCCAGTGGATGGCGGCCCACACGGAAGTGGCCGCGAACAGCACGACCGTCTGGACGATGATGGTGATATCCCACCGTGCGCGCCCGAAGGCCAGATACCCGCCAATGCCCACCGCGAGGACAACGGCGAGGTATGTCCAGAACAGCGGCCAGACGTGAGGGGCCTTGGTGGCGATCAACATTCCCTCAGACAAAGGCCGCACTGTTAGCGGAGGCAGAACGGAGTCGGGGCTCTTGTAGGGGGTGGCACAGGCGAGGCAGAAGTAGAAGTGCGGCACGAGCCTCGCCCCGCAGTACGGGCAGTGCTGCGGGGGCGGCGGGCGCTGAATGAGCGGCTGGCTTGGAGTATGCTTCATGTCCATGTTCGGCCGTCTGCCTCGATTGGAGCCGCTCGGCGGATGCTTGTCCCCGGCGCTGCGCCGAAGCATCTCACGCCTTGCACGGTCTATAGAACCTCTCCGGTGGCGCGCTCAGTGTGTTAGCGAGTTCGCCGATCTTATCGATGCGGCAGGCGATCACGTCGCCGCCCTTGAGGAGCCTGCCCGTGGCGATCCCCACACCGGACGGGGTGCCGGTTGCGATCACGTCGCCTGGTGTGAGGGTCATCAGGTGGCTGACGAAAGAGACCACCTCGTATACGTCGAAGATCATCTGGGAGGTGTTGCCATTCTGGCGGGTCTCGCCGTTGACCGTCAGTTCAAGGTCGAGCTTACGCGGGTCGCCGACCTCGTCGGCCGTCACCAGGTACGGACCCGTCGGGCAGAACCCGTCGGCCCACTTGCCGGCCAGCCAGTCATAGAACTCATCTCTCGGGCGCTTCGAACGACCTTCGGCGACTGTGAGGCTTCGAGCGGAGACGTCGTTGGCGATGGTGTAGCCGGCGATGCACTTGGCGGCATCGGCGGGGCCGACGCAGCATGCCGTCTCACCCATGACAATCGCCAACTCTATCTCATGGTCGATCTGCCTGGTATGGGACGGCCACGGGATCGTCGCGCCTGGACCGATGACGGTCGTCGAAGGCATGATGAACGGCCGCGGGGTCGTACGGCCGCGTAGGTCCTTGACGAACTCCTGCTCGGGCAGCGACTCGCGCAGGTGCTCGGCGTAGTTGCCGGCCAGTCCGATCACCTTCGGGGGGGCGGGTATTGGGGCCAGAAGGCTGACCACGTCCCTGGGAAGAAGGGTCTTCGTACAGGCGGCAAGCTCCTTGATCCTGCCCATGGCCGCCGGGCCGGCTTGGAGCGCCGCCAGGAGCGTTCGCGGACCCTCAGGCCACAGCGCCGGAACGTCGCAGATTCCTCCGTCCAGGACGGCGCCGTATGATTCCCTTCCAGCCCGGGTGTACGTTGCCAGTTTCATCCGAGTTTGCCTCCGCGATCTCCCGGTATCTCGCCGACGGCCGCACACACGGCCCGTGACCACCGGGCAGCGACGCCCTTCATATCATCCTCAGTTGAGCGGGGTCAAGGACGTTGGCGCCGGCTCGGCGCGCTCCGGGCGGCTCGTGGGGACACCCGTAGTTCGCGGTCCCGCCAAGCGGTCCCGGAGGCGCCATGGTTCGGCGGCCGGCGGGGCGCTGCGGTCTGCCAAAGCAGCGCCGAATCCGCCCCCCGTCGGTCGATTTGACATGCCCTCACTGAAGGAGTATACGCGTAACATATTCGACAGCAATGATATAGGCGCCTGGCACGTGAGTTGCCCTCTTCATGCACCAGGGCAGAGCAAGCTGAAATGCGCGCTATGCGCCATAAGAAGGAAGGTGAGACAGCAACATGGCCAGCAACAAAACCATTGGGCTCGACCTGGGAACGACCAACAGCGTTGTTGCTCTGATGGAAGGCGGCAGCCCCAAGGTGCTGATCAACCAGCAGGGCAGTCGGCTGACTCCGTCGGTGGTGGCCTTCACCGACAAGGGCGAGCGCCTGGTTGGCCAGCCCGCCCGGCACCAGCAGGTGACCAACCCCAGGAACACCGTCTTCTCGATCAAGCGCTTCATGGGCCGTCGCCACAACGAGGTGGCCGTGGAAGAGAAGATGGTTCCCTACGAGGTGGTCGGCGGAGCGGATGATCCGGTCAAGGTCGGCGTGCGGGGCAAGGAGTACACGCCCCAGGAGATCAGCGCGATGATCCTCCGCGACCTCAAGAAGACCGCCGAGGACTACCTCGGGGAATCGGTCGAGCGGGCGGTCATCACCGTGCCGGCCTATTTCAACGACTCCCAGCGCCAGGCCACCAAGGAGGCCGGAGAGATCGCCGGGTTCAAGGTCGAACGCATCCTGCCCGAGCCGACGGCGGCCGCACTGGCCTACGGGCTGGACAAGAAGACAAACGAGAAGGTCGCGGTGTTCGACTTCGGGGGAGGGACCTTCGATGTCTCGATCCTGGACATCGGCGACAACGTCTTCGAGGTGCTGGCGATCAACGGTGACACGCATCTGGGCGGCGACGACCTGGACGAGCTGCTGATCAACTTCATGGCCGACGAGTTCAAGCGGACCGAGGGCATCGACCTTCGCAAGGACGCGATGGCCCTTCAGCGCCTCAAGGAGGCGGCCGAGAAGGCCAAGTGTGAGCTGTCCAGCGCGATGGAGGCAAACATCAACCTGCCGTTCATCACCGCGACGGCCGAGGGCCCCAAGCATCTGACGATGACGCTGACACGCGCCAAGTTCGAGCAGATCTGTGAGCCGGTGTTCGAGCGGCTCATCCAACCGTGCAAGACGTGCCTTCAGGACTCCAAGCTCACCGCCGAAGAAGTTGACCAGTGCATCCTGGTGGGCGGCTCGACGCGCATCCCCCGCGTCCGCGCCATCGTCAAGGACATCTTCGCCAAGGAACCGAACAAGTCGATCAACCCGGATGAGGCGGTGGCCATCGGGGCCGCCGTCCAGGCGGGCATCATCGGCGGCGAGGTCGAAGAGCAGATGGTGCTGTTGGACGTCACGCCGCTGTCGCTGGGGGTGGAAACCCTCGGCGGCGTGATGACCAAGCTTATCGAGCGCAACACCACCATACCCACCGAGAAGAAGGAGATCTTCTCGACGGCCGCCGACAGCCAGACCGAGGTCACGATCCACGTGCTGCAGGGCGAGCGGGACTTCGCCCGCGACAACCGCACGCTGGGGCGTTTCAACCTCACTGGCATTCCGCCGGCGCCGCGCGGCATCCCGCAGATTGAGGTGACGTTCAGCATCGATACGAACGGCATCCTGAACGTGTCGGCCGTTGACAAAGCCACCGGCTCCAAGCAGTCCATTGAGATCAAGGGCTCCACCGGCCTGAGCGGCGAAGAGGTGGACCGGATGAAGAAGGACGCCGAGTCGCATGCTGAGGATGACCGGAAGCGCCGCGAGGTCGTGGACCTGAAGAACCAGGGCGACGCGATGGCCTACCAGATGGAGAAGATGCTCAAGGACCAGGGCGAGAAGATCGCCCAGGCCGATCGCAGCAACATCGAGTCAGCCATCTCCAACCTTCGCGAGGCCCTCAAGGGCGACGACGCCCAGGCCATCAAGCGGGCCATGGAGACCCTCGAGAAGAGCTCTCACAAGGTGGCCGAGGCGATGTACCAGTCGGCCGGGGGCGCGGAAGGTTCGGCCGGCGAGTCCGCCCCGCCCTCGGGCGACCAGCAGGCCAAGAAGAAGGACGACAAGGGCGGCGACGACGTCATCGACGCGGAATACGAGGTGAAGGAGTAAGCTCGGCCCCGGCCTGGCAACCTCCGACGCCCAGGGGCCCCGGGCCGAACGTCGCGTTTCCTTCCGTTTGGGGCGACCAGTGCGATTCGGTATATTGGCTCTCCACATGAAGTGCCTGCCCGTAGTCCTCGGGCTGCTGCTGTTGGCGGGGTGCGCCGACCCGCAGCCGTACGTGACCTCTCAGCGGCTGGAGCGGGGGCTGGTGATCGTGCTGCCGGGCATCGAGGGCCGCAGCCAGCTCAACAGGGCGATCTGCCGCGGACTGTTCGAGGGCGGGGTTGACTGCGCCATCGAACTCTATGACTGGACCTCCTCCTGGGGCCTGCTGTACAACCTGCGGGCAACTGACAGGAACTGGCGCAAGGCCGAGCATCTCGCCGACAAGATCACGCGGTATCGGATGGCCTGTCCGGGGCGGCCGGTGTTCCTGGTCGGACAGAGCGGCGGCGGGGCTATCGCCGTCTGGACCGCCGAGAGGCTGGGACCGGGGCAGAAGGTCGATGGCATAGTCCTGCTGGCTGCATCGCTGTCTCCCTACTACATGCTCGACATGGCGATCCGCAATTCCCGCAGGGGCGTTGTCAGCTTCCACTCCAGCCGCGACTGGTTCCTCGTGGGGACGAACGTGACCGGAACGATGGACGGCGAGATGACATCGTCGGCCGGCAGGACCGGCTTCCTGTATCCCGAGACTGCCTCCAGGCCCAAGAGCTATGCCAGGCTCTACCAGGTGCCGTGGGATCGGCAGATGGCCCGGGCCGGCCACACCGGCGGGCACCTGACAAGCGGTGCGGCCACGTTCGTGGCCATGTACGTCGCGCCGCTTGTCTCTGCTGACAGGTGGGACGAGGAATCCGTGGACAGGGTGATGAGGCGAACGTCCGCGCCTGCCAGTGCCCCCGCGAGTGAACCCGCTGTGCCTCGAGTTGGACGTGGTTTGGGCATGACCCGCCCGGCGGCGACCACGCGCCCGGGGCCGACCACGGCTTCAGCGCCGACCAGCAGGCCGGTGCTGAGGCCGCCGCCATCGCCGGCGACTCGGCCTGCCGCGCGGCCGGAGCCGCAGCCTGCGTTTCGGCCTGCGACAAGGCCCTCCGGCGGCTCTCGCCCGTCGCGCCGTGACGTGTTCGACTGACCGAACGGCGAGCACGTCATGGTGCCCCATTGTGATGCGGAACGGTGGCGGCTAAAGCTGTCCTTAGTCGCTTGTCGATAAGCGCTATGGACCAGCTATGGGACCTGACCTTCCCAGCCATCTGAAGGCGGCCGGCGCACTGCGGCACAGTCCGGATCAGCCGTGGCAGTGTGGCGGGCTGCCCCGGTCGGCGCGGGCCTATCTGGAGACGGAAGCCGCCACCGCAGCTCCCCACAAACTGCGGTTGATGCTCTACGACAGCGCCTCGCGCCTTGCCCGGCGCGCCCTGAAGGCCCTCGACGATGGGGACGACCGGGCGGCCGCGGATCTGCTTCTGCGGGCCAGCCGGATTGTCCTGGGACTGGTTGGTCCGCTGCGGTCGGCGGCTGCGCCGGCGCCCTGCGAGAACCTCGCCCGGCTTTTCGGGCTGGTCAGGCGCCGCCTCATCGAGGCCGGTTACTACCGCCGTCGCGAGGCCCTTCGCGAGGCAATCCGCCTGCTGGATTTTTGCCGGCCGGCCTTGGGGGCCCTTGTGTGCGAGGCGAGCGGGCCATACTTGGGGCAAGGCTCCTGCCCGCGCCGAGACTGGGTGGGGTAGGCCTGCCGCGATTGAGCTTCCCTGGACGTTTCCTCCTGACCTTCACTTGAGGCCGGCAGGTGTGTATAATTGTCCGAGCGTGCCAGGCGGCGGAGGCTGCGAAAAGTCTGTGATACCTCTGCGGCTGGTTCGAAGGATCGGACGATTGAAAATACTGCTTGTTCACCCGGATTATCTGACGAAGGGAATCGGATTCCGCCTTGCCGCGATGCCCGAGCCTCTTGGGCTGGAGATGGTCGCGGCCACCGTGCCTGACCACGACGTGCGGATTCTCGATATGCGCCTCAACACTCGGCTGGGCCGCGTGCTGTCGGAGTTCGCGCCGGACGTGGTGGCCGTCACTGCCCTGACCACCGAGGTTTACGCCGCCCAAGGCGTGCTGCGTACCGTCAGGGAGTACTCCCGCGACGTGTTCACGCTGGTGGGCGGGTACCACGCATCCCTGCTGCCGGAGGACTTCTACATCCCCGAGGTCGACGCGATCGGCCTGGGGGAGGGGGAACTGGTGTTCCCCCTGTTGATCGATGCCCTGGCCAGGGGGCGCGGTTTGGAGGACGTCCCGAACCTGATCCGGCGGGACCGTGACGGTCGGTTCGTGCAGAATCCAGCCGCCCCCACGCTCCTGGACGCCGATTCGCTGCCGCTCCCGCGGCGCGACCTGACCGCGGCGCATCGTCCGGAATACTTCTTCCTGTTCGACAAGCCGGACACGTCCATCGCCACGGGGCGAGGCTGTCCGTACCGGTGCAACTTCTGCAGCGTCTGGCAGTTCTACCAGGGGCGCACCAGTCAGATGTCCGCCCGGCGCGTGGTTGAGGAAGTGGCCTCCGTCTCCACCGACCACATCACGTTCGTGGACGACAACTTCCTGATGAACTACCGCCGTGAGGATGCCATCGCGGATCTGATCAAGGCCGAGGGCATCCACAAGCGATTCTCCATGGAGTGCCGAACCGATTCCATCGCCCGGCGTCCGGAGCTGGTCGAGAAGTGGGTGGACGTCGGGCTGTACGCGGTGCTGCTGGGGCTGGAGGGTGTGTCGGACAAGACCCTCAAGAGCGTCAACAAGAACAACACGACCGCCGCCAACGACCGGGCCGTGAAGATCCTCCGCGACAACGGCGTGATAATCTGGGGGGCGTTCATCGTCGATCCGGACTGGGACGTGGACGACTTCAAGCGACTGAGGGAATACGTCACGGAGCAGCAGATCACCCACACCCAGTTCACGGTGCTGACGCCGCTGCCGGGAACGACCCTGTATCGCGAGAAACGCGACCAGTTGCTGACGCACGACTACTCCTGCTACGACACGATGCACTCGGTGCTGCCGACCCGACTGCCGCGGGAGGAGTTCTACCGGCAGTTCGCCAACCTGTACCGCCAGAGCGACGTCGGGCCTTACTACGACCTCGTCCGGGCCGGCAAGCTCACCATCGCCAACTGCAAGCAGGGCAAGGCGATACTCGATTCGGCCAGCAACTGGGAGCTGTACCTGGAGAAGGATCCGATCCTCGGTCACCCCCGCGACCGGGGCGGGCATGAGGGCGCGCGCGTCAGGGGCCATGTCTCCCACCAGGCCGGGCGAGCGTAGCGCTCGCCGGCACGGGCGAGCCGGTGCGGCCGCGTCCTCCGCCGACGGCCGGCGCCGAACACTCAAGCGAGTCCTGAAGCTGCTGGAGCGCGCCTACGGCCCGCGGCGCTGGCGGTGCTCGGGCAAACCGGTCCCCGTGCTCGTCGGCACGATCCTGTCCCAGAATACCTCGAGTGCCAACAGCTCGGCCGGATACAGGCGGCTCTGGAGGCGTTTCCGCTCCTGGAACGCGGTGGCCGACGCGACGGTTACGGAGATCGCCAAGTGCATTCGCATCTCGGGGCTGAGCCGGATCAAGGCCCCGCGCATCCGTGCGATCCTTCGCCGAATCCGCCAGGACCGCGGCAGGATCAGCCTCAAGTTCCTGGGCGAGATGGCCGCGAAGGAGGCATATGAGTACCTGATGCGTTTCGAGGGCGTCGGCCCCAAGACCGCCCTCTGCGTGCTGCTCTTCTCGTTGGGGATGCCGGTGTTCCCCGTCGACACGCACATATTCCGCATATCGCGGCGTTTGGGGCTGCTGCCCGCCCGCACGTCGCCCGGCAAGGCCCACGAGGTGCTTGAGCCGCTGATCGCGCCCGAGGACCGCTATGCGATGCACGTGCTGCTGATAACCCATGGCCGGCGGACATGCAGGGCGCGCAATCCGAGGTGTGCCTGGTGTGACCTGCTGGCACACCTCGGATTG
>Ga0307379_10005416_pt1 | contig 17778 bp, 12 predicted proteins | sample UN2MG_FD_202237 | JGI IMG/M metagenome (GOLD analysis project Ga0307379, IMG submission 202237) | Soil microbial communities from Risofladan, Vaasa, Finland - UN-2 | ecosystem: Environmental > Terrestrial > Soil > Coastal area > Acid sulfate soil | place: Finland: Risofladan, Vaasa | collected... | reverse complement strand
TCCAGCGGGCGGTCTTCGTCCGGCTCGTCCCATCGTCTTGTCGTGACATTCAAGAACCGAACGCCGGGCAGCTTCTCGATCCACCTGCGGGCCTTGCCGAAACGCTTGGCCGAGTTGACCGTCAGAACAAGCTCGTCTCCAAGGAACTCCATCCGGGCAAGATGGATCGGCCCCCCGATCATGCTGGGACCTGGCCGCAACCAGATGAGCTCGTCGCCGTCCTCGTCCTGCTCGATGTCGTCTCGCTTCAGCATCTCTCGGCGAACCGCCCCGGCATCAGCCAAGGCGAATGACGCCGTGTGCCAGAGAAAGTCGTCTCCATCCGTATTGCACAGATGCGGCGGCTTCCGGTTCGCTTCCCAATCGTCCAGCCATCGCCACAGCCGTCCGAACAGGTGGGTATCGCGATCGAGCCCCTCCGGCGTGACCTCCATGCCGCAGTCCTGAAGGAACTCAACGGCCTCTATTCCCATGCCGGCGCCCAGCGGCGGACCGACCGGCTCGAGAAAGTGAAACCGCCCGGCCCGGAACGCCCGGCCGGGGAGGAAGATCCCATCGTTGACGTTTTCCGAGAACAGCTTGTCATGAACTGTCACCGTGCCGCCAAGCAAGACGTCTTCCATCGCGACCGTTCCTGCGCCGGCGTCGTGCGAGGCGATACGATAGAGGGTCGGGTGCGCCCTGAGGCGGGCCTGAAGCACAACGGCTTGGGCCTTCGGCAAGCCTTTCGCCAGCATCTTCTCGGCCTGGGTCTTGCTGTTCTTGGTTGGGCGATAGCTCAGGACTCCCCACGACGCGTATGCCTGGACGACGCTGCGGTCCTTGTGGGCATCAAAGAAACGCTCCAGGTCATCGTCACCGAAGTATCTGTTGGCGGCCCGCGACGACCAGAGGCGATCCTCATTGTCCAGATGGTCGGCAAATCGACAGGCCAAGCGTCTGTCCACCTCCTTCCAGCCTGCCAGGTCGTCCGGTTGCGGCACAGGCAGATCGTCCTCGGCGCCAAGATGCGGCGAAAGCGAGGGCAGGTCGGCCTCTAGGCCCCCGAGGAACTCGGAGGCAATCTTCAGGAGCTTCGGAATCGTCGGCAGATAGACGCACTCGACGCCCAGCGGCTCGACGGCCGGCGCCACGGCGTCGTGCAGCGATTGGCTGGAGAACAGAATCTCCTCCGGCAGGCCTGCACGGCCTGAAGGGCCCCGTCTCTGGAAAGCTGAAAGCATCACCTCTGCCGCCTTGGCGGTTTCATCCACAAACACCGGCCGGGCGTCCAGCACCAGCTCAGACTCATTGTCCACGATCAGCAGCAATTGCAGGGATCGGTCGTCACCCTCAATGCGCGCGGGTATCGTCAGCAGCCCGGCAAGCCATGTTTCTTCGAGCAGAGGCAGGCCGCTAAGGTCCGCATCCAGGTCAGATGCGGGCTGTCTCGGCATCGCTGTGGCGGGCAGTTCCTCACGCCCTACCGAATCGAGCGGCTGATCGGGGTCGTCCGTGAGCGCCAGAGAAAGAACCCTGTCGCCCGTCGGCCTCGGCGGGCGCATCTTCCCCTGGCGGTCCGCTTCGAGGATTCCGCGGAGCGCGACCAGAAGCGTTCGAAGTTCGCGGGTGTTGGGCAGTCGCGGCAGCCGGCCGCTCGGCTTGGCAATGAACTGCGGCAGGATGTCGCCTTTCTTGGGCTTCCCCACCGCCTTGCGCAGCAGGGCCTGGGAATCAGGCGGCATCTCGCCGAACGGGCCCATGCTGAAACCCAGCACGTCCAACCGCTCCGTGAGATCGTCGCCCGGCCCAAGCGGGTCGTGCAGCCCCCGAAAGCACGCAGCCGCCTCTTCCCCGCGAAAGAGCGTCAGGCCGAACTCCTCGCCGCCCTCGCCCATGATAGCGCCGACCATTGGCGAGGCCTCCCCCGGAGCCCGGACGACAAAGCAGTCCTCACCGCCAAACCGTTCCCAAAGCCGACGCGCGTCAAACTCGAACGCCGCTTCCACCGTCGCCCGATAGATGTCGTCCGCGTTCATTGCAGGCTTCCTTGCCATCGACACTGGGCCCTGGATATCCGCGTGAGATTCTCACGGCTGAAGGGACACCGGTCAACAGAGCGTCCCTTGGAGCTCAAGAGTCGCAATGGGACATCGGCAACCTCGAGATAGTCCGGAGGGCGCAAGGCTTGCATCACGCGGGCAAGTCAAATAGTGTAGCGGCGCGTCGGCCCGTGCCGATACAGGCCACAGGGCGATTGCTGCCGAAGTGCCACGCACAGACGCCTGGCGCCCCCGCGGCAGCCGCAACAGCAACGGAGCCGGACACTGGCCATGCCCAAGCGATTCGCCGTCGCGATCATGCTGCTGCCGGCCGTCGTGGTGATCCTCGGCGGATGCGACAAGCCCTTCCTCAAGCCCGAGCAAGCCGCCCAACCCGCCGGCACGCTCAGCCCGCACCAACTGGCCGGGCGGCTGCGGATGAGGGTGGACTACTGCTCCCGCAGCCTGGCCACCATATCCGGCCCGGCCGGGCGAATCACGATCCTGGGCCGGCCCGATCCGCAGGTGTACGTCAACGGTAAGGCGCTGGGGCAGTCCGACGGCATTCTGGCCGCCGGAAACGTGCTGTTCGTTCCGCTGGCGATGGAGCGGCATATCAGGGCTGCCCTCGGGCAGGAGCCCCGACAGCAGCGCGACGAGAAGCCCGACCAGAGCAAGCCTCTGAAGGCCGTCGTGGTGATCGACGCCGGGCACGGCGGAAGGGACCCCGGCGCGATCGCCATGGGCACACAGGAGAAGAGCGTCAACCTCGCGGTCTCGACGATGCTGGCCGACCTGCTGAAGCGTCGCGGCCTGACGGTCATCATGACACGCACCGACGACCGCTTCATCGAGCTCAACAACCGGGCCGAGCTCGCCAACCGCAGTCGCGCGGACCTGTTCGTCAGCATCCACGCCAACTCCAGCCCCAGGTCCGTCTGCGGGTACATGATCTACGTTGCCGACAGCGCCTCGACCGCCAGCGCGAAGGCGGCTATGGCTATCGCAGACCGCCTTTCCCAGGCGGGGGTGCCCCCCTACGGCCGCCAGCCGCACCGCGCAGGCTTCCGCGTGCTCGTCCGCAGCAACTGCCCGGCCGTCCTGGTGGAGATGGGCTTCCTGACGCATCGCGTCGAGGCCGCCAAGCTCGCCCGCGCCGACTACCGGAATCGCATTGCCGGCGCGATAGCTGACGGCATCATGGACTACCTCGGCCAGCTATAGATCCTCCCGCGCGCGACCCCCGTTGAGAGCCTGCGCGCCCTGCTCCCTTTGAGCTTCCAGCTTTGAGCTTTCAGCTTTCCCCTTTCCCTATTCAAGTCGGCGTTTGCCGGCGCCGAAACCGTATCGTAAGCTCCTGTCGCTCTCAGGAGGAAACGAATTGGTCTATCGAATTCGCTATTCCGACGGCGGCCTGAAGGCCGAAGCCGAAGCCGTGGTCGAGGCAAACAACACCACTGAGGCGATGGTCAAGTTCCGACACACGCGCGGGGGCCTCAGCGGAACCGCCTCGCACGACGCGGTGGTCATCAGCATCTGTCCCGACATGGCAGCCGACTCTCTCCCGCCGGCCGACGGGTACTGGTTTGTCCATTCCTGAGCGGGTCCCCCGGGTAACGCCCCGCTGACTCTCCCGGCGACGCGGACCCGACGCAAGGCGACCCTCCCCACCAAGTCGCACGCCATCTGGCAGCCACGCCAAACGCGATGCCTGCTGCGCGCTTGACCGGCGCGACGCCGGCCGATACAGTGTTGCCGATAACGGGTTGCCCGGAACTCGGCGAAGCGCTCAGACCAGGGCGTTGGACGGCGGCGCAGCCCGCATCGACCCTTCGCAGGCTGAGGCAGGATAGCCATGGCACCAGACGGCAAGTCCACTCCCCGTCCGGCGGGCGCGGTTCCGGGCGCTGCGGCAGCGGCCGCCGGCGCGCTGCTGGTGTGCCTTCTGTGCGGGGGGTGCAATGGCGGGTCGCAGCCCGGCAGCCTGTACGCTCGCCTTCAGGACGACGACCCGTCCGTGCGGATCGAGGCCGTCATGGAAGCCGCCGAGAAGAAAGACGACAAGGCCCTGCCGTACCTTGTGGACCGCCTTGGCGACAGTGAGTCGGACGTGCGTTTCTTCGCCTACATGGCGCTGAAGCAGCTTGCCGGCGAGGTCTGCGAGTCGATGCAGTGGCGCTACTACGACCCGCCGGCCAAGCGGGCGGAGGCCCAGAATCGCTGGCGGGCCTGGCTGCGGCAGCGCACCGCATCGGCACCGTCAGCCCACAGCCAGCCGGCCGGCGGCGGGCCGAGCGACCCAAATGCCCCAAGGGCGCCTCGCGGAGCAGGAAAGGCCGCCTCATGATGGACATGCCGATACAACCCGTCAGGCTCTGCATCCGCTCCTCGCCCCTGCACCTGCCGATGGTGCGGGCGGCCGTCGAGAAGATGTGCGAGGCCCTGGGCTTCGACTCGGACTCAGCCGGAAGCGTGGTGCTCAGCACGGACGAGGCCCTCACCAACATTATCAAGCACGCGTACAAGGGCGCCGACGACAAGCCGATCGAGATCGAGCTTGGGCCCGTCAACGAATCGGGCCAGCAGGCGCTGCGCATCTGCATGAGGGACTACGGCATCGCCGTCGATCCCGCCCGGATCAAGTCGCGCGACCTGAAGGACGTGCGCCCGGGCGGACTGGGCGTGCACATCATGAGCGAGTGCATGGACAGCGTGGAGTACCGCCACGCCGAGGGGGGCGGAACCCTTCTAGTCATGGTAAAGGACATCCCGTCCCGTCGGGAGGAAGTCAAATCATGAGTCAGCCTTCGCCGAGTTCGCCCGTACAGGACATTCGCTGGGTCGATAAGACCGCCGTCGTGAAGGTCGCCGGCGACATCGACCTGTCCCACAGCGTGGACTTCCAGCAGCAGTTGCTGCTGCTGCTGGACAGCAAGCCCGAGCGAATCGTCATCAACCTGCACGACGTGCCGTACATGGACTCCTCCGGAGTGGCTTCCCTGGTCAAGGTGCTGTCGAGGACCCGCAAGACCAACACGGCGCTGTATCTGGCCGAGATGGCGCCGCGAGTCAGGAGCCTGTTTGAGATCACGCGCCTGGACAGCGTCTTCGACATCGTCGCCACCGAACAGGAGGCTTTGGCGTAGCGAGATGCCGGCGGACAGCAAAGCTCGGAGTCTCATCGAGGCCGTCGGGTCCAGGGCGATCGCCGTCTTCAGCTACGCCGGCGGCCTGGCGCTGCTGCTGGGGTCGGCCTGGGGCTGGCTGTGCCGAATGATCTTCTCGCCGAAGGTCCGCTTCGGGCGCCAGCCGCTTGCGGCGCAGATGGTCCGCGTGGGCGTCCGCAGCCTGGGCATCGTGCTGCTGGTGCAGGGGTTCATCGGCGTGATACTGGCGCTCCAGATGACCCCGCCGCTGAAGCCCTGGGGCCAGGAGCAGCAGGTCTCCGTCATCATCGGCATAGCGGGCTTCCGCATGCTGGGCCCGATCATCACCGGCGTGGTCCTCAGCGGCTTCGCCGGGGCGTCCATCGCCGCCGAGCTGGGCACCATGGTCGTCGCCGAGGAGATCGAGGCCATGGAGTCGATGGCCCTGAACCCGATGCGATTCCTGGTGGTGCCTCGCGTGGCGGCCACCGCCTGCATGATGGTCCTGCTGACGGTCCTGGCGGATATGATGATCGCCTTCGGCGGCTGGCTGACGGCTGCGCTGGTTCTAGGGCCGGCGGTCTACAGCGGCTATTGGGAGCGGATGCGCCTCCAGCTCCAGTACACCGACTTCTATACCGGGCTGATAATGGCATTCGTCTTCGGCGTGCTGATCAGCCTGATCGCGTGCTACGAGGGCCTGAAGGTCAAGGGCGGCGCCGAGGGCGTCGGCCGGGCCACCACGATGACCGTCGTGAACTCGATCGTGGCCATCATCCTCGCCGCGTGCGTCTTCACCGTGATCTTCTACGTCTTCAAGCTGTAGGAGCCGAACGCCTCCGGATAGCCGAACCCATGCCCGACAAGGCCGAACAGAGCACCGACAAGCCCTCCCAGCCACCGGTTGTCCGGGTGGTTGACCTCGTCAAGCGGTTCGGCGACCACACGGTGCTGGACGGCGTCAACCTCGACGTGCAGCCCGGCGAGACCATGGTCATCATGGGCGGGTCCGGCTGCGGCAAGAGCACGCTGCTGCGCCAAATGATCGGCACGCACTGGCCCAACGAGGGGCGCGTGGAGCTGTTCGGGCGGGACCTGGCCGCCATCACCGCCGAGGAGCTTGATGCGATGCGCAGGCGATTCGGCATCCTGTATCAGTCCGGGGCGCTTTTCAACTCGATGACGGTGGGCGAGAACGTCGCCCTGCCGCTGAAGGAGCACACCGACCTGGACTCCGACACCATCGACATCATGGTGCGGATAAAGCTCGAGCTTGTGGGCCTGCGCCCCGCGGTGGACAAGATGCCGGCTGAGATCTCCGGCGGCATGAAGAAACGCGCGGGCCTGGCCCGCGCCATCGCCCTGGACCCGGAGATCCTGTTCTACGACGAGCCGTCGGCCGGCCTCGACCCCGTGACGTCGGCCGAGATCGACCAGTTGATGATGGACCTGTCCAAGAAGCTCGGCGTAACCAGCGTGGTGGTCACACACGAGATGGACTCGGCCTTTCGCATCGCCGACCGGATGGCCATGCTCGACAAGGGCAGGATGCTCAAGGTCGGGCCGAGGGCGGAGTTCGAGTCCATTCGCGACTCGGCGGCCACCGGCGAGGAAACCGGCGACCTGATCCGCCAGTTCCTGCGCGGCGATTCGGAAGGGCCTATCACCCGCCGGCGCCTGGACACCGACTACGAAGAGGACATCCTGGAAGCCGCGGGACGCCAGACGTAGCGCCCGCGATCCTTGGGAGACACCACTGATGCCGAAAAAGACGCACAGCGAGTTGACGGCGGGGTTGTTTGTGATCTTCGGCGTGGCGGCCCTGCTGGCGGTCGTGATATGGCTGGGGGCCAGCGACGCCTTCAGGACGTCCGAGGGCCAGGCAGTGTTCTTTGCCAAGGAGTCGGCCGGCAGCCTGGGACTGTTCGCTGACAGCAAGGTGTGGATCAACGACAGGGAGATCGGGACGATCTCCGAGATCCGCCGCGACCCGGCCAACAAGCGAACGCTATACATCGTGGAGCTCCTCAAGGCCGACGAGCGCATCTACAGCAACGCCAGGGCCCGGGTGGCCTCCGGGCTGGTCGGGGGCGCCACGCTGGTCATCGTGGACCGCGGCTCGGACGCCAACGCGCCGGCCGACGAGAACCATCCCGTCCAGATCGCCGGAGGGCTGGACGAGGCGATGGCCGACATCTCCGCCGCCGCCAAGAAGCTCCGCACCGTCATAGACCGAGAGTTCGACGAGAACGTGGACAAGTCCGTCCTGAAGTCCATCAAGACGATCCTGGCGGACATCAACTTCGCCTCCGGGAAGGTGGTGGGCATCCTCCAGGTTCTCCGAGAGGAAATGGACGCCAACCGCCCGGGCTCGATCCTGGCCGACATCAGCGACGTCACCGGCAACATCCGGCGAGAGACCGACGCGAACTACGACAAGGGCCTGCTCGCCAAGGCGCACACCGGCGTTGACGGCGTCAACGCCATGATCACCGACGCCCGGCCGAAGGTGAGCCGCACACTCGACGCCGTCACCGAGACGGCCGAGAAAATACGCGACTACACCAACAAGGACGTGGCCGACCTGCTCGCCCAGCTCCGGCAGATCAGCACCAGCGTTCTGAAGGCCTCCAAGAATCTCGCCGACGCAGCCGAGACCGCAAAGGGCCTGATCGACCGCAACGTGGCCAACGTCGACGAGACGCTCGACAACCTGACGCTCGTGTCGGACAACCTGAAGGCCACCGCAACCGACCTGCGGCGCAACCCCTGGCGGCTGTTTTACAGGCCCGATCAGAAAGAGCTGGACTCCGCGAACATCAAAGACGCCGCCCGTGCATTCGCCGACGGCGCCGCGCAACTGGACCAGGTCCTCACCAAGCTCAAGTCGATGGACGCCAAGACGATCGAGGCCGCCGAGCTCAAGGTCGTCCGCGACCACATCCTCAAGACCTTCGAGAACTTCACGAAGGCCGAGAAGGCCCTGTTCAAGGAGCTGTCCAAGTAGGTCGCAGGCGTAGGGCGGGCTGCCTGCCCTCCGAAGCCGAAGGCGAAGGAGGGTGCCCGCCGAGCGCGCTATGCCCTGCCCCCTGCTCAAAGCGTCAGGGCGAAATCCTCAACCAAGGCGCCCGGCAAGCGCACGCTCTCGGTCGATCGCCCGCCGTAGGTGCTGGTCGAGACGATGAAGTCGCGCCGGTCGGTCAGGCCGACCAGCTTCTCGCCCAGCAGGCGATAGACGGTGTCGTCGAACCGCATGACGTTCAGCGGGGCGACGATCTCCCCGCCGGCGACCCAGAACGTCGCGAAGCGCGTCAGCCCGGTGATGCGACACGCCGGCCGGTCCGAGAAGTTCAGATACCACAGCGTGTTGACGTACACGCCGGTGTCCAGGCGCTTCAGCACCTCGTCGGCGGGGATGTCGCCGGCGGCCATGTCCAGCGACTCCGGCATCTCGTGGGCGGCCGCGGCGTTGGTCGGCGCCGAGTACTCCTTGGCCGACCGCGGGCTTACGAGCGGGTCGGCGAGCCTGCCGTCCTTGACCAGCGTCACCGCCTCCGGCTTGACGAACCCCGCCGACTGGAAGTTCGGCGCGATGCCTTCGCGGGTGTTCTCGGCCAGCGTCACCGACGGCGCCAGAACGGCGCCGGCCTCCAGCATCTTGAGCAGCGGCGTGGTCTTCGTGCGGTGCGCCTTCAGGCCGAATCCGCCGCGAGAGACCATCTCCAGGTATTCCCTCAGCGCCGCCGGGGCCAGGTATGCGCGGTAGGCGCCCGGCGAGATCGTCTTGGGCTCGCGCGACAGCACGGCGAGCTGCTCGGCGGCCGTCTGAACCTTGCGCCCAAACTCCTCATCGCTCCACCGGCCGCCGGCGTAGTTGGCCTTCACGGCCTTGTCCGCGGCGTGATAGAAGGTCCAATCGAGCTGGAAGCTATGCGTGGCAAACCAGTTCCGCTGTCCCAGGGAGTTGGCGAAGCCCTGGTGGATACCGCCCTGGGCGTAGATGCCGACCATGTCGCGGCCCCTGCCGGCGGTGAGGATAGCGTCCACGGCCGCCCCGGCGTCCGGCAGCGTGTCCTCGCCGATTTGCTCGGTGTTGCGTACCTCGATCGCATACAGCAGGTGCGGATCCTCGGGCAGGTGGTCCAGCGACGTCCGCAGCTCGGCCAGCAGCGCCTCGCACCGGGGCCGGTCCGACTCGTCACCGCCGACGGCGACCGTGGCCTTGGCGTGGCGCGAGCCGCGAATCAGCTCGAGCGACGCGTAGGCCTGCTTCACCGACCCCGCCTGCCTAACCGCACTGCGGTTCAGCCGCACAAACTCCGACTGCTCACCCGAGAAGTTCATCAAGAGGACTTCGTCACCCTTGATCTTCTCCGTCAAACGATCCGCAAGCTCGAAGAAGTAGTCCTGCATTGTCCTGGCTTTTCTGTCCCGCCGTTGCCTTCTCTTGGCATTACCGGTCATCGCATCGTTAGTCATCGCCTCCCCCGCACGGTGCAAAGACGCTGCGAATCCGCAATCCGCAATCCGAAATCCGAAATCCGCAATGGTTCATTCCCCTCCGAACACGTCCACGCCCTCAAACAGGGCCGCCGGGCTGGCGTGGCCGACGCGGATGATCTGGTTCGGCTCGCCCTTTCCACAGAACGGCGTGCCCATCACCTGGAAGGTCGATTCGTCGCCGACGGCCTTGAGGCTGCGCCAGAACGTCGCCGAGATTCCGCGGTAGTTGGGGTTCTTCACCAGCGTGGTAAGCTCGCCGTCCTCGATCAGCCTGGCCCACTCACAGCCGAACTGGAACTTGTTGCGGCTGTCGTCTATGGACCATGAGCGGTTGGCCTTCATGTAGATGCCGCGCTTGGTGGCGGCGACCATTTCGTCCAATGTGCTCGTGCCGGGCTCGAGGTTGAGGTTGGCCATCCGGTCGATGGGCGGGCGGTTCCACATGGTGGCGCGGCAGCAGGCCACGCCGTCAATGCCCGCGCGGGCCTGTGAGGTAATCCCACCCAGCGGCCGCTTGAGGATGCCCTTCTCAATGAGGTAGGTCTTCTCAGCGGCTGCGCCCTCGTCGTCGTAGGCGAACGTGGCGAACTGCTCGGCGCGGGTCGGGTCGTAGGCCACGTTCAGCATCTCCGTGCCGTAGCGATACGTCCCGAACATCTCCGGCGTCACAAAGCTCGTGCCCGCGTAGTTGCGCTCGTCGCCGAGGATGCGGTCCAGCTCCAGCGGGTGCCCGATCGACTCGTGAATCTGTAGGATCATCTGATCGGCGGCGAGCAGCACGTCCGTCTTGCCCGTCGGGCAGTTCGGGGCGGCCAGCAGCTCCAGCGCCTCGCTGGCGATCCGCTCGGGCTGATCGCGGAAGCCGACCTCGTCGAGCACCTCAAGCCCCCCTTGGCGGCAGTTCTCGCGCAGGCCGCCGAAGGACCGCGACTGCGTCTCGGCCTTGGCATTGGCCACCGCGCGCATCCCCGGCACGATGTAGCTGAACCGCTGATGGACCCGTCCGCCGCCCGCGGTGATGTAGAGCTGCTCGGTGGCCGTGTGCCACAGCGACGCCTCCCAGTCGACGATGCGGCCGTCGATCCTCAGGGCCTTCGAGAGGGCCATCAGCAGGTCGAGCTTGTCGGCCAGCGACGCGGACGCCCAGGGGCGCCCCTCCGGCCCGACGTACTCGCCCTGCGGGTCAGGCAGGCTCACCTTGCGATAGTCCGTCACGCACCGCCCGGCCGTTCGCTCGGCCCATGCGCACGCCCGGTCGATGGCGGCCTTCAGCCCGCCGGCCGACAGGTCACTGGTGGCCGCGTAGCCCAGGCCTCCGCCGTTCATCACGGTCATCATCGCGCCCGCGTCCTCGGCGCGGAAGACCGGCTGAGGGATGTCCTGCCGGACGGTGAGCACCTCGTCGCGCTCGCAGACGTACCGCAGCGAACAGAAATCCACCGCGGGGACCGCCCGGCGAAACCGTTTTTCCAGCGTCTCCAACATGCACGTGCCTCCACCTGGCCGGACGCAGCCCGGCTGGACTGACGAGCCGATCATGCTACACGACAAACGTGCGCATTGGAACCGCTCGCCACGCCGGCGGCGATCCTGGCCTATCCCCAGTCTGCATCCCGAACAGCTTGCGGCGACCTGCCTCCCGCCTCTCTTCACTGGGCCGCGGAGGCGCAGAGAACGCAGAGCAAGTAAGGGTAGAAACACCGTAGCCGGTGGTCCGTGGTCGCTCCCAGCTCCGCGCTCCGCGTTTCGCGCTCCGCGTTCCTCGTTCCGCGCTTCGCAATCTGCAATCATCATTCTGCAATCATCAATCCGCGTTCCTCCTTCGCCCGCTGCGCGTGCTACGGAGGACAGGTCCGCGCTCGGAGCCAGGCTGGGAAACCCCCGTTTTGACGCAGTTATCCACCCTTTGCACACGTTTAGACGCACCTAACCGCCCCTTTGGAGGCCTTAACCGGCCTTCTTATTTCGCACGTTTTCAGTCGCTTGCCCGCTGTAAGCCCCTTTAGCACAATATCTTGCGTTGTGCCCGCCGGCCTCCGGAATTGGGTTCGTTTCGCACATTTTCACTTTTTCGCGGCTCATGTCTGCCGCAGCCCGTGAGGGCCACTCCCAACAGGCGGAGGCGGGGGCCAGGAGCCGGGAGCCGGTGGTCCGCAACCAAGCCCGGTTCGGCAATCCGAAATCTGCAATCCGAAATCCGCAATGGAAGGTCTCTCCCACGCCTCATCCCCTGATTCCCCGATTGGCCCGCTGGCCCGTCAACCGCTCCGGCTGATGGGCGGCCCACATCTACCCAATATTAGCGCCCCAGCCATTCACGTGTCAAGTAAATTCTTAGAAATATTTTGGCTATATAACCCCGTCCCGGCCCACTGTTGTCCGGCCGGCGCCCGGCGCGGGCGATCCCGGGGCAGGCCCAACGGGCCGGCAAGACACCGTGCTCTCGCCTCTGCGAGGCTCCATGTTTTGGCACGATCGCCACCGGAGGCTCACGCCTCCGGCTACCCGCTGCCGGCCCTTCGGGCCGGAGCCCTTGCCCATCGGCTCACGCCGTGGGCTGATACGTTCGGCCTCGCCGGGCTTGGGCGGACCAATGCATCCAAACCGGGGATAGGTCGGCCGGCAATCGCCTTGCAGCCGGCGGCAACCGAGCGATAGCATGGCCACCTCCATGTCCCAGGACGCAAGGAGCGTAATCGATGAAGCCAGTGTTTATCCCAGAGCCCAAGAAGCTCACGCACCGTCCCGGCCGATTCGTGATTCCCCCCAAGGGCACGATCGGCATCTGCTGCTGGAAGCTTCGCGCCACGGCCGAGCAGGCGCGGACCGTATTCAGGAGGCACACCATCGGCATTTCGACCAGCCGCGCCACCGATACGATCACGATCCGCCTAGGCAAGCGCCTCAACACCGGCGGCTACCGCCTGCGGATAGGCCCCAAGGGAGTTCTGCTGGAGGCCGACTCGCACTCGGCGGCCGCCCACGGGATGGCGACGCTGCTCCAGGCGGCGCAGCAGTCGCCGCCCGGTGAGCTGCCGATGCTGAGCATCGAGGACTGGCCGGACCTGCCGCACCGCGGGGTGTACTACGACGTGGCCCGCGGGCGCGTGCCGAAGCTCAAGCGGCTGATCGAGCAGGCCGAGCTGCTGGCGCGCTACAAGATCAACCAGCTCCAGCTCTACGTCGAGCACACCTTCCGCTTTCGCGGCCATCCGGACATCGGCAAGGGCGCCTCGCCCCTGACGGCCGACGACATTCTCACGCTCGACGCGCGATGCCGCGAGCTGGGAATCGAGCTGGTGCCGTCGCTCGCATCGTTCGGGCACCTGGCCACCGTGCTGAAGCACCGGCAGTATCACCACCTGGCCGAGGACTGGGGCGTCGGGCGATACCTCGACCCCGAGGCGGCCAAGCACAGGATCCTCCGCGGCTGGAGCCTCTCGCCCGCCAACCCGAAGATCTACGACTTCCTCGATTCGCTGTTCGCCGAGTACCTGCCGCTGTTCCGCTCGAACCAGTTCAACGTCTGCTGCGATGAGACGTGGGACCTGGGCTTCGGCCAGAGCTACCGGCTCTGCAAGCGGCTCGGCAAGGGGCGCGTGTACCTCAACCACATAATCCGCCTCAACGGGCTGTGCCGTAAGTACGGCAAGCGGATGATGTTCTGGGGCGACATCATCCGCCACTATCCCGAGCTTATTGGCGATATTCCCAAGGACGTGACGGTGCTCGACTGGGGCTATGACCACAACACGCCGTTCGATCGCCTGGCGGACTTCGCGAAGGCCGGGCTGGACTTCTACGCCTGCCCGGCGACCAGCTCGTGGGTCGCGCTCTTCCCGCGGCTTCACGAGGCGCGGGCCAACATCGCCGGCTGGGCGGCCGCCGCCAAGAAGCACGGCGCCGCCGGACTGCTCAACACCGACTGGGGCGACGGCGGGCACTGCAACTTCATGGAGTGCTCATGGCACGGGTATCTCTTCGGGGCCGAGCAGGCGTGGAACGCGTCGGCCGACGCGAGCACGTTCACCGAGCGGTTCTGCAAGCTGTTCCTCGGCATCGACAATGCCCGCTTCGCGGCGGCCGTCGATGAGCTGGGCGACGTGGCGCACCTGAAGCTCATCGGCTTCTACCAGAGCATCTGGGAGCACGTGTACTTCGCGGCACCCGGCGATGCCGTCTTCAGTGGCGAGTGCCGACCCGCGTTCATCAGCGACAAGGGCCGCATCTGGCGCCGGGCGATGGAGCTGACGGCCGCCGTCGGCGCAGACAACCTCCGGCGGCTTCGCCGCGTCCGCAAGGCGCTGGGGGCCGGCGCGGGCCGCCGCGGCGCCGACCCGCACCGCGTGCTGCCGCAGTGGCTGTTCGCGGCCGACACGCTCATTCACGCGGCCCGCAAGCTCAGCGTGGTGGGCCCGGGCGGCCACGATACCGCCGCCGCTCGCGGATCCCTCCGCGCGGAAATGTCATCGCTACAGAAACGCTTCGAGAGGCTCTGGCTGGCGCGCAATCGTCGCTCGGAGATCGGCATCACGCTGAAGCGATACCGCCGCGCGCTGTCGGGCCTGCGCCGCCTGCCGGCCAAGGCCAAACCCGCCAGCCCAGGGAAGCTGCGGTACATACTCCACGTGCCGGCCGGCGACCCGGGCCCGAAGGGCTGGCCGCTTATGCTGTTCCTGCACGGCGCGGGCGAGCGCGGCGACGACTTGAACCAGATCACGATCTACGGCCCGCCGAAGATCGCCAAGAAGGACAAGGATTTCCCGTTCATCCTCGTTGCGCCGCAGTGCCCGGCCGACAGGTGGTGGTCGGCTGACGAGCTGCTGGGGCTGCTGGACGAGGTGACGGGCCGCTGCGCCGTGGACCGCGACCGCGTGTACGTGACGGGGATGAGCATGGGCGGTTTCGGCACGTGGGCGCTGGCAGCGAAGGCGCCGAGGCGCTTCGCAGCCATCGCCCCGATCTGCGGCGGCGGCGACCCGGCGACGGCCAGCCGGCTGAAGCACGTGCCCGTCTGGGCCTTCCACGGCGCCAAGGACCAGACCGTCCCGCCGCGGCAGTCACAGCAGATGGTGGACGCGGTTCGCAAGGCCGGCGGCAAGGCGAGGCTGACAGTCTATCCCGAGGCCGGGCACGATTCCTGGACGAAGACCTACGCCAACCCCAGGCTCTACGCGTGGCTACTCAGACATCACCGCAAGCATACGCGGCGGGCACAGCCCGCCCTACTTCTGCTCAGACATCGCCGCAAGGGCGCGAGGAAAACCCGGCGGCGATGAGCGACCAGCCGTCACTCGCACGTCAACGGGGCCGGACGAAACCCTCGATGATCAGCCGGTCTCGCTGGGGACTCTCCTTCTTACCGCTTTCGGGCGCCAGCTTCTCCAGGATCAGCTCGATCCGCTGGCGGACTTCCGGATCGGGGTCGTTGCGGTGCTTCTTCAGCAGAGGGACGATCGCCTTGCCCATGGCGATCAGATCCTGCGTGGCCGCCTCCCGGTGCTTGTACGATGCAGCACCAAGCTTGACGATGAGCGCCTCGATCTTCCGAAGGACGTCCGGCGGCGGCAGCGCCACGCTGCGCTCGATGGAGACTATCTGACCGACCAACACGCTCAGTCTCGGGCCGCCGGCGCCGACCTGGAACTCGACGGCCTTGGCGCCAAGCCGGCCCTCCACGCGCGCGCCGTCCCAGGCCACCGCCGAGACGGCGCCGGGGCGGTTCGCGTCGAACCTGAGGCCGTTGACGCTGCCGGGCGGGAGTTTCACCTCGCCGAATTCAGTCTGGACCGTCAACCGATCCTGCAACACACGGCCGAGCAGGCGGTCGCCGCTCCGCAGGATCATCGTGGCGTCCACCTCGGACCGAACGGCGTTGGCGTCGAAAGTCAGACTGCGCAGCCGCTCGGGCGGAACGGCCAACTCCGGGCCGAGTGCAAGCTTGAGCCGAACTTGCTCCTCCGCCAGCATGCCCGTGAGCGTCGAGCCGTTAGCCGTCATTGCGCGGAAAGGCCCCCCGGGCAGCCCGGCCGAGTCGATTCGCAGCAGGCCCCCTGCCGGCAGCGCCGCCCGGCCGAAGGCGGTTTGCAGGTGCAGCGTCTGGCCGAGGGACTCCCATGCCAGCCGCTCGCCGCTGGCCAGCAGGAGCATCGCTGCACGCTTGGGCGCCACGATGGGCTTGTCCTCGGTGATGCGGAATCCGCACTGACGGAGGCTGCCCAGCGGCACCTTCAGCTCCGAGCCGGCTGACAGCTCGATGCGAATCTCCGGTTCGGCGAGCGCGCCGAAAACGGACTGGCCGTCGGTCAGCAACACCCACGCCTGCGACTGACCGCCGGCCGGGACGACGCCGACGACCGCGGCCGCCGGGATCTTCACCTTCCCGAAGGACGCCTTGATCTCGAACGCGGCGTTCTGAATCTCCCCCTTGAGCACCTCGTCGTCCTTGAGGACGATCCGATCGGCCGTCCGCAGGCGGCTCACGCGAGGCGCGAAGACCATTCCGTGCATCCTCAGACCGACCGAGCGGTACACGGCCTGGACCTCCACCGCGCTCAGGGCCCGATTCCACATGGCCACCTCGTCGATGAAGCCCTGCATGTGGCAGGTCGCCCGGTTCTGCCCGCCGTAGACCAGCGCGCCGAGTGTCAGCGGGGCGTCCGATTGGAGCGGCCCCAGGCCCTCAACCGTCTGTTGGAGCACCAGCCGGCCGTCGACGTATATGCGAACCACCTCCGCCCGACGGTCCAGCACCCCCACCACATGATGCCACTCGTCCAGGGACGGCTCCGGGGCCTTTGCGCAGCGCACCTTCCTGCCCGGACCGGTCACATAGAACTGGAGCTTGCCGTCGCTGAATCCCATGTAGTAACCGGGCACCTTTTCGGCCCCACTGGAGTAGATGCCCTTGCTGACCAGGCGCATGGTCGCCGTGTCGTTGCGGGTCTTCTTGTACCACAGGGACACGGACCAGTCGCCCTTGTCCCAGTCCAGCACGTCGCCCATCGTTACGAAGCTGCGCTTGCCGTCGAACCGCAAGCACTTGCCGAACCGGCCCGGCGCGAACTCCACGCCTCCCTGCACCTTGCCATGGTTCCCGCCGACGCGGTCGTTGGCGTCGCCGTCCAGCAGCCAGTGTGCCGCCAGGCCGCGCGTCAGCCCGCCGCCCCATAGGCCCGCCTGCACCATCAGGGCCTGGATCTTCTCGGCGCTCAGCGGCCGGTCCCAGACCATCACCTCGTCGAGCAGCCCCCCGAAGTAGTTGACTTTCGGCCCCGCGGCGGCCCGGTCAAGCACGCCCAACGCCAGCGGCATGTTCGTGGTCAGACTGCGAAGGCCCTTGACGTCCCCCTGGGCGGCCGGCTCCCCATCGAGGTAGAGCAGAATGCGAGCGTGCTCGCGGTCCAGCACGGCCGCGACGTGATGCCACTGGCTAGTCTCGGGCTCCTTGGCCCGGGCCGTGAACTGGTTGCCGGAGGCGTCGGCGACCATGAACTCCACGTGCCCCTCGTTGATGCGCACATGGTAGCCGGCGTTCTTCGGCCGCCCGTACGCCGTAACGCCCTTGCCGATCATCCGTATCGGGCCCTTGGCATCGGACGTCCTCTTGAACCAGAAGCACAGCGAGCGACTTTCGGTCTGCCTGTCCCAATTCAGCACCTCGCCAAAGGTGACGTAGTCGTCCTTACCGTCGAAGCGGAATGCCTGGCCGTACCGCCCGGGCGCAAAGCCAGCCCCGTGCCGGAGCTTGCCGTCGTGATTCCCGACGCGGTCGTTGGCGTCTCCGTCGCCTGGCCAGTAGGCGATCAGGCCGTCGCGCCGGAGGAAACCGAGGCGGGCCGGCCGGGAAGGCTGCGAGGTACCCTGAGCCAGAGCCGCTCCTGCCGATCCAACGGCCGCAAGCATGTAGGCCGCAATGGTCAGGCTGGTCTTACACGCCGATGACGCGCAGATCATATCCGGCTCCCCGTGCGCCACAGATCCGTGACGAGTCTGCATGGTTGGACGACGTAGCGGACCGGATGGTTCCACTCGTCCATGCCCAATCGCCTCGCGCACGTGGCCCCCGGTCGCGAGCGACCGGGGGCTATGCTGAGAATCAGCGGATC
>Ga0307379_10005415_pt1 | contig 17778 bp, 18 predicted proteins | sample UN2MG_FD_202237 | JGI IMG/M metagenome (GOLD analysis project Ga0307379, IMG submission 202237) | Soil microbial communities from Risofladan, Vaasa, Finland - UN-2 | ecosystem: Environmental > Terrestrial > Soil > Coastal area > Acid sulfate soil | place: Finland: Risofladan, Vaasa | collected... | reverse complement strand
TTAATTATTTTTGAAAGAAGCTCATCTTCTGCGGAATTTACCGGAGAGTTGACGGTCTTCAGGTAAGCTCTGAAATGCTCTAAGACTTTCTCCGGCGGCGTCATCTTTATATGTTCCATATTAAAAGCCAGAAGCTTCTTACGGTCGAACAGGCTGTTGGCCTTGCTCAGGCGAGAAAGGTCAAAGGATTCGATTAGTTCGCCAATCGGCATAATCTCGCGATTGTCACCCGGATTCCAGCCCAAAAGCGCAAGAAAATTGACCATTGTTTCGGGCAGATAGCCGCTTTTGAAAAAATCGACAATATTAATTTCAGGTAGAGCAACACCGAGGTATTCTGCCATCGCGCCAATAGCAGGCATATCAGGAGTGGTCTTGCCCTTAATAAAAGAATCAAGCTCTTCGGGAGCAATACCGGCGACTTCGGCGAGCTTTCCGGCCTCGATATCCTGCATCGTCTTAATTACCTTGCGAAGGGCCATTGGACGCTCGCGTTTGGAAAGCTTTCCTCCGGTATCGCTGACGGTGACGGACATATGTGCATACACCGGCGGTGGGGTATCGCCGAACAGGGCTTTCCAAAGTGCCTGCTGGCCTGGCGTGTTCATCAGGTGCTCCTGGCCGCGAATAATGTGCGTAATTTTCATCAAATAGTCATCGACCACGCAGGCAAAATTGTACGTTGGAAAGCCGTCGCTTTTTTGTATGATAAAATCGCCTATTTCACTCGCCGCAAATGTAATTTCATTGCGGACAATATCGGTAATCACCAGGGGCACATCCTGCGGCACGGCAAAGCGGACCGTTACGTCTCGGCCATGAGCTTTTGCCTTTGCGACATCGCTTTCGCATGGGAATTCTTTGGGACGCGGATAAGAAAAAGACCTTTTTTGAGCTTCGGCTTCTTTGCGAAACGCATCAAGCTCTTCGGTGGTATCGAAACAGTAATAGGCTTTTTTTTCATCGAGCAGCTTCTTTATGTATTTATCATAGATGTCCATCCGCTGAGATTGCAGATAAGGCCCGTTCGGCCCGCCTGCTTCCGGCCCTTCGTCCCACTGGATTCCGAGCCAGCGCAGGTCGTCCATAACCTGTTGGGCCGCCGTCGGGGTGTTTCGTTTCTGGTCTGTGTCCTCGATGCGCAGAATAAATGTACCGCCCGTCCGTCTGGCCCAGAGCCAGTTAAAAAGGGCTGTACGCGCTCCGCCGACGTGCAGATAACCCGTTGGCGATGGGGCAAAACGTGTTACGACCATTATAAACCTCGTTAATTCGGGAAAATACGTAAAAAAGAAGGATAAGTTATACCGGGACTTTTGTCAAGGATAAGGCAATGGTATTAGCAGATTTATATGTTTTAAGTAAAGGATTTACAAATATCTGCCGGTTCAATTTTCTGCTGTATTTTGTGTTTTTGTCTTAAAGTTACATTTTTGGTGTCCGGGATAAACATAATCTGCTAAAATAGTTTACTGATAAAGAGGAGTTTTTTATGGATAAGCAAACAGTTATAATGCGATTAAAAGAAAATCTCGAACAAATCAGACAGCGGTTTTCCGTTGAGAGGCTTTCTATCTTTGGCTCGGTGATTCGTGATGAGGCGGAAGAGGACAGCGACGTGGATGTGCTGGTTGTGTTCGAGAAGAAAGCAAATTTCGATATCTTTATGGATTTGAAGTTTTATCTGGAAGAGCTGCTTGGAATGGGAGTTGACCTGGTTACTGAAAAAGCACTTCGTCCGCAAGTACGACGAGCGATTGAGCAGGAGATGATTGATGTCGCGTGACGAGATAATGTATTTGCAGGATATTGCTCAAAGCTGCGAGAAGATATTACGGTTTACTGCCGGCTTGACCCTGTCGGACCTGACGCAGGACGAAAAAGCCTATGATGCTGTTGTTCGTAACTTGGAGATTATAGGTGAGGCAGCAAAACATATTGGCGAGGAACTTAGAAGACAATTATCGGATATCGAATGGCGAAAAACTGCTGGCCTCAGGGATATTTTGTCGCATGCATATTTTGGTATCGATAATGACATCCTCTGGGACATCATTCAAAATAAAGTGCCCCAATTAGCCAAAGTGGTAAGTACTTTTTTAAATAAACACCCGGACTGAAAAATAAAGGCCGAAACAAGAAATTCTGTGTGTCAGTTCTGATAAAGGTTCAAAACAAATGTACCCGCGAATCGGACCGGTACCGACATATAGTATCCTGTACATCTTGAGTATCCTCAGTCATTTTCTGATTTGTTACTTTATCGCCAGACGGCTGGGTCTCCGGCGCCGTGTCTGGATTGTTGTCGGCATTTGCTATATGGTGGGTATGACCGTTGGCGCCAAGATATTGTACGATATCCAACGTGCACAATTTGACTTCCGGGCCCTGTTGAGCATAAGGCACTATATGCAGGGAGGATTGTGGGGCGGATTGTTGGCGTACTTTATTGTAGCTGTACCGTTGGTATTGATTTTAGCCAAAAACATACGTGCGGCACTTGACCTTGTTGCAATGTCTATTCCTGCCCCCTGGATATTTGCTAAACTTGGGTGTTTATTTAACGGCTGCTGTTATGGCAAAGCATCCTCTATGCCCTGGGTAATAACGTTTCCTGAAGGTGCTCGGGGCGCACCGGCAGGCGTACCGCTGCATCCGACACAGATTTACGAAATCCTGGTTGTTGTGTGTATTCTCATAGTCTTCAAAAAATTGAAATATGAAAGATGGCGCGGAGCAATGCTTTTATGGTTCCTGGCCCTCTACGGAACAGGACGTGCGGCTACGGAATTTTTCAGGGGCGACGTCGACCGCCAGGTATTAGTCGGCCCCCTTACTTTATCACAGCTTATCTGCCTGATTGCCGCGGGCGCTTCAATAATCCTCCTTTGCCTCTGGCGACACTTTGTTCGCAACGACATACTGGACGAGCCAACATCTATATGATAAATTATCGTCGTCGATAACGTTGCTGAATTGAATTCAATAAGTGGGAAATATAAACCGTGGAAGCACCGAGCAAAGAAGAAAATGTCAAGCTTGATTTTATTCGCCAGATTGTGGCCGAAGACCTAAAGACCGGCAAATGGGAAGGTCGGGTTGTAACGCGATTTCCGCCGGAGCCGAATGGGTATCTGCATATCGGGCACGCCAAGAGTATCTGTCTGAATTTTGGCATCGCGGCCGAGAATAAAGATGGCCTCTGCCATTTACGTTTTGACGATACCAATCCAATCAAGGAAGAACAGGAATATATCGATTCCATAATAGAAGATGTTCGCTGGCTTGGCTGGGACTGGAACGAGCATCTGTATTACGCCTCGGACTACTTCGAGCAAATGTATGAATATGCTCTTGAGCTTATTAAAAAGGGCAGCGCCTACGTCTGTGACCTGACAGCCGGGCAGACAAGAGAATATCGCGGTACTCTGACCGAACCGGGAAAAGACAGTCCCTATCGCAGCCGTTCCGTCGAGGAAAATCTCAAACTGTTCGAGATAATGAAATCGGGCGAATTTCCGGACGGCTCGCGCACCCTGCGGGCTAAAATCGACATGTCATCCCCCAACGTTAATATGCGCGATCCTGTTATGTATCGAATCCTGCACGCGGCGCATCCCCGCACCGGTGATAAATGGTGCATCTATCCGATGTATGACTGGGCGCACGGGCTCGAAGATTCCATCGAAAAAATTACCCATTCTATTTGTACCCTGGAGTTCGAGAACCATCGCCCGCTGTATGACTGGTTCCTTGACGAGCTTGGGGCGTATCATCCGCAGCAGATAGAGTTTGCCCGGCTGAATCTGACCTACACCGTAATGAGTAAGCGAAAGCTGCTGCAGCTCGTCCAGGAAAACCACGTCAGCGGCTGGGACGACCCGCGTATGCCGAGCATCTCAGGCCTGAGAAGACGGGGATACTCACCCCGGGCCATTCGGGAATTCTGCAGACGCATCGGAGTCAACAAATTCAACAGTACAGTCGATATCGCACTGCTGGAACATTGCCTGCGGGAAGACTTAAACAAAACCTCGCCTCGCATGATGGCCGTGCTAAAACCGCTAAAGGTGGTCATTGAAAATTATCCGCAGGGTCAGGTCGAGGAGCTTGAAGCCGTTAACAATCCCGAAGATCCAAACGCCGGTACGCGAAAAGTCCCTTTCTCGCGGGAGCTGTATATTGAGCAGGATGATTTTATGGCCGAGCCTGTGAAGAAATTTTATCGCTTGGCGCCCGGCCGGGAGGTCCGTCTGCGATATGCGTATTTTGTCACCTGCACGGATGTAATTAAGGGTGAGAACGGCCAAATCGTCGAGCTGCACTGCACTTATGACCCCGCCACACGCGGCGGAGATGCTCCCGATGGGCGAAAGGTCAAGTCAACGCTGCACTGGGTTTCAGCCGAACACGCGCTCGAGGCACAGGTGCGATTGTACGACCATTTGTTCACAAAGGAAAATCCCGACCAGACGGCCGAAGATGAGGATTTCAAATCAAACCTGAACCCGGACTCGTGCCAAATTCTGACTTCCTGCCGGATTGAGCCGTCTTTAGGCAATGCAAAACCGCTCAACCGATACCAGTTCGAAAGATTGGGCTATTTTTGTGTTGACCCGGATAGCTCCGATGCCAAACTGATATTTAATCGAACCGTAAGCTTGCGTGACACGTGGGCCAGAATACAAAAAGCCCAAAAGAAAAAGTAGGCGATTCCTAATTTCTCCTATGGGCGATATTGTGTAATCTTATAAGATAGTTAACCAAAAAGTTCCGTAAACTTCTCTTCAATATCAGGATGCTCACACAGCGTCTGGCCTATCAGGACCGCTCTTACACCGACGGACTTTAGCTTTTCGACATCGGCTCGTGTCTTTATCCCGCTTTCAGCGACAAGCTCATTTTTGTCGTCGATAAATTCGGCTAACCGGCTGGTCGTGTTCAAATCGACTTGCATCGTTGTCAGGTTGCGGTTGTTGATTCCGAGAACGCTGTATCCTTTTTTAGGAAAACCAATCATGCTTCGAACAGCTAGTAACGTATCGGCGCGGTGGACTTCGAGAAGAACTGTTAGAGTCAGCTCAGCCGCTGCTATCATCATGTCCATCAGTTCGCCGGGCTTTAGTGCTTCTGCTATTAACAGTATCGCGTCGGCGCCGGCGGCGCGGGCTTCGTAAATCTGCCAGGGCTCGAGGATAAAATCCTTTCGCAAGACGGGTAAATCTACCGCTTGATGTATCTGATTTATATATTCGAGACGACCCTGAAAATACTTTTCATCGGTAAGAACGCTGATCGCGTCGGCGCCGCATTTCTTGTAGGTTTCCGCAATCGCCACGGGCTCGAAATCCTCGCGGATGACCCCTGCAGATGGTGAGGCCTTTTTGACCTCTGCGATAACGTTTATGCCCCGCCTGTTGGGTTTGGTGATGGCCTTGTAGAAGTTCCGGCACTTCGGCATTGTGCGAACCTGCTCTTTGAGCTCCTCAAGACTTGTCTTTTCTTTTCGAGAGCGCACTTCATGCCTTTTGTCGGCGATTATCTTGTCTAATATGTTTGCCAATGTACTTACCCTGCTAAAATGTCAAAATGTTGTAAGTTGAAATTGCGAGGAGCAAAGCGACGAAGCAATCTCAACGCTTCGTAAATCGGGGGTTGTCGCGCCCTCGCTTTTTGTTCGGGATTGCAAAGACATTTGCATTTTGATTTTTATTGTCCTGCGACCCTGACATAGCCCATACGAAGCTCGTTGAGGGTATTGGCCAGAACCGTTTCTTCCTCTTTAGTTAAGTTGCCTTTGGTTTTTTCCTGGATAGTCTCGAGTATATCGATATTGTATTTCGCCATCTCCAGGTCCGGCTCCTTTTCTTCCTGGCCCTTCACCTGCAGCAGGCCCAAAGCGAACAGTGACTGCGTTGTGAGCATGCTGACCAGGGCGGCAAAATTACCCTCCGGCAAAGGCCCGCGGGCCTGCTTTGCTTCCTGCTTCTTTTCCTTCTCGGCTTCTTCCTGTGCCGCTAATATCTCCTTTTCTTTTTGCGCCTCGGCTTTCCAGTCCTCATCGACTATGATTTTTTTCTCTTCTTTCTTTTCCTCTTTGGCCATAGCTTAAACCCTCTGAATATTCTTGTTATCTTCGATATTTTTTCATGCTTCTATCGACATCACGCTTCTGGTCGCGTTCGGTAATTGTTTTTCTTTTATCATATTGCCTTTTACCTCTGGCCAAAGCCAGTTCTATTTTTGCATAGCCCCTGTCGTTGAAGTAGATTCGCAGCGGAACAAAGGTAAAACCTCGCTGTTCGAGCTTTGTTCTTATTTTGTGTATTTCGGATTTATGCAGCAATAGTTTTCTTTTTCTCGTCGGGTCATGCTGGTTGACCCCCGCCTGCTGGTATTGTGCGATTGTTGCGCCGACGAGCCAGCATTCCCCGCTGTCGATTCGAGCGTATGAGCCGCTCAGGTCGGCGGTGCCGGTCCGCAGTGACTTGACCTCGCTGCCGAGCAGTCCAAGGCCGGCCTCGAACTTCTCGACAAGCTCGAAGTTTCTGTAGGCCTTTTTATTAACTGCCACAGGACCTTCTTTATGCTTGTCCTTTCGTGATTTAGCTGCCATTTGAACTATAATAGCGACAGGAAGGGAATTTTGCAAGAACAGCCCTGCAGGCATACTCTCTCGGGCGCAAAAAATAAAAAAGCGGCCTTACGCGATTGTGCATAAGGCCGCTTGTAAACAACCGAAGCAGGAATAATCTGTGCTCTATCAGGCTTTTCAGCCAATACGGCGTTCTATCAACGACCGTATTGAGATGCCGTCTTAGAAATCACGCACGACTACTCCGTCTTTGCCTACATTGTACTGGTCTGAGTTGCTGACCTTCAGGTTATAAACATTGCCGACGAATGGCATTGCTCTTTTTACAACACTCTTGATTGTAACTGTGCCGTTTAGTGATTTCAGCTGCATACCACTTTCCAGGTCCTGGGCGTTAATCCATTTTCCTGAATCAAGCTTGAAGCAGTGTCCACATACGACGCTGATGCTGTTTCCGTTTTCGAGCGTTATATCGCGGCATTCGAAGGAGCCCTGATGCTCTTCGAGCTTCTCTAAGCTCGCTGATGCAAGACAGTTGGCCTTGCCGATTGTCTGGCCTGCGACCGCTTTCGAGATTTTCACTGTTGCGCCATCTACCCATACGAGGGTATCAGCAAGAAAACATCCCCTGCCCTTTGGTGCAACTGTTCCGCCTTCAGCATCATTTACGAGGAATGAATCCGTCCTGTTACCCGGCTCACTGGCATTGCCAATTGGGTAACCGCCTCGACGGGGATCTCCCGAAAGGTCATCCCAGGTGTAAATGTTGTCATCGTTGATGGCGCAGAACGGTACTTTTTCAAAGTTCACGTGGATGTCCATAAACAGTACGTTTTGACCGTCTTCCTGGTGAGCAATGGCATTTCCGACATTGGTATATTCTTTACCACCATCAGGATTGTATGCAGCCAGCAGGTCTTGAGTTTTGCCTTCTGCTGCCGGGGAGGTCATCCATGGGTTCCGGTCCGCTGCTACTGCCATACCCGGTTCGCTTGATGTAGTCAGAGCGTATAGGGCGTAAGGCATATGGTAGGAATAGCTGCAGTGCTCGGTGCCGTTGGGGCCGAAGTCCCAGAGGTCGATAAGATCATAGCCGCCTGCGTCGTAGTCCACCGGCTTAAATTCATTGGTCCCGGAATCACCTTTGCAGACGAATGACTTGGGCGTTACCTCGGCATACTTGACCAGAAGATAAAAACTGGACGTGATGGTGGCCATACCGCCGCTGCCGTCGCCCTGTAAGCCGTAAGCTGTGAAGCGGTTATCGGCCATCCAGCCATTGGCACCACCTCCTAATTGATTGTTCCACGTGCTGGCTCTGCCGCCGGCTCGCGGAAACTCATCGTCGTAATCGTTGCTGTAGATAAGCATTGCCTTGCCGATACCGGACAGGTTCGTCCCGCAGACCATGCGGAAGGCTATCTGCCTTACTCTGGCCAGAGCCGGCATCAGGATGCCCATCAGCAGGGCGATGATCGCGATGACGACCAGCAACTCAACTAATGTAAAACCTTTTTTCCTCATTTTTGTTCTCCTTTTCTATTTTGAGATTCGCAATATTAGACCGTTTTTAAGTACGCTTCGGTTTACTTTTTAATTTATAAATGCTTACTGCCACATAAACGCCGGACACTAAACACTCTTCCGTAGGCGAATCTCCTCGAGTTAATGTTGTTTGCTTAAAAACGGCCAGTCCAACCTGGTTAAACCATATTTAAAAACAGACTTTATACGCTTGAATTTACATACTTCCAGTTATACCAGCTAATTCGAGGTTCCCAGCTAAACCGTAAAATGCCTCTTCAATATGCCTCATCCTGACAGGTTGGTTTTCGATATGAAATTCCGAACAAAATATGATGACGGTTTTTATTATGATAACAGTATTTTTCCAAACCTACCTGTTTTCAAATATAATCGTAACACAGGGTGGCTTCCCTGTCAAATAAATTTCGGCGAATTTTAAGTGTTTCTTGATAAAATATTAAAAATAGTGTAATATCCTCGTTTTTAGCTCGAAATCGTGGATATGGGTACTCAACAAACTTACGAAGATATAAAAAATATGCTCAAAGAGCACCGCCAGAGCCATCTTTTGGCATTATGGGACCAGTTGGATACGGCTCAAAGACAGCATTTGCTTTCGCAAATCCGCCGGCTTGACCTTGCGAAAATAGACTGTTGGGTGGCTGATTATGTCAAAAAACCTGCTTCTGACAAAATCAGCAGCGATTTGCATCCTGCTCCTTTTTACAGCCTCGAACCGTCCGATAACGAGCAAAAGCACAAGTACACCGAAGCTGTTAAATTGGGCCAGGACCTGATACGACAGGGAAAAGTTTCCGCTTTTGTTGTCGCAGGCGGACAGGGAACAAGACTCGGATTCGACGGCCCTAAGGGGGATTTTCCCATCAGCCCCGTCAAAAATAAAACACTGTTTCAAATCTTTGCCGAGTACATCACAGCGGCTTCAAGAAAATACAATACCGTCTGCCCATGGTATATCATGACCAGCCCCTTGAATCACGCAAGGACCGAGGAGATTTTTCGCTCGAATAACTATTACGGCCTGGACGAAAAGAATGTCTTTATATTACAACAGGGCACAATGCCCAATTTCAGCCCCGACGGAAGGATACTGCTGGCAGACAAAGCCAGCCTGAGCTGCTCACCAGACGGACACGGCGGAAGCCTTAAGGCACTTTACCAAAGCGGCGCGATAGAAAATATGAAAAGACGAGGCGTCGAATTTATCAGCTACTTCCAGGTAGATAATCCTCTGATAAATATTTTCGACCCTCTCTTTATCGGATTGCACGCCTATGACAAAGCTGAGATGTCTTCAAGAGCGGTTATTAAAACCGGACCATTTGAAAAGGTCGGCAATTTCTGTTTGGTTGAAGGCAGGCTGACCATAATCGAATACAGCGATTTGCCTGACGAGCTGGCCGAAAAAAGAAACCCGGACGGCTCATTGACCTTTAAACTCGGTAGTATCGCTATCCACATCATAAACCGTACCTTCGCCGAAAGATTAAACGCCGATGGTTTTTCTTTGCCCCTGCACAGGGCACTTAAAAAGATTCCGCACATCGATGAGCGTGGAGAACCTCTCGAAACTGCTGAGCCGAACGGTGTAAAACTGGAGAGCTTTGTTTTTGACGCAGTGCCGTTGGCCTCGAAGTCGATAATCTTAGAGACACTCCGGCCTGAAGAATTTGCGCCCACCAAAAATGCCACTGGTGTTGACAGCGTTGAAACCACCAGAAAAATGATGGTTGCCCGCGCTGCATCCTGGCTCGAATCGGCAGGCCTGACCGTTCCGAAAAAGCCGGATGGTTCGATTGATTGTGTAATTGAAATCGCCCCCGGCTTCGCGCTCTGTAAAGAGGACATCAAAGAAAAGCTCAATCAGATACCACTAATCAACCCGGGTGACAAAATCTATCTGGCCTGAGATACCGGCGTATCTCTCGACTGTCACCTGTCGCCGGCTCCGTACTTACCGTGTTGAGAATTTATACACGGTTTCGGACCTGTACTTTTGACCCGGTTGCAAAACAACTGTAGGGAAATTGGGCTTATTGGGCGAATCCGGAAAGTGCTGCGTTTCCAGGCAGAATGCATAATGCTGTTTGTACACTCTGCCGCTTTTGCCTTTTAAGGTACCGTCCAGAAAGTTGCCGGTATAGAGCTGAACACCCGGCTCGGTGGTATGAATTGTCATCACTCGTCCGCTGGTCGGCTCATACACCTCTGCACACAAAGCAAGCACGCCTCCGCCGCTGTTGAGTACGTAGTTGTGGTCATAGCCCCCTTCAACCTGCTTGATTCGAGAACCAATTGACATAGATGAAGTAAAGTCCATCGGGGAATCTGTAACGATTTTGATTTCGCCCGTAGGTATCAAACCTTCATCGACTGGTGTGTACTTGTCGGCGTTGAGCGTTAGCTCGTGGCCCAGAATGTCCCCTGTTCCCTGGCCGGCAAGGTTGAAGTAGCTGTGATTTGTCAGGTTTAATATGGTGGCTTTGTCCGTCTCGGCCTCGTAGCTTATCTTCAGCTCATTATCTTTTGTCAGAGTATAGGTGACGGTGCATGCCATATTACCGGGGTATCCTTCTTCGCCGTCCTCGCTGATATAGCTCATCTTCAACAGTGCTTTTTGGCTCTCGGCCCTTACGTCCTCGGCTTTCCATACTACTTTATCAAATCCCTTGATACCGCCGTGCAGATGATTTTCCCCGTCGTTGGTGGCTAACTTATATACGACGCCGTCGAGCGTGAACTGGGCCTTGCCGATGCGATTGGCATACCGCCCGACAGTCGCTCCGAAATAGGGGTGATAGGGAGGCCCTTTAAGATATCCATCAAGTGAATCGAACCCGAGAGTTACATCAGCCAACCTCCCCGTCCTGTCAGGTACCTCCAGCGAAACCAGAATGGCGCCGTAGTTGGTAATCCTGGCTTTCAGGCCGTTGGAATTAATCAATGTGTACAAGACAACTTGTCTGCCGTCGGGTGTCTGGCCGAAAGCTTCTTCATTAGCACTCATTGGTATTGCCTCCTTAACTTCGGGCTTAACTTCCGGTTCTTTCGGTGTTTTCTTCCTGCAGCCGGGCATGTAAACTGTCGTTAATGCCAGAACATATATAAGACAAAATCTCTTCTTCATCTTTTTTACTCCCTGCCTGATATTATATAAGTTTTTATGAATTGCGAAACCATCTTGAAATATACCGCTGGTTAAATAAATTGTCAAAAATTATTCTTATCACCTCATAAAAAAAATATCACGGCTGTTGAGTTGTTTCAAGGTATAGTTGATTGTTGATTAGCAAGCTGTCTTGCCATAAGTCGTCAATGAAGTGTTATAAGCGTAGAGCCGGGAAAACTACCTGGAAGCAGTTGCTTTTTTTCGGCGGATTGTTTATCGTTATAATATACAGACTAAAAGCAATTGCCCGAAGAAGATTAAATAGAAATGTCGGATTATACTCCTACAAATGTTAATCACCGCACCGCTGGTCGGTTCGCGACAACGCACTGGAGCGTAGTTATGGCGGCGGGCAGGCCAAAGTCTGCAAGTTACAGGCAGGCCCTGGAGACCCTGTGCCAAACATACTGGTTTCCGCTTTATGCATATCTGCGGCGCCATGGAAATGACAGCCACCAGGCCCAGGATTTCACCCAGGCCTTTTTCACCACTCTATTGACCAAAGGCGGCCTGGGCCTGGCCGACCCCAAGCGGGGTAAATTCCGTTCGTTTCTCCTTGCCTCGCTGAAACACTTTCTCTCCAATGAGCGTGCCCACGCCCGGGCGAAAAAACGCGGCGGTGGCTGATAGGCACTTTCTCTTGATTTCGAGAACGCTGAGAGCCAGTATGCCCTTGAGCCGCGCGATGAATTATCCCCCGAAAAGCTCTTTGAACGCTCCTGGGCGCTTGCCGTCCTGGACCGGACGATGGCTCGCCTCCAGGCCGAGGCAATCAGTACCAACAAACAGAAGTTGTTTGAACGCTTGAAATCTTACCTAACTGCAGGAAAAGGCTCGATCCCTTACCGTCAGGCGGCTGACGAATTGGATATCACTGAAGGCGCGGTGAGGGTTGCCGTGCACCGTATGCGCAATCGCTATAGAGAACTCTTGCGGGATGAAATAGCCCAGACCGTTACTTCTGATGACCAGATTGATGAGGAAATCCGCGACCTTTTTACCGCCTTGGGAAGCTGAATTTCCGGGCCGGTGCATGGGAAAAATATCCGTTATCGTGTAACCTTTCTGCCGGTTTGATTTAGTAATAGATAAAAGCATCCGGTATTTTGAAAGGAGATGTTATTATGACAGAAGAAAATCATTGTCCTCAGTGCGGAGCCGAATTGCCGGCTGATGTACCACAGGGGCAGTGTCCGCAATGTCTGATGAAGCTTGGTTTGCCGACCGGCGTAGAAGTTGACAAGACCGCTGACTCGGAACCTACCAGTGATGTTCCTCCGAGTCCTACACCCCCGGGCGGCTTTGTACCCCCAAAGCTAGCGGAATTGGCCGCGCAGTTTCCGCAGCTTGAAATCATCGAACTGTTGGGTCAGGGCGGCATGGGGGCAGTATATAAGGCACGCCAAAAACAGCTCGACCGCCTTGTGGCCCTGAAAATCCTGCCGCCGGAGGTTGGCCGGACTGAGGCATTTGCCGAGCGGTTTACCCGTGAGGCTCGTTCACTGGCTAAGCTCAGTCATCCACGAATCGTCTCGGTTCACGACTTTGGGCATACGGAAGATGGTCTGTACTACTTCATCATGGAGTTTATAGATGGAACGGATTTGCGCCGTGTTATTCAGTCCGGCGCTCTTTCGGCCACCGAAGCTCTGGCGATTGTACCACAGGTCTGCGATGCCCTGCAGTTCGCTCATGAAGAGGGCATCGTACACAGGGACGTTAAGCCGGAAAATATTCTGTTGGACAAAAAAGGTCGCGTGAAAATCGCCGACTTCGGCCTTGCAAAACTCCTGGATAAACCCGCTACTGTATATACCCTCACACAGGCCGGCCAGAGAATGGGCACACCGCATTATATGGCTCCCGAACAAATCGAGCATCCTGGCCAGGTGGACCATCGCGCGGACATTTACTCGTTGGGTGTCGTCTTCTACGAGATGCTGACCGGAGAGCTGCCTCTCGGCAGGTTTGCCCCGCCCTCTCAAAAAGTGCAGGTGGACGTTCGCCTGGATAAAGTGGTCCTGCATTCTCTGGAAAAAGAGCCCGAACGTCGTTACCAGCATGCAAGCGAAGTTAAATCCGACGTTGAGATAATCTCCGCTGAACCCAATACGCCGGCAAAACCTACCCCCAGAGCGTCTCGTCTGCCCCTGTTCGGCGTCGATTTTCAAGGGCGGCTATCGTCGGCGCATGCTGGGCGCCATTGTTTTTTCTTTTGCTCTTCCCGATGGCACTATTCTTGGTGCCCGTACAAAGGGTAACCAGCTATGGTTCTGCTCCTGTAAGGGGTGTGTCTGTGATGGCATTAATACTTATAGTGCCCCTTTTACTATTAGGTTTTTCATCTGTTTTCGGAACCACTATACTCGGCTTTGTGTCGATTTCCCATATCCGCAATTCAGCCGGGCGTTTGTATGGGATGGGACTTGCACTGTTCGATGCCTTGCTTTTCCCACTTTTGGCACTCGACGTGGCAATTATTGTTGGCAGCTTGTTTTTGTCTCAGGTTTCACCCGTGCAAGGTGTGCTCATCGGCCTGCTTCCCCTTACACCGGGAAGCAGATTAGCATTCGTGCTTCTCTTGGCAGGAACGCTCCGCATTGTGCTCGACTTCCTTGATTGTCCGCTGGGCATGGCGAAAAGCAAATAAAGGACTCGTGCCCATTCAGCCTGATGGCACATTTACCGCAGCCGGCGCATTCCCCGCAACGCCAGGGCAAGAATCAGAGGGTCGTTACTAACACGCTGGTGAGGTAAAGATGGATGTTGAGGCCGTTTCTTCTGGCACTGGGCCTGCTCTGCGCGGTGACGCACCCGGCGAAAACACAGAAGCTGTCCGGCGACGTTTGCGCATACCGGCCATCGGCTTGATTATAAGCGGAGCCGTCAACTTCCTTGTCCTTGCGCTGGTACTGGTGATGTGGTTAATATCGAATGTGGGCTCACCCATGAGACCGCCACTGCTGGCAGTAATAGTTGTAGCCTTTTTGTCTGTGGTTGGGCTGGTCATCATATTGGGCGGCTGGAAGATGCTCAGATTGCATTCTTACGGTTGGGTTGTGGCTTGCAGCGCCCTGGCGGTGTTGCCTGCTTCGATGGGTTTTATGCTCGGTTTCCCTATGGGAGTCTGGGCCTTGATCGTGCTGTACCGCTCGGATGTGCAGGAAGTTTTTACCGCAAGAAAGTAAAGAACGAGCCGTTCAGACAAAGAAAGAGTGAAATAACTTTGTGATTGCAGCCGGCCTGATACTGACTTAGGGTCGTTAAAGCGCCGGCTCTTCGCCTTTTCTGCCGTAGTCGTCCTCGTGGCGGCACTGGTCCTCGGCCTGCCACCTGCCGAAGGACACCACGAGCATGCGAAAGGCTTTGTCCTCAGCCCAGAATCTGTGTTTAACGCCGGGGCTAATAAGAAACTCATCGTGAGTATTTGGATGATGGATTTTTCCGTCCAGCTCCAGATGGGCGCCGTCATCGAGAAAATGAAAAAGCTCATATCTGATGTGGTGCGAATGCAGACTGGCTCGCTCGCCGGGCCGGACAAATGTCAAATCCACCGAGCACTCCTGGTTGCGAACCACCATATAAACATCGCCCCAGGGACGCTCCGACTTGATTGTTTGTTTTCCCTGCCGGGGGTCGGCGTCGGAAGTTTTCATAATATTATTCCGCTTGATAGGAATTTGAAGCCGATTGCCTGGCTATATTCAACAACACACCGACCGCCGCCGCTGACAGCAGCATGCTTGTCCCGCCCGCACTTACAAACGGAAGTGGCAGGCCCTTTGTCGGCAGAACAACCGTTACCACACCGATATTAAGCACCGCCTGAACCGCGATTGTTAGAACTATCCCCCCGGCCAAAAGCTGACCGAAGCGGTCTTTGCACCGCGCGACAACTAAAATCCCCAGCCAGACAAATACGATGAACAATCCGATGACCGCTGCGTTTCCCATAAAGCCAAGCTCTTCACCGATAATTGCGAAGATAAAATCGGTCGTATCCTCCGGCAGATGCCCGTATTTGCATATCCCCTTGCCTAAGCCTTTTCCCCACAGCCCGCCGGAACCAAGGGCAATCTTCGACTGGGTCGGCTGATAATTAATCGAATCCACCCATTTATCAGGATTCAAAAAAGCTGTAATCCGTTGCATTCGCCCCGGAGAGTATTTGATTGCTATATAAAAAGCGATTCCCCCGAGCGGAAGAGGTGGCAGGATGTGCCGTAGTTTTACCCCCGCGATGATGAGCATTAAAAAAGACAGAAGAGATATAAGCGCTGCCGTGCCGAAGTCCTCGACAATAATAAGGAAAACTACTAAGCTCACAACCGAGCAGATGGGAACAAACCTTTTCCGGAACAATCTGATTTTATCCCCGAACTTATCACACACCGCGGCCAAAAAAAAGACAACCGCCCATTTCGCCATCTCGGAAGGCTGAAAGCTCATCGATATCGGCCCAAGTGGGATTTTTAGCCAGCGATAGTGCCAATTCTTCTCAGGAACTAATAGTGGGAAAAACTGAAAATATTTCTGTGATAAAACGATTGCCAGCAGCACTATGCTGATACCTAAAAAATAACAGGTCGGCGATTTAAACCAGCCGTCGGCAAGACTGAACCTGCGATAATTAACCGAAGAGACCGTGTACATAATCAAACACGCCAAAGGGAAAAACAACAGTTGGCGAAGACCCGGGTAGTCGTAGAATCTCTGCAAGTCAAACTCCTGGCCTATATTGGCGCTGGCCGAAAAGACAAAGACTGTCCCGATGGCCATCAAAACAACGACAACCATTGCGATGCAGTCTGCGACCGGATTATCACTTGAGGCAGTAATCATTGAACTTTGTTGTGCTAAGAGAAAAAAACGGTTTTTTCCCGGCAGCTCGAATTTAGCCTGTTTATCGGATAGGCTCTAAATATATATTTTCGGCTTTCTTTGGCTCTTAACAACATTATTTTTGTAATTAAAGGCGATAAGTTTGAAACAAAATTATGGCTGTCCGCTGTATGCACCGTTTGGCTGCTCGAAAGTAAATTTCCGCTGGGCTTGACAGACATTTGTTATTTACTATTAACGATTTATTATTTATTATTATTACCCTTACGGCCAACCGCCGTTTTTTTATAAACGACATATACCTTGGTCAAACGGAGAAAAAATAGTCAATATCGTACGCCCGCCTGTGGCGCAATAAATTCTCGAAGGGAGCAATGATGGACAAAAGGACCAGAAGAGACTTTCTCAAAATGACAGGCTTTGCGGCCGCTTCGCTTGGAGCAGCTTCACTGCTGCCGAGCTGCGCTTCTGAAAGCCGGTCAGCCGGGATAAAAACAAAACGGCCTAATATTATTTTCATACTTGCCGACGACCTGGGCTATGGAGACCTCGGCTGCTTTGGGCAGCAGACTATCCAGACGCCGAATATTGACCGGCTGGCCGTCGAAGGTATGCGCTTTACCGACCACTATGCCGGAAGCACCGTATGTGCCCCGTCACGCTGCTGCTTAATGACGGGACTACACTCCGGACACACCCTGGTTCGCGGCAACGCAAATGTGCCGCTGAGACCTTCCGATGTTACGGTTGCCGAGCTGCTCAAACAGGCCGGCTACACCACCGGCATCATCGGCAAATGGGGTCTGGGTGAAGCTGACAGCACCGGCATACCCAACAGGCAGGGCTTCGATTACTGGTTCGGGTATCTCAACCAGAGACATGCACATAACTACTACCCGAAGTACCTCTGGCGCAACGAACAAAAGGTCGAGCTTGCAAATGAGGTCAATCATATTATCGGGGGCTCTGACCGAACTCCGGGCGGGGTCGCAACAAAACGTGTTGACTATTCACACGATTTGTTTGCCGAAGAGGCCTTGCGATTTGTCCAAAAGAACAAGGATAGGACTTTCTTCTTATATCTGGCCCTTACAATTCCGCATGCGAACAACGAGGCCGGAAATAAAGGCATGGAAGTGCCTTCGCATGGGCCGTACACCGACAAAGATTGGCCCGAGCCTCAGAAAGGCCACGCCGCGATGATAACGCGAATGGACGGCGACATCGGCAGGCTTATGGCCAAACTTAAGACACTTGGGCTGGATGAAAATACGTTCGTGTTCTTTTCGAGCGACAACGGCCCGCACAAAGAAGGCGGGGCAGACCCGGCTTTCTTTAAGAGTTCCGGACCCCTGCGAGGCTATAAACGAGCGCTGTATGAAGGCGGAATTCGTGTACCCACGATTGCACGCTGGCCCGGCAAAATTAAGGCTGGCTCAGTTACCGACCATATCTCGGCGTTCTGGGATTTCCTGCCTACCTGTTGCGACCTGGCGGATATTAAGACCCCGGAAGGCATCGACGGAATCTCTATGCTTCCGACGCTGCTCGGTCAAAGCTCAAAACAGAAAAAGCACGAGTTTCTTTACTGGGAATTTCACGAGCAGGGCAAAAGGCAGGCTGT